>Ga0247815_10003670_pt1 | contig 10959 bp, 10 predicted proteins | sample UWRJL194509B1_FD_181014 | JGI IMG/M metagenome (GOLD analysis project Ga0247815, IMG submission 181014) | Plant litter microbial communities from Arlington Agricultural Research Station in Wisconsin, United States - UWRJ-L194-509B-1 | ecosystem: Environmental > Terrestrial > Plant litter >... | reverse complement strand
ACGATTAATGCCTATTTGAATGAGCGATTTGATATCCGGACGACGCCATCCGTTTCACTTTACGAAAGGGAAATAAAATACAGTTATCCTAACAGTCCTGATAAAACGGACAAACGGGAATCTACCTGGCTCGAAATTCCTTTGCTGGTGAAATATAAATCCAAACGGCGCGTCAATACGAGAATGTATATGATTGCAGGCGTCACGATGGGAATTGAAACCAATGTGAAAAGAAGCAGGGGAGGCGGATCGAGTAATGGGAGGCTTGATACCCAAACTTCCGATTTTACGCTGGATTATGGTGTTGGCTACGAGCGATTCTTTGAGTTTTTCAAATTTGCACCGGAACTTCGTTTTTCACATGGGCTGAAAAATGTTTTTCAAGGCTCTGCGAATTCGGGAATCAACAGGTTGACGACTCATACCGTGACGTTATACTTAAATTTTGAATAAATTATTTTCTGATTACCAGTTGTTTATAAATTATTGTCAAAAATTTTTAAACGATAATTTGGATAAAGAAAAACAGTCGTGCATATTTGCACTCCCGAATGACGACAAGAGGGGCTCTTAGCTCAGTTGGTTCAGAGCACCTGCCTTACAAGCAGGGGGTCGCAGGTTCGAATCCTGCAGGGCCCACAAAAAAGCGATTTAGAAATAACTCGCTTTTTTAATCTTTTTCTGAAAGCAGAATGAGATTCGTTAAAATGGAAATCCCGAAAGGGCTCTTAGCTCAGTTGGTTCAGAGCACCTGCCTTACAAGCAGGGGGTCGCAGGTTCGAATCCTGCAGGGCCCACAAAAAAAAGCGAGTTAGCTATAACTCGCTTTTTTTGCTTTAGACGGTTTCACATTTAAAACTTAATTTATAGGTGAAGTAAAAATTGATCTGCCAAAGTAGTCTTCATATCAGGTAATTCTTCATGCGGAATTGTATAATAGTTTCCCGCCAAAGTCAGTTTTCCATTTGTTTTTTCAATCGATATTTTAAGAAATCCGTGTTTGTTATCGGCATAATTTTCAAGATTAATGCCTTCAAATAAATGAGGATTCGTGAAAAAGCGTGGGTCGCTGGTTTGGGCAACAGGATGCAATTCATCATATCCACCTGCGCCTGCTACGATAAACGGTACCGTTTTTCCATTTTTATAAGTTTTAGTAAAACGCTGATAATTGTGAACGTGACCACTGAAAACAATATCGGGCAATACACTCGTTTCTTCAAAAGCTTCTTCCAGAAATTCGATCATGGGAATGCTCGAACCGTGATTTACATCCGCGGTGTAAGGCGCATGGTGAATGGCAACAATCAATGCTTTTCCTGATCGTTCCAAAGCGGCTGCTTTTAATTCTTCCTTAAACCATTTTCGTTGATCCGGCGTCACGACGCCAAATTTTGGAACATTGCTATGTAGCCCAATGATATTTGCTAAAGGTGCGTTTAATGTCCAGTAGATGTTTGGCTGGATCATACTTTTTCGATCCACGCCGCGTCCAAAAGCAATAGGTCTTTGTTCGGTATCACAAAAAACAGCTTTGAAAGCGTCCAGACTTTTATACGCTTTTGCTGCATTTGGATTTACGTCGCTATCATGATTGCCGGCAATGGCGAAGATGGGGCCGGGATATTTCTGATAAGGCTCAAAAAATTGTGTAGAATATTTATCAGCTTCTCCAAAAGTATATACAACGTCTCCCAAATGATATAAAAACTGAGGTTTTTCGTCCTCGTCAGTTTCATATTGTTTTGCCATTGCAGCGGCCACAAAATGCTGAAAAGCTGGATTTCCAATACTTCCGGTATCTCCAAACATGTGAAAAACGGTTGTCTCTTCATTGACTTCCGGCGAGATCTGCTGCAAAGATAGGTGATATGGATACTGGCCTGTTGGTGCTGGCAAAGGCTGAAATTTATAGGTATCGTCTGGCTGGTCTTTTTTTATTACAGGTACCGAATATTTTGAAGAAGTAGTAGGAGTCATGTTCACAAGTTATAACAAAAATTACTGCCGGATTTTAACGTGTGGTTAAGAATATCTTTTTTAATTCACATCTTTAAAGAGCAGCTCCGAAAATTTCTCCAAAGATAACCTTTTGTAAAACCGCATGCTGTCAAAAAAAGCAAGTTGTTGACGGTTTCTCTATCTTGCACTAAGAATTACACACACTTTCATGAAAAAAATCACAATAAGCTTAACTGCTTTGGGAGATGCTTTACAGCTTTTTCAAAATATGGGTCTGCGTTACGTTGCGTTCAGATTTTGGTTTGAATTTCAAAAACGCACGGGCATATTGAAACTCCGTTTTGCCGTCAATCCTAAAAAGAACGTATTTATTTCTCTAAAAGAATGGCAAAACCAGCCAGTTCATTTTTTCTTTAAAGATTCTGTTATTGCTGCCGAAATTAACGGTCGTTATTCGGATTTGCGGCAGCTGGTAAAACGGGTTAAGGCTTTCCATCACAACAGAATCTTGTTCTTTTCTTCCAAGTATTTCACGGTCAAGGACTGGCTGACAAATCCTGAAACTGGGTTTCAGTATGATATTTCGAAACATTGGACAGAAATTCCTGATTTTTCAAAAGAAGCTGGCGATATCAAATATGTCTGGGAAAAGTCGCGTTTCACATTTTTGTACGATTTGATTCGGTACGATTATCACTTTGGAAAAGATAAATCTGATATTGTTTTTAAAGAAATCGAAAGCTGGATTGACGCCAATCCTATAAACCAGGGGCCGAATTGGAAATGTGGTCAGGAAATTACTTTAAGGGTTTTGAACTGGACTTTTGCGCTTCATTATTATAAAAAATCTTCAATATTAACGGAGTCGCTTTTTTCAAAAATAATCGACAGCATCTATAAACAAATGCGGCACGTTGCGGAGAATATTAATTTTTCCCGCTTCGCTGTTCGCAACAATCATGCGCTGACAGAAACGCTTGGGCTGTATCTCACCGGTCTGTTATTTCCTTTTTTCAAAGAAAGCAAAGTTTGGAAGAGGCGCGGTAAAATATGGTTTGAAAAGGAAATTGCTTACCAGATTTATGAAGATGGCACATTTCTTCAATTCTCGATGAATTATCATCGCGTTGCAGTTCAGCTTCTCACCTGGGGTATTCGATTGGCGCATTTAAATAATGAAATCTGGGATCCGGTAGTTTATGATCGGGCCAGGAAATCCTTACATTTTCTCAAAACCTGTCAGGATCAAAAATCAGGGCACCTGCCTAATTATGGAAATAACGACGGTGCATTATTTTTTCCTTTAACAGATTGTGATTTCCGGGATTTTAGGGCTCAATTATTCGCACTTGGAAATGTCCTGGGAGAAAAATCAAACTATGGAACCGGTCCGTGGCAGGAAGAAAGTATATGGCTGGGAATTTCTGAAAATCAAAACGAATCAGAAACCAACCTAGAAAATGTTCAGTGTTCCGTTTTTTCCAAAAGTGGGTACTATATTTTACGAGATCAGAAAACCATCACATTCCTTCGCTCCGGAAGTTACCAAAACCGGCCTTTTCAGTCTGATAATCTCCACTTGGATATCTGGATTGAAGGAAAAAATATTCTTCGGGATGCGGGCTCTTTCAAGTATAATACAGATACAAAATGGACGGATTATTTCTCAGGAACAGCTTCTCATAACACGGTTATGCTTGGAGATTCAGATCAAATGAGAAAAGGAAGCCGATTTATCTGGTATGACTGGATCAGAGAAAGTGACGGGTTTTGGAAAGTAGAAGAAAATAAAATAATTTTTGAAGGCTGGTTTACAGGTTTCAGACAATTGGGTGACAATATCGTTCATAAGCGTAAGATTACGAAATCAATCAGTTTTTCTCGCTGGGTTATTGAAGATTGGATTGAAAAGGCACCGGAGCATATTTCGATGTCTCAGATCTGGCACCCGGCAGCTGATTTTTTTGAGGAATTTGATATTAAAGCAAATCTTAAAAATGGAGAGGAAATAAAATTCATAAAAACGGAAGGTTGGTATTCGAATAGCTATGGAGAAAAAAAGTCTGCGCAGCGGATTGTTTTCCGTACTAACGAAAGATATATAAAAACTGAAATTGGTATAAAAACTAAACCCGGAAATCGGCATGCGGATTCTTTTGATACATCAGTTTTTTCTGGAAGATCATGATGGAGGAGGGTCGCGGTGGAATGAAATGAGCAGAATTTGGGAAGCAGCGGGGCATGATGTTACTGTTATTGCGGGAATGACACATTATATGGGTGCCAATATTTCCCGTGACGACGATCGCTTTTTTCGTGTGTCAAAAAATGGTAATAATATCAAGATAATTCGCTGTTTTGTCAGTCAAAGTTCTCAAAACCTTTTTGGACGGATTACCTCTTTCTTTTCATTTTCAATATCAGGAATTTTGGGCGGAGTGTTTTATGCCCGAGATAAGTACGACCTTATCATCGTTACCTCACCTCCCTTGTTTGTGGGCATAACAGGCTTATTTTTAAGCTGGTGGAAAAATATTCCTTTTGTTTTTGAAGTACGGGATTTGTGGCCGGAATCTGCCATTGATCTCGGTATTTTAAAGAACAAACAACTAATTCGACTTTCCTGTTTGTTTGAAACGTACTTATATAGGAAAGCCAGATTAATAAATGTTTTGACACCCGCTTTTCGAGAAATTTTAGTTGCAAAAGGAGTGAACCCAAAAAAAATAATTTACATCCCAAACGCAGCGGATTTCTCACTTTCTGAGAAAGTGATGTCAACATTTAATAAATCGATATTTCGCCAACAACATGATTTGACAGAAAAGTTTGTTATCGCTTATGTCGGAGCGCATGGTTTTGCAAATCACCTTATTCAAATATTGGAAACGGCAGTATTGCTGGCTGATACCAATGTTGTCTTTTTGCTCATTGGAGACGGAGAACAAAAACGATATTTAATCAAAGAAGCTCAAAAACAAAATCTTCAAAATGTTCGGTTCATTGAGTCAGTATCTAAGAGTGAAGTTTTTAATTATATTCTGGCGTCCGACATGGGCACTTCGGTCTTGAAGAAAACGGATACGTTCAAAACCATTTACTCAAATAAAACCTTCGATTATTTTTCTTGTAAAAAGCCAGTACTTATGGCAATCGATGGCGTTTCGAGAGAATTGGTGGAAGATGCAAATGCAGGCATTTTTGTGGAGCCTGAAAATCCAACAGACTTTGCCACAAAAATTCGTTTTTATTTAGATAACCCATTGCTGATCAAACAACAAGGGGAAAATGGCTATAGATATGCAAAAAATCATTTTGATCGGGAGATACTGGCTATGCGGTATTTGAATTATATTCGGGAAGTTTGAAAAATTAAATTCGAAGAATCCCCGTTTAGCTTAGCATTGATGGAAAATTTCAGAAAAATTTCAGTTAGCAAGCGCATTGCGATGGTTGCTCACGATAACAGAAAAGTAGAATTACTGGATTGGGCGAATTCCAACCGTGAGCAACTTGCAAAAAATAAATTATACGCCACAGGAACAACAGGAAAATTACTTGAAGCTTTGCTCAATCAACCTGTTGAGCTGCTTTTAAGCGGTCCGTTGGGAGGCGATCAGCAAGTTGGTTCGATGATCGCGGAGGAAAGAATTGATCTGCTGATATTTTTCTGGGATCCAATGTCAGCACAACCACATGACCCGGATGTGAAAGCGTTGCTGAGATTATGTGTTGTATGGAATATACCTGTGGCCTCGAATCGGGCAACTGCCGATTTTATTTTTACTTCTCCCTTAATGAACGAGGATTATATTGCCGTGCAAACCGATTACAGCAAATATTTGAACCGCGCTGTCTGAACTGAAATGCAGCTGTTTGGGTTTTTTCTATGAACAAAAATACTTTCATGAAGAACTTAGCGGATTTATTTCAAAACGGGACGGAACGAAAAATTTATTCTTATTCGGATTATATGTTATTGATGGAACTGGTTGTGATGGAGCAAAGAACAACCGGTCCAAAACAATCAGAAGAACTTAATGATTACACAAAACTGAATTTGCATAGAATGCAACGGCTGAATAAAACCGTTGTGTTAAGTGAAAGTTTGAAAATAGCAGTCGGTCAAATTCAATTTCCGCAAACGTGGTATGTTCTGACAGAAGCATGGTGTGGCGATGCGGCGCAAAATATTCCCGTGTTGGCTGCGATTGCAAAGTTGAATCCGCTTGTTGATCTGCAATTAGTATTGAGAGATGAAAATCCCGATTTGATGGATTTATATCTAACGAACGGAGGAAAATCGATTCCAAAATTAATTGCTGTTGATGGAGCTTTCAATGAAATTTTTGCCTGGGGACCACGCCCGGCCGGAGCGCAGCATATGATGGAAGAATACAGAAAAAATCCTGTTAAATCATTTAAGGAATTCGCGGAAGATATCCACAAATGGTATGCGGCAGATAAAACCCTATCTGTCCAGAAAGAATTTTTAGACATATTGGAAGGTGTTTTGATAGATAAGTAAGTTTTTTCAGAGTTTACTCTATCTTTGCAATAGGCTTATTTTCGGAACTTCCGGATGTTATGAATTGAAAATTGAGACCTGCTAACATTGTCCACTTACTTCAAAAATATATCAGAGGGAATTAATACCACTTTAACGGGTATGAAACTGACGTTGCGCCATTTGTTTGCCGCAAAAAATCGTCGGGTAAATAATGATATCCGTACAAGTAATTTCTTTGATTTACAGGATGGTTTGGTTACTATCCAGTATCCTCAGGAAACAATTCCAATTCCTGATAATGGCCGGTACCGGCTTCATAATGAGATTGATGACTGCATTGTTTGTGACAAATGTGTAAAGGTTTGTCCTGTCGATTGTATTGAAATAGAGCCTATAAAAGCCATTGAGGAAGTTGGACGGGCTTCTGACGGCTCTCCCATTCGCCTTTATGCGGCGAAGTTTGATATTGATATGGCAAAGTGCTGCTATTGTGGGCTTTGCACAACCGTTTGTCCGACGGAGTGTCTGACGATGACGAAGACTTTCGATTACAGTGAAGTCGATATTCGGGATATGGTTTATAATTTCGGAAACCTGACAGCAGATGAGGCGCAGGAAAAAAGAGATTTACTTGAACAATTCCAGAAAGAAAAAGAAGCTTTAAAAGCGGCCCAAAAATCAGGTGCTCCTTCGGAAGTTGCCGCAAAATCGCCTGTTGCTCGTCCTGCTTTCAAACCAACAATTAAGCCGAAACAAGAAGAAGTAACTGCGAGGGAAGAACCTGCAGAAACGGAGGCGCCGAGACCAAAACCTGTGTTCCAACCTCGGAAGCCAGTGACTATTGAAGCAAAAACGGATATAGAAACATCGGCGGATGAGCCAGTCGTTGAAAAGCCGGCAGCGAAATTGCCATTTAAACCTTCAATGAAACCAAAAACACCGGTTTCTGATGTTCCGGAATCAGCAGGTGAAGAAATAAAAAATGAAGAAGTAAAGGCAAAGCCCGCGTTCCGTCCAACGATGAAACCAAAGGTTGAACCTTCTTCGGATATAGAGCCTGCTGCTGAAACTGCACCAGAATCTGCTGCACCAAAACCAGCTTTCCGTCCAACAATGAAACCAAAAACATCGGTTTCTGATGTTCCTGAATCAGCAGGTGAAGAAATAAAAAATGAAGAGATAAAGGCAAAGCCCGCGTTCCGTCCAACGATGAAACCAAAGGCTGGAACTTCTTCGGATATAGAGCCTGCTGCTGAAACTGCACCGGAATCTACTGCACCAAAACCAGGTTTCCGTCCAACAATGAAACCAAAAACACCGGTTTCTGATGTTCCGGAATCAGCAGGTGAAGAAATAAAAAATGAAGAGATAAAGGCAAAGCCCGCATTCCGTCCAACGATGAAACCAAAGGTTATCGAACCCGCTGTCTCTGATTTGCCTGAAAATATTGTTGAAAATAAAACGGAACAGGAAATTCCAGAAGCCAAAGAAGAAGTTCCAAAACCGAAGCCTGCTTTCCGTCCTACAATGAAGCCAAAACCAAAATCACCTGATCAGGAATAGATAAATTTTAATGAACATGGAAACAGCTGCATTTTATGGATTTTCGGGATTAGCGATTATTTCAGCGCTTTTTATATTGTTTTCCAGAAATCTTATTTATGCAGCCTTTGCTCTATTCATTACTTTTTTGGGCGTTGCGGCTCTTTATGTTTTGGCGGGTGCTGATTTTCTGGCAGTAACACAGATAATGGTTTATGTTGGAGGTATTCTCGTGTTGCTGATTTTCGGTATTATGCTTACCCAAAAAGCCGACAGAGAAGCAATTTCGTCAACACCCAATCAGGTAATCGTATCAGTTAAGCGCCAGTTTTTGGGCTTTTTGATCGGGATAAGCTTGTTCACATTTCTGTCTTATATTATTGCTACTGCAAATTTCAGGATGACTGGAGAGACGAATATTTCCCGTTCAACTTTAAAAACGATCGGGGTAGAGTTAATGACGAGTCATCTTTTACCTTTTGAAATTGCTGCTATACTTTTATTGGTTGCCTTGGTCGGCGCAGCTTACCTTGCTTTAAATAGAAATCCAGTGTCTCATGATTAATATTCCGGTAGAGCATTATCTGATAGTTGCGGCAGCATTATTTTGTATCGGTTTGGCGATCGCTATTACCAAGCAGCATTTAATTGGTATTTTGCTTGGTATTGAACTTATGCTGAATGCAGTGAATATAAATTTGATCGCATTTAGCAGACACGACCCGGAGAAGATCGGTGGGCAACTTTTTGCCTTGTTTGTAATTGTTGTTGCAGCAGCGGAAGTAACTGTTGCCCTAGCTATAATTCTTAGAGTTTATGGCCATTTCCAGACAGTGGATCCAGATAAGGTCAACGAGTTGAAAAAATAAATTGCTCCTGAAATTTGAAACCAAATCTACACTTCCCGCGCATATGAATTGGTTTTTTCTGCTTCTGGCATTTATGATCGGAATGGCGAATACTCTTCAATCGGGTGTAAATGCACAGCTTAGAGTTGCGCTGGGAAATCCCTTAATGGCTGCAATAACCTCTTTCAGTTTTGGGCTTTTTGTATTATTAGTCGCATTCCCATTTTTTAATCAGAATCCTATTCCGAGCCTTGCAACATTCCGGGATGTCAGTATCTGGAAATATGCCGGTGGCTTTTTAGGGGCATTTTATGTGGTCACGGTTATTTTTATTGTCCGCGATATAGGTCCGGCTAATTTAATCTGCCTGGTAATTGCCGGACAAATGTTAGCCGCAATGGTCATCGACCACTACGGCTTCCAAGGTTTTGCAGTACATCCAATCAGTTTCGCCCGTATTTGTGGTGCAATTCTCCTGATGGCAGGCGTTTATTTGATTTTGAAAAATTAAGGGATACGGTTAAAAACAAAAAGATCCATAAATTCCCACTTGTTGTTTTCAAGTTTTCCCCTTCTGATTACCAGCTGGTTCTGACTGCGTCTCTCGTAAATAATCCGGACAGAGATATCATCCTTTTCAAACAATGCTTCGTTCTTTTTGGCCTCGATGAAATTGTATGTATCTGAAACCTCCTTTTCTTCCAATGATATCATCCCAGGCTTGAAATGTTTTACGTGAGCAACAGGCCCCTTTTCCGTTTGCTCAAAGGCAAATAGCTCATAGAGAGTTGCTTTTCCATCCTTCACCATACGAATAAATCCAACGATATTATCACCTTCCGGCGCGGTCCACGAAGCTTCGATCGTTCCACCATTATAGTTTCCTTTCCAGCGGCCATCCAGGAAATTAATATCTTTCAAACTTCCGGTTGTTGCACTTTGAGCATTTGAAGAATTCGAAATTAATGCAGCACAAATGAATACAAAAAATAATATTCTACTAAAAATGAATTGGTTGAATCTGATCATATGGATTTAGGTTTTAATAAAATGCCAAATTAGAAGTTATTTTCAATTTTACCGAATTAAGTAATTCTGTTAATCGTTTCGATTAGTCCCGGGACATAAAAAAACAGCCGTCCGAAAACAGACGACTGTAAAATATAAAAGAAAGTCTTGTTATTAATAAGCTCTTTCCAGCTTGCCTTCGTGAGAGTTGGCAAATGCTTTGTTTACCACTTTATTTCCACCAGGCGTTGGATAATTTCCAGTGAAATACCAGTCTCCAACATGGTTAGGACAAGCTTTATGAAGATTATCAACCGTTTGGAAAATCACGGAAAGCTCAGCATTCAAATCCTTCGGACGAATAATTTCAGCAATTGAATTTGAAATTTCATCATCTGTAAACGGATCATAAAGCGCCTTAACATAATTGGTATGGAAAGAATTTTTAGTTGCAATCGAAGCCACAGCCTGTGTGTAAACTTCTTCAATTAAATCCTCCATATTACGGTCTTCCAATAACTTCAACACAGCTCTGAAAGCAACAAAATCCTTCATTTTTGACATATCAATACCATAACAGTCAGGGAAACGGATTTGCGGCGCAGAAGAAACAACCACAATTTTCTTTGGCTGTAATCTGTCGAGCATTGTCAGGATACTTTTTTCAAGGGTTGTACCACGAACGATCGAGTCATCGATAATTACAACAGTATCAACATTTTTCCTGACCACCTCAAAAGTAGTATCGTAAACGCTGGATACCATATCATCACGAAGCGCATCTGCTGTGATAAATGTCCTTGATTTGACATCTTTCGTCACCAGTTTTTCAATGCGCGGACGGAAGGATAGTACTTTTTCCAAATCAGCTTCAAAAAGAATTCCATCCATAATGGCTTGTTTTCTTTTCTTTGCCAGATATTCTTCCAAACCTTCGATCATTCCTAAAAAGGAAGTTTCTGCTGTATTTGGAATATAAGAGAAAATCGTATTTTCAAGATCGTAATTAATCTCTTTTAAAATTTGTGGTATCAATAATTTACCAAGTTGCTTGCGCTCATAGTAAATATCCGGATCAGTTCCTCTTGA
>Ga0247815_10003669_pt1 | contig 10962 bp, 17 predicted proteins | sample UWRJL194509B1_FD_181014 | JGI IMG/M metagenome (GOLD analysis project Ga0247815, IMG submission 181014) | Plant litter microbial communities from Arlington Agricultural Research Station in Wisconsin, United States - UWRJ-L194-509B-1 | ecosystem: Environmental > Terrestrial > Plant litter >... | reverse complement strand
TCCGTGGTATATCAGACCGTAAATAGCTGGTTTCATGAACAGAAATTTGTTGAGGCACGAGAATGAGCGCTTTCCATATATTCGGCGTTGACCGAGCGGCAATACCCGCCATCACGTGTGACATCACGTAGATCCAACTCCGATTCGTGCACCATGGTCGTAAAATTACCTCTGCCCGACGATAACACGGTTTCGACATCCCATTTCAATCTTGTCCACAATAATGAGCTAGGGAATGTCTAGATCAAACTCCAGCATCGTTCACATATTCGACTTATATTGCCATTGGAAAGTTGAAGCGCACGCGGGAGCATTAGATAAGAAGAGCGTCTTTGTCCTCTTGTAGGAACACTGGCTCCAGAATTTCGCGATAAAGCGATCCGCTCGTATCGAGGAACCAAAGGCGCTGTATATCGAGCCATGAGCTCGGACCTGTAGGACTCGCCGACTGTGCCAACGTACCTCCCACAACCAGCGGTCCACGACGAGATGCCGCATATGCGCCAGCCCCTCCATAAGCCTCTCTGCATCGGCGGAGACAAACTCTCGCTGATACCAGTTACAGCGCACGTACAGCTTTTCCAGCATGATCTCAGCTTCCAAGTCAGATTCAACGAAGACGTTCTAAGTAAGCAGATATTTGTGAGCAGATTTCAACGTAAAAATGTGAAAACTGACACAAATATCCGGGCGGGTGGCGGTGAACGTGAGTTCTTCGAGGCCAGGCACGGCCCTTGCCAAGCGTCGCAAATGAGATGGCGTCAGAACAAACCGCTCGATATGCAGGACCTTGAGCGTTGCGGCGTGTGATAGGATGATGGACACTAGTGACTCGCGAATCTTGCAGCCGTTGCCTTCCAGTCCAAAGACCACGAGGGTGTGCAATGGAGCAAGTTCAGTGAATGCATCGATCCAGACGCAGAGGTCGTCTATGACTGTCCGTATTGAGCCGGAGCCTGGCGGACCGTAACCGATATGAAAACTACGGAGAGCGGGAAGGCGAGCCCAAACCTCCTTGGCAGGAGGCATGCCGATCTGCGAGCTATGAGCGCTACTCTAGTATACCAACATAGTGAGACTGACATTGGCGGAGGGAAAATAAGGCAGGGACAAGTGCTGCAGTCCTGTCATTGGTGTTACAAGGCTCAGAAGCGTCGATAAGCCGAAGTTGAGGTCCAACTGAAGGAGATCCAAGCGTACGAGACCCAACATAGCTGACAGAGGTGTAATCGGATCCGTCCAGTTCGTGTCAACCGACCATTCACCCTGTCTCAGCATGAGCGATGATAGTTGCGCTCATTGATGACCAGTCATACCGTCGCTACGAAGCTCCGAAGTCGAGCACAGACAGCCCGTTGAACCGCTGAAAGTGACTTTGGTTTCTCTTCTGGGGGATCCTGACGCCAATAGGTGTACCGCCTGTCATGGAGGGTTAAATAGCAAATGAAGGGTATCTGGTGCAGTTCTTCTAGCCAGTTTACGCCGGGGATGGCTGGGAGTGATATTGAGCGAAGCTTCGTGCAGTTGGTAAGGCCGCCAACAACGTTGTAGGTCACTTGATCCCAATTCCAAATTATGTTGCTGCCAGCCGTGCTCCACTTGTATGTGCGAAGGTTCACAAGCATCGATAGGAGATTGTTGCCTTCACGTTCACGCAGCCAATCTGTGGGGGCTACGAACAGCAGCGTCAATCGGAATAAGAAGTTGTTGTGTGATAAACATACTTCGCTGAGTGAGATGCACAACGTGCGCGTAGTATTCTGGCCGTTGTCGCATCGTCGCCCACGGTCCAAACTATACGTTTTGCGTCAGAAGAAAGCGTACCGAGACAGCTTAAATAGATTTGATATACTTTTGCACTGTGATCGCTGTCCCGCCAGGTAAGAGTTGAGTAGAGCGCGGGGATGGAGACTTCGGCGAATGTTTTGCAGACGAGCAGAGCATTGAACACCGTTTTGCGAGAGGGTACATGTTCAAAGATGAGTGGAAAGACATCGTACGGTAGATCCGTTACTGTAACCATGAGCTGAGCCCAAGAAGAGTAGTTGGCGGGAACGGGAAGAGGAGAGAGAATGACACAATGTGGCGGGTTAGGGCGGGTTCCGCCTTTAAAGTTGTTGCCGGCACCTGTCGCGGTTCCCGCGATGTGACTCAATGTCTACTCTCGATGATTGATCGAGTCAAGTTTGCTATCAGCGGGTTCTCAACATTCTCAACTATGGTGTGACCGTACCTAATGAGACTGCCTCGAGGCTACCTTCGCCCTGAGGCAGGACCGCTCGACTACCCTTTGTTTAGTCCATCAACTGTTCCACCTTTTGATCGAGTGTTGTTGTGGAGGGCTTGTTTTGAGAAGATGCAATACTAATGCGTCCATCTTACTACATTTCCAATGAAAATCCAAGCATGGCTTTTTCTCTCTGGTCACCAGTCATATTCACGGACTGGTAATAAATAAGACCTTTGTTTGCTTTGAAACTACCATATCGCCTTTCCTCGCTGTCGCCTCGCTTCGTTGCGACATCTCCAGCAGCTTTCCTCCCTACAAAGCATCGAGGAACGGACGCATCGAGGAGGCAAAGGTTCCGTTGAAGAAGTGGTCCCAGTTGATGGACCTAATGATTGGAAATTGTAAGTTCCCGACACCCGGCAACGCAGGACCGCACGCACCAAGTCATGACGCCACGGAGGTCAGCGTAAGCCTTTGCGGGCTTGTACTCGCCACAGTTGGTCCCCTTCATGAGGCACTCGGCAGCTGCCTGAACAACAGCCGGTTCGACGAAGCCGTTGCCAGCACCCTGCGACGACGGGACACCGAAGCCGACCTGATCGGGACGGAGAGGTGGGAAAGAAGCTCCTTCCTTGCCGGCGACGTTGAAGCCTTGGAGAACGACATCGGTCATCGCAACATGGAAGTCGGACGAGCCCATGGTCCACGCCTTGCCGTCCAGACCTGTGATCGGTCCAGAGTTGTAATTCTGAACGTGCAGCATGGTGAGATCATCGCGAAGCGCGTGGATGACCGGGAGATAAGCTCCTGCGCGTGAGTCTTGACCACCGAACTCGCCGGAGCCGTAGAAAGTGACGCCGAGTTGAACGCTGTGACCAGTGAAACGTCAGTTAACCTTTTCGACCTTGTGTAATGAATCATCGTACAAGAAAGTCTCTGGGGCCATCGTCAAGCTGAAGTGCGGGTACTTGGCTTTGAGGGTTTTCATAGCTGAGATCAAGTTCACGATGACGGGAGTGGTCGGAGCGGTAAAGTCCGAGTCACCCGCGTCCAGGCTGAGAGATTGACCCTCAAAGTCGATATCAAGGCCGGTGAGATCTATCTTAAGAGTGAGAAAGGCGGTTTTAGAGGAGATAATGCATGTAAACGCACGGTACTTGTCGCAAATAGCGCTGATCGTCTCGACGAACTTGTCACGCGCCGCCTCCGTCTCCAACCGCACCTGTCCCTTCTCGCCTCCGATAGATAGCTGCACAAGTTTACCTTGTGCAACCTTCTCATCGACCGCAGCGATGAACTCTGCTTCACTCTCGACGTCGGGGCACTCCTCGACGGGGCACAGCGAAAACTCAATGTTGCCGGACGTCGGTGTATCTGGCTCGCCGAACGAGAGGTTGATGATATCCCACTCATCTCCAACATCCTTCATGCGAATGTAGCCTGCGCCGTTCATGAATGACCTGAGGCGATGGTTGAAACGTCAGCAAAGGCTCTGACCGGTATCTCCCGAGAAACGCACGAGTGAAGGTATCCGACGAGGGCATGTTTCCTGAGAGTAGGACCGGTGCCACCACCACCTCCTCCGGCTGGGGGTGGCGTAGAAGTTGGAGGAGCTTCAGTATCAGTCGTGGTGGGTGGCGCCTCTGTCTCTGTCGGAGGAGTTGACGGGTCGCTCGTAGTCTCGGTGGGGACCGGAGTAGAGGTCTCAGGCGGGGGGATGGGCGTTGTAGCTGGTGGTGCTACCGTTGTGGAGGGAACCGGCGCACTACACTGGCGCTTCGCCGCGGGAGCAGGTGCCGCAGCGACGAGAGTCGCCAGAAGCAGAGTTGACAGGAAACCACTGGCCCTCATAGCAAGTTAAAGCAGATAAAGAAAAATAAAGAGGTTGAGAAGAAAGAGAAAGGTCGCGACAAAGTGCGCGAAAAGGAAAGGGAAGAGCAGCTAATGATCGAAGCAACGCCACGGCGGGCAGCTTTTTATATATAAGGAGATGCTGCGTTTCGAGCGTGTGCGTCTCCCACAGCCTTGTGGAATTGCCAACGGCCACGGTGATGGTTGAGCCGGGCCCGTAACGACGGTGTGCTGTTGGTCGAACTCGAGAGGGTCCATCAGACTCAACCGCAGCACCGCATGCTGAACCTGCCCTCGACATACCGATATTCACGACCAGAAGATATACATGATGCCATTGATCTTCAGTCGAGTCGTCACGCCTGTCTCAGCTGTCGCATGAATTCAGAGAGAGACGCCATATTCGGAACGGACGCCGACTTGATCAATCATGATTCCACGAGCAACCAGCGTGGCGGTCTGGCCCGCGCTTGACGAACTTCTTGGTCACGGCATGCGTCCAATTTTAGCTCGTTCCGCTTTGATGACACCCGAACATAGCGCACCAATTTCTGACCTCTGAACTCCGAACTCGTCGCGTGCGTTGATATGAACTTGACGCTGCCGACTGGTCCCGAACATTGTCTTCTGCTCAACAAGCCTTGACCAATGACCCAATACATCTAGCCAGATGGTTACCATGACCGTGGCCGAGTCTCACTCAGCCGCAGTGCTCTGGGTGACGAATGCTTGCTTGCTCGACGACACAGCGTTTACCTACTGTTACAATTCAGAGCACAGACTTTGGGGTTGCGACAACATGACCGAGCGTTCGTTTGTCTCAGCACAACCGCAGTGCGGCGCATGCATCTACTGGGTCTTGAAGCCGAGACGCGGGAGGCGGTTCTCGCCCTCCTTGTACGGTACGCCGGCCTCTGCGCGGAGCAGGTCGTTAATCCAGGCGCCGTTGGGCTTGAGCTTAGGACCATCACGGGTGAAGACCGCCGCCAGGTACAGCCACGCCGCGGCATTGCCAACGGTGCCAACCTCATCAGATACGCTGGTGCGTGCAAAGTCGCTCATCTTGTCGTAGAGCTCTTCGTCGGTCCAGAGTTGGAACAGGTGACGCGCAACAGCCTCTGCGTCGTTGATCTCGACGAGGAAACCGTTCTTGCCATGCTGTACCTGCAGCGGAATGCCTCCAGCCTTCGTGGCAATGATGGGACGTCCGTCGTGGATGGCCTGATGGGTGGGCAGACGTTAGAGTGATGAGGGAGCGGTATTTCGGTGCAGGCCGAAATTGGCATATGCTGCTTACCTCGCTGACTTTGACCTCGAAGCCTTCGCGACTCGACAGCTGAAGTGCGATGCGTGCGTTGGACATGAGAGCATTAAGAAGCTGGTCGCTAGGTGGGAGCCTCGATACAATGATGTCGTGAGCGTAAGTCTTGGCGTCCGTGTTCTCGAGGATGCCCATGACCTGCGTACAACGTTGTTAACCTCCAATGCAATCACACCGACTCGTCGTGACAAACAACGCACCTGATCGTAGATGATGGTGGCATCGGGGTCATCGACGGCACCGTGACCACAGATCAAAAGCTGAGGCGTCTCCTCAGGCCCGAAGCGACCCTTAGGCTGGGCGTCCATTGTCTGACGGAACTTGACGTATGACGCGATGAGATGCGGGATGCCCTTGGCCGGGTCGAAACGAGCGACCTGGACGACGTAGGGGCGGGCGGGCCAAGCCAGCTCGGTCATTTTGTCCTTCGCGCACAACTGACGGAATACACCCATGTAATACTGCAGAACGCGGTGAGTAGATGAACGCCTTCGCGACTTGGATAGCGTACCTGAGCATCCCAGTGCGAAAGCTCCTTGTTGAGGCCATCGAGCCTATAATGGAGTCAACAAACACTACGATGCATCATACAAAGGACGAAGGCTACGGACCAGTCAGTGCATGCGCCCATAAGACCAACGGTCTCCGTCGGGACGTCCTTTGGAACGAAGGTCGAGATTGGATGGCCTGAACGTGGGTCAGTAAGATATGCTTTACACCTGGATCTTAGCCGTACTGATGAACAGGTCTGCAAGCTTGATGTTGTTCCACAGGTACTGCCAGACCTCGCTCTGTGGGCTGCCTTCCTTATCAGCAAGGTCGCTGCGGATTTCGATGTGCGCTGGATATGGTCGTTAGCCCACAAGCCTTCGACTTCTGCATCGGTTTGGGTCTCACAGCGATAGATGATGGGAAGGTTCGGGCGATGCTGCTTGATGAGCGGGATCATGCCAGGCATCTGTGGGTCGTCGACGAAGGCGACGTCGACACCACCCTCAGCGAGAGGACCACCCTCCGCGAACCAGTACCGCAGAGCATTCTTCTGGATCCAGTCGTCGAACGCCTTCTTTTTCGAGTCCGTGAGACGGAGAGACTTTTCCGCGACGCCTTGGAGACTTGAGGCAGGAGTGAGCAAGCATCAAAAGCGCGAGTACTGACGACGCATACATGTTGTGGTTGTCCTTGGTGGTTCGGAAGACTTGCGGCGAAGGGTTCGGCACATACCTGTGCATGCGATCAGTTGGACTTGGTCGCTTGTTCAGATCTTAGTCACCCACCATTCGCAATCAACGTGAAGCAGCCTCAGGAACCGGATCAGCGCATGACGCATCTGCACATCGGAGAATGATTACCGATCGCGGTCAGCACGCGATTCAATGCGGGGTATGGAGATTGCGGCATGCCCCGGACGCGGGGAAGCCGTCGAAGGCGCGGTAAGGGAGTGAACGTACGAGAGCAACACCACCACCCTGCGGAGTCGAAGAGAAGAAGCCGATCTTGGTGCCTTTCCCGCGGAGCTCATCCGCGAACTTGTTGACGGCGATCCAGGTCGACTCGCCGACAGACTGACGGTACGACTCCAGATTGTCGAACATCCGAATCTTGCCACCAGCGTCCACCTCGACGCGGTTACGGTGCCCGATGACGAGGCGCGGGTTGTTGTTTGGTCCTATTGAGAGTGGCGAGAGAATATCATCAGGTCGATCCGCACGGGTAGCGAGATGTACATACCGAAGAACATGACGGCCTTGCGGGCGGCCGAGTCTGGGGTGAGAAGCCAAACGTCAGAAGATCAATTTGACGGGCGCAGAAGCGATGGAAATGCAGACCTGACTGCTCATCAAGGGTACGTGGGATGCCAGACTTTGACGGGGCGGCATTTTCGGGGTCGGACTCATGATCATTGTCCTCCACGTCCGAATGCGGGATCGAGAGATATTGGTCGGCATGTGGAGAGAGGAGGTTGCGCTTGGTGTAGGCAGTGAAGTCTTTTGCGATAGGCAGGATGTTGAAGACGACAGGAACAATGTCCAGGTCGCGCCAGAGAGTGGTGCAGAGAGTAGGGGCTGCATTCACAAGGATTGTCGTGACACCCGCACCAAGGAATTTGCACAAGTGCTAGAGACTGTCTCAGCCAACCGTAGTGACCAAAGTTCTTTGCGAGACAAGCCTTACCTGAGTAGAGAAGTTCTTCAACGTGCTGACGATGTGCTTGATGATGGCAGCGGCGATCTCAGGCTTGCCGGCCCCCTGCTGGAAGCGCAACGTCGTCTGCGAGAAATCGGTGCTGTAAAGAAGATGTAAGACATAATACTGACTCCAAGAACGAAGGTATCAACCTGTAAACGCCATCGTGGATCGAGACGGCGATGTCTACGCCTTGACCTTCTGGGAGGAGATTGGCGGCAATACCCGTCCACATAGGCTACAGGAGACTGATCAGACGCGTCACACGTAATGATAGATCAACTTTGCGCACGGTGAGGTAGGTGAATGTCATCACATCGGGGCGAGTACCAGCGCCAGACGAGAGACGGCGACGGATCTCTGCAGACGGCAGTGACGTGAACGAGGACGCCTTGTCCTCGCCAGGAGCGGTCATGGCCAGGCCAGCGGGGGCCCTGCGAGCAGGCATTGTGTCTGATTGGGTGTGAAAATGTGGGTTGTGGGTGGGAAAAGGGGCAGACGCGGGGCGGAGCGGAGCGCAGTAGCACTGGGTTTATATGCACTCGGCCGGCGCAAAGTCCCGACTTGACATCCATCCGTTAGCGTCATAGTCTATGCCTCGCCACCATCCACTGGCACGTTCTGATCTGATTTCAGAAGCTGATAGAGTCCCTTACATTGTAAACCTTTATCGACGTGCCGTGAGATTGTGTGTGTCACTCGGCGCACGCGGGATTCGGCGTACTCATGATCGCGATGCACAGGCGCGTCAAACTGATTCCGCGATGCCATGCTCGAGGCCACCCCTTCCCTGATCGTGCAGTTCTCGTCTCATCCTACACGTTTAGCTGCCAGCTGACCAGCGATCGCGTGGAACGCGTTGCGACTGGTCATTGTGTATTGAAAGTTAACATGTCTTCTACATTCTTGTTTCCACCCTTGGACCTAGTTCAACATGCCAGCCTCGGAGGCTGAGCCGTCGCTCTTATCGGGCCACTCGCGCGTATCGATTCACTCTCGGCTCAGTCGGACGATTGTGCGTGCTCTGTTACCCATTCTGCGTGTCAGAAGGCACGTGCATCTGCACTAGCAGCTCCGCGCCAGCCAGACGTTCCCTGTCTTCACCTGTAATTGGGCCTGAGCAATCATACAAGGTCCGTCGCGGTAGCTATATCCCTGGTTTTTAGGCACCTGTCCCCCTTAAGTCGCACGGTCTCACAGGTCTTCTTACAGACAGCAGCACATTTAGCGCCGCCCAGACCGACAAAGCCGTCGGCCGACACTATCTTGACATACTAAAAGTGTTCCACGGACGTGTCGCAGTTGCCTGATGACAAGTATATGCAACTGGGGGTGCTGCCGCCTTATGCCGAGCACTCAGCAGCTCGCGACTGGTGCAGCTTGATCTCGTCGCTCACACGGACATGTATACCATGACTAAATCATGCCACCATACGACAGCTCCCTGTTCCCAGTTCTGCTGCATGGCTGCTGAGACCTGATTCTCAGCTGAGTTTGAATGCGAGGAAGCGTCAAACGTCACGATGACGCAGCTCTGAGGCTCCAGCCAACGAGAGAGCTCCTTCGTTGACCCACCCATCTGGCTTCGGACCTGCAAACTGCTCTCTTCCTTGATCCATCACCATCTCCCCCGTCTGCAGTGTCGTTTTGGACAACCAACGCGCTGCTGTCCTAATACCACAGGCACCCTGAATCCGACCCCATGCGATAACCAGTCCATGCAATGCGACTTCCTTTGCCTTCGCTTGAGCAAAGCCCCTCGTGCCTCAGTTTTGCCGCAAATCAACCCAGACCTGGTCGCCCTTCCTGAACTCTTCCACGTTATCGCCCTCACAGTCGACATCTCTTTGCATGCTTCTTACGCCGCCACTGTCCCGAAGTTGTGGAGACACGTCTGCGCATCGAGGCCGGCCGCGCTGATCATCTCCGCCACTGTGATGCCGCGCTGTCGCCTGCCATACCCGTCCCGCAGCGGCACAGTCTCCATGGCCGTCGTTCCGGCTCGTCAATGGTCATGCGACCACGCAGGCCACGCTCTCGCCGCGTTTTGCTCTCTGATCCGCCCGCGTTCCCCTCCCATCCCTGCCTTCATTCCGGCACCGTGACCCTTTTCGTCCCCAATGTTTTTTTTTGCATGTGGTGCCGTCTCTGCGTGCTGAGTTATTGCCGCCAAGCCGTGAGTTGTCGCTACGGCAGTTCGCACATCGCGAGCGACCACTACCTGCATCTCGCAAACATGATGAGTTTCGCTTGGAGTAGCAGCCCGGGCCGCCCGGTATGAAGCCTAGTCTCGCGTGTGTTCAATGCCAGCACAAGCAACGGACAAACATCTGCGGCCACGGAATCCTAGAAGAGTTCTCTCCAGTTGCTTGTTTGCGGTGATAGCTCGCGACGACATCGGGCGCGCGCATACCGACATAGAACATGCAGCTGTATGTTCTATCTATCTATGCCGCGGACCGTGGTCGTTCTTGCTTGGGATGTGAAACGGTCTCGCTTAAGGTGCAACAGCGGACCTTTCGCTTCCCACGGCATGTGCCCACGACCTAGTCCTGCACTTTGCGCGAGTCTGGGGTGATCTTCAGGGCGTCTGTGCGATCGACTGCCGTGTCGAGCCCACGTATCCCTAGTATCTGTCAGTAGGCGATGTCGCCTGCCGGCTGACTGAGTCGTCTGCGCGCGAGGAGAGGTGATAGCGCAGGCGCACATGACCCCCGTGATCATCCGGAAGCTATGATTCGCATCCCCCTCGCGAAGCACAACGTTTTTGCGCGTGTGTGATTTGAAGCGGCCATGCGGACCTTCCTCGGCGCTCGGAAACACATGGCGGAGTGGCAAGCCGGGGTCCCGCACTTCAAAAAGGAGGAACCAAGCAGTGCGTTTCTGCCTCACTACTTCACTCAGGTCACTCGCATCCTCACTTTCGCGTCGCCACACACGAACTCAGCCCACACCTCGACGATAGCCATGGCAGCTTCTCCTCTCCAAGCGTTCGACCCGCACGCGACACACTACTTCACTTCCCATGGCAGCCTGCCGAAGACATTCTACGCCTCGCCGTACGGTGGCACAAATACCTTCCCCGCATCGTCGTCTCTGCCGACACAACAAACGCCATCAGCCAACACAGTGAAGGCCCCGCAACCACGCACACCGGCGCAACTTCATCAGCAACAACCCGTCTTCACGCAGTTCACCAAGGACCGTGCGAGCCCAGATCTCCCCGATATCAAGTTTAAGAAACGGTCCGCCTGCGCTTGGGACTCGATCCCCGCGCCGGTCTCAGCGTCCGCGCCAGCACCTGCGTCATCGTCCTCTGGGCAGCGGTGAGCCTATGATGCCGCAGAGACTGTCGGTGCGTGTCGATCTAGGG
>Ga0247815_10003668_pt1 | contig 10963 bp, 9 predicted proteins | sample UWRJL194509B1_FD_181014 | JGI IMG/M metagenome (GOLD analysis project Ga0247815, IMG submission 181014) | Plant litter microbial communities from Arlington Agricultural Research Station in Wisconsin, United States - UWRJ-L194-509B-1 | ecosystem: Environmental > Terrestrial > Plant litter >... | reverse complement strand
ATTCCATCGGCAAAATAAGTGCTGAGCAGGAAATCCTGAACATCTCTGACTGGTTTTTGTATGGTCGTATTGCTCATCCGCTGTTTAACAGTTTTTTTGGTTATTTTGATTGCTCCGGATGGTGGTTTTTCAACGTACGCATACAGATAAAAAGACATAATACCGTTAACAGGGCACCTAATATAAATGGTGAGCCCGGAAAATAAACCGGACTGCTGGTACTGGTAAAATAAGAAAAAAGATTGGTCATGATCAGTGGGCCGATGATTGAAGAAATACTCATCAAGCCCGCCATAATGCCCTGAATTTCACCCTGTCCGTTTGGTGGCACATCATTGGAAATGATCCCCTGCATAGCCGGGCCAAATATACCTGCAAGGCCGTAGGGCAACATAAATGCAAACATCATCCAGCCCTTTGAGGCAAATGCAAACAATGTGAAGCCTAACACATACAGCAGTAACCCGAAAAATACGGCCTTTTGCTGACCGATCTTAGGAATAATAATTCTGATCAATAATCCCTGCACCAAACCGACTACAATTCCCACAAAACCAAGTGAATATCCCACCCAGGCCTCAGACCAGTTGAACTTCAGCATGGTATAGTAGGTCCAGGTAGATTGTACGGAGTGCGCAGCAATATATAACAGCAGGAGGGAGAGGAGCAGGCCACCCAGCTTAGGGTATTTACGGATATGGAGAATAGAACCGACAGGATTAGCCCGTTTCCAGTCAAATTTCCTGCGGTTTTCAGGCTGCAAAGATTCCGGTAAAATAAAATATCCGTAAATCCAGTTGAGCAAAGAAAGTCCTGCAGCAATCATGAAAGGAACTCTGATGCCATACTGACTAAATAATCCGCCCAATACCGGACCAATAATAAATCCAATGCCAAATGCTGCGCCAACCATACCAAAATTCTGCGCACGTTTTTCAGGTTCGCTCACATCAGCAATGTATGCCTGTGCAGTTGTGAAACTCGCGCCGCTAATGCCGGCTATGATCCTGCCAACAAACAGCCAGAAAATTGTTGGTGCAAAGGCCAGAAAGATATAATCCAGGCCAAGTCCAAATAATGAGCCGAGTAAAATTGGACGGCGGCCAAAACGATCGCTTAAGCCACCAAGTATCGGCGCACTGATAAACTGCATCACGGAATATGATATCGTGAGCCAGCCACCGTAAATGGCTGCCTGACTTAATCCGCCGCCGGTAAGTTCTTCAATTAATTTTGGTATTACCGGAATGATAATGCCGAATCCTGTAAAGTCAATAAGTAAGGTAACAAATATAAAACCGACTGCCGATTTGTTGGTATTGCTGGTCATAAGCTTTTAAAAGCGTTTAAGAGCGTGTATAATGGATGGTAATTAAGGTAGTCAATATATCTAATCTTCCGGAATTACAGAAATAATAATAAAGTTCATAATTAATGTTATGTTAAGTAGAAGGTAGTAAACTTCAGGTATCTCCCTATTTTGCTTAGAATTCCTGCAATTTTCTTTTCAGTTCCTGAACTCTGTCCAGTCTGTTCTTCCGGGTGTAGATCTCTATCAACAGCTGTACGGTCGGCTTATCGTTGGGATTTATTTCATGCGCCTGAAGCAGCGTAAATTCTGCTCTGTTTACGCTGGCAGTAAATTGTGGTTCACGCTGCTGCAAATCCTTAGCTTTTAATTGTTCATTCGCTGTATTGATATAGGCCAGGCCAAGCTGATACAATGCATCAAAATAATATTGATCCAATCCCAGCGCGCGCTGATATGCCAGCTGAGCTGTCCCATTGTTGCCATTAATTTGCTGCAGGTATCCATAGAGATAATACAGCAACTTATTTTTATTTTCAACCTTCAGTGAGTTTTCTATAATCTGACTGGCCTCGCTGTAATGCTCATTGTCCAGCAGGATATTGATGTAATCGTTGCTGAGAAATGTATTGTATGGGTTCAGCTTAAGACCTTGCTGAAGCGTTTTAATCGCATTTTCCGTGTCAAATTTTCCGGAATACAAGTTGGCAAGCGACTGGAAAATTACGGGATTCTGAACCCCATTGGCTTTAGCGCGTTCAAAATAGACAATCGCATTATCGTAATTTCTGATATTTTGAGCCGCTAATGCGGTATTGGTAGCAAGCGTGCTATCCTTTGGAAAATAATCACTCACTTCCTTCAGATAAGTAAACGCGGTGCCATAATCACCCGCCTCATACGCATCATTACCTTTATCCTGTTTTTTGATGGTTACATTTAACAACGCTGCATTGATCAGATTTGAATTGTCCTGGTATTTATCATAGGTTTTCGCGGTGTCGATGGCATCAATTGCAGCTGTAAAACTCTGGTCGGCACTTTGATCATTCTCATCTATCAATGACATATAGGAAGTAAGATAAGCATTAATTGCCCAGGTTTCAGGCCAGTTCCTGGTCCTCCTATCCTTTTTGGCAAGTTCTGTAGCCTTGATCCCCTCTCCTATGATGATGATCTGTTTTTTGCTGTCCTGACCAGCAGCAATGGCCGATTGCAATTTGCCAAGAGCATTCCGGGCAATCTGAACCTGGCTCTTTTGTGCCAATACCGGAAGTCCAAAAAGCACCAGCAATACAGAAATAGAGGATTTGATAGTCATATGCAGGATGTATTACACAAATTTATGCAAAAAAAAAGAGGGATAAAATTTATCCCTCTTTTAATCCGGTATTATTACTGGTTATTTTTTTGTTAACGCATCTAAACGCGCTTTAATCTCGTTATAGCTCTTGGTGTCATTCTTAAAACTATAAATGGTTTTAAGGTTTTCCAATGCAGTAACGTTATTGGCATCAAGCTCAAGCGCTTTTTTAAAGTAAGGGACAGATTTTTCTACCAGTCCATCTCTTTTTTCCTTTGCAGCGTTGTATTCTTTAACTTTCTTAGCGTCAATAGCATTCAAGGATGTCTGCATTTTAAGCGCTTGCTGTAAATAAACATTACCTAAAGCAGCCTGGAAACTAGCATTAGTTGGCTCTTTGGTAATCAATGTAGACAACATACTTTCAGCATGCTCAATATCACCTTTTTTCAGATAAATATCAGTTTCAGTAGTAATGAAACGGATATTTTCAGGATACTTAGCTTTAGCGTCTTTTAACAATGCCAATGCCGTAGTGGTATCTTTCTGCTTATCTAAAGTGACATCAATGATTTCGTCGTACAAGGCAGATGATTGCGGAGAGTTCAACCCAATCACTTTTTTATACTGATCAATCATTTTAGGGTAATCTTCCATATTACGGGCAGCAATACCTGCATTCAGATACATCGCGGTATCAGATGGCGTAATTACTGTAGCCTGTACAAAGCGATCATACGCTTCTTTGTAATTTTTCTTCTGATAAAACAAAACACCTGAATTCCGTACACCATTCATGATGTTGGTCTCCGCTAACGCGATGTTTTCTTTCTCCGTGCCTTTAACATCAAGTGCTTTTGCTTTCACAACAGCTTCCTGAGCAAGTTTCAGGTTTACATCAGCAGCCTGAAGGTTTGCAGTATCAATTAAAGCAGCAGCCGAAGTTAACAAAGCCCTGTAAGACCAGGCATCAACCATCTCTTTTGATTTGGCATCTGCAATAGCAGCGTCAGTGTGCTTAATGGCTGCAGCAAGTGTTTCCATTTGTTTTTGTACTGGCTGGTTGCCTCTTGAGGTAATCTGGAAGATACCCCATGCTTTTTTTGCTTCAGCAACTTCACTTTTTTGGGCAAATGTTGCACTGGCAGCACCTGCAAATAAAATACTAAGAAGTACTTTTTTCATAATCTTTCTTAAATTTTCAATCAATTAATTAGTTGTCATTTTCTTCCGGCTCGTCGTCCTCAGCTTCATCATCTTCAGTTTCTGAATCTTCTTCTTCAACCTCATCTGTTGCTGCTGTATCGGCAGTCGTTTCAGTTACTGTTCCATCTGCACTTGCCTCATCAGCAATTACACCTTCCTCAGCAACTTCCTCGTCGTCTTCATGTTCAATTTTGGCTACCGATGCAATGGCATCGTTGCCCTTTAAGTTGATCAGCTTCACACCTTGCGTTGCCCTGCCCATCACGCGCAGACCACTCACCACAATTCTGATTACAATACCAGATTTGTTGATGATCATCAGGTCATCTGCATCAGTTACGTTTTTAATCGCAATCAGGTCACCTGTCTTCTCTGTGATACTAATGGTTTTAACACCTTTACCACCCCTGTTCGTTACCCTGTAATCATCAATATCGGTACGTTTTCCGTAACCTTTTTCAGATACAACAAGTACCGTAACTTCAGGATTATCCACAGCAATCATGCCAACAACCTCATCTTTATCATGTGCAAGCGTCACACCACGTACCCCAGTGGCTGTTCTGCCCATAGGTCTAACGGTAGATTCGTTGAATCTGATCGCTCTTCCAGAACGCAGTGCCATAACGATTTCACTGCTTCCGCTTGTCAAACTTGCTTCCAGTAACTGGTCACCTTCGTTGATGTTAATGGCGTTGATTCCATTAACCCTCGGACGTGAATATGCTTCCAATGAAGTTTTCTTGATAGTACCTTTTTTGGTACACATGATGATAAAGTTATTCTCCAGGTATTCCTGATCTTTCAGGTTCTTAACCTTGATATAGGCTTTAATCTTTTCTTCTTTCGGAATATTGATGATATTCTGGATCGCTCTTCCTTTACTTAGTCTCGAGCCCTCCGGAATTTCATATACCCTCAGCCAGAAACAACGTCCCGTTTCTGTAAAGAACAACATATAATTGTGGTTCGATGCAATCAGCAAGTGCTCAATAAAGTCCTCATTACGGGAATCACTTCCTTTAGATCCTTTACCACCACGCGCCTGGGTGCGGTATTCAGTAGCTGGTGTACGTTTGATATAGCCTTCATGTGAGATGGTGATTACTACATCTTCATCTTCGATGAAGTCTTCCATGCTCATATCTTCAGCAGAGTGTACGATCTGCGTTCTACGCTCGTCGCCATATTTCTCCAGCATTTCAGCCAATTCATCTTTAATGATCTGCATTCTCAGTCCTTCATCATCAAGGATAGATTGCAAATAATCAATCAGTTTCATCAACTCAGCATACTCTTCCTTGATCTTGTCTCTCTCCAGACCTGTTAACCTGCGGAGTGTCATGTCCAGAATTGCTCTGGCCTGAATGTCGCTCAAATTAAACTGCTCCATTAAGCCCAAACGCGCATCTTCCGGCGTATTGGCAGCACGGATTAGTTTAATCACCTCATCGAGATGATCCAACGCAATCAGTAAACCTTCCAGGATATGTGCACGTTTCTTGGCTTCATTCAGCTCATACTGCGTACGTCTGATCACCACCTGATGTCTGTGATCAACAAAATGTCTGATCAGGTCTTTCAGGTTCAGCATTTGCGGCCTACCGTTTACCAGCGCGATGTTATTTACGCTGAATGAGGTCTGCAATGCAGTCTGTTTAAACAGGTTATTTAAAACGATAGACGCATTGGCATCACGTTTAATTTCGTAAACAATACGGATACCATCTTTATTAGACTCATCCTTGATGTTAGAAATACCTTCCAGTTTCTTCTCACCAACAAGTTCGGCAGTACGTTCAATCATCATCGCCTTGTTCACCTGATACGGGATTTCGGTTACAATGATGGTCTCTCTGTCTTTATTGGTTTCGATCTCAGCCTTGGCGCGCATCACGATACGTCCGCGACCGGTTTCAAAAGCTTCCTGAACACCTGTGTAGCCATAAATCAATGCTCCTGTAGGAAAATCAGGCGCCTTGATGAATTTCATCAGTTCAGGAATGGTAATCTCATTGTTTTCTATATATGCAATCGTACCATTAATAACCTCGGTTATATTGTGTGGCGGCATATTGGTGGCCATACCTACTGCGATACCAGAAGCACCGTTGATCAGTAAATTAGGAACCTTTGAAGGAAGCACGGTTGGCTCCTGCAGGGAATCATCAAAGTTAAGCTGGAAATCTACCGTATCCTTGTTGATATCGGCAAGCATTTCTTCAGCCATTTTACTAAATCTGGCCTCGGTATAACGCATGGCAGCCGGCGAATCACCGTCAATAGAGCCAAAGTTACCTTGTCCGTCAACCATCATATACCGTAAGCTCCACTCCTGTGCCATCCTGACCATGGTCATGTACACAGATGAATCACCATGCGGGTGATACTTACCAAGCACCTCTCCTACGATACGGGCGGATTTCTTGAAAGGTTTGTTGTTTGCCAAACCTAAATCAAGCATTCCATATAAAACACGACGGTGCACGGGTTTAAGTCCGTCGCGTACATCAGGTAAAGCACGGGATACAATAACAGACATCGAATAATCGATGTAAGCAGATTTCATCTGCTCATCAATATTGATCTTTATTATCTTATCCTCACCCTGATTTTCAAAATCTTCTGCCATATATATTGTTATTCGTTAAAACGATTTAAATAAGGGTATTGTATTAACCTTGCGAATTTAAGAAAATAATAGCGTTTAAGCGGTATTGTGGAAAAAATTAAACCCAGTCAATCCCTTTTCTTAGCCGGCTCTGAGTAAGTGCCTCCTGACTGTTTTCTGCGGGTGTAAAATTATAGGTCCACTTCGCCATCGGTGGCAGGCTCATCAGGATAGACTCGATCCGCCCATTGGTTTCCAGGCCAAACTTGGTACCTGAGTCATACACCAGATTAAATTCAGCATATCGGCTCCGCCGGAGGTATTGCCATTCCTGCTGTTCGGGCGTATATGCGGTGTCTTTGTTTCTGGAAATCAGCTCTGTATAGGTTGGCGCAAAGGTTTCGCCTACGGCGATAGAGAAATCGAGAATCTGCTCATAGCTCAGCCCGGTATTGTCTGGCTGCAGTCTGTCGTAAAAGATCCCGCCGATACCCCTGGTCTCATTTCTATGTTTTATGAAAAAATAATCATCTGCACGCTTCTTGAAATCTGCATAAAAACCAGGACTGAACTTGTCGCAGGTCGCTTTTAACTGCTGATGAAAAAACTGAGCATCCCCGTCAATGACATAGTGCGGCGTCAAATCTATACCTCCGCCAAACCAGCGCATCTGCTCATTCAGCTCAAAATAACGGATATTTAAATGGATAATCGGAACAATAGGACTTTCCGGATGGATCACAATAGATACACCTGTAGCGAAAAACTCATCGTCATCAACCTTAAAGGCTTTTTTAATGGCTTCCGGGAGCACCCCATGTACAGCAGAAAAATTTACACCACCTTTTTCTATGACTTTGCCATTCTGGATAACCCGGGTGCGACCACCGCCACCACCTTCGCGTTCCCAAAGTTCCTGTTCAAATTTGGCCACGCCATCTGCCTGCTCCAAAGCAGCACAGATCTGATCCTGAATTTGCTGATATGCAGCTACAACTTTCTCTCTAAACATATATTTTCAGGTGCTTAATGTCTTTATATGATGCGTTTAACGGTTAAAAACCGCCTGGAGCACGCACAAACCGACATCCAAAGTTACTATTTTAATCAAGGCCGACTTCGGCAGATCGGCATAAAATTGAAATCTGATACTATTCTTCTATAAAATTCAAATCGCGGCCATAGGTCTCTTCCAGATTATATAAGGCAATAAATGCTAATGCGACCAGTACAATAGCTACCGCCAGCGCAGCATGGATAATACCCATTTCTGCCCGTAGCCACTGGAACAGAATAGATACCAGGATTAGCGACCCACGCACCATATTGGGTACACTGGTCGTTACCGTTGCCCGTAAATTCGTACCGAACTGCTCGGCAGAAATAGTCACAAAAACCACCCAGTACCCGGTAAATATGCCGAAAAACAAACACAAGGTATAGAACTCAAAGGCTGTCCAGCCTGTTCTGAACAAGTAAACCAGTATAGTTATAAAAGTTAAAGAGATAAACACAAAGACAATCTTCTTTCTGTTTTTAAATACCTGGCTTAAGCTACCGGATAAGAAATCCCCCAGGGAGATGCCGATATAGGTAAACATCACACCTTTTCCATTATCCAGCAAATCTTTCGCATGCAATGCCTTTCCAAAATCCGGTGCAATGCCCACCAGAATACCCACCACAAACCAGAGTGGCACAGCAATTAAAATACAATTCAGGTATTTAAAAAAACGCTTACGCGTTGAAAACAGCATCAGGAAGTTTCCCTTTTTAACCTGGGTTTTTGACATCTGCTGAAACATGCCCGACTCAAATACACCCATTCTCAATAACAACAACAGGAAGCCAAGCCCTCCGCCTACAAAAAAAGCAGTGCGCCATTCAAACAGATCACCCACAATATAAGCACCCACAGCACCCATCAGCCCTATTCCGGCAACCAGCATGGTGCCGTATCCCCGGTTTTCCTTACTCATAGATTCTGCTACCAAAGTAATCCCCGCACCCAGTTCACCGGCAAGGCCTATACCTGCAATAAAACGGAAGGTGGCATATAAAGGAATGGTATGGACAAATCCATTGGCGATGTTGGCGAAAGAATACAGCAGAATAGAGCCAAACAAGACAGAAAGCCTTCCCTTTTTATCACCAAGAATACCCCATAAGATACCGCCAATCAAGAGACCTGCCATCTGCCAGTTCATCAGCGATAGACCAGTTTCAGTCAGCTTATCCGCGGGTATACCCAGATCGGTCAGACTTTTATTTTTAATGATCAGGAAAAGCAGGAGGTCATAAATATCCACAAAATAGCCCAGCGCGGCCACCAGGATCAGCAAATAGATTTTCTTGTTCGCAGGTTCAGCGTTCATACGTAATTTAGATTTGGAGCCTGAATTACGGTAAATTACTGCTAAGAAACAAATTTTCTTGCCAGAACAGCACAACATAAAAAAGCGGCCGATAAAAATTTACCGGCCGCTTTTTTATGTCTTCAAAAACTACATTGTTGGTGGAGTCTTTTTAGTCGTGTCTGGTGGAGTAGTTTTGGCTGTATCAACAGTTCTAACTGTATCAGTTACTGCCGGAGTACTCATTGTAGTTGAATCCATTGTAGTACTGTCTGATCCTTCAGACACGTTTTTCGTGGAATTGCATGCTGATGTGGCCAATATCATGGACCCTGCAACAGCAAGACTTAAAATCATTCTTTTCATAAGATCATGTTTGTTTTAAGTGGAAATGAAGCTATCATGAGTTTTATCGTACAAACAAATAATGGTTTCATAATAATGGGTTATTTAGGTTAAAGAACACAACAAGGTCTAAATAGTTTTGTAAAACATAAAAAAACGCCACCTTACTGGGTAAGATGGCGTTTAAAAATTAATTAATTATCTAAAGTCTTATTTCTTTGGCATTAACACACCGTCAATCACAAAGGTTACACCGTTGCTGCTGATAACATCAGGGATGGTGATTTTTGCATCATTAACCCACCATGCGCCATCTTTCTGCGTTAGTTTAATTTTTTGTCCCTGTACTGTGGTAAGCTCCATACCGTCTTTCAGGTCGGCTGCTTTATAGCTACCCGCAACAACATGGTAAGTCAATACATTGGTCAGGTCTTTTTTCATAGCTGGCTTCAACAGATTGTCTACAGCACCCGCCGGTAATTTAGCAAAGGCTTCGTTGGTTGGTGCAAATACAGTGAATGGTCCGGTTCCGCTTAACGTTTCAGCCAGTCCTGCAGCTTTTACTGCAGCTACTAAAGTGGTATGATCACTCGATCCTGCTGCATTCTCAACAATATTTTTTGAAGGCACCATCAGTGCACCGCCAACTTCAACACCTTCCTGGGTCTTCATTGTGGTATCTGTACTTGTCGTAGTAATGGTAGTGTCTGTAGTCATGGTTGAGCTGTCTGCACCAGATCCGTCTTTTTTGTCTGAATTACATGCTGCTGCAAACATCAGTAACGATGCTGCAAGGCTCAAGGTTAAAAATTGCTTTTTCATAGGTTGGTATTTTGTAGATGTTTTTGTTACACTTACTTACGACGACAATAGCTGATCGGTTTTATATTTATTTCCGCTTAACTGTTAAATAATTTTAAACTTCAAGAATCTTTCTGATATTTAGGGATCATGGTTGTTTCCGAAAAAACCCTCAAATGGGCCCTATGTTTATATCCGCCGCTGTTGTTCCAGCGGATCTGGGTCAGGAAATTTCATCCCGGATTCAGGGGGGTCGATGTCAAAATTGCCAAAAGCCTGTTTAACACCAATTACAATGGCTCTATCTTCGGGGGCACCATTTACGCGGCAACAGATCCTTTTTATGCGCTGCTGTTTGATCAGATTCTGCAACGCAAAGGATTTAAAGTGCGGGTATGGCTTAAAAGCGGATCTATACAGTATCTGAAACCCGGTCGCGGAAACCTCTATTTCACCATTCAGGTAACTGACGAAATGATTGCAGATGCCGTTGAAGTGTTGAATACCTCCGGCAAATTTATACGGACCTACCCTATGGAAATCAGGAATAAGGCGGGAGAACTATGTGCCACAGTGCTCAATGAAGTATATGTGCGCAATTTATATGAAGGTGAAAAGAACAGGGTTGCTTACTAGTATTTTCTTACAGACGAGGTATGAACATCAAAAGACTGATTTTACAGGGCGAAGGCACTACGCTGGATTTTAAGAAGACGATTACCAATACCGAAAAGATCGCCAGGAGTCTGGTTGCTTTTGCTAATAATAAAGGTGGAAAATTGCTGATTGGCGTTGCCGATGACGGAAGCATCAAAGGGGTCAAATCCGAAGATGAAGAGCGCTATATGATCTCTAAATCTGCACACCAGTTCTGTAAACCGGCGATCGAGCCGGTCTTTGAGGAAATTTATGTGGACGATAAGCTCGTGCTCGTGGTATCTATAGCCGAAAGTGACACCAAACCTCATTATGCGATAGATGAACACCAAAAATGGTGGGTCTATTATCGTGTACAGGATAAAAGCATCCTGGCC
>Ga0247815_10003667_pt1 | contig 10965 bp, 14 predicted proteins | sample UWRJL194509B1_FD_181014 | JGI IMG/M metagenome (GOLD analysis project Ga0247815, IMG submission 181014) | Plant litter microbial communities from Arlington Agricultural Research Station in Wisconsin, United States - UWRJ-L194-509B-1 | ecosystem: Environmental > Terrestrial > Plant litter >... | reverse complement strand
GCCTGTGTGCCGACGCCATCAATCGGGACGCCACGAGACTTGAGCTTGTTGACGATGTTGATAAACCCTGTGAGCTTCGATCCGGCGTAGTCTGAAAGTTCGCGAGGTGAGGACAATCCATGACATAGCTCGACAGCTCAGCAGCGTACCGATGTTGTAGTCACTGTTTGCAAGGGCCGGTCAGTCACGCTCAGGAACTCGCGGATCCTTGGCTGCGACTCACTTGAGGTACAGCTTGGCATTGGGGTCTGCTGCCCTTGCCGCCTTGAACGCGATGTCCAAGAACTAAAGGTAAGGCAAACCGTTAATTCAAGGATCGTAGCCGATGTGCAAGGAAGTTGCGCACGTTCTCGCCCAGCACCTAAAAGGGAGGGACCAAAGGTTAGACGATGTTGAGACAAAAGACAGATCGACGAACGTTGGAGAAGACGGAGGAACGCAAGCCACCGCTGTTGTCGTCGATGACCTCGTTTGCAACATCCCAGTGCAGAATCTGGCCCTTGTACCGCGTCATGACGGTGGTAATGTGATTTTGAAGGACGGAGGTGAGAGTTGCCGCATTGTTGATGTTTGAGACCTAAGTGTGATGCAGGTTAGAGTATGCTTTTGGCTATAGACACGAATGCGTACCCATTGAGGCAGCTGCGAGTGCCAAGCTAGCATTACGTAGATCATATTAGCCCAACGCAAATAAGAAAGGGACGGGTGGAGAGCGAGTTGAAGATCAACCGCGTACCGAACGTGTGTCCGCGGATGGTCTTGTTGTTGGTCCTCGCCCAGTTGACGAGCGTGTCGAACTGTCCGAAGTTGAACTGGCCCTGGTTGGCTGTAGTGATGTAAGATTCTGTGCTCCGCTGTGACATCAAACATGGTGTCACTGACGCTCAATAGTATCCCACTTCGCGCTGTTCTCCGGAGCTGCAGAATATCAGTCAGGCCTCGCACTCTGAGCGACGAAGACAAAATGGTACGTACTGACTTGCCCAAACTCGGACCTGGCGACAGCACTCACGGAGCCATCGTTGATAGTGTTCGGGTCCAGGCACGTACCGAAGTACTGCTTACCCTTGGCCTGCGTATATTTGTCAGCATGCATGCAGTCCAGACGCATGGTGAGAGTGTACCTTGATAGCAGCGTCGAGCGTGGTCGGCGTCGCTGTTGGGCTGGTGGTGGTCGAGGTTGTCGAAGTTGTCGAAGTTGTCGTGGTCGTGGATGTTGTGGATGTTGTGGTTGTGGTTGTGGTTGTGGTCGTCGAAGACGAGCTCGGCCCGGCCGCAATCGCTTGCTCGGCACCAGTGTAAGCCGACTTCTTCTGCACATTATCATCATACAAGAGCGGCGAGTCGTATGATGGGAACGTCGAGTCGACCTAAACGGACGTTTAGTCTGGCACGGCAGTCTGAAATTGCGCCAACGCACCCAAGAGTTCTTATCAGACACACCCCACACGGTAATGCCAACGCAGCGAGGCAGATTCATGCACGCCTTTACTACGGTGTTGTAGTCTGCCTGCTGCTGCGACAAACCTGAGCTGGTGACTGGCTTTGAGATACTGAGATAACAGCGCTCGTGAGTTTTATCAGATGACTAGCGGCACATGCAGGACAGCGCACCGGATGTCCAGCTCGGTGATTGCGACGTCGAGGCCCAAGTTGTGCAGCTGCTGTGTGGCAGAAGTGAAAGCGCCGACATTTCCTGCGATCAAATGCGCCTGGGTGCCAACGCCGTCAATCGGAACGCCGCGAGATTTGAGCTTGTTGACAATGTTGATGAACCCTGTGAGCTTCGATCCAGCGTAATCTACGAGTTCGCGAGGTGAGGACAATCCATGACATAGCTCAACAGCCCAGCAGCGTACCGATGTTGTAGTCGCTGTTCGCGAGGAAAACAGTGTGCAGCGGTCAGCCACGCACATAAACTCGTTGTTCCTCGACTACGACTCACTTGAGGTACAGCTTGGCGTTAGGGTCTGCTGCCCTCGCGGCCTTGAACGCAATGTCCAAGAACTGGAGGAGATATATCGTCAACTGAGGGACTACAGAGGCGAAAAGAACTTGCAGCTACGCACGTTCTCGCCCAACACCTGTAGAAAGATTAGATGAAGACAGGACAAAGCAGATCAGACGAACGTTGGAGAAGACGGATGAACGCAAGCCACCACTGTTGTCGTCAATAACCTCGTTGGCGACGTCCCAGTGCAGAATCTGGCCCTTGTACCGCGTCATGACGGTGGTAATGTGATTTTGGAGGACTGAGGTGAGCGTTGCCGCGTTGTTGATGTTCTTGACCTTAAGTGCGACGTCAGCGAAAGCTTTTAGTTGAAGACAAACACGTACCCATTGAGGCAACTGGGAGTGCCAAGCTAGCGAGACATAGATAAAGTTAGCCCAGCGCAACAAGAGGGAATGTGATGGTGGCGAGCGAGAACGTGACCAGCTGCCTCACCAAACGTGTGTCCGCGAATGGTCTTGTTATTGGTCCTCGCCCAATTGACGAGCGTGTCAAACTGGCCGAAGTTGAACTGGCCCTGGTTTGCTGCACGGGAAGTCAGAGGCCTGCTCAGTCATGACGCGGTGTCACGTACGCTCAATGGAATCCCACTTGGCACTGTTCTCCGGTGCTGAAGAATGGCAACCTCAGGTCTCGCACTCTGAGCGACGAAGAGGAAGTGGCACGTACTGACTTGCCCGAACTCGCTTCTGGCGACGGCACTCACTGAGCCGTCGTTGATCGTGTTCGGGTCCAAACATGTTCCAAAGTAATGCTTTCCTTTGGCCTGCGTATAGATGTAAGCAGGTGCACAATCCAGCCACGTGGTGGGAATTTACCTTGATGGCAGAGTCGAGCGTGCCGAAGACGGTCGCCGGAATAACTGCGAGGGCAAGTGCGGTGATGGCTTTCATCGTGTAACCGTACGAGGAACGAGCCAACGCCTCAGTTGTGCCGACTGCGGTTTGCCTTTATACATTTGCATATTTCGGATGAGCCGGAGAGAGACAAGTGCTGCCGGTGAAAGTCCAAGGAACCAGCAATGCCACGTAGAATAGAAGCCGTCAAAGCTTGAGGGATGCAGCCGATGATCTCGCACGTGGCAAGTTCACAGCACTGTTACAGAAGACATACAAACAGAAGTCAGATGAGAGGCGATCCCCGACTATGGCGGCCGACAACCACCTAGCGGAACCGGTTGCTCATTTACAATGCAGGCGCTTTTGCCAGTAATTGCTGGCAAATGATTCCGTAAAGTGGCCCCTGGCCGATCGCTCGCGTGGAGTCCACGCGAGCGGCACGCGATGGGTCACGAGCACTCGAGGTTCGATGTGCACCGTACCAACATTGCGCCGTGGATGTCCACCGGTACCAGCTCGGAGCGCTTTAAACAGGAACCCGATTCGCTCCGTTGTTAACGTGGAGAAATGAGCGGCCGCTCGGCGGGGTTCGCATCAAGTGAGTGAACGTAGGAGGAAGAGGAACGCCGTCGGACATTCAAGAATCAACCCTCCGGCTTTGCTTCCCTCAATTTCACGAACACGAGATGTGTAAAGATACCGCGGTCATGCCCCCCCCGGGGGGGGGTGCTGCTAAAGATATAATTTGATTGAACAAGTTCAGGCTAAATGTGTCGCTTGATTGAGCGCGTGCGACTGGGTGCTCCTGCAAATGCAGGCGTGACGCGAACGTCAACTTCAGACTCAGTGAGGCCTATCCTATTCGACGACTCGGGCAGCCCATCATCTCTAGCGTGCCTTGCAGTGGCAGCTGAGACAACCATAAGTATTGGTCGCTCTTGTAGCAAGAGACAGGCGTACCGAGCTTTCGCTCATTCCGAGCTTCAAACTGTTGCCTCTCCGGAATAATGTCCTTCTCGTACTCTCTCATGGCAGCCTGAAGTGCACTGTGAACTACCTGAGCTGAAAATACGCATCCCAAACGTACTTCGTGTTCGGTCTTTGCGGCCGCTGCCTCCCGCTTCGCTTCTTTCCTATCCTCGCGACCGGCCAGCATTCCCTTGTCATCCGCCTCGGCAAGCTTCTGCACAGCCCTGATCGGTACCGAGCATGCGAGTCAGCTCCAGTATTTGACAGTTTAGGGCGTAAGCAATACCTGTCGGTATGCTCGCGCATTCGCTGGATAATCTCCGGGTGCTCGTGCGAATGTTCATACGTCTCATGCCAGGCGAGGCTGGACACAGCTACTTCAACACGGCCTTTGGCGTTCATGGAGAAGTTGGGATCGTGGTTGTTGGCGTGTTACAGTGGGTTGTGGGCTGCATTCTGTCTAAACTGCAAGCTTTATACGGTGCGAGTGGTGCGGAACCGCGTGACGTCAGTGATCATCCCCACGCTGTCTGGATTTGGCAGACTCCCTGAGTCATGAATCCCGAGTAACCACAAGAGTGCCTCCAAGCACTGAATGACGGATAATCCACTCGCGGTTTCGGTACAGAACGGTAGGTACCTGGGCGACTTCGAGTGTTGGTTGCGGTACCCAATTTGACGACCCGTTCCTGCTACGTACGACATGGACTCATATATAGCGATGCTTCATAAGACCCTATATCCATGCCATTGACGTAATGAATTACAATGCGATGTGAAAGGAAGGCCGCCCTCATGTCTGCGATCCGTTACCTCGGAAGCGCTTGAATGAGCGATGGCTGTCTCCTCACTCCTTCCTTCTCATTTCGAACTCGCTTCATCATTTTTATCCGCTCCGGAACTACCAGATCTCTTGCCTTCTTCAACACCCAGCACATCTCCACCTCCCTGCCACTCATCTGTGCGGGACTACGAATATGTCGCCCACCCCTTGGCACCGCCTGCGTTGCCAGTGATTCATTGTATCGGGCCCGCAGTTCCTGCACTTTCTTATCCTGGGCTTCGGACCATTCCCGCACTGATTCGCGAACGGACGGGTAGTAATGCTTGAAGAAGTAAAAGCGGGCCAGGAGGGGGCCGACAGGTGCGAGGAGTGTCAGGATTGCGACCGAGAGTTTGAGTCGTTGGTGGACGCCACGCCGTGGGCCAGCCATGGCCTTAGCACGATATCACTTCGAAACGCGCTGAAAGGAGAAATGATAGGAGCGGCGCGGTGTGATGGGATATTCCGGCGCGATAAAGTGAGGAAGAAGGACAACCAGCAAGCGGCGGAGATGTGAGTTGCTCAGGTATTGTCCTGTAGGTCTGTGCAGAAGTTAGGAGCTTATAGAGCGCAGGTTTGGGCCAATTTATCTCGGGTACGATCAAGGACCATATTCTTGGTTGGCCGATGAAGAGACGTTCAATTCAAGCTGCGCCAGCCTTGGTTGTTTTCCTCTTACGTTGTCACTTGCGCGACTCTCAAATCTTAGACCCGTTCATCGGCAATTATCTACTTTATTTGCCAAGAATCTGCTCACTGGTGGGTTTCAATGTCTCAGAACGACTAGAACATGCCTCTGATCATACTCTGAGTATCAGTGCGGTCAATATCACGACCACCATGACGGAGCTTAACACCACGGACACTCTTGGGATCAACAGCACCATATCGATCGACCCAGCCTCGCGCTTACCACCTGAGCTGCTGGTGCACTGTATTTCACGCGAGCATGGGCTTGATTTGAATGACATTGTACGTGCATCTCATGTCTCGAGACATTGGCGCTCCATAGCATTGGCCGAGCCCACACTTTGGACAAAGCTGTTTGTGTCCAAACAACCTGGTCTGCCTTTGGCGTTCAACAGTGAACTACTCGCTCGGTCAGGCGCGGCGTCGCTCGATGTGACAATGGTTATATTTTTTGAACACATACCCTGGGACCCGAATGACTTTGCATTAGTCTCATCTGGAGTTTCACACTTCTGGCACCGCATCGAGTGCTTAGAACTATATTTCACCGGCGAGTACGACGGTCACGAAGGGTTGTTGTACCAGGGGCGATTCGACTTCCTCAGGACGTCCGCGCCAATTCTGAAAATCCTGAAGATAAAGGATCGCACATATGCAAACACGGGCTTTGGGGGCTTTTCAGTCGGTGATGATCTGTATTGGCGAGTTACGGACGACCTCCTGGGTGGCGGTGGTGCTCTCGAGAGGTTCGATGTTGAAGGCACAATGCTTCAATTGCCAAAGCATTGTCCGGCACTGTCAACCGTAACCTCATTTGATGGCAGGTTGCACGCGGAAAGCTCTATTCCAAAGTATCTGCCTCTGCTCTGCCCAAAGCTTCATTACTTGAAGTTGCTGGACCTCGGTGTATCGCAGCCATTCACAGCGGGCGACTTCCGTCGCGTCAAGGAGCTGCGGCTCGATTTCCGAGGCACACCCGAAGAGTGCGACCTGGCCTCGCAGTTCCGTCATCTCATTCTTCGCGAACCCATTGCTGCAGTTATCGTCACATCTACGTGTTGGACGCCAGGGAACATTGAATTCCTTACACGGAATCGGACCATCCAGCGGATCAAGATGTATAACCTTCCCGTCTTCGCAGGACAAACAGGCGTGGATCATTCAACCCTCCCTGGGTATGCATCTTATCGAAACTGGGATAAAGACCAGACCTTGATGGTCACGAATGCTGTCGCTGTTTACAAGTCCTTATCCATGCAAACCATATTGGCACTCGGTCCGGCCTACCACAATATTCGAGAGTTATCTCTTGGCTTAGACTTGCTACTACCGTTCTTGGAGACGAGTCCTATTATGACAGCACTTGATGAAGTGACTGTGTCCATTCCAGCTGGACAGTACGACGCCGAGTGGCACGACGGACGATTCATTGTAGGTCCCCGACGTCTTCTTGTTCATTTGGGGCTAGACCAGCATCGGCAGGCCAGATCTTCGCTGCTTCCGTCTACATTTGCAGTTGCCCCATCGGACGTATGGAGGGCTGCCTTTGACTGGCGCGACATCGCAAGCAAGCTTCCTGGTCTTAGAAGGGTGAAGATTAGAACGAAGCAGTATCTTCAGCGGGATAGTAAAATAGCAGGGCGCCATACATACGTTTGCGCAGCGGAGGTGAAGGCATTGGTGGAGCTCGGACTTGGCAGGCAGAGCTGCGAACCGCGCACGCTCGCGAGACTGGCAATCACTGGCATACATTTCGTTGACGGCGAGGCAGACACGCTGCTGAACCTCGCTGAGCTGGCCCAGGAGTTGGTATTCGATCAAACTGCATATGAAGTTGCAAGCCCGCTACCAACAGCAGTGCCTGCAGATGCGATAATCTAGATAAAGACCGATATCGCAACTTGATTGTCCACATATCTGGATGTGTTCCCTTCTGCTTCTCACCCAACTCTGTTTCTTTTTTTTTACTGGCACGGGCTGTCTCCGGTTCAACTATAGGCTTTACACCATGAGTGAGCGGTGCGGAACTGCGCGGAGTCAGTGTCATTCATATACCGACTGAATTTGGTAAACTCTCCTGGGCCATGGATCCCGAGCGATCACAAGAGTGCCTATAAACGTCCAAATACAGATCATTTGCCTATGGGTTTAATGTAGGCGGTGTAGGTACCCGGAGGAGTTCAATTTAAACCGCGCCAGCCTTGTTGTCCTCGTCTTATGGTCTCACCTGCACTATTCTCAAATCCTAGACCCATCTATAGTCAATCATCTGCTCTTATTGCTAAGAACTGGCTGACTGGTGAGTTTCAATTTTTTAGAACAACTGTGGAACATGTCTCTGAGGATTCGTTGGGCACTCAGAGCTCTCAATATCGCAACTACCATGCCGGAGCTTATATCTGTAAGCACTCCTGTGACCGGAGACAAAGCAATCTCGACAGACCCAGCCTCGCGCTTGCCACCTGAGCTTCTGGTGCACTGTTTGTCGCGCGAGCATGGACTCGATTCGGACGACTTCATCCGCGCATCTCACGTTTCGAGCAGTTGGCGCTCCATAACTTTGGCTGAACCCACTCTCTGGTCAAAACTGCACGCAACCAAATTGCCCGGCCTGCCTTTGGTGTTCAACAGTGAACTACTTGCGCGGTCAGGCGCTGTGCCTCTCGATGTGACAATGATCATCGATGTGGGCTACATGCGCTGGGACTTAGAAGACTCCGAACTTGTCTTATCTGCACTGCCTCATTTTTGGGATCGCACCAAGTGTTTAGAACTTTGCTTCATGGGCGAGCACGACGGCCGCGATGGGTGGTCGTACCAGGGGCGATTCGACTTCCTCAGGACGCCAGCGCCAATTCTAAAGCTTCTGAGGGTAATCGATCGCGTCTATGCAGACATGGGCTCTGGGCTCCTGCAGGTCGACGATAATCTGTACTGGCGAGTTACAAACGATCTCCTGGGCGGAAGAGGTGCTCTCGAGACGTTGGACGTCGAAGGCACGATGCTTCAGTTGCCAGAGCGTTGTCCCGCACTGTCTACCATAACCTCATTTCATGGCAGGTTACACGAGGAAAGCCATATTCCACAACACATGTCTCTGCTCTGCCCAAGACTTCGTTGCTTGAGGCTACTTGACTTCTACAACATGTTGCAGCCATTCTCAGCGGGCGACTTCCGTGGCGTCAAGGAGTTGCGGTTGGGTTTCCATGGCACACCCGAGGGGTGCGACCTCGTCTCGCTGTTCCGTCATGTCACTCTCCCCGAGCCCATTGCTACTGCTATCGTCACAGCTACGTGCTGGACGCCAGGGAACATTGAATTCCTTACACGGAATCGGACCATCCAGCGGATCCAGATGTATAACCTTCCTGTTTTCGCAGAACAGACAGAAGCAGATCATTCGATTCTTGCTGGCCATGCGTCATATCAGAACTGGAGCAAAGACCAGACGCTGATCGTCACGAATGCTGTCGCGGTTTCCAATCGCTTGTCCATGCAAACCATCCTGACGCTCGGCCCGACCTACCACAACATTCAAGAGTTATCGCTCGGTTTCGACCTGCTTCTGCCATTCTTGGAGACGAGTCCTATCATGACAGCACTTTTCAACGTGACTGTGCTCGTTCCAGCTGGACAGTACGACGCCGAGTGGCACGATGGACGATTCATTGTAGGTCCCAGACGGCTTCTTGTTCATTTGGGGTTGGACCATCGTCACCGAGCCGAGTCACCTTTCCTACCTCCCTCCATTGCCCCATCCGACGCCTGGAGGGCCACCTTTGACTGGGGCAACATCGCAATCAAGCTCCCTACTCTCAGGACGGTGCAGATCCAGACAAATCCGTCTTACCTACAGATGCCTGAGTTACAAAGGAAACATACGCACATCTATGCTGCAGAAGTCAAGGCGTTGGTCGAACTTGGGCTTGGCAGGCTTAACTGCGAACCACGCTCGCTCGCGAAGTTGTCAATCACTGGCGTACACTTCGTTGACGGCGAGGCGGACACGCTGCTGAGCCTCGCTGAGCTGGCCCAAGAGTTAGTAATTGATCGAGCTGCGTATGAAGTAACGAGCCTGCTTCCGACAGTAGCACTTTAGAGCATCTGAGCTTGAGCGCGGGACATTCGGTGCAACCCTAAACGGCCTGTATTCACATGTATCGTTGAAAATACAACTTCCTGCAGCGTCACCAATGATGCTTGTCAGCCAGCCAGTCGCACATAAGTCATCGTGATTACGCAGGCAGCAGTCGCGTATCGTACAGTATCGTAAACGCGTGTTTCACTAGATCACAGGGTACACCAAGACGAGCGACAGCCAGGGACGTGAAAGACTCTCATGGGCGCGCATAAAGGCATAATAACACCAGAGGAAGCAGAATCATCGAAGGGGCGGAATAGAGTGTTAGCTCTATACTTTACAACGGACGGAGGAGGGAGGATCTGGTCGAGGCACCGCGCGCGGCTTCTTCCAATCTGAACCCTCGCGCAGGCCCGCCGACCACCGAGCACGCATATCGATTAGAGTGAGTTGCGCAGCCCGACCAACATGGCCACGCAGAGCATCCAGAACGCGTGCGTCTGCAACGCGACGCTGGCGTCGACCAGAGGAACGGCATCACCGATCGTGGTGTTGATGCAAGTAAGGAACCCGGTGTCGATGTTGGGAGGGAGCGGGTCAGCGGGCTTGGTGCCGTTCTCGTTTTCGGTGAAAACGGCAGTGTTGTTATAGCCTTGAAGTGTGAGGGCGACTGATGACGCGCGATAGTACTACAGAGCACACCATATGTTAGCCGCGCACGGTTAACGCGGACAGGGTGCAGACATACCTGGATCGTTTGCTCGGGCTTTGGCTGGCCATTACTTCCATCAAAGGGCGCCACCGCGAGCGGCTTGTTGCCAATTTGAGGACAACTGCTCGTGAGAGGTGTAATCATCGCATTCGCGGTCTCAGAGTCCGCGATAAGGTGATATGTTTGATTTTTGGTCGGGTCTTGAATCATCAACATCACTTCGACGCCACCAGGTCGGTTGCCGCTTCCCGGGGGACCATACTGCAAGGCTGTGTTAGCACTTTGAATGTACTTTGTGATGGAGAGCGCATGAAGATGGGGAGGACGAGAACGGATTGGCGCATGCACTCGGGCTAAGGCGTGACATGTTATCCCGAAAGCGGCAATGATCAAGGGCCAGAGCGGCATAACAACGACAATTGGACAGGAAGAAGCCAACTGCCAACGGTGGACAGAAGCTTAAAAAGGAGGCGAGTTGGAGTTCAGACCAAGGCTAGAACTGGAATAGGGACAAATCGGCCTGTGAACGACCGAAGGTCCGATTTTCCCATGCGCACAAACCAGGAGAGTGACGAAACCCGGGGGTGAAAGCATGACAAAGGATTTCGATGTTCCGACCACGACTGGACGACGCACGGAACGACATGAAAGCGATTCTCTGAACAATCGCGATGAAGAAAAGACCGGTGACCGATAGCAAGCACCGCTGACGGCGCGAATTGCGCTGGTGCCGCAACTCCTCATGCGGCTGAGAGGAGATCAGGCGCATGTAAAGCGGCGATCGACGAAGGCGACGCTCTTGAGGCCATCACCCAGTCCCTGAATGCTGAGGCGATGCCA
>Ga0247815_10003666_pt1 | contig 10968 bp, 17 predicted proteins | sample UWRJL194509B1_FD_181014 | JGI IMG/M metagenome (GOLD analysis project Ga0247815, IMG submission 181014) | Plant litter microbial communities from Arlington Agricultural Research Station in Wisconsin, United States - UWRJ-L194-509B-1 | ecosystem: Environmental > Terrestrial > Plant litter >... | reverse complement strand
AAACGATCGAGCGTATCGACGCACCTCTTGGACAGGAGGTTCGGGCTCAGGAGTAGGCTCAGGTTCGGGCTGGGGCTCCGGTTGAGGTTCAGGCTCGGGTTGAGGCTCGGGTGCAGGCGTGGCATTGCCGCTGCCGAAGGTGACAGTCTGGGCCGGCGTTACGAGAAGGTCGCCGCAGTTCTCGGTTTGTGGGCCTGGGTTGGCAAAGTCGACATTCTGGCCCTCAATTGTGGTGCAGCTACCTTCGCCGAAGACGTTGGCCTTGAACATAGCAGGCGCGGTAACTCCAGTGCCAGTCGATTCAACGTCAATGGACGCGCAGTTCATATACATTTCGCGGTTGCCGGAGAAGTTGAACCACGTCCATGCGAATAGGACGTTCTTGCCTGCCGGGAGGCCTTCGGGGACCTTGAAGGTGTAGTTGACCGTCGTTGGGCACCCGCCAACCACAGAGTGAAGGACACCCCACGTTGCGGCGTTGTCATAGCTGATTGAGAACTGGCAAGAGCCGCCATTGTGCGCGGCGCCGCCCTGGAGCGTGACGCTGAAGTCCTGGCCAGCGACCATCGTCTTGACAGCGTTAGACACGCCGCCGTTGTCGACATGATAGCCCTTGCACGGGAAGTTGCTGCGGAGGGAAAATGCCGTAGATTAGATTATGTGAATTGTGTAGCTGCGGTATTGCATGCAAGAGGTCGACGCGTGGAAATGTCCAACGGTACTCTAGCCGCGTACGACCTTGCACACAGCGCGATGAATATCTGAAACTCACCTGCCGTCTTTGTTCAAAGGAGCCGTCATGGAGTAGTCGATGAGCGGACTCCCGTTATATTGGGGGTTGCTCTTGCTGCGAAAAGGTGCTGGGTCTGCCATGTCCATGTGGGCGAACGCAGGGGCGGCGAGCATGGCCGCCAGAGCGACCGAGGTCGCAAACTTGGCGAATGAAGACATATCGCGCAAAATCGCGGTTTACAGACAAGTAAATGAAGTCGTTGAGCAGAAGAAAAATTCGAGATGAGCTCGAGAGTACGAAGGAGAAAGTGCAGCAAACGAGAGAGCCACACGAAAAAGCCGGAAGGCGGAAAAGAGGAAGTGGTCTAGCAGTTGCAACGGCTGCGGCCTTTTGAAGCACCGGCACCTTAGCTTGGCACCACGCGCTGATCATCACCGCATGTTGATTTGGATACCACGTTTCATGTACCTGGACACACAGATACACCGCTTCCTTTGACACACAAACCTCATGTTCGAGCTACTGGAGCCACTGACGGCGTCAAAAGCGGCACGCTACCCACACAGACGTACGCTCCGTCAGAGGCATGCGAGCCCATTTCGCAGAGCTGCACCTCGGTCACAGTCCACCTTCCGAGGTCAATTTGAAGTGCCGGAGAAGCAGGTCCACGAGATTCACCCGCCGTCGCCTGTGCTCCTGCGGCCGGAAGCTGTGCACGACCATCAGCTGCAACCACCTGCATGCGGCCATAATTGCCGGGAGTACTGCGCGTGACAATTGATTGGCTACTGGTAATGCCTCTAAAATCGTCATCCTCACGCTGGAGGATCGTAGCCAGAGCTGATGAGTTTTTGACTGCATTGTAGTCGAACGGGATGCGGTTGTTAGAACGCGGCCTGCGGTAGACAGTGTTGACGACCGTGCAGTGCAACTGCGCAAAGTCAGTCTGAATCAGGACTAGCACAGTATCTGCCAGCCCGACGGACCCGAAGCGGACGGTCATCTTGCATAAGCCCGGCGGCCGTGAAGCCATTGAACACCACATCTGGCCACCTCGTCAGAGGGTGGTCGTCTACTCGAGATGGTTCACGTACCCGTGACACGTTTCAGCGCAGTTCCCGCCAAATCCGACTCTCTTGGCCCAATGTGCAACACGTGAGGAGTGGCCTTGCCCCTACCAGGACGCATGATGTCCATGGCGACAAGAGGCACCTCGACATGATCATCCGGCTGAACAGCTGCATCAAGCTGAGGTTTGAGCTTTTGTAGCAGGTCCAAGACGGCTTGAATAGTGGCTTGACTTTGCACCTTAACTTGAGACTGGTCCTTGACAAGGGACAGGACGCCGAGAGTCAGGTGCAGGCGGCGTGGATGAATGATGACAGAGGGATCAAGTCCAGCGATTGCGGGGTCGTTCGCGAGTAAGCCATCGGTAAATGTTGCAACGCGCTCTCGCAGAGCAGGGATATGACCCTGCAGTGGGTTGGACATGAGAAACGCGAACTGATCAACCAGCCTACCAGCGGAATCATCAGGACTAGTAGCATGTCAATATATTGGAGCTGTTACCAGGCGAAACAGCATACAATGCGTCAGACGCGGCTTTGTGGTTGCCGCCCGAACTGTTCTTGTTGCTCGTGCTGACATGTCGGTTACAAATGGGAAGAGATCTAAAAGCAACCCGGAGAGAGCCGCTGTTCGCGTTTGGTTCTCCGCATCCATTTGTCGGCACGGCAGATCACCGTTGACAGTGGGATTGTTGTTAGAATTACTGAGTTCTAGTGTCATAATACAGCATCGATCAAGAAACGCAGTCCCTAATCAGTACACAACGCGCGGCGTTCACTTGCGGGAGATAAGAGCAAGATCCCAAGATCTACGGAATGACGGGCAGATCGCTTTTCGTTATACAGATGCATCAACTACGCTGACCGCGTTGATCATCCGACCGTTCAGTGCTGCCGCTTCCTGGAACCGTGGCTCGAAGAATGACGCAGCTTCCTCGAACCTACCACCCAATGTTCCATGAGTAATCCAATCAAGTGACAAACAGACAAGTGGTGACTTACCGCTTCTGATACAACTCGAACGAGCCGTGCGAGATGCACTGTGCCCAACCGCGTGCCGCCACGACGAACTCCAGGTCGTTGCCACTAGAGTATTGAAATAGCGCTCAGCACCGGATTTGTGAGCATGTGGAACGTGAACGAGAAACGTACCGGTAGTACTCGTCTGTGCATGCAGCCGCAATGGCCTTCTCAAGCATCGCATCGTTCAGGAAAAGGGTCTGTGCAATGCCGATCCACAGTCTGAATACGGGCGTCGCGGCGACAGCAAGGTCGGCGAACGGGTTTATTCCTGCACGCAACCACGCGTCAGATCGATTTAAGAACAAGACAATCGAGAAGGCTTACCGAGAGCTGCCCAACAGTCCACCATCGCAAGCAAACTAAGATGCGAGTTCGCCGGTGCCTCCTTGATACCAGTTGTCCTTGGACCGCCAAGCTGGAACTGGTCCAGGATGTCCTCGCGCAGCAGGCGAACCTGATGGTCCTCGACATTAGCACAGTTGCGTTTTCCGTAATGTGAAACGATCGTACCTTCCTTGCCTCGGCCGTGCCAAACACCGCATCGCGAGCCCGATGTACACGCTGCCTCAGTGTGTCCTCGGCTCCCGCAATCATCAGCTATATGAACCATCCCAGTTCGTCAGCTCTCTTGTGCACTTCAGCTCCCAGTTATCACACATACCGTGAACAGCTCCGTTGCGCTCCTCGCATACTGGTCTATCTGTTTCCTTGCCACCGGGTTTAGGATCGCCAGCCCGGCATACACGTGCCACTTGTTGCTGTATATCCGGATTGCGATGTTGACCTTAACGCACTCGATTCCGCCGACGAACAGTCCAGCCTCTCCTTCCCAAGGATATATCCCTTGTGAGGCCCACGCGGTGCCCATGCTCAGGAAAGCTGCATGTGTAACAGCCTGTCGGGACGAGGATGAATCAGTATCCTGCTCTGTGAGAAATCGGAAACAGGAGAATGAAAGGATAAAACAAAGACATGACAGCAATGAATAGGGTCGACGCATCCAGAGCAGCAACCCACTTTCTTCTTCTCGTCCCTTTCCTCGTCCCCGACGTGAGTGTGCGGTTTGCAAAACTCAAACGGCTTGTCGCGCACGCCGGGACTCGGACACGAGCATGGGGCGAAGGGCTGAAGGGTGAGCTCGGAAGCGCGCGACCAGGCGGTACCCATGCTGAGGAATGCGGCGTGGGTGACGGCCTGCAGCAACAAGAGGCGGGGTAGGAGAGAATAGTCGATGATGCAGGGTTGATAATTGAGGGAAGTCAAGCGTCGTATGGTAGACGTCGACACCAGGAGGTGAGAGGTAGATGTAGGCAACGGTACCGTGACCGAGGGTCGTTCGAAGTCGAGCAGATGTATGGGCGGGAGTCGGACAGTCGCGTCGAAATGTGTCGATAGAGTGAGCAGTTAGAGTCAAGGAACCACGTCAGACCAGCAGCAAACGAGGCAAGAGACATGCACCAAGAGACGCCAAAACAAACTCGCACACACCCACACCAAAATCTACTCTACTTGCACCGTTCACGCACCTGAGTATTCGCTGTAACCATATCATGCTCCACATAAGACATCCGGATGAGCCTGCTGCGCAGTGGCTTGACGATCGCTTCTACGAAGCATGTTGCCCACTCAGGTGCGCGGTGAGGGATGACCACCTAAAGTTTCGTGCTGGTCAGTCAGCCCGTCCAAGGCCTTGCGAGAACAAAGATGGAAGCGCACCAAAGGTTGTCCGACGCTGCTTACGCCCGGGCCATGTAACGAATGCACGCTGACAATGAGCGCATCTGCAGGGAGATGTGCTTCAAAGGCAGCTTGCTCAGGAGCTTTGACGGAGGTTTGGCCGGAGACGATGGCGCCGAGCTAGGATTGAGAAGAGTGTGCATGTCAGAGAACAAAGATAGAAAAGGTAGAACGAGAGGGACGAACCTTGATGCTCGGTCCGAACTGTTTTACGACGGCGTCGATGTAGGCGGCTTCGACACTGTGAAAATTACAAGATTAGCACTCAATTGAGAAAGCCCGTTCCAAGCATGAGCGAAGGGTTGGATCCAGGGTTCACGGGTCCAGAAGGGCAGATTGGCCGCTTTGTCCTCATCATTGGGGGCAACCGAGAAATGCGAGACTTTGGAGGGGAGAGGGCATCTATATCTATTGGGTATCGCGTTGCAGCTGAGTGCATAGCGGCACAGCGACAGGGTTTGGTTCGGGTCTAAAGCGGAGAGGGCGAAGAGGCCAGAGGCGAATTTGATAGAACGACGACTCTAGTCGACGAATGCCCACCTGAACAGCAGCCAATCGCTCTCACGAGCCACTCCATGGCCGTCGCGATGAACTCTCACGCTTGGGAAATCTATGCCGCCAGACCATGTCGCGTCAGTACACCCGGAAAGGCCTCGAGCCGCATCGTCCGAAGCGTGGCCGACGATCCACGTCGACCGATAACGCACCCTTCATCTCCTCGCGCAGCTTCGCCTCGTTCTGCGGAAGGTCGCATACGTGTATCCTGCACGCTCTACGTGTCAGCACCAAGAGCGAGTCGGGATGGGAGGAAGGAGACGAACCTCTTCCAACCTGCGCCAGCCAGCACCCTTGCGTACATCTTGCCCATCTCGCCCATGCCAATCATACCAATCACTGGCTGGCGGTCGGCAGGCATGTTAGGCGTCGGCGGCTCGTGCTCAAAACGTGCGAGCGTCGGGTTCGTTATCGTTGTGCTCATGATCGTGGCTGGTATCGTGAACGTTGGGGATCGGGCAAAGGATACTGCGCGAGAGAAAGAGTTCAAGTATGCAACAGGAGACCGAATGTGCGGAGTCGGGTGCGGAGGGGAGATGGGCCGAGGTTATGAGCGGAGCGGATTGACGCAATATAACACAGCAGCGGTCGCGAACCCACGGCGAGACGGGACGGTCTCCTCAATCAGTCGACCGGGCTCAGCACCTGGACACTACAAATGTCTCACAAATGCGATGCGGCAGTGTCTCGAGGTGTGGTGCAAATACTATCTGCGTAAATGCCGAGAAAGAGACCGGGAATTGAGGAGGACAAGGGCGGGCGTTGCGGAGTTTGGTTCACGCGTCGATCCTCCTTTCCTGAACCCGTTTCGCTGGGTGCCGAGACTGCATGGCATCGTCAACTCAATTTGAGTCGGACGTCTCGCGGAGGAGTGGCCTTGCACGTGCGACGATTGCACTAAATCCGCGCGCACAGCAGCAGCAACAGCTTGCTGAGCAGCCATCGGACGAGTATCTGGATGCGGTCGAGGCCGAGTGGAACAAACGGCTTGACGGCGAAGTCGAGACGCTCGTTGAAGGCATGGCCGAGCTAGTCGATATCGCCAAACTCGAGGACAAGGACAAGTTTCAGATCGCGCACGAGGCATTTCAAGCGCAGTATCGCGCGGAAGCCATGGTGAGTATCTTGATCAATATTCTGAAAGTGAATGCTTTACTCATGCTAGACTCCAGGTGAAAGCGGCCAATAGCCTGTTTGCGATGACGCATGCCCTCAAGCTGATGTTGCTCATCGGCGACGAGTCGCAGCTTGTTAGACAGAGGAACGAAGAGCTCGCCCAAGTCCGCGCAGAGATCGCGACACACAAGGCCCGCGCTGCAGACCTCGCAGACGACCTGCTATATGATGAAGTCATTCAAGGCCCACAAGATGCAGACCAGCAACTCAGCCAAACTCAAACACAAACTCAGATGGAGACACAAACGACGCTTGTCGGGTCAGGGTTAGGCGAGACAGCGGTATATACATGAGGAGCATGCAACATGAAAAAACCTTGTAGCGTTAGTCCTTGCAACTGTAACATTAGCCAAATACAAGAGAAAGTGCTCGAGATGATGTTCAGGCGGCTGCGATTCCGACCGCGAGCGAAGCGACTGCCGCGACCGGCGCGGTGGCTGATGATGACATGACGGCCGTAGCAGCAGACTGAGCTACGCTGGGCTCTGCTGCATTGACTGCTGCATCTGTCTTGGCCTTCTTGCGCTTCTTAAGCAGACCTGCGATACAAAAGTCAGTTCATGTTCATGACAAATCAATTGCACGTCAACTCACCAGCAGCCACCGCATCGCGCACACCCTCCACAATCTCCTGCGTCTCCTCCAGGAACTTGGTATCATCAAATCGCCTCTTCTGACCCGCTGCCGGGCCCTTGCTCTTGCTCGGTCCCTCTTCCTTGTCTACATCCTCTAGCGTCTCCTTCTTCTCGATACCCAACTGCTTCTCCAGCTGTACCAACTTGCGCTTCTTCGCCTCAGTCTGCTCCTTCTTTCGCTCGTCCTCGCCTGCCAGGTACTCCGCGAGTCTTTCAGCTTCTTTAACTGTGCCGAGTCGTCGCCCGTTGAGGTCGCGGCACGAGTCGGTGTTATTTGTCCGGCGCGAGCTCATACGTCCGCCTGCAGCACGCAGCTGGGAGCCGAAGCCACCTTTGCCACCGAGCATTGCTGGAGCAAGGCGCAGGGATAATGGGGCGCCATTGGCGGTGTAAGAAGAAACGGGCGTGGATGGTGAAAGAATGCGAGATGCGTGGCTCAGAGACAGCTGGTGCATTGGCAGCTTGGGCGCGCGCGCTTGAAGAAGTGATGGAAGGGCATGAATGGGTGTGCTGCTGGGCACGCTCAGCGAGAGCGTGCCGAAGGGTGCAAAAGTCGAAACGAGGATGCTGGTCGAGGACATGGTGATGGTGCGAAGTCAGGTCTCGGGCGCTTCTCCAAGGTCCGAAAGCGGACGCCTCCGCGCCACTCACCAAACTCCGATCATCTCTTGCTCACTCAACCCTAACTTTGAATGCATCTGCAGCATATACGCTACATTTTCTGAAATCATACACAGGAAATTTAATGTTATTCTGAAGTTCTTGAACCAGTCATTGTTGCGGGTGTCATTTGACTAACGGGCTCCCTCGCACTACAAAGGCATGCCAATGATGACAATCCACAGCAAAGATAGCTTTCATCACCCGGCTCTTGACAGAACTGTTCCGCTGCGACAAAAGTGCGAACAGTACCCTTGATCATCGCACGATTCGAACCTGCTCCCCCTGAGCAGCTCCATGGCATCTTGTACAACCAATGGAACACGGTCTGCGATGCCTGAGTGAATACTGATCGTTTCCACCTGCGATGGGTAGTCCATCCACAGTTTTACCGCTTCAAACAGACCGGCCAATGATGCTTGGTCCAAGACAAAGCTACGCGTTATCATGTACTCCCAATGCTGCCTGGGTGATAAGGCTCCGACACCTACGTTGGCTGGGATGCCTGACACGTGAACATCCAAAAGCAATCGATTGTCGCTAAAGGGACCAGCGTTGACGCTGATATGGACGCCGTGAAGTGCCAATTGCGGCAACAGCTGCTGCAACGCTGTCGTTGACGTGAAAGAACAGGCCTGCATTGTGAGATCTTTGCTGGAATTGCGACCCAGCCGAGCGAACGCCTCCGATCCACATACTGCTGCTGCTGTTTCACTGATGAAATAAATGCCGGAGCTGCTGTACGAGAACAACTGCGCGCTACGAAGGCGCGGCAACGGGGCGAGATGGTCGACTGCAGGCAATGCGCTGCTAGGTGTTTCCTCGACGAAGTCCCATATAACTTCCATCACCAGTGTCTCCAGGTGTTGGCAATGCTCCAGATCCACGATGAAGGTAGGTTCGACGGCCACAGCAAACAGGTGGATTTTGACCAGTGCCGTACAGCGCGAGGGCAGTGGACTGCTTCGCCCGATTGCGAGCTGGTTTAGTGACAAGATTCGAAGGGTCGAGAGATCCAATGCATCCTCGACGAGCTCAATAATACTGGGATGACAGGATGGCGACGTGAGCTTCCTGGCGATATTGTGGTCAATTGTGAGTTCCTCGAGCTTCATTCGCCGGCCTCCTCGCTGATCCGAGAGGTGAGAAACGACATACGAGCCTGTGATCTTGTTTTGGAAGGATAGCAAGCAGCGCGTAAGATGCGGGCCCAACCCGAGCACTGCCTCGATGTCCTGGATCGTAGCGTCCAACATGTTCAGCTCCATCACAGTGAGCTTGTCCCAAACAGGAGCAGCCCTAACAAGGGCGTCAAGTGAGACCAATTCTGATGTAGAGCGAGTGCAGAGTGCCGTTAAATGAGCCAACCGCGGCAGTATGCTGTAGAAACTTATCGCCGCTTCGTCGTCAGGCTTATCATGAACCCATTCGACGACCCGAGTCTGGGATCCAAGTCCTAAAGACTTCCAAGACCGTGCAGATACACGGTACAGCCGAATGTTCACGAGAACCGGAGCAGAAATGTTGAGCTGGAACGGCGTCATGTGATGGTCGTCTCCACCTACGACGCGCAGTGAACTCAGTGCTGGCCACTCGCGCCCGTCTACGAGCGCCTCCCAGGGGTGGATCTTCATTTCATTGTGCATGTCATGGCCACGAATGAGCACCGTCAGCTCTATGATACGTGAGATATATGCCTCCTGGAAGACGATGGTGTGAACAGCCTCGGGGACTCTTCGATCTGAACGCATAAGGGAGTCTCCGCGGAGCGAGCGAGTTGGAGATGCCATTGAGGAGCAGTGGTGCTTGAGTGCGAGCTCAATTGGCACCAGAGACTCGGCTCGCCGATGATCAAATCGTGCCAACCGCGACAAACCAGCGCAAAGGTCATCAGCATAGCAATATTGGAACCCGCTCCCTCGGCGAAAACGGCAACCAGCAGCTCTGGAGGTAGCGAGTGAGTCATACCGGCAATAAGTTTGAGGCAGTGGTTCAAAGGAAGACAAGTTGTAATGAAACCGGCTTCCGCTCGTCGTTCGAAGCAGGTCGCTGCCAAACAGTTGGGTCGTGCGTTTATCGACCCCCCCTTTTTTGTTTTGTTTTGAGTGTCACTGAATTAGTTGCACTCCTAGGGCTTGACACTTCCTTCCTCCTCATTGAGTCTTACAATCTGAAGATAACGTCTCTGCTGGGAGTGCCGATCAGCGCCTCTTGAACTCATCCATCATGATAGAGTTCCCCACCCTGCAGTCGGCCCATTCACAATGCACTTCTCCGCTGCCCCCCCCCCTACTCTTGTCGCCGCTGTCTTAGCCGAAGGCCCCGTCGATGCCTCGTGTCAAGCGAAGACGTCGCACGGCAACCTCGAGCTCGAGTTCGTCACCGACCAGGGCGACCGCTGGAAGATCAACTTCGGCTCCATCGACTGTAGCCCTGACGCGTGTTCAGGTCATCTCATCTGCTGTACGCCGCGAATTCTCGGCGCGGGTGACGGCGATGCTGACAAAGTCGCTTACATGGAGACACAACGACATCTTGTTAGACGATCCCAGTGCCTTTGTCGACGAGGGTGACTGTGGTACCTGAGCTACGGCCTCACTGGTGACTGTCTCAACGCCTGCGATGGTCAACACATGTCAGTCTCGCAGGCGCATTTCTTCGCTGACCGTATATGCCTTGTTCTCGCAGCTACTACTGTACATCGACAAATCAACAGGCCGCATCCACCAACAAAATCGAACAATCACGCTGTACCCAATGAGTAGTATCACTCTTACTCTGACTTACTGTCTACATTCCACGCATCGAGGGACCGTCCTAATTAGACCGATACACACTAATGCGTCTGATCTGGGATAACGAAAGCTGAGCGTCACGGCCCTTAACCTAATGAACCATGTACTAATTTCACGTATTTCCAACAAAGTTTTTGTTGATGGTGAGGTGAGAACCAGTGGAGAATAGATGCGGATTATGAGAGACGAGCATTACAAGTACATAGAGAGAGAAAGAGAGACGAGAGACGAGAATTGGGAGGCGAGAGACTAGAGACTAGAGAGAGAGAGAGAGAGAGAGAGAGGGGACACGAGACACGAGAGAAAGAAAGAAAGAGACGGATGAAGAGACGGAGAGACGAGAGAAAGAGACAGAAACGGACAGAGACGAGCAGAATATGCGAAATGAGCTTAGAACGAAGATAGAGACGTGCGGGATCAGGAACATTCCAGCATGGGAACATGGGGACGAAAAGAGCAAGAGCGACTCTATGGGCAGTAGAGGAGAGGCTGAAGAGACCAGGGTACTAAACAGCAACGCGGCATGATTGTGTATATGTGGTATCCGAAGACACGGCGCTGGAGCCGGGTAGGTCGACAAGCCATTG
>Ga0247815_10003665_pt1 | contig 10972 bp, 13 predicted proteins | sample UWRJL194509B1_FD_181014 | JGI IMG/M metagenome (GOLD analysis project Ga0247815, IMG submission 181014) | Plant litter microbial communities from Arlington Agricultural Research Station in Wisconsin, United States - UWRJ-L194-509B-1 | ecosystem: Environmental > Terrestrial > Plant litter >... | reverse complement strand
CCCCTCATAGCCCTCCCTTACCCCTCGCAGGTTTACGGCTTCATGGCAATCCTCGTCGGTCTTTTCCTCGCCTCGCTCTGCGTCATCAACAAGGTTCGTTGCGACCGCAACCACGCAAGTCTAAGATTGAATATACTGATCTACCACTTTGCAGCGTATCGAAGCGGAGCGGTTCCGCAAGATCGATGCCAAGCGCGGCGGCAAGGGTTTCGTCTAAATCCCGCGCGAGTCCGCGGAGTACTACAGCGTTCACGACACACCTCCTACCCTCTCTCTCCCGACTTCCTCCTTTCACTTTCATTTGGCACCAACTTGCACGATGGGCGGCATGCTGCTCTTTTTCGTGGCATACCAATTTCTTTCATTTTTCCAATCCCTACTCGTGGTCCGGTACCACGTCTACTCCACTCACCAAGCAACGAGAACACCACCATCTAACCCATATCAAGAACAACAGCAAATTTGGACCGAGAATCGTATTAGAGGACGCGCCGTGCGACGGCGGTGAATCGGTGCAGACCGTCGAGCGTATACCCTCGGCAGTCCAGGCGTACTTGGGTCTCGGTCCATCCCTAGTCCTTGTACACTACGAATAACAAGTGGGTTTCGAGAGCCGGAACGCTTCTAAGGGTTTGAGAGTTGGTGTTTTAAATGAGATTCAAGTAGTAAGATAGTCGCGGAGTTGGAAGGCGAGCATGATAATCATCCGGAGCGCAAGTTGCTTGTTGCTTGACCCGCGCGCCTCTTGCTCTTACACCGTCTCGCATCTTTGGTCTACGAGGAACACTACAATGGCTGGAACGACACACGCAGTCAGTCCGTGGAGCGGGTCGCAGTATAAGGCTGTTATATTCGATATTGGAGGTAAGTGCACGCATGTATTGCGTTTGTGGGTTTGCGCTGGGCCTGTCGCGTCCTATGAGTCCCGTGCCGTTTGCGCCACGCCGCATAGCAGAATAGCAGCGAACGAGCTACCTTCCGTGTTGAACGGACATTGATATGCTGCGTTGAAGGTGTCGTCGTTGGTTCACCGTTTCGCGCGATCGCGGCATACGAAGTGGCACACCAACTTCCACCCAACTACATCAACTGCCTCATGTGCGTCACTGTGTCTCGTTCATCCCACTGCGTGCAATGCTCACTTCACTTCGCGCATTGGCCTATCACTTGTTGCTCCTCGCGCTCACCCGTGCCACACCATTCTCCCTTGTTACACGACTAAACAGCACCGCGAAAGGCGAAGATGGCGCATACCAGCGTTTTGAGCGCGGTGAATGCTCGCTCAGCGAATTCTACGACGACTGGGGACGCGAACTGAACGACCTGCCCCGCGGCAACGCGGCGTATAAGGCGTACGCACAACGACGGGGACTGGGTGTGTGCTTACTGCAGCAGGCTCGGGTGGCAACTGATTGGTCACGGGGACGAACAGCGTTGCCGAGGTTGCCGGAGAGCTTGAATATCGACGTGCGAGAGGTGTGTTTAGCGGAATAGGGGGTAGCCGGCTACCCGAGCGAGTGAGCAAGGTCTAAACGACTCGGGCAGCTGTTCGGAAAGATGATGCGCGAGTCTCAAACGATCGATGAGGGGGTGGCGAATGCGATACAAAAGATACGCGGTGCGTTTGCAGAGGCATTGCTACTGCTTCCGTACTCATGAACTTGGTTGTTTACGAACTTTCCAGCCCACGGCCAGCGTGTCATCGCCCTTACGAACAACTACAGCAAGGAAGACGACACCTCTTCCGATAAAAGTGATCATGCTGAACTGGGATGGGACGCGGAAGGCGCGGTGCCCTCCCGCGTGAGGGAAATGTTTGACGACTGGGTCGACTCGAGTCTCGAAGGTCTGAGGTATGTGCACAACCCTCAAGCTTGCACCAAGACAGCTAACTGAATGGCTTTGTGCTGGGAAATGAAATAGAAAACCCGACCCGAGGTTCTTCGAGCTTGCGTTGAGGCGCAACGGCTTGAAGCCTACTGAGGTTGTGTTTCTCGACGACATCGGCGCGTAAGTCGTTCTCTCACTCTGGCACACAAGACATGTTGAACTGATGCCGCAATATTGTAGAAACCTCAAGGCTGCAGCGGCACTCGGGATCACAGCCATTCGTGAGTGACGCAAATCAGACTTTCTGAATGCTTGAAACAGAGGCTGACGACGATTTATGAGAGCAGAGGTGCCAATTGGACAGTCAGACAAGGCACTGCGCCAGCTAGAGAGCCGGTTAGGATACGATGTGACGTCGCGTGTAGTGCAGACGACGAGCGCGCGGTTGTGAGAGCCTCGTGGCTGTGATGTATCAAGAGACAGTTGTATTGCAGCGCTAGATAGACAGTGCGCGTTGTCTATTGGGGGCGGTCGCTTGCAGGACGAGGGTCCTCGTAGTAGGTGCCGACCTGCGCAAAGGAGAAGCGAGCCAATGAGCGAGAGCGGGAAGAAACGGAACAGACGGGCGTACAACGGGCAGCTTGGTGAGGAACTCGCGCTTGACAAGCGGCGTGACAGAGAGGATGTAGAGCACGTAGATGCCAGCGCCGGCGCCCCAGATGGCGGTCGTCGGTCCCCAGCGCGCGGAGAACTATGTGTACATGCGGTGTCAGTGGAACTGAGCTAGGCTGGTACAACGGGCAGCGGAAGTCGCGCGCACAGAGGGGTGGAAGCCAGATAAACGCGACCAAAGCGGCGCGGAGTGGATCTTGGGTCGGGCAACCATCGCAGTGGTCAGACAAGAAGTTCGGGAGAAAGAGCTGGGCCGACGGCGTCAAAGTCCGCTCACCCCTTGAACTCTTGCGCTCATGGCCAACCCGAGGCAACGCAGGAAACGCCATGGCCACAGCGCGGTCAAGTCATCACGCAGACAGAAGAAAAACCTGAAAAAGATGCCAGGTAGGAATTGATTTGAGCATTGAACCTCAGCTACTCTAACCGGTGTATATACAGCCATCAAGGGGCCACAGGCCCTGCAGGAGGCCTGGGACCGCAAGAAGACCATCAGGCAAAAGTATTTTCCATTGTTAAAGTGCTTTCAATGAGTTTGTCTGACGTTGGTGACAAGTTATGCGGCGCTCGGTCTCGCGGAGAATCTCAATATCCTCGCTCAGCCATCGCTTCCGCCTGCCACATCTACTGTCACCGAAAGATCGACGTCTCGATCCGGGATGGGTCGTATTGTGCGAGACGCCGAGGGAAATGTAGTCAGCGTCGTACTGCCGGACGAGCCAGACCTCGACCAGCAAGCAGAGCCAGCGCCACATGCAACAAAACAGACTCCCGTGATCACAGGTCCGTCGCAACTCTGACCCCTGAATTACACTCTCACACAAGTCAACAGCACTCGAATCGCTGGCAGCAACATCCAAAACAAAGGTCCGATATGCGTCGGGCGGAGAGCGTACCTTCATGCGGGAACTGGTCGGAAAGCATGGACGTGACTTTGAAGCGATGGCTAAGGATCGCCGAAACGTGATGCAGTATACAGCCGGTCAGCTGCGAAGAAGGTAAGCACAAAATCCGGACCTGAGGCTCTCCCGGTACACAACCCGTTCCTGACGCGTCGGCCGCCGATCCTGTTTTGCTTTGCAGCGCGGTCAAGTGCGGCGCATTGGTCGATTAGATGCGACAAGCGGCCGCGGCCGTTGTACTTGCCCCTCTCTCTCCCTCTCTTTACTCAGCTGTAATACCCTTGCAACTCTTCGCTACTTTGTCTTGTCATGCCCAAGGCCACCACATCGGCCGTTCCCGCCAACGGCAGCGCTGCCGCTGGGTCGGGCGCTGCTGGGGTGAAGCGGCGCATGCAAAACAGCGCCTGTGTAGCATGCAGCGACCGTCGCGTCAAGTGTAATCTGCGCGACAAGATCGACGCTAACCCGCAAGTACCGTCGCACCTTGTTGCTTGTTCAGAATGCGAAAATCGAAACATGGCCTGCGTGCAAGTCCTACTAGTCTTCTCGCTCCCCAGTACAGCCGTTCTTACACCCAGCTCCTCCTCGCACGCACACACAGTGACCCACACGCTGACAAGAAGCCGACCAAGTTCAGGCGTGGTAAGCGACTCGTGTCGCTCAAGGAGAAACTTGGCGGCGCCAATGCCGTTGGCCGCGCTGGTGCAGTTCCTATTCAGCCACCAGTCTTCGACGACCTACAGCACCCGCTACCTGTAGCGCGTGAAATCCAGCATTCACAATTCGTACAGCAACAGCAACAGCAGTCACTCCCACCCCTTAACCCGCAGTTCTTCGAGTCGGTCCGTTGCCAGCGCCTTCCTGTCCAAGCGCGCACCCTCACCTCGCTTACACAGGCATTCTGGTTGCGCTTCCGTCTCCAACGCCCCATTCTCGAGCCCAACGAGTTTGCCGCCCAGTATCGCGAGTTCTATTCTGGCAATAGGAACGCCTTGTCCCGTGAGGGCGAGCTCATCGCACGCGCCATCGGGCTTTGGGCCTGTTCCTTTGGCATCGACAGCAACGGCGACCCAGAACGCCACAACGGCCCTGCAGATGTCACGCGCCGCAAACAGCTCACCGAGGTCATGCTTCGCGAAATCCTCAGGCTCATCGACGGCTACGCCATTCTCAGACGGCCTAGCTGGGACGGTGTCCGCGTCGTGCTGTTGCTAATGCCCCTCACTGAGAGTGCGTCTTAATGCCCGCCTTGTCTCTCCCACTCGCGCGTCCCTGAAGCACGCTAACTTTCCGCAATCTCTCCGCAATTCTCAGGCTACCTTGACAAGCTTGAGCGAGCGGTACGTCCTAGTTTTGTCCGCTGCATGTGGCGCCCGTCTCAATATTCAACTCTAATTCTCCCAGAGCATGTATGAGGCCGCCGTCAGTCAGGTCTATTTGTTGTCGCGGCAAGGCGACCTGAACGCCATCTCGTTTGGTGCCCGGGCAAGACTGTTTTGGGTAAGCACAGGGCTGAGTTTGGTCTGCGCGCCGCCACAAGAGCTGACAGCTCCGGGCATCGGAGGGTTTTTAGTACTGCCACGTCCACGAGGGAATCACCACCGGCCTCTCAGGTGGCCGCCTCATTATGTACGCAGGCATGTTTCATGGCATGCATTGCCGGGTGGCTGACACGGACTCCTGCCCGTAGGGAGCAAGAATCGATGTCAACATTCATTAAACTCTTCCGACCAGGCCACGCGGAGGGAAGTATCGTACACACCGACCGACGGTTAGACCAGGCCTACAGATTTGCCACGGCCGCGGTGAGGGTTGCGGGTGCCTGCCGGCGCATCAGCGCAGTCCTCACCAACGAGAAGGCCCGCGCCAACCCAGTCGTCGACCATAATGCGGTCATTGACATCCTGAACGATCTACAGGCGTGTGTGGACGAGCTCGAGGAGCTCAAACGCACGCCGACGGCCGCAATGCCAGCCGAGGTCACGTATGGATTCTGCGACGGCTGGACGATCTTTTTGTTCGAGTGCCGTACGTTCTGAGCTCGCTCGACTGCGAGACGGAAAACATAGTACTCATAACCAATGTTCGCAGAGAACAAGATGCGCGTCAACCTCGAAGACCGCATAAAGGATCTCAGTCGACAACCTCAGTCATACGTCGAGGAAGTTCCTTACGGCGCAGACGGTTCCGAGCAGCCCGCCAGTCAAGACCCCAGCCACCGCCTTGCTTTGCTCACCGCGATACAAAGGTCGCACTCGGTCGTGCGGTCCACATGCGTCAACCGCGCTTTGGAAGTCGTCAAGCTGGTGCAGCATTACAAAGGCACCCGCTTCTTTGCGTACGATGCCGCGCTTGTGCGTGATGGCGCGTTCTTTGCTGCTGAGCTGCTGGCAGACGAGCATGGTATGGATGAGCACGTAGAGTGCGTGTATCAGGTGTTGGGCGAGATGCGCTGGGCGTTCTGCAGGAGCGAGCTGTATCGGCACCGACTGAATGTGGCGAGGGAGACGAGGCTGGCGAGAGAGAGGGAGGGAAGCGCGAGTGTGGGGTCACCAGCGACGATGAGTGAAGGAAGCTCGCAGTCGCAAGGGCGGGCAATGGTGATGAGTGTATCGCCCGCACCTGCACCATTACCACCACCACCTATGCCGGCCCCAATTCAAGCAGTACCATATGTGCCGGCGAGGACGTCGGGGAGTGGCTCTGGTAGCGACTCTCAGTCTCCGACGAGCAGTATGGGAACAGCAACGTCGACGTTAGTTTCGCCTACGGCCGTAATGCACCAGGCTGCACCGCATTACAGACAACCTCAGCATATGCATCCTCTAACGGTCCCTCTTTCTGGTACCATGGCTCCCATTCAGCAGCAGCAGGCGCTGCAACGCGGTCCATCCGTTCGTGACCCGCCCCAGCCGCTAGCGCCATCACCACTACACCAGGCTACTCACCCGCTCGCACAGCCCGGTTTCTCCGATGTAGTTTATGAAGTCCAGCCCACTCGTCTTCAACCTACGCCGGCACCCCTTCCCGCTCAATTCGATACCTACATGCCCGCCGGTGTACATCCATCACAGCTTCGGCAGCAACAGCAACAGCCTTTACCGCCACGTGTTTCGCAGCCGGAGCCACAAGCCCTGCAGCAACAGCAGCAGCAACAACAACAACAACATCACCATCATCAACGGCAACGGCAGCAACAGCAGCAGCCGGCGCAAGCGCAGGCTCAGTACGCATTTGTTCAACCACCTCACCAGCCATTGTCATCTTGGCATCCGCCGTCCATGGGCAATGCTCAGCACCCGATTCCTCGGGAAATTCATGGAGCCGGTCCGTCACAGCAGCAAGAATGGCCGCATGGTTTGCTTCAGGGAGAACAGATGGGGGGAGAGCAGGGTGCGGACATATACAACCAGCAACGCGGCGTCAGCAAAGGAGAAGGTCAGCAGGGCCAATTTGCAGAGATACGGTACCCGGAAAGCACGCCGTCGCCACCCCTTCAGCAGCTGCAACCCACGCTGCACCAGCAGCTACAGCCACCACATCAGCATTATCCACCTCAGTATACAAACCCAAACGTTTCACCGACATTCATCTACCCTCAGCATCTTCATGGCCAACAGCTTGCTCACGGACAGCAGTACGGGATGGCGAGTGCGCCGCGTGCAACTGGTGACCTTGCCAGCTTGTATGAACCGCCTCCGCCGCTTGCTCCAGATCGCTCGGCGTTGCTGCAGAACCAGCATCAACTCAATCTTCAGCAGCAACAGCAGCCTCTCCCTCCACAAAACACAACGACCGCATGGAATCAGCCCCAGCACCCGCAACAACAGGTAGAATATCACTCTTATTATCAGCCGCAATAGTGTAGAATCTCTGTCCTTCCTGTTCCTCTTGTCAGTACGCTTACATCCTCTCTCGTATCTCTCATCCTTGGGTTGGCTCGTGGTCCTCACCTAGTCCTGGTATTCGTCTTCTTCGTATCTTGCATTGATTCATCGTGTTGTCGTCTGCGGAATCCCGAGCACTCTTTGCAATAGTTGCAAAGTATATTGTTTTGACCGTTGACCGTTGACCGTTGAGGTGTGAACGAACCCGCGCGCCAAGACTTTGCATGTCGGGTCAGCTGCGCGGCACCTGGAAGCGCGGCTCTGCCTCCTACCACCTCACTCACCCGTTTCAGCATGTGTACGTCGCCTTTCTAGCAATATCTTTTCCGATAATCTTACTGACAAGCGTCGTAGTCATCTTTGTCTGTGAGTATCTGCACATGTGCTCGGTGTGGCTGCGACGTCACCGCACCCAGACCGCCGTTCGCTCAAAACTGCGGCTTATAACCTGTATTCTGCAGTTGGTTGTCCGACAGTCATCAAGCCTGCTGAAGACCCGTCTCCGCGCATCTGCCCGAAGTGCCACAATGGTGCGTGCGTCGGTCGCGCTCGCTGTGTCCGTCTCATCTGCTAAACTCGAAACTGACCGTGACGTTATATAATCACAGTCGCTGTAATTGACGCCAAGGAACGCATGTGGTTCGAGTTGTGCGTGGAACACGCGAGAGTGCCGTCCTAAGTTGGGAGTTGACCCCTATTTCTTCTGGTGTTGCAGGTGCTGGATCAAGTTATTCCCAGTGAGCTCGTCGCGCGTTTGGCACTGCACCATTTGCCAGTACGTTCCTTTATTCACATTTCAGCGCATGACTAACCCTGTTGTAGGTGGCAGGTTCCGCACCAGACTAACTGGGAGCCGACACGTCCCAATGGTGGCTTCCACTATGGCGCACCTGGAGTGGCTCCGCCTCCACCTACCGCACCAAAGCCTTATCGCTAGGCACACCGTCACGGCCAGAAATACAGGTTTTGTACAATAGTTGGCCGGATTTATGTTCATCATCTCTTCGTGGACATTCTTGCCTGTATGCCCACTCGTGTCTCTATGTTCAATTCGTATACCATCCCATAGTGTCACACACGGTCGATCGGAAGGTCGAATTATGGACATTCGTCGTAAATCGTGAGAAAGCTTGTACACAGAACGGGCCAGCGAGCAGCATAAAAAGAATCCACGCGAAACGCGGCGTCGCGAACCATAAACCGCGGGCATGGAAGACCAAACGATAGCAACAACACGAAGTGGCAGCTTGCTTACGACGAGTAGATCTTGACTACACCGTCCGCGCCCGCGCTGGCCAGGAATGGCAGCTTCGGGTGGAAGTCGACCGCCAGGACGCCCTCGCCGCCTTTCTCGCGGTGGCTCGGCGTCTCGTACACGCATGCACGCGAGTTGAGTAGGTCCCAGAAGCGTACTGAGCAGTCGTGGCCGCCGGACACGAGCACAAAGCCGGCGGGGTCGATTGAAAGCGACGTGACGGCGTCACCGTGCGCCGGCATCGAGTGCGTGCATTGACCTAGTTCAGATGGTCAGTCTCTGGCACTTGAATGTAGCTGCATATAGGCTCACCAGTCGAAAGGTCGAAAATGCGGATATAACGGTCTTCGTGACCAGAGACGAGCAGTGGCATCGTCGGGTGTGAGACGAGCCTGTTGACCTGGCTTGTCGAGCCACCGTCTACAACCCAAAATCAGCATTATGTCCCAGTCGAACGACCACGCAGACGCACCATTGCTGAGCTGGTTGCGCAGCTTGTCGACTTCCCGGCCTGTATCCAAGTCGAACAGCTTGATGACGCCGTCCTGGAACGCCACCGCGAGCGTTCGCAGGTCGGTCTTAACGGCCTCGAGCGCCGTCGCCGGGATGACCGGAGAGGGATCAGCCTCGCCGCCGATGCCATTGTATCCCAAAGTCAAGCGGAGGGCCGGATTCGGCGTGGTAACGTCCCAAACCTTGACCATACCATCGGCACCGCAGCTGACGAGGAGCGTCTCCTCTCGGACGAGCGCGAGGTCCCACACCGCGTCCGTATGACCGACAAGAACCGCCCGTTCACGGGACTGGTCGAAAGGCGCATACGTCGTATGTGATGGGGGAGGCACGCTCCACACGCGGATTGTCGCATCCAAGGAGGCTGAATACAGCAAGTGGCGAGCAGGGGAGTGCACAAGCTTAGTGACGGGGGCAGAATGGCCGCGTAAGGTAATCTGCGGCTCAAGCTCCGTGGCATTGCGCGGGCTGACCACGATGTCAGTTGCAGGGTCAGGCTGATACGGGCAACGGCAACGCACTTGCTTGACGCTAGTCCGGCAACATCCATGCGCCAAATTTTAATCGTGAAGTCGTCACCGCCCGTGGCAAGACACAGCTCATTTGGATGGAATGCAAGGGCACGAACGGAATCCAGGTGGCTGGATGACCCGCGTCAGGGTATGAAAGGGTGGGAAAAAACAACGCGCCAGCTCACTTGCGCAGTGTCCGTCTCGCCCTCCAGACCTTGCCATTCTCACTGTCAGAAGTAAGACCGGCGTCCTCGACCTCATTGTCCTCCTCCTCCTCCTTGGAACCATCTTCATGGCTCTCTGATGCGGGGCGATCATCCCACTGCCCCGTGCCCGCTGGACCATTCACTGTCTGGTCTGCAGGTCGGTTTCCGCGAACGAACTGTGCTCTCCAGTCCTCATCGGGGCGAAAAATAGCGGTGAGTTGCTGTGCTTCCGGTTCCTCGGGATCTTTGTCGCGTTGCGACTCCTCCTGCGGAGGAAGAATTTGAGCATTGGTCATGCCACGGTCGAGGTTCGAGCCTGCGGCAGAGTTGGGACCATTAGCGGTCACTTCGGGGACTGTCTTCCGTGGACGGCCGTTGAAAGCGTGTTGTTCGAAAGAGGGGAGGTTTGGCAAGGTCACGCCGAGGGACGCGTTGGCAATGAGTGGGCGGTTAGGCAGGGGGTTCATGGCCTGGGGCGACGTGAGGTATGTGACCTCCTGCAAACACCTGTAACAGCCAAATGTGATCAACACGAGCGAAGACAGTACTGTTAAGAATACTGACTGCTTGAGGTACTCGCGGCTACGCGCGCGACTCTTTGGATCACGGCCTGGTGGTGGTTTTTGGGCGAGAATGGCGGCAGCGTTGCCATTGAGTGCGGTCCAGCTTTGAGTGGCAGACCAGGAATGGCCCTTGGTTGAAGCAGTCCCACCAGGAAGGGAGCCATTGGGCAGGGAGGCGATGGAGAGACGAGGGTCAACTGGCAGAGGTGAATCTATGTGATGAATGCGCGTGTAACGGGTCTGAGCTGAGCGCGCTGTTCTCGCATATTGAGATGGAGCCCGTACCTTCACTGCGGGGTGAGCTGTTGCCCGCGTCGTCCTTTGTACCGGCTGGCGCGTCGTCGCGTTGACCAGCAGGTACACCCTGACCTCCGACCATACTCTGACGCTGCTGGAGAGCTGCTGGCTGCGAAAGCTGCTTGGACCTGTGTGCATGCCGAAGTCAGAACGAGACAAGAGAGGGTGGTAGGGCGAAGAGGACTGACCTCTCGACACGGAGGGCATGCTCGAGCATCTTTATTCTGCGCATAAGGTCGAGCTTGACATTCTCAAAGGAGCGCCGCTCGCCCTCAAGCAGCGCAATGCGCGCCTGTAACACGCTCAGCAGCGAGTCAAGCAAGGACAAGTGGAAT
>Ga0247815_10003663_pt1 | contig 10974 bp, 10 predicted proteins | sample UWRJL194509B1_FD_181014 | JGI IMG/M metagenome (GOLD analysis project Ga0247815, IMG submission 181014) | Plant litter microbial communities from Arlington Agricultural Research Station in Wisconsin, United States - UWRJ-L194-509B-1 | ecosystem: Environmental > Terrestrial > Plant litter >... | reverse complement strand
CATGGCTGAGTGCAGATGTGACGAACCTCAACTGGGGTTCCAGGCGCAAATTCATTGAGCCCACTTTTGAGCTTGCTCGCGAAGATGCCTCTGAAGTGGTGATGAATATGAGAAAGTCGTGAGATGTTGACCACAAGGTAGACTCACCCTGCAATCGCAATACCAATTGTGCCACCCACAAACTGCGAGTAAGTGACAACGCTAGTGGCTTGCGGGATGAGGTCCTTTGGTAGGTCGGCCTGCACCGCAAGGAGGGTGTTCTGAAGTGTCGCGCCAAGGGCGACGCCAATCAGGATTCTGAAGTATTCTTTTGTCAGACCGCGTATAATAAAATCACCTAAAGCTCACTGTGATCCAATAATCAGACCCCAACTTGCGTGCTCGTCCATGAGAAACATGAGGCCATATCCGACAATGCCAAATAGAGGACCGATGACCATGATATGCCAGAAGCGACCGAATCTCTGTAACAACGTATAAGTGGACCATGAGCCTCAAAGAAAGAATCGCAGCCTACTGAGGTTAAAGTGCCAAAGACGCCGGAGGCAAAGACGAGGGCGATGGTGATGGGAATCATGTCGATACCAGCTCGTGTTGGGGAGTGGCCCTTGACAGCTTGGAAGTACAGCGGCAGCTCGAAAATTGCGATGAACATGGTCAATCTAGCGAGCTTGTTAGGCCACAGATGACCAGCATTAGAAACAACGACAAACCGAGTGAATGCCGCAGCGATAGTCGAGCCAATCATGGTGCGGCTTCTGAAGAGCTTCAGCGGGATGAGCGCAGTGTCGCCGCGCCTCCGTTCCCACAAAATGAACGCAACGAGCTGGGCAACGCAAAGGCAGAGCGGCTGCAGGCGGCTCAGTGACAACGAAATGGCTATCTGCCAAACCATGACCTACGACGAGAACGTCCACTGAGCCCCATGGCTTCTCAACACCACCCCATTGCAGTCCAAGCTATGGACACAAGTCAGCGTGATACCGACGTTCAAGTTGCAGGCGTACCACTAGACATGTCGTGCAGCCGGTGGAAAGAATAGCACCGATCCAGTCCATTTTTGTCAGTCGTTTCAGAGTGCGCTTTCCAACGTGGAGAACAGCATTTGCTCCAGGCTCTCGTGGAGGGGGTGGATTTTTGCGGTCAATCGGGGCTGGTTTGGAGGGCAAGTACTGAAAGCAGAACCATACAGTTGGCACTGCAAGTGGCAAGTTGATATAAAAACACCTGCACAAGAAATGCATTAGACACAGTATGAGTGAATGTCAATTGCCTACTGACCAACGCCATGAGACATGGTCAACGAAGGCGCCGCCAAGGATTGGTCCCAGGATACCAGCGAGCACGAACAGACCGCCGAAAGCCCCAAACCACTTGGGTCGGTCTTGCAAAGGGATGATCTCGGAGATCATCGTCTGCAAATGCATCTCACGTAAGTAAGAGCGAGCAATGTGGGCAAGAAACTGACGATGGTGCAGACGAAGATGCCTGCCGCGCCAATGCCTTGCACAGCGCGAGCCGCAATAAGAAACTCGACCGTTGTGGCCACGCCTGAAAGAAGTGACCCGAGCTCAAACCAGAAGATGCTGAAGAAGAACAGCTGAAGCCAATGTCAGACCTGCAGGTAGTGATACCCCTACATCACAAGCCACGCACCCATTTCGTGCTGAACAATGTATTCAACTGTCCAAAAATGGGAAGTGCCGGGGCCTGTGTCAGGAGAAATGAGGTGGGGATCCAAGTGATGAGGTCGAGCGCGTTGAACGCGGATGCGATTGGTGGGAGTGCATTGGCCACGATGGTCTGTGCAACGCCGCGATCAGCCTCTGGTTGAAATTATCGCGAATTAAACCACTGACCCCATCCAGAGCCATTAAGAAAATGGCGAGAAGAGCGCCAGTGACGACAAGCCATAATGCTCGCCCTTTGAGGTACTGTGACTCGTCTTCGTCCTCCTCCGCCTCTTGTTTTGACAATGACTCCGGTTTGTCAAGTGGCGGCGCTGGGAGTAGCTCCTGTGATCGTTGCTTTTCGGTGGACGCAGACATTGTCCTCGGCAGTCCGTGTACCCACTGGTAGTCCGGTGGCGGAGAGTTTGGGCACAGACAAGACACGGACGATCCTAAGACTCTGGATCAGATAAAAAGGACGTCCCTATATTTACCTCGTGTCTCCTAGTCGCTGGCGAGAAGCCTGGCGGCCGGTGCCGTGCCAGTTGACCCTTGCGCGTCGCGGCGAGGATGCGTGCCGATGTCAGCTGGCTTACGAGAACCTAGGCCTTTTCACGGAAAACCAAACATCTACTGTACCGACTCAGCGGACCATTTGACAAGACCCGGGAATCGACCTCTCTGATCTTATCACTGTAGTTCATAGGATAGAAATGCCCCCAAGAGATTCTGCAATGATATCCACGTGAAAGGCCAGACCGTCGATGCCGAACCTACCTTGAAGCTGGCGTGTTCGCCAGCCGTGAACCACGGCACTACACAACCGCATCAGGCCATGTCTCCGTGCGGATCACCCCCCCCCCGGACTGGTCGAGAACCAAGACTAGGATAATGCGATGCAACTGCGATTTGCAAAGGAGAGGTGCGAACAGGTTGTCACCTCACAGAACCACCTCTTGCGCGAGCGGCATCAGCGTCTCGAGGTCTCCATCGTACAGGTGGACGCGCTCCAATTCGATTCGCTTGAGCTTGACGGGAAGTATGCGGACGAAACTTGCCAAGGCCCTTGCTGATACCCGGGGAAGTGCGTCGGGCCTCGACGGAAAGAGTTCGCCTCCGGACAAATCTCGAGAGGTGATTCGCAAGACGGATAGAGACGGCATCCGCAGCTGCTCGCGTAACGAGAAGATGTGCGGCGTACGTGACACAGTGGAAGAGGCTGGTGTGGGTGGTCGCACGAAGATTGTGAGTCTCTCGAGGCGTCCGAGCTGCTGTCTGGCGAGGTCGCGCAGAGTATCCTCTGGTGTGTACTCCCATAATACAAGTTCGGCGAACTTTTGTAGCATACCCGCGTGCTTCGAATGTGGGTTGACAAGCTTGTCGCATGTATTATGTGTTGTGTCGCTGATAATGCGTGTCCTTCTGCGCGAGTCGGTGAGCGATACGACGCAGCCTGAGTCTGTACCGTTTGAGTAAATAAACAGACGGGACGGGCCAGACAGCTCGGTGATAAAGCGCCGTAAGATGAACGTGAAGGTGTTCGGCGCCCCGCACTTGATATGAATGCTGTCGACATATTCGTGACCGAACTGCGGCAACAAGGCGATAACGCGCTGCGTTACCTGGTGGACATTTTCCTCCTGAAGCTCCAAGTACTCGAGTGATGTCCGCGTTGTGGCCTTGCCGGAATGAACCATGCCTTTCATAGTGTCGAGTCGTAAAGATCGAAGAGAAGGACACCAGCTAAGAAGTTGCTTTACGGAGAGTCCAGGCTGAATTAGCTGCGCCGATAGATGCAGGGCCTGAACCTGCGAGAGGAAGCGAGAATCGGAAAGGTGCAGCGTGTTCGCTCGCAAAGAGACCCTTAGGAGCCGCGGCGCGTGACCTAAGAACAGGCCTACGGGTAATTCCAACGCAGCCGTAGCCGTTAGACTCAAGGACTCGAGTAGTGGCGCCTGCTCGTTGAAGAGATGGAGGTCTGGAGGCTGAACACCATGCAGTAGCAAATGCTGCATCTTCCGAACTGCGCCTCTAAGTGCAACACTGAAGTCTGGGCGACGTTTGGCAGCAGTGATCTGGTTGGCATCGATAGTGATACGAGGTGTCTCATCGGAGAGCTTGAGCAATGCGGGTAGTGCATTTAACTCGCGGTTTGTAAGGTCTTGTAAGACGTTCCAAGCGTGAGTCCGTGCGACACGGTACCACTGCTTGCAAATCAAGGCCGCGAAGAACATCACACGTCGTCGTAGGGATGCAGGAAAAATTGTTGCACCGAGTTGTTCTTGAATCTCGCGCACCACAATGTCAGGTAGCGTTGGGCCAGAGCCTTGTCTGACGAGGTTATGAGACGAGACCGTTTGCAGCTTCAGCGCGAGAGAAACAACTGGGTGTCCTGATATCTGCGTTTGGACTGTCAAAAGCTCATGTAGACCGGGCGGTGGTGGTGGTGGTGTCGGAAGAAGTTCATTAAGAAATGCCTCGGCCAGCTCGTCTTGTACCGACTGCGCTCGAGGCTCGGCAAGCGCGGGCTCCTCGGAGCATTGTGGTTTGGTGGCCAAGCTTGGTTTGGAAGTGAAAAATGCAAGGTCTGGTACTGGCGACTCTGAGCGCTTTATCAACCGACCAGTAGTGGCGGGCTCGGGTTCGCTCTGCACAAGCTGCTCCAAGAATAAGAAACCACGCTATGAAGGATGGGTCTAGACTTACTGGAATGCTATGTGCGTCTGCAACAAACTGTAAATGTCGCTCTCCTGGAGTTGTGCTTGGTGGTGAAACCCCAGCAACTGGCTTGCGCGTTGGCTCAAGACGAATGCTCTCTCTGACCTCGCCCATTGTGGCATCTCGCCAAGTTTGACCGGTCGTCGTGGCAGCAAAAGTAGTCGTTTGGTCCAGGATGGTAGTTGAAGACAGTGCCGTCGGCGTGGACGGGTTGAGCAACGGCCCGATCACCGCGTCTGGTTCGAATTTCGAGCCAAAACTGCAAGAAAGACGGCGCAAAGAGTCCAAGACAGCTTCATCCATCTCGCCTAGACATTGCGCGATGTCTTCGCGGGTAGCAGTTGGGTGACGATCGAGCACGGATTGTAAGATGACGTGCAAAACGGTCGTGATGCCCTGACGTTCACGGAACTCGACAAGCATAGCGCGGATACTGTAAGACGCGGGGCGCGTGTGTGTGTTCGACGCGTGGTTTTTGTTTGGTATGATTCAGGACGACAAGACTGGACAAAGTGGCATCGGGAAATCCCGGACGCCAGCTTGTTTTCCCTGTTCAGGAGCCTGATATAACCGCGTCCTTCGCGCAATCCAGTACAACTAGAATCAGGCCAAACCGTGTTCCAATGCAAAACTCAGCACGACTGCATCAAAAGTCCTTGCTTCAGTGTGATCCATTCGAACACATTATGCAGGTTCCACTGCGTGCCTACGTCCGCGTGCTGCTACATCGTCTGTACAAACGAAGAAATACCGGTCTATCAACCCCTCGGAGCATCTGAGGCCAGCTCCCAGCTCCCATCTCCGCTACCACTTGCCGGGCTCTGCGTTCCATCCGCCGGCGACCGGTCCGTCGGAACGTGCGTCCGGCTCTCGTTTAGTGGGCTGTCGCGATATGGCCCGGGTCGCGGAGAGCGAGCGCTATTGGGGTCGTCGTCGTCCAAGAATCCGTCATGGAAGCCTAAAGGCGTCGCTTGCCGCGCCCCGGTGAGTCGCATGTTCTCATCCGCATCTTCGTCGTCGTCGGAGACTTCGCCAAATGCATCGTAAAGTTCTCGTGTCCGGCCGCGCTGACCACCAGTCGAGTCTTGAACGGAGCGCATGTGAATATCTTCGTCTTCTGCAACGGGGTTGTACGCTGCGCGTGCCCGTTGCTGTTGTCGCCGGCGCAAGAAGAAAAGGCCAGTGGACAGGCCGAATACTGCGACAGCGCCAAGTGCGACAAAGACCCACGTTTGGCTCTTCAGCAGCCCGGTCATGCCGGAGAAATAGCCCTCGTCAACGGGCGGGACGCCAGATGAAGATGGCCTCGATGTCGTGGAGCTTGTGGTGGTATGCAGAGGCGGGTGGTCCTCGAACCCAGGCTTGTGTGCTTCGCCCTCGGCGTGGCCGTGATCTTCTGGAAGATGATCAGTAGGCTTCGAATGTTGCTTTGTTGTGGCTGAGCTGCTGGTCGTGATGGTCACCGAGCCCTCCTCTGGCACATCGGTGTGTCCATGTCCATGTCCTTTCGAGGCAGGCTTGGGCAAGACCCAAGGCTTTGCAGCTGCTGCGTCGATCGCTGAGCCCCACAGGGACATGGACCAGCCGAGGAAGAAACCTTTGCGATCCGGTTTGCCCTGGTCAGACACGCGAATAGTCCAGTTGCCGATGGGATTCTCGTCCCTATGCCGTGAATCAGTTGAATGGTTTGGCCGGTCTCGCTAGGAAACGCACCAGTGCTTCAACGTCGAGAACTGCCAACCAACAAAGCCGCGTTTGCTCTCGTCGTATTCGCGAGTCCCGGCCAGGATGCTCTGGACACCGCCGGGGCTTACGAGATCAATCTGAACGTCGCCGCGGCGTGGATGTGAGATCCAAACCTGAAAAGCATGGTCAGACTTAGAAAATATGGACGGGATAAAATGCTACCTTCACAGTCACGTGCTCAAGTGCCTCCAGATTGGCGCCTTTCAGAGAGTCCGCGGTGACTTCGACCGTATGGCGAAGGCCACTCGCAATGATCGGCTCTCCACCAGTCATCTTGCCATCTGCACTCATATCGGCACCATTGAGCTCTTGGATCGGCAATTCTAAATACGCCTGCGGCTTGACGAGCTTCCAGCTGCGGGCAGCCTCGATATATAGGCCGGCGTCCAACTGACCGTATCCATATTTGTACGAATACGGCCGGCCAGCAGCCGTCACCTCCCAGTCCGGATCCTCAGGATTGATCTTGACACCTGTGCGGACGCAAAGGTGCTGCACATCACGCCAGGAGAGGTCAGGCCGAACCTGCAACGCGAGAGCGAACACGCCGCTGGCGATGGGTGCAGCCGCGGATGTCCCGCCGTGTGCCGAGGTGCACTGATCCTTTCCTACGTCCGTTGTGTGTATCGAGCGGCCACCACCTGAGCTGTAAGTGACAATCATGTTGGCAGCGCAAATTTCGGAGTAGTATGGATGGAGGCCCTTGTAGTCGATTGCCGAAACCGTGACACTGAAAATCGAGTTGGTGTAGCCATCGAAGTTGCATTGGTCACCAGATGCAGCTCCATTGCCACTGGCGAAAACGAATATAGAGCCCTTGCCACCACGGCCATTCTGAACGCCATTGAGCATGGCCTTTGTGTTAAGGTAGCTCGGTCCCTCCATGCTTTTCCCTGCAAAGCAATGAGAGGTAGACTTGAAACATTTCAAAATACAACTTACCATCGTCAGGTGGGCCCCATGAGCATGAATCTAGATCAGATAAGTACCGGCTTACAGGAAGATTGACGGGGCCACTCACAGATGGAAGTTTCGTTAAATGCGTAGTTTAGCGCCGCGGCCTCGTCGACATCCGTCACAGGAGCAGACAAAATGCGCAGACCGGCTATCTTGCTCTCGTATGCAATGCCTGTGGATGAGGCACGAGTAAGTGCGAGGGAAGACGAGAATAAGTGGATATCGGCAGGCCACGACACTGCGCCGAACTACGCACCAATGCCACAGACCTCATTCTTGACAGCAGCAATTTCGCCAGCACATCTTGTGCCGTGGTGGTCGTCAAATAGTTTGGGCTTTGGCAGCGGTACGTGGTCGTTGAAGTCATAAGAGCCAGTCGCGTCCTGCGCACACGAGCCGACATAAGTCAGTAACTACTCCACCCATCGACACGCAGTAAGCAAATAATACGCACAAAGTTCGCTGCGAGGTCTTCGCTCTCAAAATCGACGCCGTCATCAACCATGGCGACGGTGACGCCCTTGCCCGTGATCCCTGCCGCCCACACCGGCGTAACGTTCATCGTATATCGAGGAAATTCATCGTCCACAAGATGCCACTGGTCGCCGAATATCGGATCTTTGATGTGGAACTTGGCTGCCACCTCTGCTGACTTCAGAATCCCGCTGTCGTCCGTGGCCGGTGGTGGAATTGGCGGCGGCGCACGTTGCTCATGAGCCAAGTTGGACCCATCACGCTTGATGCGCTGCCGCAGAACCTGGCGTTCGATGTATAACACAGAGTCTGTAACCCGTTTTGCATGTTGGATGCCACCAAGTGCGCGAACATCGTGGCGTTGAGGTGTCTCGCTGGCGACCCTGCGCAGATGCCGTAGTCGCGCGAGCACCGGGTCGTCGTCCCCGCGACGAGTAAATAACGTTTTGGGTGTGCCTAGAAGCCAGTGGTTGGGCAGTTCACCGGCAGGTTCGATGACGGTCGCGCCGAGCGCTGCTGCCACCTGGTCGATCGAAGCGGCGCTCGAAGCGTCGTGTTCAACCACGTAATAGTCAATTGAAACGTAGTCGCGTTTAACTGGATGCCGCGCTGCACTTGAAAGAGTGGGTGCGAGGGCTGCGAGAGCCCAGAGGCTGGTGACCAGCATCGCGCAGGCGAATAGAAGGAAGAGGCAGATCGACGTTTGCTCCCGCTAAGGTACTCCAATAGTACAACACTCAAACACTAAATTGACAACAATCCAAAAGTAATTTATGCTAATTTATCTAGCAAGCAACAAGTTAAGCAGTTATCGGTTCATGTCCGACCACAACGGTGTGATGACCTGAGAGACCATATTGACCTTCTTCTCGACCTCCGCCCGCCGCTCGTCCGAGCCCTCGATGTACTTGAACGCACCCGTCCGCGCCCGCCACCTGTCTGGATGGAAGCGCTTGTGCGACTTGTCAACGAGGGTCTTGTAGTCGGCAGCTGTCAGAAGTGGCTTGACGGAGGAAAAGAAGTTGCCAACGCTGTCCCAGTCGATATCCGCAATGGACACAGGCGGACGCGACAAGTGCGGCCACGGAATCTCGGCCAGTGCAAGGGGTTTCTGCTCGGCGAACTTGCTGGCATCGAATGCCTGGCAGAGCGTGTTGTACTGGACAAGAGCCTGGTTCGGGGTCCATACCTCGCGCGCCGCCGACTTCGCATGCTGGAACGTACGGCTATGGGTCCCACCTGACGACGTCTTAGGCTGAGTTCTGTCGTTCGCCCAGTCGGAGTAGCTCCAGTAGCTCGAGGTGCCGGCATTGTACGTTCTGGAATATCCGTTCGCAGAGTTGTACTGCTGCCTCTGGCGCTCCTCTGCGTCATTTCGCTGTTGCTCCTGGTACCGCTTCCACTTCTCCTGCCGTTTCCTCTGCTGCTCCTCGGCAGCCTTCGCCCTGCGCTCCTGATCTTCTCGTTCTGCTTTGCGCCTGGCCTGCCTTTGCGCGAAATCAGCATCGGCCTTCTTCTGACGCTCCTCCCTCTCGAATTCTGCGAGCTTGCGGCGGCTTTCGGCAATGCGAGCTGCGCGGTCCGTGCTGCTTTCTCCATCGTCATCTTCATCATCGTCGCCATCCTCATCGGTAAATGCACCGTCCGCCCGGTAATGTTGGAACGACTCTCTCCCGTTGCGTTGTGAGCCAGACGGTCCGGCTTTCGGCACCGAAAACAAATCGTCGCCCTCTCTCGGCGGCTGTGGGTCATACCAACGCGTATATGCCGCCGATGGATGCCAACCATGGGTGAAAGTTTCCTCCCGTGGCTGCGAGGCCTGGTCCGGATTGAACTGGGAGAAATATCGCGGCTGGGGGTCCTGCCACGGGTCTTCGTACTCGGGGATGTCCTCAAACATATTTGCCGTTGGACGTGCACCTTTGAAAAACTGGTTGCGCCCAGCCTTCCGTTCAGCGCGAGCCTTCTGGGCAGATCCTCGAGGTGTGCGTTCTGGGCCGGCAGTTCGTTGTCGCTTGGAACGCGCTCCGTATTCCGGGTTTTCTATTTCGATAATTTCTGGGGTAGGAGACGCTGCATTTCTAGTCAGTTTATTGGGAGATGCACTTCCCGTTGAAGAGAACTTGCCTTTCCGCTTCGGGTGAACATTGTTGGGTGTCGCTGAATGATCCGCAGTCGAAGGTTGTACGCCGGGTCGACGTCCTGCAAGAGGACGGGTGGGTAAGGGGACTGACTGCGACCGATTACGCTCGGCCTGCGGGTGAGAGGTGGAGGAGCTAGCGGTGTGAGATGGATCTTGGGCACGCGTGTACGAGCCAGTAGCGTGACTGCGTGCTGCACGCCGCTGGTACGAGTGTGACCCATTGGCGAAGCGATGGGTCGTGCGCGATGCACCATAGTTTGTGGCGGCCGAACGGGGATAATTCCAAGTAGGAACCCCACGACGCGGTCGTTGCGGCACACCATCTTTTTCGTCTTCAGAGCCGCTCGAGATGGAAATGATGCTATGGGAACGATAGCGTTGTCGTTGTGGGTCTGGTGCACCCTCAGGTGAAGTCGACGCCCTCCTCTTCGCGCCCGCACGGGGTGTAGGCGGAGAGAACGTCCGGTCTTCTCTCTTGACGTGAGAAGATTCGTCGTCTGATTCAGGCTCGGTTTCGACAGTTGCAGCAAAGCGCTTAGGATGCTGGTCGGTGTCGGACAGCGGTGGCGAGAGTCGCGAGCTGCTCGCGCCAGACGGTTGCTGTGGGAGTTCTGGCTCATCAACAACAAATGGCCGTGTGCTGGAGCCTTCCTGTGGGTCTTGTCCCGTTTGCGCAGCCCAGTCCGGTGAAATGGGCGTGGTAGAGCGCAGGTTGGCTGCACTCTGCGCCTGGTTGGCGCGCACAACGTGTGGGCCAGTCAGGTCGATGGTACAACGGAGCGACCTATCGAGCTTGCAGACATCCCACTCATACTGCGAGAGGAGCCTATGGTGGCCAAAGAAATCGACCGCGCGCGGCCAGATACCTTCGTCGGTGACGCCAACCAAGTGCGCGGGAGGAATAAACCGCCAGGTCGTAACTCCTGCAGGGGTGGTCTCTAATGCAATTCTAGATGACAGTCCCAGTGAGACTAGGTGCTGAAAGGCGGCGGCTGTAGCAGGGTCGACGTTCGCTGGCGAGACACATTCGGCGAATGTGAGGACCGCGGGTGGATTGAGAAGAATAGTTGCACCATTAGGAACATATTCCTGGCCCCGCGCAGGGTAGGCACCGGTCGCGTCGTTCATTGACGCGCGGGCAGAAGAGTGTAGGAGGTCAAGGTGCAGAGCGGATATAGCAGATGCGCGACTCCGACTTGACTTGACGCACACGCATGACCGAATGTGGCGCTGAGTCACCCAAACATAATTTCAGCCTCCCTCAAT
>Ga0247815_10003662_pt1 | contig 10976 bp, 9 predicted proteins | sample UWRJL194509B1_FD_181014 | JGI IMG/M metagenome (GOLD analysis project Ga0247815, IMG submission 181014) | Plant litter microbial communities from Arlington Agricultural Research Station in Wisconsin, United States - UWRJ-L194-509B-1 | ecosystem: Environmental > Terrestrial > Plant litter >... | reverse complement strand
TGCCGATTGGTCACCTCCGGCAATAAACAGCATTTCTGCATTCCTGATGATATTGGCCACAGTATCATTGTCTGCCAGTTCTTTCGTGTCTATCTTTAGGGTCTCCACAGAGTTTACCTGACCAATCTTATTCACGAAAGGATTATAGGCATCAGTACCGGATACGCGGATGATGACTACGTCACCACCCCCGCTCCTGTCTATCATCCACTTAAAAGCAGCCTCAACATCTGTTCCTCCGCCCATCAGTACCATACCACCTTTTACGGTGGTGTTCACATTGGCCGAATCACCAACCAGGCCTATAGAAGCCGGCCGGCGTTTAACTACAGCAGCACCACCTGTGCCTCCGGTAACAGGTGTAGCGCCATCGACAGACTTGCTGCAGCCAATGGTACTCAGGCAACCAAAAAAGAGGGCAATCAGTAATGTGGACCTTTTGTTATACATCGGTATCAGATTAGTATTTTGGATTTTGTACGGTATTCTTATTCACAGATAATTCCAGTGCCGGCAATGGAAACGCATATTGCGCTTGTGTTGGCAATAAAGTAAGTGCACCAGAGGTGTTGATGGCATCAGCTGCCAGACGCTGAACCGGCAAACCTTTTCTTCTCAGGTCAAAGAAACGCTGACCTTCAAAGGCAAGTTCCTTAAAACGCTCAGTCAGGATCGCATCGTTCAATGCTGTCTTATCAGCAAAAGTAGCATTGGTATAACCAGTAATACGCGCTGCGCGCAAGGCATTCAGATCACCAGCTGCATCACCAGTTGATTCTGCCTCCGCTTCTGCCCTGATCAGGTACATCTCACCCGTTCTGAACATCTTGATATCAGCCTGTCCCGGAGCAGCCGCTGTACCACCAATATATTTGTTGACCAGGTATTGCGATTTAGTCCCCGTTCTGGTCGCATCAAACTTGATGTAGGCAGCATAACGCACGTCATTCACCTTATCAAACGTATTGATCAGCTTGGAGGAAGGTGCATACAATACGATACCTCCTGTCTGGCGATAAAACAAATCACCGGTACGGGTATCCGTAGCAATTCTTTTAAGTTTCCAGATCACTTCGTTTTCTGCAACATCTGTCCAGATGCCCGGAAACTGTGCTTTGGTTGCCAATGGAGCCGCAGCAATAACCTCCGTTGAGTAGGTAACTGCATCAGCCCAGTTTTTCTCGTATAGAGCCAAACGCGCTTGTATAGCCGAAACAGCCAGTTTAGTCAGTCTGGTTTTATCCGTGAAACTTGTCGGGATCAATGCCTTAGCACTAACCAGGTCTGCTTTGGCATTGGATACCACTACCTCAAAAGGATCTCTGGCCGGGTAACCGATATTGGAAACCTTCATATATGGAACACCAAGGGCGCCTGCCTGATAGGCCGAACCGTAGGCTCTCAATAATTCAAAATGGCAGAATGCACGCAAAGCCAGAAGTTCTCCCTTGTAACGGTCTCTCAAAGCAAGTTCTGAAGTTGCAAAGCTGATACCATCAATACCTTCAAGTACCCGGTTGATCCGGTCGATGGCACGGTAGTAATCACTGTAAGAAGTCGTCACAGATCCGCTGCCCGCAGTGTATAACCAGCGGTGTGCATCGGTATTACTCACTGTGTTTTCTGTAGGCAGCATCACTTCATCAGAAACGATGGCATTCAGCCCGATTAATGTATTGTCAAGGACGGCATAGGCACCCAGCAAACCCAGGTTTACATCGTTCAGATTTCTGTACGCCTTAGTAGCGTCAATCGTGTCTGTTGGCTGTAAATCCAGCTTGGTGCAGGAAAACGTTCCTGTCAACACAGCAAACACCAGTGTATATTTGATATATCTTTTGATCATGTCTTTAATAATTAGAAGTTAGCAGTAATTCCGGCAGTATACGTTCTGGCGTTAGGATATTGGAAACGTCCGTAAACACTATTGTTTTCAGGATCCAGACCTCTCCATTTTGTCCAGGTAACCAGATTCTGTCCTTGTACAAAGATTTTCACTGCCTTTAGCACATGGATTTTTTCCATCATTGCTTTCGGGAAGGTATAACTGATATTTACATTTCTCAAACGCAGGAATGAAGCATCTTCAATATCCCTTGATGTAAAGTTACGCGGAATATCAAAACGTTGGAGGGTCTTCACATCGCCTGGTTTCATCCAGCGGTCTTCCAACATTCTGAGCGACTGGTTACTGGTGGAGTAACGTTGGTTTTCATTATAGAAGTCTTCGTTGTTCCATCTTTTTACGCCAGATACAAAAGAGAACAGGGCCGAAGCACTGATGCCTTTATAGCTTAGGCTGGTATTAAAGCCACCTGTTAGCTTAGGGTACAGACTTCCTGAATTGGCTACACTCTGCGTGTTGACATTATACGTCGTGGTGATGCTGCCATCAAGATTGTAATACTGCGCTTCTCCGGTCTGCGGATTCACACCCGCCCATTGTGGTGCATAGTATGATCCGTATGGCAAGCCTACCTGCAGAATTCTGGTGTCTCCGTCAGGATAAGAATCGGTTATATCCGTCACATGCAGGATCACATTTTTGTTGTATCCGGCATTGGCACCTAAAGTCCATACAAAATCAGCTGTCTTGATCACGTCTCCGCTGATATCAAATTCAACACCCCTGTTTCTCATCTTTCCAGAACTCAGGTTGGCATTGGCAAATCCAGACGTTGCAGATAGTGGCTGATCGATAAACATATTGCTGGTGATCTTATTGTAGTAGTCGGCAGACAGGCGTAACCTGCGACTGCTAAACAGCGTCAGGTCAAAACCTGTGTTAAACTCGTCTACATATTCCCAGTCGAAATCAGCATTTCCTACTGATGTCGGGCGGATTGCTGTAGCACCACCATAAGATGTATTGGCAGAATAAGTTGCCAGGTACAGGTAGTCTCCACCAAAAGGACTGGCAGACGTACCGTAACTCGCACGGATGCTCAGGTCTGAGATCAGGTTTGAGTTTTCCAGGAAGCTTTCTTTTTTCACATTCCAGTTGGCACCTACTGAATAGAAACCATGCCATTTGTTCTGTGGAGCTACTTTTGTAGAACCATCATAACGGTAGCTACCGGTCAGCGTGTATTTGTCGTCATACGTATAACGCGCTACACCCATAAATGAAGCCAGAGCGCTGGTTGTTTTACCACCTGTAAAGATGGGCAGGAATGTTGCACTACCGTTGGTGATACTTGCAGGAGTTTCAGGCAAACGTCCGTCCAGACCAAAACCTGTTGCACTAAATGAGTTATAGTTATTGTAAACATACTCGTAATAAGCAGATGCTTCAAAATCGTGTTTCGCTGCAAAGGTTTTCGCATAGGTCAAACCCGTTGTAGAGATAATGTTGAAGTTTCTTCTTGTACCTTCATCAAAACGCCCTTTACCACCCAGCGTATTTGCTACGCTTCTTGATCCATAGTAAGAATCCGGATTGATATACGCCTGGTCAGTAGAATTTCTGTAGTCAATACCTGCACGGGTGGTGATCTTTAATTCAGGCAGGATCTGATAGGCCAGTGAAGTCCCGATAACAGACTTCAACTGATCTGTTTTATTGGTAGAGTTAAACAAGCGTTCTAATGCCTGACTACCCTCACGCTGATCCAGAATGAAGTAGTTGGCCTTATTACCCTGATGGATCAGGGTACCATCCGGTGCATAAGGATTCTCGTAAGGCAGGGCATAGTAAGCTGCAGACATTGCTGTTCCTGCTCCTGTACCACCTTCACCTTCGGTGAAGCTTGAATTGGAATAACCTAAGGTCAGGTTCACATTTCCTGAGAATTTATTATCCTTGAAATCTACATTACTTTTCAATGAATAACGCTCAAGTCCGGTACGTCTGGCAATACCGTCCTGTTTGTAATAATTCAATGAGTTATAAAAACGAAGGTTTTCATTTCCCCCGCTTACACTCACCTGTTGTTCCTGGAACTTGCTGTTCTGATAAATCTGGTCTCTCCAGTCAATATTGATACCTTTCAAACTATCCAGTATACGATCTGCTCTTTGTCTGAAAGCTGCAGTCCCGGATACATAAGTCGGGTTCTTGGGAGAATAGGTCCATCCCGGACCAATGTTTCTGCCAAAATCAACACCCACGCCTTCTTCAAACTGAAGTCGCTGTGCAGTATTCATCATGGTTGTTTTAGCCTCAGTCAGGTTAGAGAAACCATATTGAGAACTATATTGTACGGCAATTCTGCCGGCTTTACCTTTTTTACTGGTGATGACGATCACACCATTGGAACCTCTTGAACCATACAGTGCTTTTGCAGAGGCGTCTTTCAAAACCGTTGCCGATTCAATGTCCTCCGGATTGATGGTCTGGAAATAACCAGCTTCAATTGGGGTGCCATCTAAAACATATAATGGCGCAGATGATCCGTTTACACTTCCAATACCGCGGATCACGACAGAAGCACTCTGTCCGGGTTGACCAGAGCTTGAAATGACACTCATACCCGGAACACGTCCCTGCAGGATTTGATCAAAAGTTAATCCCGCTACATCATTGATCTTATCTGAAGATACCTGTGTAGATGCACTGGCCGACTGCAGTTTCTTATAGGTGGTGTAACCTGTAACAACTACTTCCTGTAAATCCTGTGTATTGGCACGCATGGTAATGCTGATGCTGGTGCGACCAGCCAAAGCAATTACCTGTTTGTCAAAACCGATAGAAGAGAACTCAATGGTACTGGCCTGCTCAGGAACACTGATCATATAGGCACCGCTGCCGTCAGTCGTAGTAGCCAAAGAAGTACCCGTTACGCGGATAGAAACTCCCGGAACCGGGGCACCCGCCGCATCAGTCACCTTACCGGTAATAACCACGTCTTTTTTATTTTTCGCTGCCGAAGGGTAAATGACCACAAGATCACTTTCCTTTAAAGCATAGGTTAATCCCGTACCCTGCAGTACTGAGCGCATCGCTTCATCAAGCGTCACGTCATGAAGAATCAATGAGGTCTTGTCATCATTCTTTAAAGTATTGTTGCTGTATACAAACCGATAGGCCGTTTGCTTTTCAATAGACTTTAACAGATTCCTGATGCTCATATCTTTTACATTCAGGCTGATCTTCTGCTGGGCAAAGCCCGATGCAGACAACTGCATGCACATGATAAGCATGAACAGGGCAGCAAGTCTGATGGTTAACAAGACTTTGCCTCCTGATGCACTTTTACCGGCATGTTTTAAGCGTAGATTTTTTTTCATATTTATTGTTTTAGGTGGTGTTGCTGATTTATTTACTGATGATAATTTTGTCTTGTGCTACCTCGAAGCTGAATGGATAAGAAAGCTGCAAAGCCTCGAGTGTTTTCACAATGGTCTCGTTTTCAAATACGCCTGAATAATGGTAAGCTTTTACCTGCTCGTCTTTGATGTCAATCGCTATCCCATACCAGTCCTGCAGCTGCTGCGCTATCGTGGCCAGCGACTGGTTCTCTATCGTTAGACGCTTGTTGACCCAGCTGATTTCATCGGGCGTCTGTCTGTTCTGATCGGCATGCAATACCGCCACACGGAACATCTTTTTTCCGTCTTCTGTTACCGGAACCTGAGCATAGTTGTCAGTGATCACTTTCTCATTCGGCTTCAGTACGACATAGCAGCCCGGGAATTTCCTGGAATCTATCCGAACACTACCATGAATCAATGCAGTCTCCATGGTTTTAGCGGCGGAATAGGCTTTTACATTGAATGTTGTGCCCAGTACCTTGATATCATTGAATGCGGTATGTACTACAAAAGGATGCGCACGGTCATGCTGCACATTAAAGAAAGCTTCGCCATTGAGCCAGAGTTCCCGATCTCCGGAATTGAAGTCTTTTGACATGCGTACTGAACTGTTTCTTGCGAGGGTGATAATTGTACCGTCGGACAAGATGACCGTTTTGCGCGGACGCTGTTCCGAAGAGATCGTCAGCGTTTGTGCCGACCTGAACTTAAATCCGGGAACTGCAATCTGCTGATCAAACATCAGATAGCCGGCAATACCAATAAATAAAGCTGCCGCTGCAGCAATTGCCGTCCAGCGATACCGGTTTCCGCTGCGCGGGATATGCCCCACAACTGCCATAGGAGCTGTTTCAGTCTGGAATAATTTTTCTTCCAATGCTTCCCTTTGCTGCATGCCACTTCTCAAAGCTTTAAGCTGCTGCAACCTGCTCCCCTGTTTGGCACTCAGGATCAGGATAATGCGTTTCGCCTCTTCCGCATCTTGTGACTTATCTGGATTTGCTACAAGCCATTCCTCCCAGGCCAATTGGTTTTCCAGACTATTGCCCAGACAAAACTCCTGAAAAGAGATATCGCAAACAAAATCTTCAATAGAAAAATGGGTAAAAGGTGTAGGCATAAAAAGCTTTTACACCACAGACGGAGAAAAGGCTTACTTTTCCTAAGGATTTCAATAAAAAATATCAGAAAACATTACTTCAGTAACTTTCTCAATGTTTTTATGGCATCATAGATGGTATTATAGGCAGTCTTGACGGTCTGAGACGTTTTCTCAGCGATCTGCTCGTAACTTAATCCCTCAAAAAACCGAAGCTGTATCAATTCCATTTGCCGGGGCGTTAGTTTTGCAATGGCTAGTCGCAATTTGTTGCGCATCTCGTCATTATCCTGTAGTTGAATGATGATTTCTTCATAAGAAAGCTCATTTTGAGCCGCACCGGCAGTCATATTGGTAACCGCAACACTCATCTTGTCCAGATAAGCCAGTTGATCGAGCATGCAGCGTTTCAGGGAAGTCATCAGATAAGCCTTTACGTTATCGACCGGAACCAGCCTGGCGCGCTTGTCCCAGAGGTTCAGAAAAACCTGGTTCACACAATCCTTCACCAATTCATCATCGGCGTTGATTTTAAGTCCGAAACGGATCAGGTGGAAATACATGGAATTATACAACTCAAATAGCGCTTGTTTATCACCAAGCCGCATCTGCTCCCAATAATTACGATCGTCGCCCTCCAATTGCATATTCAGCGTTGAAGATAAGCATTTTGGCCGATTATTGGAAAGGCATTAAAAGTCCAGCGGGCCCAACCTGCGCATCACCCGCATAATCACATATTGCTTGTGTCTGATATAGCGCGTAGGTTTAACTGGCGTCCAGCGCAGCGGATTAGGGAAACACGCCGCAATCAATGCCGCCTGAGAACGGCTCACCGATGTGCAGGATTTACCGTAGTATTCCTGTGCTGCGGCTTCAGCACCATAAATTCCGTCGCCCATCTCAATTACATTCAGATAGACCTCCAGAATCCGCTCCTTGCTCCAGAGCACCTCAATCAGCAGGGTAAAATACGCCTCGAAGCCTTTCCTGATCCAGGAACGTCCCGGCCATAAAAACACATTCTTAGCCGTCTGCTGTGATATGGTGCTGCCACCTTTCACCTTTTTACCTTTGGCATTACTTTCATAGGCCTTTTCAATCGCCTTGATGTCAAAACCCATATGTTTTAGAAACAGCTGATCTTCGGCAGATACCGTCGCCCGTTTCATGTTGTCAGAAATATCTTCAAACTTAACCCACTTCTTATGGATCTTAAAGCTCTTCCCATCAGCCTTGCGCTCAATGTTGCGTTCAATCATCAACAGGGTGATTGGCGGGTTGATAAAGCGATAAGCCAAAACCCAAATTACGCTGACCAGCAGAAACCAAAGCAATACTTTGGAGACTATGCGCGTTATTCTTTTGATGAGCGTAGGTTTGCCGGTACTTTTAGCAGTTTTTCTTTTTGCCATTGCCCAAAGGTAAATAAAAACATTATGCTCCAAAATGTTTACTTTCGTATAGCGTATAGCACACTAAACACAATATGTAAATGAAGTTTAAAACATCAAGACTTTCGGAAGGCAATAAGGTTTTTCCGGCGGAGATCAACCTGGAGGAAAACTCAGTTGAAGTCAGGATTCCAGGACTGTTCAGCGGCGACTCCAAATACCTGAATTACCAGGATATCACGGCCATTGAAGTAGACACCCCGATGATCGGCTTTTCTACCCTGCGCCTGTTTCATAATGGCAACAAAATAGAGATCCATGGTTTTACCAAGGCAGATGTCAAAGAGATCAGGAGACTGATAGATGAAGGAAGAAGCAAAAACAAACGCTAATACCCGCGTTTCAAAAGCTATATAAATAGCAAAGCAGAAAATTCCTATATAAAAAAAAGGCGTTCCGGATATCCGGAACGCCTTTTCTATGCTATTCAGTTAAACTTATTCAGCAACAACTGAGAAAGGAACCTTAACTTTCACTTCTTTGTGTAAGTTCAAGTTAGCAACATAGTCACCAACAAATTTAGGCTCAGTTTCAAAAGTGATTCTGCGACGGTCAACATCAAAACCTTGTTGTTTCAATGCATCAGCAATCATAATGGTGTTTACTGCACCAAAGATTTTACCAGTCTCACCAGCTTTAGCGCCGATAGATAATTTAACATCAGTCAAACGCTCAGCAATGCCTTCTGCGTCTTTCTTGATTTTATCTTGTTTGAATGCTGCTTGTTTCAGGTTTTCTGCCAATACTTTTTTAGCAGAAACTGTAGCCAACTGACCAAATCCTTGTGGGATCAGGTAGTTACGGCCATAACCTGGCTTTACATTCACGATATCATCTTTTTCCCCTAGGGACTTGATATCTTGTTTTAAAATAATTTCCATCTCTCAGCTTCTATTTTAATTGGTCAGCAACAAAAGGTAACAAGCCAATATGACGTGAGCGTTTAACCGCTTGTGCCACTTTACGTTGAAACTTCAATGAAGTACCGGTTAAACGGCGAGGTAAAATTTTACCCTGATCATTGATGAATTTCAATAAGAAGTTTGCGTCTTTGTAATCAATGTATTTAATACCATTCTTTTTGAAACGGCAATATTTTTTTCTGTTATCGTCCACTTTTGGAGCGGTAACATATTGTATTTGATCCTTAGCCATTATACTGCAGCCTCCTGTTTAGGTTTCTTGTTAAAAGCTCCACTGCGTTTTTTCTCATTATATGCAACCGCATGACGGTCTAATCTAATGGTCAAGAAACGTAGCACACGCTCATCGCGTTTAAGCTCCAACTCCAACTTGTTAATTAATTCACCTGAAGACTTGTATTCTGTAAGGTGAAAATGTCCGCTTGCTTTCTTTTCAATCGGATACGCTAATTTTCTCAAACCCCAACTATCCTCTTGGATAATTTCGGCTCCGCTGTCAGCGATGATCTTGCTGAATTTAGCTATTGCTTCCTTCGCGATTTCTTCTGACAACAACGGGGTTAGAACGATAACAGTTTCGTACTGATTCATTGTTATTTAATTATTTTATGTTTATTTCCCGCATAGAATACGGGGATGCAAATGTAGTAATTATATTCTATTATTCAAATCAATAACCAAACTTATTAACACCTTAATCTGGTGATTCTCAGAACCTGCGGAATTATTTCCCAACAAAGCCCTCCGGGAGCCAAAATTTTTATAATTTCGTTGCGATGGAAAACTTCATTGTATCAGCCCGTAAATACCGCCCAGCCACGTTTGAGACCGTTGTTGGACAGGGGCATATTACAGGTACATTAAAGAATGCCATTAAAAACAACCAGCTGGCGCAGGCTTTTCTCTTTTGCGGACCGCGTGGGGTAGGTAAAACAACCTGTGCCCGTATTCTTGCCAAAACCATCAACTGCACCAACCTTACTCCTGATACTGAAGCCTGTGGCGTTTGTGAATCCTGTGTGTCTTTTCAGACCGGGCATTCCTTTAACTTCCATGAGCTTGATGCGGCCTCCAACAACTCGGTTGATGATATCCGAAGCCTGATTGAACAGGTGCGTATCCCGCCACAAGCCGGAAAATATAAGATCTATATTATTGATGAGGTTCACATGCTTTCGGCAAATGCCTTCAACGCATTCCTGAAAACCCTGGAAGAACCTCCTTCCTATGCTATATTTATCCTGGCCACTACAGAAAAGCACAAGATCCTGCCCACCATCCTATCCCGGTGTCAGATCTTTGACTTCAACCGGATCCAGGTAGATGACATTTCAAATCTGTTAAATACTATTGCCTCGCGCGAGCAGATTGCAGTTGAAATGGACGGCTTACATATTATCGCCCAAAAAGCCGATGGCGGATTGCGCGATGCGCTGTCTATGTTTGACCAGATCGTTTCCTATACCAATAAGAACCTGACCTATAAATCGGTAATCGATAACCTGAACATCCTGGATTACGATTACTATTTTAAACTGACGGAATCGCTCACCACAGCCAATGTGAGTGCTGCCTTATTGTTATTTGATGAAATCCTGAACAATGGATTTGATGGCAACAACTTTATCAACGGCCTTTCTGGTCACCTGCGCAATTTGCTGGTCGGCAAAGATCCGCAAACCATCAAATTGCTCGAAGTAAGCGAGAACATTAAACAAAAATACCTGAGCCAGAGTCAGCAGACTCCGGTATCCTTTATATTAACGGCACTAAACCTGGCTAATCAGTGTGACCTGACTTACAAAAACAGTAAAAATCAGCGCCTGCAGGTAGAACTGGCACTGATTAAAATGTGCCACATCAACTCGGTACTGCAACTGGCCCAACTCCCCGCTTCTGCTCAAGCACAGCTAACTGACAACGATCAGATTAAAAAAAAAACTGATGTAAAAACTGAAAGTCCTGCGCCCGAAGCACCGGTAATCCCTGTGCCCCTTGCCGCAGAACCCCTGGTCAGTTATACGAAAAATCCTGAGCCAGAGCCTGAAAAGCCGGCAGAACCTGCAACCCAACCCAAAAATATTCCTGTCAATCCCGTAGGCGCCAATGGTAAAATCGCATTGACGCCTTCAAGTAAATTACCAAGCACGCTCATCCCGTCATTAACCGCGTTGGAAAACATGGCCGGTGCACTGGAAGAAAAAGGACCTAAGTATATTTATGGTGATGACAAGGAACCTTTCACCA
>Ga0247815_10003661_pt1 | contig 10978 bp, 11 predicted proteins | sample UWRJL194509B1_FD_181014 | JGI IMG/M metagenome (GOLD analysis project Ga0247815, IMG submission 181014) | Plant litter microbial communities from Arlington Agricultural Research Station in Wisconsin, United States - UWRJ-L194-509B-1 | ecosystem: Environmental > Terrestrial > Plant litter >... | reverse complement strand
CCCACTCGAATGCCTTGAGGACGTACGTCCAAGAGACCTTGGGCAGGAAAGGCTCGCCATCCCAGACCTCAATGCACCAGTACGGGATACTATGGGAGCGGGTGAGCATTGGCTACGGAACTTCAAAGCCAGACAGTCACGAACGGCAGTCGGATCCAATTCAGACCAGCGGCGACGATGTCTGCGAAATCTTGCTCGGTCTACGATAGTCAAGCGATGAGGTGCGTTAGCAAAGTGTGACGAAGCGGGGATAGCGTCCAGAAGGACGTACAATGAACTCCTGGTAGTGTTTCTCGATCTGTCCAATGCCACCGCTTGCTGTATCCGCAGCCATAGCCTGGCTTAGTGTCCACTCGGAGCTGTCGAAGCCAGGGAAGTCCTGATACTTTTGGTAGAATGCCGGGCTGCGGATAAGTGTCAGAACAGACGTCGCCAGAGACACTTCTCACGTACGTGATGAAGGGCTCCAAGACGAGCCAGCCTCTGTGAAACAGGTCAAGCTGTGGCGTTAGCTGTGAACCGACAGGCATATCAAAGTTCTCACCCCAGGTTGACTCTGCGGAGGTGGCATAAGTTGTCTGAACGAAGCTGCACTGAGAAAGACGCAACTCACCCGCGAATGACGTTCTTGCCGTAATCCCATGTAACGTTGAGCGGAGGCGTATCAAGCTGAGCCTGTGCGCCGTCCTGGAACGGGTTGTCCGTCTTGCTCGCATCCATGAAATAGCCTCCAAAGTCGTTCTTGTACTCGAACGTCTTGCCATTCTCCATAGTCACCATGTCGCCGTTGCGGCCGATCAGCGCAACATCACTAACCGGCGTCTGGTCGGGCGTTGGATCTTTCTTGCCGTCATCGGGGCTGTCTGGGTTCGTGGGGTCGTTCGTTTTGTTCTTGTTCTTGAAGACAAAGTTGTAGACGAGGCCTCCAACGATGGCAAGCAATACGATGAGGAGAAGAAGCCCCAGCAGAATGCGGTTACGTTTGCTTTTAGGAGGCGCGCGCTGACCGGCCATGGGGGGCGGCGCTTCTGGGCTATACCTGGCCTGGGGTGGATATGCAGACTCGTCCATGAAGTCTCGCTCCTTCATGATGGGTGTGCCAATTGGAGTTGCGTCGTCGTCGTCGCGGAACGGCCGTTGAGGCGGCGGCAAGTCGCCTAGGAATGCCTCTCCAGTGCGGAGTTCCACTTGCGAAGGAGACTGGAGCTGGCCAGGCGGGAGGTACGGATCATACTGCTGCTCGTGATTTGGTGCACCGTATGACTGGGTGTGGTTTCCAGGACCTGGGGATGCAGGCGGGGCCAGCGCGTAGCCATTATCGCCTTGCTGGTACTGATAATTCTGGTTCGAGCCTTGGTGCGCCATCCCCTAGCACAAGCGACGGACGAAATGAGTGAGGGGTGAGGGGAGCGACGCAACAGTCAAACGAGAGGGAAAGCGATAGCCGGCATAGAAGACGACCCGCACCAATGCAAATCTGCCGGCTGTTAGAAGCGCGCAACTGCGGAATCGCCCAGAAGAGCAGAAGATTGCGACTCAGGGCCACCCTGTCAGTCCTCCAGACGTGCAGTCAATGTCGCTTAAAATCCTACGTGTTACGTGTCCAAGCAAAAGATTCTCGACGTGAAATAAACAGATTGGAGCCAACTGCTTGCTGGGAGACAATGCGGGGACGTATGAAACCTTGAAATATTGCGGAGTCCAGTGACGTTACGCGGAAAGAAGGATTTGGCAGTTAGGGGTTGGGCGCCGGTCCACACCGAAACAGCGGCATCAAATCATCACATGGCCTTGGCAGCACAGCATGGAGCGGCAAGTCGGTTTGGGCGTCAGGCGAAGTTTGGGAGCGGAGTTGAAACGACTTGACAGTAAACACCCGATTGTTCCCGTCCTCAACACTTTTCCAAAGACTCTCAAGCCAAGTGTGCAACATTAATTAGCCACTATTTGGTCTGCGGTGTCCTACCTGTGCGCGATCTCTCGTCAGGACGCGTCACAAGAACGCGGCTCGCTGACAGCGGTGATCGCGTAATCCTGTACAGTATATTCGAGTTGCTGAGTTGATTATCTCAGCTGGCCGCTCTTCCACTTTTCAAAACCACACGAAGCCTCTGAGTCAGCTGCCGGACGTCGGGGAGATTCGCGTCCACGCAATCGTGATTACGAGCGCCCACGGTCGCCGTCCGGCCGCCTGCGAGCTCGGCATCGCTGCCGATTGGACTCGCCGGTCCACCGGTTCCTTGCGCAAGGGCTCACTCAGCGTAGGTCCGCCTCGGTCCTTAACCTCCTGCCCCGTGCGGGCCCGGACGCGCACTCTCTCTCGCCCGCGTTCTCGAACGGTTGCGTGTTCACCCGCGCACAAGCGTTTAGTCCTCGACTCCCTTTATACACGCGCACCGGGCTACCGGCTACGGCAACTTGCTTCTACTCCTTGTCTTGCGCACAAGCATATTCCTCTGATCATGTCTGCACCATCGCCATTACCTTCCACCGATCCTCGAGCGGCTGCAGGCTCGCTAGCGCTGCAGGTTGCTGCTTCCATGATACCTGTGCCGCTGCCCTGGTTGTACGTGGCGATGGGTGTGGGCTGCGCAGTATTTGTCCACACTGAAGTCGACATGTGCGGCAAGCGCAAACGGCATCTGGCTCGCACTCGTGCTCGTACTGGTGCTGGTGCAAAGAGATTAGGAGCAGTCCAGGAGCAACAACAGCTGCAGCAGGAGGAGGCACGGAACGGATGCTGGATTTCGCGATGGTGTTCACCATCAACATCTTCCGCTAAACCAAGTACATCTCAACATCCACCAGCAAATGGGCCAGAAACCTTGCCAGCCGATCAGTTCTGCCTTGTAAGAACAATGCAGGGCTGCCTCAATCACAGGAGAAACCGGCAAGAGGTCGGAGCCGGCAACGAGACGTGGTCCGTTGCGCAGCCAACTACTTTCGATTCGTCATCATCTTCAGTGATCGGGACATCACGAGTATTACCAACATCTATACCGCGAACAGAGGATGAAGCAGACGAAGAGCTGGCGTCAGCGGTCCTGCCACAGGCATCGCATCTCTCGTCGGCCATGGACCATCTGCGTTTCGTACGTCCCAGTCCTCTTTCGACTTGCAACAAACAATTGAAACTCTTCTGTTTGCTCAGAAACTCGATTCGTTATTGGTTTGGAAACGGACCTTCCAATCGCAGCTGGCGGATTGCATGCCGCCGGCGACAGACCCGGACGCGCCAGCCTCTTCGGCATCCACGGCGGCTGCCACAGGGGTCGCAGCGAATGTCGCTGACCTGCACCTATGACTTCTTGCTTGCCTGCCGCATCGTTCTCGCTTTACAGGTCTCGTCTCTCGTTCCTTTGGTCTGGATGCCCCAGCCCAGCCTCGGTCTCGTTGTTACCATCCCAGAGCGGCCGCCTTTCTGATCCTGCTTCACCGTAGCACTCCCACCGTCCTTTTTCGCATATCGCATCGTCATTCACCATGCATTGCACTCTCATCCACTCATATTGTAGCCTGTAGTTTCGCACCAATGCATGGACAGTCCTGGACCCTCCGATCGAGCGAGCGAGCTGAGCTCAGTCATGCGCCAAATATGGTTCGATCTCAGCTCCGCGCGCATGCTTTTCGGCAGATGCTCAAAGACTTGATGACAATGCGAGTATCAAGGATGGGCGCTGTACATCAACGCATGCAATTGGAAATGCCGAGCGTACAACAACGAATGTGGACCTACCACCTCAGCAGCCAAACTTACAGGAGTGCAAAGTCAAACAAATTGGGCCCTGCAAGACGTGAGCAGAATCACTGCAACTCCTGCATGCTCATCTCCAACTGGTGCATAGATCACTTGACGAGCTGCGGCGAGTGAGCGACTACGTGACACGAACATGCATATACCCCGCCGACACTGAGTAAGTAAAAAACGAGGCCTTAGCGGCCGCCCATCATACGCATACGATCGGGATGCATGCCCTGTGCGGGACCAGAGGGAGGTTCATTGAACTGAGGCGGCCCATTCATGCCGTTCGGCATTTGACCGGGTACGCCAGGTGGAGGGCCGTTGAACCCAGGACCAGGAGGCATAGGCATATCTACAAGTCCAATAAGATGACTCGATTAGTAATTTGATTCGGAAGAGACATTGGACGAAGTAAGAACGTACTGCCAAATGGTCGCGGCGGTCCGTTCATTGGCATACCAGGCGGCGGCATTGGCGGGCCACCCATCATACCAGGTGGTGGCGGCGGGAATCCAGGACCAGGGAACGGTGGTCGTGCTGCATTAAAGTAAAAGCAAGGACGCGAGTCAGTCAAGCTGTGGCGCGACACGACACCTCGCGTAAAATAACAAATACGCACGAGGAAAGCCACCACCAAATGCACCGGGTGGCGGGCCGCCAAAGCCGCCGCCGCCAAATGCGCCAGGAGGTGGGCCACCGAAGCCACCACCGCCGCCGCCATAGCCAGGCGGAGGACCACGACCGCCTCCCTCGTACGCAGAAGTGATCTGGTCGATGATATTTTGTGCTTTGTCGTGGCCTAGCGCTGTATACTCCGTGTCAGTAGAGTATGCAGAGGGGGCGAGGAGGTGGCGTACATGCGTAGTACTCGCGCACGTTTTGCAAGTGGTTGCGACCGCTGTTATGTGCCTTGCGCACTGCCCAGTCTCGTCAGCTTCTATATAACAGAACGCGCCAGGTCGGCTTACCTGATGTGGAGTCGTGTGTCAGGAAGACATCGCAATAGTCGCAGTAGTGCTTCGGCATGGTGCGGCGAGGAGGGCAACTTGCGTGAAGCTCCGACGCACCTCATCGAAAACGGAAACACGTCGTTCACATTGCACTGACTCGCACTTCAACAATACAACAGTAAATTTCGACACCTTTATAGCGGTACATATATCCGGATTGTGCCTCATGCCTTCTCGTCTCTTGTACATCATCACCTCGCCGCCTTCGCCTCAGTGTCTGGCTGCAACCTTCCCTCAGCCTTCCGCAGAACTTTCACAAGGTCGCCTACGCGGACAACGCCAGACTCCTTCCCACCCGCAGGACGTCCAACGGCATTCACTCCGAAGCAGTTCTTGTAGGGCATTGTTGGGTCGACGCCCTTGCGGAACTGGGCCAGCGCCTGTCGAAGCCATAAGTTGATACGCCACCGGATGCCAGGCGTCTCTTACCTTCGTAGGAATCGAGGCGTCCGGGATGCCAGTGTTCGGGTCGACTTGTGGCAGCTGGCGGCGTCGATGTCAGCAAACGTCACAGAAACGCACGAACATGCCACAAACCTGGCACCGAGCGCAGAGGGACACCATGTCGAGCCGGTGGCCTTCACCAATCTCCGCTTCAGCCCACCAATCCTCCGAGAAGGCGCCTCCGCCCGAAATGATGATGTTGGGGCGGAACCTGTAGTTCAGTATCGTGTGAGTTCAATGCAGCCTTCGCCCCTCGGTCGACGACGCACCTCCTAATCTCTAGCCTCTCACTCCTCCACTTTGGATCAATCCTGGCTACACCTTCGTTTGCCAGCCGCCTCGTCATCGTCTCGACTTCCCGCACTGCCTCCTCGCTGGCAACCAAGAGAGGATAGCCATCTTGGAAGAGTACAGTCGTGCCGTCTCCTGCTTTGCCTAATTCGGGGTGGGTCGGCGTTGGTTCGGCAAGACGTGGCGTCGGCCCTTTAATGACGAGGTGGACTGGTCGGTTAAGGAAAGCAGAGAGAGCTGCAGAGGCGTTGGCCTGTCCGGGAAGGGATTCAACGATGTAGCCGTCCAGGTCGGTCATGCTGAAGAGCTTGAGGTCAGACACTCTGCACGGTAGATTGTGAAGGGTAAGAAAGTGATTTGCAAAGGAAACGCGTGTGGAAGGACGCACGTCTCCCAGGTGGCAAAATGTTGGTCATTGGGACGCAGCGGAACAGAGAACGACGGACAGCCGCTCTCGTGGGGAAAGTTGATGTCCAGAGTGCCAGCAGCTTCGTTTACCACCGGGTATATCAGGACCATCTGGTAGTAGGCGGACAGCGGGGTACATTTAGTGGCCATTGCAGCAGCACATAGTACGAGACGTACCTCTGGGACTTGGCGCGCTGTGAGAACCTGCATCAACTACTATCAGTCTCTGAAGATGCGGATGCAAAAGATAGGCGCATACTTGACCCTTGTCCGGGTTGATGATAACCTGTAGCGGAGATGAGGTGCGGTTGTGCCACATGGTGCAAAGTAACGCACCCAACGCCGATCATGCTACACCATCTCGTCAGCGTCGTGCGTATATTTCCCGCAAAACCCAGCGTATGGCGTACCTCGAGCCCTGTTGGCGTAAAGCGTGACGACTGCACCGAGGTTCCTCGGCAGCTCTGCATCCGAAGCACTCACTCAGCAACACCATCCGAGTCACCAGGAGTCCCCAAGACCCTCTCTTCCCCGTATGTACGCACCTTAATGGGATGGACAAGTAGCTCGACGACCCGGATAGGTCCCTCTGGGTTGCTCGCCGTCTGCTGGACTGCCTTTGGCCGCCTAAAGAACGCGACAGACGAGCCTGCCACAACCAACGCCGCCACCACCAGGCTTGCGGGGACAGCCCAAGCAGTTGATTCAAGTGTATCCACGGCTGCAAACGCCAGAGAAAGATTATGATCGTGAGAAGCGCGTCGCCCAAGATGCGCATCGCAGCCTGGACTCACTGGACATGACTGGGGAGAAATTCGCGGAGTAGGCGATTGGTTAGAAGGTCGAGAAGAAAGACGCGTGACGCTCCGCGTTGTGCCGCTGTCTTTTTACCCCTGCACGCCTGTCAATTGCTTACCTGAGCGCCGGCACAGGCGTGGTCAGCGGAGAGTCACGGCAGTGCTGATGGCACCGGTGGGTTTGCTAATCATCGGCAAGTCAACCCAACTAATTGCGGATTAACCTATTTGAGGTCCTTGACTAACTTGTATTTGTCAAGGCCACCGTCGTGGACGGCAGGCAGGGGGACGGGAATAGCTAGTTGTACAGGAATTGACGCCAGCGGCGCATCGACCAACTGGTCTGTGTATGAGTACATGGGCTTCACTGCGACGTGAGCGAGGAGCGAGATGATGGATCATGCGAGCGGAGTGCGTGGATAGTGGAGTGGCTACATGGGGGCCAAGAACGGTCGGGTGCAGCATGCGAGGCGGAAAGAAAGTTGCGCGGTGGGCGTTTTGAGTTGCGCACAAACGTCGAGAACAGGCGGGAGGAATGAAGGCCCGGCTGATACGGAGATATAGGTTATGATGTTGCGTGCTTGACAAGAATGGGATCGATTGCAGATGGTAGAGGTGGACAGTCGTCAAGGCGTGTTTCGAGACGATGCTGGAGGTGAGGTCCGGAAACAGCCGGCGCCGCGAACTTCGTGGATATTGTCGCGCGAGCCGGGAGTCGGAAGGAAAGGCGAGGCTGAATGCAAGCTTAATGCACGTACAAATACAGTTGCTAGATGGTGCGCTGTGGGCATAGGGTTAACCATCAAGGGTCCCTTCACATTGTAAAGGGAACGAACCTTCACAGAGCTCCACTCTGCGCAAAGCTGGTTCAGGCGCGTTTGAAGCATGGCACGACAATCTGGGCACCAGATCTGAGCCACCAGTGGTGCAAGCGACGCCTCCATGCCGGACGCGGCTGTATCAGCGCTAAAAGGGTAGCGTGAGCTCATCGTGCCACGACTGTGAACCGGGCATTCCGACATGTGCGTCATCGGGCAAACAGACTAAAACTTACGCGGCGTTGAAAACCAAGAATGAGGTGCCGAGTGCCCATGCACGATTGACCTTCTTCTGGTCCTCAGGATCGCACATCTGAGTAACAGGATGTGGGTCCGGGGGTCGGTTGAGGAGCCCCTTGAGGCGGTCGATGCGGCCAAGATGCAGGAAGAATAGTCGACGCAGGTATCGACCACCCATATACTCAGCGTCCTCGTCAGAGATTCGCGAAAGCGGGTAGGAGAGAAGATACGAAGACGCGGTAACAGCGAGTGATTCGATGCCGTAGTGGCCTGCGAGAGCGTACACCCGCAGCGGCTGGGAGACTGCGAGGGATTCCAGCGCGTTGTAAATCGCGTTTACTGGTGAAAAGATAGTGGAAATGGGTACGCCGTAGATGCCAGTCAAGGCAACCACGGCGCGCGAAACGGCTTCAAATGGCGGATTGTAGCGGGTTGCGTCGAGGCCATACATGGCGTGCAGCACAATATTGAGCACATTCGAGTCATCGGGCATGACAAGGACGGGTAGATCGATCCCAAAACTGGACGTTCGAGGTCGTGTACGCTCGGCGCCGGGAACGAGAAGTCCGCAGAGCGCGTTGGTCGACGCAGCTCGTAACCGATTTGAGTGCACATAGAAGGCCACGTTATCGGCTGACAACAGGACTGTGTCTGGCTGTTCTCCTGCAAGCAAATCTGCGTCCTTGCGAAAGGTCGTGGACATGGCTAACTCTCCGTTTAACTGCGCTGGAGGAGGTGTGCTCTCGTCCGAGCTGGATGACTTTCAACGAACAAATGTCAGCCGATATAACAATGTACAGCGAGATATACGCACATATGGTGGTGTCATGAGAGAACGAGACATGACGGCGGAGTGGCGGCAAGCTGGCCGCACGAGGGGGAGGAGGACGAGTGTGGTCTCGGCTACCTCCGAGACAGGATGTCTTCGACAACGGATCTTCCGTGCAACGACTCTTGTCGATATCTCCCGGCATAACGCATCATCGAGTCTAAACTGGTAAACCCGCGTTGCAGATTATTGTGGTCGTCCAGCGACGCTGTTGAGGTGTTGAGGACGCCAATATGGTCTCACATGTTGCATCTGATAGCGAAGAAGCTGGCAACGAACCCTTAAGTTCTTGAATATTCTCTCCGCAGCGTGCCTTGAAACCAGAGGTTTTGCCAAGCGTACTAAGTCCAAGATTCTCATCGCTTCTATGACGTCACGATTTACAGTCCACGAGTTCGCCGCACACGGCGCGCACTCCGACCCTGCACTATGTTCTCTTTCTCCCACTCACAACGCCCGCCCAAACCTTCATCATTCTCCTTAACGCGCTCTCCTAGATTGCTAGCGACATCATACGCGTTTACTGGCCTACTGCACGCTTTCGTTCACCTCTTCTGGACCCTCGTTAGCGCGGTCATGCGCACCGAAAGGGTACTGGTTGCTGCCGTGACAGACCCCACACAAAATACTGTTACAGCCGTCTGGGGTTGGCACTGCTTCTGCTCACCTCCCATATACTGCTGAAACAATGACCTTTGCAATACATTAGTAGGCAACCTTCTACTGATCCTGCTCCTCGGCCGCGGCTACTGCGTCCAGTCCAGTCACCAACCAGCCAGGAGACGGATAATAACAAAGAGACGATAACAACTTCGCGCTCCAATGAGCGCATGTGATCGTTAACAAGGGACTTCTATGCTCGACGCTCGTTCTTAGCCAAAAGCATCTTCTCCTCACTTCGGCGCTCTTTATCTGCTACTCCATAAAGTTCGCGGGCTGATGTCCCTGAAAAACAGGAAGCATATTCCTAGTTTGCATCTGGACGAGCGAAAGTTCGTTGAAATCAGACCGGTTCGTGCCTGCTTTCCCGTCTCAGGCGCAGGGTGCTGGCATCTCATCTCGTCGCATCTAGGTCACCCAAATTGAAGTTTCGTCGACATTCCATCCCCAGGTGTTCGGTCAGACTGTCGTTCCCGATGTGATCTTGGTGTCCACCGACGGCGTGCAATTCTTCGTGCACTCGGCGATTCTGCACGCAGCGTCTACGAGCAGCTTTGGGCACTTGATCCCTTCGCCTCAAATTGACTGCAGAGCTAAATGCATGGTACATCCAGTTCAAGAGGACGCCGTCACTCTCAACGTTATCCTTCACGTTATCTACGGCCTTAACATCCAGCGTTATTCACCGGCTCTCCCCACGCTCATCCGCGCCATTAACCATCTCGAAGACAAATACGGTGTACCGCTGGACCGTTTCCTTCTTCCTGGTGCATCTCTCGTGGGTGTGCTTCTCACACACGCTGCTGGCGGCCCTGGTGCAGCTCTGATGTGTATACGCTCGCAGCTCGCCATCGACTCCAATCTCTCGCTGTCGCCACGTCCGAGCACCTTCATGGGCTGGACATATCAAGCGTGACGGAACAGCAGGCCGAGCAAATTGGTGAGGATTGCGATTCTTCTTTGGGTTGTTAGACAGGAAATGTCGTCACCGGTGACGACATGACCTTCGCCATCCAGCGCAGCCGGTTCGACGACGAGCGAGACCGAGGAAATTTGATCTCATCCGATTACTGAGACCCTCTCTTCGCAGGCGGTGTGTATCTAAAGTGGCTGGTTCTACTACTCCTTGAACGCGTCGACGCGGTCAAGCACTTTCTCGTTGTTGCTCCCATCTTGCACGCGCCGACCACCATCTGCGGATTTGCAGAACAGCAGCGAGACGTCTCTGGCCCTTGGGCATTGACGGTGTCGCAATTGTTGACAGAAGTACGGCCGGACATACCCACGGCGCTGCTCGAATTGCGGTTGAACCCGCTGACGTATCGTTGTATGTGTGAGGAGTGCCGGACGGCGATACAAAATAGAATCAGGGGCCTCGCCGTCGAGTGGATTGGAGTGAGGGTGCGTTAAACTGGTGATCGTTTCGAGAGGCTTGCGCCATGCTGACCTTGTTGTCCTGAGCTTAGCGAACCATCTAGTGTTTTCACTGCTGAGCATGGAAACGCCACAAATGACGGTACCTGGAACGGATGTGTACATTAGTTGTGAGATGATTTGGTCATTTCTGTACGTATAGAACTTCGCATAAAACTGGCACGTGAATATATGGAGTGCTGTCTGATCGTCAAGGCCATCCAGCTAGATGACACGAGTCTAACTGCAAATCAACAGACTACAGGCCGATGTATAGGTCGATCACCAGTGTGAACGACTCTGTGTCGTCCCCCCCCCCCGACATA
>Ga0247815_10003658_pt1 | contig 10996 bp, 9 predicted proteins | sample UWRJL194509B1_FD_181014 | JGI IMG/M metagenome (GOLD analysis project Ga0247815, IMG submission 181014) | Plant litter microbial communities from Arlington Agricultural Research Station in Wisconsin, United States - UWRJ-L194-509B-1 | ecosystem: Environmental > Terrestrial > Plant litter >... | reverse complement strand
CGTCGACCACGGTCGAGAGGCGGTGAGCGATCGCGATCGTGGTGCGTCCGCGCGAGGCGGTGTCGAGCGCCTCCTGCACGACGCGTTCGCCGATCGAGTCGAGCGCGCTGGTCGCCTCGTCGAGGATGAGCACCGCGGGGTCTTTGAGCAGCACGCGCGCGATCGCGATGCGCTGCTTCTCGCCTCCGCTCAGCCGGTAGCCGCGTTCTCCGACGAGCGTGTCGTAGCCGTCGGGGAACGACTCGATGGTGGAGTGGATGTTGGCTGCCTTCGCCGCGGCCACGAGTTCGTCGTCGGTGGCCCCCGGCTTGGCGTAGCGCAGGTTGTCGCCGATGGAGGCGTGGAACAGGTAGGTCTCCTGGCTGACGATGCCGATGTTGCGCACCAGCGAGATCTCGTCGAGCTCGCGCACGTCGTCGCCCGCGAACAGTACCCGGCCGCTCGTCGCGTCGTGCAGCCGCGGGATCAGGTACGACACGGTGGTCTTGCCGGCGCCCGACGGGCCGACGAAGGCCGCGAACTGGCCGGGCTCGATGCGGAAGCTGACGCCGCCGAGGGTCGCGCGCGAGTCGGCGGGGGCGTCGGGATACCGGAAGACCACGTCGTCGAATTCGACGAGCCCGAGCTTCGACTGGTCGACCTCTTTCGCATCCGGAGCGTTGTTGATCGCGGGCTTGAGGTCGAGGTACTCGAAGATGCGCGCGAAGAGCGCCGACGAGGTCTGCAGGTCGAGGGCGACCCGCATGAGTCCGAGCAGGGGGAAGGTGAGACGGGCCTGCACCGTGGTGAAGGCGACGATCGTTCCGGCGGTGACCGGCACGTCGCGCAGGATCAGCCAGGCGGCAGCGAGGTAGACGACGGCCGGGATCACAGAGAGGAAGATGCCGACCATCGCGAAGAACCACTGGCCGCTCATCGCCTGCCGAACTTGCAGGCCGATCTGGTTGTCGTTCTCACGCGCGTAGCGGTCGGTCTCGGCCTGCTGCTGGTTGAAACTCTTCGCGAGCAGGATGCCGGAGACGCTCAGCGTCTCCTGGGTGATCGCGGTCATGTCGCTCAGCGATTCCTGCGTCTTAGTGGCGATGCGGGCGCGCACCTGGCCGACCCTGCGCTGGGCGAGCACGAGGATGGGCAGCAGGATCACGGCGACGATCGTCAGCTGCCAGCTGAGCAGCAGCATGCTGACGAAGGCGGCGATCACCGTGACGGTGTTGCCGATGACGCTCGAGATGGTGTTGCTGAGAACGCCGGCGACGCCGCCGACATCGTTCTGCAGGCGCGACTGGATGACGCCGGTTTTCGTGCGGGTGAAGAACGCGAGTTCCATCGCCTGCAGGTGGCGGAAGAGCCGCACCCGCAGGGCGCCCATCACCTTGTTGCCGACGGTGGCGGTGAGCCAGGTCTGCCAGACGCCGAGGATGGCCGAGACAACCCAGAGCAGCACCATGATGCCGACCAGTTCGGCCAGCACGGGAACGTTGGGGCCGCCTTCGGGGAAGAGCCCGAGGTCGAAGGCCTGCTTGGTGAGCAGGGGCGGTGCGACGCTGAGCCCCGCGCTGACGAGTACCAGCACGATCGTGACGGTGATCGCCGCCTTGTGCGGTGCGAACAGCGAGCCGATGCGGCTGAGCAGGTCGGGGATCTTCGGTGCGGCCGCGTTGAGCGCCTTCTGCGCCGCCGCGTCGCCACCGCTCACTCGACCGCCATGACCTCCACCGCCGCGCATTCCACTCACGGGTCGAGCCTACGCTCGATTCGCCGTGCGGCTGGGCCGCTGTAGACGACGATCGAGCCCCTTAACCGCCGATTGAGCCTGTCGAAATCCCACCGCCGCCATCACGACGGGGGATCTCGACAGGCTCAACCGGTAGTGGGCGGTTAGCCCTTCGTCGAACCCGCGAGCAGGCCGCGCACGAAGAAGCGCTGCAGGGCGAAGAACACGATGAGCGGCACGAGGATCGAGATGAACGCGCCGGCAGTGAGCAGGTTCCAGTCTTGACCGCGGCTACCCGTGATCTCGGCGAGCAGCTTCGTCATCGGAGCGACCGCGCCGTCGGCGAAGATGAGCGCCACCAGCAGGTCGTTCCACACCCAGAGGAACTGGAAGATCGCGAACGAGGCGATTGCCGGCATGGTCAGCGGCAGCACGATGCGGAAGAATATCTGCCCCTGTCCGGCGCCGTCGACGCGCGCTGCTTCGATCACTTCGCGCGGGATCTCCGAGATGAAGTTGTGCAGCAGGAAGATCGCGAGCGGCAGGGCGAAGATCGTGTGGGCGATCCAGACCTGCGCGTACGATCCGCCGGCGTTCAAACCGGGGAAGATCTGCGTGCCGCCGATGGCGAACCCGCGGGAGAAGAGGCTGAGCAGCGGCACGAGGGCCATCTGGATCGGCACCACCTGCAGCGCGAACACGCCGATGAACAGCCAGTTCTTGCCCCGGAAGTCGATCCAGGCGAAGGCGTACGCCGCGAGGCTGGCGAACACCAACGGGAAGATCGTCGCCGGGATGGTGATGGCGAGCGAGTTGATGAACGCCCCGGCGAGGTCGAGCTGGCTGTTGCCGGCCGCGAGAACCTCGGTGTAGTTGTCGAACGTGAACCCGGGGTTCTCGAAGATCGTCCACCAGCCGGTCGTGTTGACCAGGGCCGCCGGCCGGAACGACGAGATGAACAGGCCGAGGGTCGGGGTGGTCCAGAGCACGGCGATGATGAGCGAGGCGATGGTGGCGCCGCGGCTCGTGAGGCGCCGCTTGGTGCGCTTGACCGCGCCCTTGGTCTCCGCGCGCTCTTCGCCGCGCGCAAGCTGGCGCTTGGTCGACTCGTCGAGCGGCAGGTCGATTGGCTGTACGGCGCTCATCGGATCTCCCTCTGCTTCTTGATCTGGCGTGCGTTGTAGATGACGATCGGCAGCACGAGCAGGAACAGCACGACGGCGAAGGCCGCCGACCTGCCCGACTCGAAGCTCTTGAACTGCGTGTACATCTCGTTCGCGATCACCGAGGTCTCGTTAGCGCCGGCGGTCATGGTGCGCACGATATCGAACACCTTCAGCGACGCGATCGAGATGGTGGTCAGAACGACTACAAGCGAGGGACGGATGCCGGGTACCGTGACATTCACGAAGCGCTGCCAGGCGTTGGTGCCGTCGAGTTCTGCCGCTTCGATCTGTTCGGTGGGCACGCCCTTGATTGCTGCCGAGAGCACGACCATCGCGAATCCGGTCTGGATCCAGATCAACACCACGATGAGGAAGAAGGTGTTCCACGGCGAGTTGGCGAGCCAGTTGACCGGGTCTGCACCGAAGGCCACGAGGATGCCGTTGAGGATACCGATCTGCTCCTGGTCGGCCGGACGCGCCGCGTAGACGAAACGCCAGATGATGCTCGCGCCGACGAACGAGATCGCCATCGGCATGAACACCAGGATCTTGAAGTACTTCTCACCACGTGACTTGTCGATGAACACCGCATACGCGAGTCCGAATGCCGTGGACAGGGTCGGCACGAACAGCACCCACACGATGGTGTTGAGCACGGTGCGCACTGCCGAGGGCTGCGTGAACAGCCAGATGAAGTTGTTGAAGCCGACGAACGTGCCCCGGCCCGAGTAGAACGAGTCGATCATCGTCTTGATGCTCGGGTAGATCAGACCGATCGCGAGCAGGAGGATCGCGGGGGCCAGAAAGCCGAAGAGCTGGAAGAGGTATCCCCCGCCCTCGCGCGACCGGTAGTCGATGATGAAGAAGACGCCTCCGACGACGGCCGCGACCGCGGCGGCCCAGCCGACGGAGCCGAGTGCCAGGAACACGAGGAGGGGGGCGAGCACGCACACCGCGAGGCGGATGCCCGTGTAGAGCTTTCCGGTTCTCGGCGCGACTTCGATGAAGAAGATCAGCAGCGCCACGACCACGAGGAAGGCGAGGATGATGATGGGTATTTGGGCGAGGGCGGGTAGCTGCGCTATCCAGGCCAAGAACTGGGACATTCAGATCCTTTCGAGTACGACACTGGACTCGTTCGCCAGCTGGGTGGCCGACGGGGAGAGTGTGGAGCGAGGGCCGACCGGCTTTCGCCGGTCGACCCCCGCATTCCGTTGGCTCTAGTTGTTCAGAGCGTTATTACTCAGACGGCCAAGCGGCATCGATCTTCTCGAGTACCTCGTCGCTCGACGAGCCGTTGATCCAGTCGACCATTCCCGTGAAGAACGCCGCCGATCCGACTGCGCCCGGCATGAGGTCGGAAGCGTCGAAGCGGAACGTGGTGTTCGGGTCCTGAAGGATCTTGATGGCCTCCTGCAGGATGGGGCTCTCGGCGCTCTCCGGGTCGAGACCCGAGTTAGCGCTGAGCACGCCGCCGAGCTTCACGCGGCTGTTCGCCCACTCGGGGCTGGACAGGTACTCCTGGACCTTGACGGTGTCTTCGTCGTTGGAGAAGGCTCCGACGATCTCGCCACCACCGGTGACCGCGTTGCCGCCGGCCTCGATCGAGGGGGTCATGAAGGCCCAGACGTCGGCGTCAGGTCCGACGGTCGCGTTGCCGTTCTTCGGGTCCTGGATGAATCCGTCGAAGAACGACGCCTGGTGGGTGAGCGAGCACGAACCGTCGCCGATGACGCGTGCCGCGTCGCCGAACGGGGTGGTGTTGATCGACTTGACGTCGCCGAAGCCGGCGTTCACGTAGTCCGGGTTGAGCAGGATCTCGCCGACGGAGTCGAGCGCGGTCTTGATCGCGGGGTCGGTGAACTTGACGTCGTGGCTGACCCACTTGTCGTAGGTGTCGGTGCCGGCCTGGCGGAGAACGAGGTCTTCCACCCAGTCGGTGCCCGGCCAGCCGGTCGCTGCGTCAGAGCCGAAGCCAGCGCACCACGGGGCGGTGCCCTTTGCGTCGGCGATGGTCTGCGTCAGGGTGAGCAGTTCGTCCCATGTGGTCGGAACTTCCCAACCGTTGGTCGCGAACTCGGCCGGCGAGTACCAGATCCAGCCCTTGACGCTCGCCATGAGGGGCGCGCCGTAGAGCGTGTCTGCGGTCGTGGCGTATCCGGCCCAGTCGTCGGACCAGTACTTGCCCACGTTGTCAGCGACGCCCTCGGGCGCCGGCTGGATGTAGCCGCGGCTGGCGAGGTCGCCGAGCAGACCGGGCTGCGGGAAGATCGCGAGGTCGGGAGCGCTGCCGCCCTGTGCGCGGATACCGATCTGCGCCTCGAACTCTTTGCTCGATTCGTACTGGATGTCGATGTCGTTTTCTTTTTCCCAGTCGGCCCAGGACTGCTCGAGCAGTTCGGCCTCGGTGTCGGCGATCGTTCCGTAGACGGTGACTACTCCGTCGGCGGTGCCGGCGTCGCCGGGTCCGCCGGCCGAGCCGCCACCGTTCGACTCGTCGACTGCGCAACCAGAAAGTGCGATACCGGCGATGGCGATGATGGCCAGGGGTGCTGTGATGCGGCGATGCAGGATGGAACTCATAACTCTCCTCCTCATTGAGGGATCTACCGGCCCGATGAGGAGCCGGTGCTGTGGGTGCAACGGGATGGTTCGGTGCCCGTTTCGGGAACCCTTCCGCCCTCAAACTATGGCACCCGACCCTCGTATGCAAGCGCTTGGGAGAATCTGTCACAACAACGTGTCCCGATGCGTGGTAGCGCTCCCACGCCTGTTATAGTCTCGGACCCATTAAACGAACAAGGGCACCGCTTCGTGAGAAACGGTGCCCTTGCGAAGTCCCCTAGCGGGGACGGGACTACTTGAGCGTGACGGTGGCGCCAGCTTCTTCGAGCTGAGCCTTTGCCTTCTCGGCGGTCTCCTTGTTGACACCCTCGAGAACTGCGCCGGGGGCGCCGTCTACGACAGCCTTGGCCTCGCCGAGTCCGAGGCTCGTGAGCGCGCGGACCTCCTTGATGACCTGGATCTTCTTCTCGCCAGCCGACTCGAGGATGACGTCGAAGGAATCCTTCTCCTCGACCTCTTCGACGGCAGCAGCAGCGCCACCGGCAGCGGCAACTGCGACGGGAGCGGCGGCGGTGACCTCGAAGACCTCTTCGAACTTCTTGACGAACTCGCTGAGCTCAATGAGAGTCAGTTCCTTGAAGGCTTCGATGAGCTCTTCGCTTGACAGCTTTGCCATGATTTTCTCCTTGTGTGTTTCTTTAGCTTTTCAAACCGCGGGTCAGGCTGTGCCTAGTTCGCGGACTCCTGCTTCTCACGCAGCGCCTCGACCGTGCGAACGGCCTTCGAGAGCGGAGCGTTGAAGAGATATGCCGCACCGAACAGCGAAGCCTTGATTGCGCCGGCCATCTTGGCAAGCAGCACTTCACGGGATTCGAGGTCGGCGAGCTTCGCAACGTCGGCCGCGGTGAGCGAGTTACCGTCGAGGTAACCGCTCTTCACGACGAGCAGCGGGTTTGCCTTGGCAAAGTCGCGCAGAACCTTCGCGACGGCGACAGTGTCGCCGTGTACGAATGCGATCGCAGACGGGCCGGTCAGTTCGTCGTCAAACGAAGTGATACCTGCCGCGTTGGCCGAGATCTTGGTCAGCGTGTTCTTTACCACGGCGTACGTTGCATCTGCACTGAGTGACTTGCGCAGCGACTTGAGCTGGGCAACAGTGAGACCGCGGTACTCGGTGAGCAGAACGGCGTTCGAGCTACGGAATTTTTCCGTAAGCTCGGCAACCGATGCTTCCTTGTTCGCCATGGCTCTCCTTAATTGATGATTGTCATTAGCCAAGGAGACGCGGGTGAAGCTATGCGTTGTTAAAAACAGAAAGCCCCACGCAGTTGCGCGGAGCTTGACTTCACAAGAAGGTAACTTCGAACACCTGCGCTGGATTTATGGAATCGAACCCGTGAGGGCGCGAGACAACCTGCGGTCTTTGGCTTCGTACACAGTAGCACACCGCTCGTGCGCGGTGAGCTTGTCGAAGCGCCCTTCGACAGGCTCAGGGAGCACCTTCGACAGGTTCAGCGACCGGCGGTCAGTCTTTCCAGGAGTGCTGCGGCTCGTAGTCCAGCAGCCGCCGCGCCTTCTCGATCGAGAGCAGCGACTCGGTGCCCGTCACCTCGCGCGTAAGCTCCACGCCCGGAAACCCGTTCGCAGCGAGTTCGACGCTCGGCGTGCGCATCACCGTGTCGGCGGCCGCGATGATGAACCGGTCGAACCCGGGCGCCGCGTTCTCGAGCGCCTTGAGCACGGCCTGCGCGCCGTCGCGGGCGTCGATGTAGCCCCACGCGTTCCAGCGGCGCAGCGAGATGTCATCCTGAAATTCTTCGAATCCGGCGTAGTCGGCCTCGACCATGACGTTCGAGAACCGCAGCGCGGTGATGCTGAGCTCGGGGTTCCAGCGCACCAGCTTCTGCGCGAGCTCCTCTTCGAGGTGCTTGGTGACGGCGTACATCGACTCGGGGCGCGACGGGAAGTCTTCGTCGAGCGGCAGGTAGGCAGGGTCGATGTCGAGCGGGATGCCGAGCAGGGTCTCGCTCGAGGCGTAGACGATCTTGTCGATGCCGGCACGGCGGGCGGCCTGGAAGACGTTGAACGTCGCGTTCATGTTGTTGTGGAAGGTCGCCGAGTCGGCCTGGATGCCGCCCGCCGGGATCGCCGCGAGATGCACGACCGCGTCGACGGCGTCGTACTTGTCGTCCACCCCCGAGAACGCGTCGACGACCTGGCCGTAGTCGGTGAGGTCGACGCGCAGGAAGCCCGCCCCGCGCTCCCCCGCCACATCGAGGTTGACCACCGAGTGGCCCGCCTCACCGAGGCCGCTGACGACAGCCGTGCCGAGTTTTCCTGAACCGCCCGTGACGAGAATGCGCATGGGGTCAGTCTGTCACCCGGGTTCTGGCACGCTCAATCCGCGGCGAGGGGTAGCCTCACCGTGAAAACCGTGCTGCCCGGCTCGCTCGCGACGGCCACGGTGCCCCCGTGCGCCTCCACGATGGCCGCGACGATGGCCAGTCCGAGGCCGGTGCTGCCGGCCACGCGCGACCGCGAGCTGTCGCCCCTCGCGAAGCGTTCGAAGACCGTGTCGCGCACGCGTTCGTCGATTCCGGGGCCGTCGTCGGCGACGCGGATCTCGGCGAATCCCCGGTCGACGACGACGGATGCCACGACGGTCGTTCCGGCGGGAGTGTGCACCCGCGCGTTGGCGAGCAGGTTCGCGACCACCTGGTGCAGCCGGGCGCCGTCGCCCGCGACCCGCACGGGCTGCTCGGGCAGTTCGAGGGCCCACTCGTGGTCGGGGCCGGCCGCGTAGGCGTCGCTCACCGCGTCGGTCAGCAGCGGCCCGAGGTCGACGGGGAGGATCTCCAGGCTGCGGCCGTCGTCGAGCCGCGCGAGCAGCAGCAGGTCTTCGACCAGAGAGGTCATCCGGATCGACTCCGATTCGACGCGGGCCAGCGCGTGCACGACGTCGTCGGGGAGTTCGTGGCCGCCGCGCCTTGTGAGCTCGGAGTATCCGCGGATCGACGCCAGGGGTGTGCGCAGCTCGTGGCTGGCGTCGGCGACGAAGGTGCGCACCTTTTTCTCGCTGGCCTCGCGGGCGGTCAGGGCCGACGCGATGTGGCCGAGCATCCGGTTGATGGCGGCGCCCACCTGGCCCACCTCGGTACTCGGGTCGGAGTCTTCGTCGGGCACGCGCTCGGCGAGCGCGACCTCGCCGCGTTCGAGCGGCAGCTCGGAGACGCGCGAGGCCGTGGCGACGACGCGCTCGAGCGGGCGCAGGGCGACGCGCACGATCGCCGTTCCGACGGCGAAGGCCGCGACGAGCCCGGCGAGCGTCACGAGGGCGATCACGACGAGCACCTGCGTGACCGTCGACCGCACCTCGGCGAGCGACATGCCGACCAGCACCTGCTCGCCGGTGCTCGTGTCGGCGAGCACGAAGCGGTACGCCCCGAGGTCGCCGCCGAGGTCGACCGTGGTCGGGGTGCCCGTCTCGGTGAGGCCCGCGAGTTCGGCGTTCTGTGAGGGCGTGAGGGTCGCGGTCTCGAGCTGGGCGTCGCTTGCCGACGTCGTCTCGAGCCGGTCGCCGAGCACGATCGCGACCACGTTGCCGCCGATGTTCGAGCCGACGACCGTGCCGGGGGTCAGCCCCGCGAGCGGCGCCTCTGGCCGGGCACCCGAGTTGTTGCCCGGCCCCGGACCCTCGGCGAAACTCTGCAGCCGGCCGCTCGCAGCCGTGACGGTGTCGTCGAGCTTGCCGACGAGCGAGCGGTCGAGCGCGAGCACGCTCACCGTGCCGATGATGAAGCTCATGGCCGCGAGCAAAGCGACGATGCCGACGACGAGACGGCGGCGGAGGGTCCAGCGGGGGCGCGTGAGCGCCATCAGTTGGCCGCCTTCAGCACGTATCCGACGCCGCGCACGGTGTGGATCATCGGCTCGCCGAGCGAGTCGATCTTCTTGCGCAGGTACGAGATGTAGAGCTCGACGACGCTCGACTTGCCGCCGAAGTCGTAGCTCCACACGCGGTCGAGAATCTGGCTCTTGCTGAGCACGCGGCGCGGGTTGCGCATCAGGTAGCGCAGCAGCTCGAACTCGGTGGCGGTGAGTTCGATCACGGTGCCGGCCCGACGCACCTCGTAGGAGTCTTCGTCGAGGCTCAGGTCGCCGACGGCGAGATAGGAGTCGTCGCTCTCGCTGAGCACGAGGGTGGACCGGCGGATGAGCCCGCGCAGGCGCGCCACCAGTTCTTCGAGGCTGAACGGCTTGGTCACGTAGTCGTCACCGCCGACCGTGAGCCCGACGATGCGGTCGTCGAGGGAGTCTTTGGCGGTGAGGAACAGGATGGGGGTGGTGATGCCGTCGGCCCGGAGCCGGCTGAGCACCTGCAGGCCGTCGATGTCGGGAAGCATGATGTCGAGCACGATGACGTCGGGCCTGAACTCGCGTGCCAAGGACAACGCCTTCTGCCCGTCGGAAGCGATCTTCACGTCCCAGCCTTCGTAGCGCAGCGCCATCGACAGCAGGTCGGTCAGCGAGTCTTCGTCGTCGACGACGACGACGCGCAGGGGTGTGCCGTCGACCCTGGTTAGCCGGGGCGGGTGCGAGGCGCCGGTGTGACGGGAGACGGGCTGGTCGTTGCTCATGGTTCCAATTATTGGGAGGTTTCTATGCGCCGCCTGTGAGCGTCGCAATCCACCGGTTCGGGCCGGCGCGGGGCACAATAGACAGGTGACTTTCGTGCAGCCCATGCTCTCCCTCTGGGACGAGCCGGCTCCCGACCACCGCTCCCGCGTGCTGGCCAGCTCGACCGACCGCGTGGCGTGGCTGCGGGCGCGCAGCGCCGGCGTCACCGCGACCGACGTCGCCCGCCTGTCGAGCGAGCGTTCGCTGCCGGCGGTGGCGTTCGACAAGATCAACGGTTCGTCGTTCGGCGGCAACGCCTACACCGACCACGGAAACGCCCGCGAACCGGAGATCGCCCGCTGGGTGCACGCGAACCACGGCATCCGGGCCAGCTCCGAGCTGTTCCACGCGCACGGCGAGCGTGCCCACCTGGCGACCCCCGACGGCGTCGCGATCATCGACGGCACGGTGGTGCTCGCCGAGATCAAGACCACGTCGACGCTGTGGAAGAGCGTGCCGCGCTCGTACCTGCGGCAGATCTGGTGGCAGCAGTACGTGCTCGGCGCGGAACGCACCCTGCTGGTGTGGGAGCAGCACCTCGATTTCGTCCCCGTGGATGCCGAGCCGAAGGCGCGCTGGATCGAACGCGACGACAACGAAATTCACGTGCTGGTCAACCTCGCGAACCAGCTGCTCGCGATGATGCGGCGCCGCTAGATCCGTTCAGCGCACGAAGCGCACCTCGTGGATCTCTTCGCCGAGGAACGGCTCGGTGTGCTCGGCCCCGTCGAGACGGAAGCCGTTGCGGTCGTAGAAGCGGTGCGCGCGCGGGTTGTCGCTCGCGACCCAGAGGAAGGCCGGCCCGGGCTCCAGCGTGGCGTCGAATAGGCGCTGGCCGAGACCCTGGCCGTGGAACTCGTCGCGCAGGTAGATG
>Ga0247815_10003657_pt1 | contig 10997 bp, 12 predicted proteins | sample UWRJL194509B1_FD_181014 | JGI IMG/M metagenome (GOLD analysis project Ga0247815, IMG submission 181014) | Plant litter microbial communities from Arlington Agricultural Research Station in Wisconsin, United States - UWRJ-L194-509B-1 | ecosystem: Environmental > Terrestrial > Plant litter >... | reverse complement strand
AGGGTTTCTTTGTTGCTGCCATCGGCAATGGTGCCGCTTAGGGTAAATTTTTCCTGTGCGATTACTACAGAAAAAAAGCATAGAAAGAATGCCGTAAGACATCCTTTGAGGGATAATATCATGATGTGTTTTATTGATTGGTAAAAAGGTAACGCTCTTTAGACGGTTAAAATTGCCATGCGTTACAAAGGTTACCGTAATTTAACACATAAATTCTACCGAAATTGATTACCTATGGCAAATTTCACCACATTGATTACCTTAGTAGTGATTAAATTTAATTATTGTCTTTAAAAGCTGTAAAATCTAAATCGTCTATTATACGCAACGTGCCATAGCCGCCTTTGGTAAAAAAGATGGCTTTTATAGATGTATCATCAAGCATTTGCTGCAGGTCGGCGGCGCGCTGGGCATCGGTCCCCGCTAAAAAGCCATCGGCAGCAAAGGTATTAGCACCCATAACAGGCTGCAACCTCCAACTTTTAAGCACGGTAAGTGCATGTTCTATTTCGTGTGGCTCGGTACGTTTTGCAGTACTTATAACGCCTACTTTATCGGCGTGGGAAAGGTATGGTGGGGTTGTCATGTTTACTCTTTTTTTACACACCCCCAACCCCTCTCAAGAGGGGAGCCAGCTTCACTCAAACTTAAAATCACTCTTGCTTCAATTTATGGTTCCCCTCCTTGAGAGGGGTTAGGGGTGTGTTCTTTTTAATGTTGATTATCAAATATCTAATAATACTTATTTTTGCGGTATGAGTGTATTAGCCATAGATGTGTATTACCGGCCTGATGATGCCAAAGCCGTAGGCGTCATTTTTAATTGGGAAGATGCAAAGCCTGCTGAAACCGTTGTTGAATATATAAAAGGTGTGGGAGACTATGTACCCGGCGAATTTTATAAACGCGAACTGCCCTGCATTCAGCGTATTTTTGAAGTTGTAAATTTAGATACTATCGATGCCATTATTATAGATGGCCACATGTATGTAGATAATGCCGGTAATTTTGGGTTGGGAGGGTATGCATGGCAACTGTTACAGAATAAGATCCCGGTTATTGGAGTTGCAAAATCTTCTTTCTTTGCTAATAAAGAAACAGTTGTTGAGGTTTTGCGTGGCGAAAGTAAAAAACCGCTGTATGTTTCTGCAATAGGGGTAAAGTTAGATATTGCCGCCTCTTTAATTAAAAATATGCATGGCAATTACCGTATGCCCGATATTTTGAAGGAACTGGACATGATTACAAAGGAGGAGTGATTTTTATTCCAAACATGGAATAGACAATACATTTGTAATTTATTATCATGTAGCTATTTAATTTTGGCTGCGAAGTAATTACTTTTCATAATACAAGTAAGCGCTTTTATCATCGTTTAAAATATATACATTACCGTTTTTTGTAGCTACTATTCCGTTTTTGGTTATTACATCATAATCCTGTGGAAGTGTGCTGCCATCCTTAAATAAAATATTAAAAGCATTACCGGTTTTGTAAATGCCAAGTGCATTTTTTAATTCTACAAATCCGGAGGCATCACACTTATGCTTGCTTTTAAGGATAAGTTTTGGTGCCTGTAATGCGAGGTCAAAGTAATACCAGTCAGTTCCTTTTAAAAACCGGTTATTTGTGTAACCTTATAATTTGCATTGGTAGAAACACCCGAATATATAAAAGGTACAACCTCTTTGCCGGCTAATGTAACAACTCCATATTTAGTGCCTTTGCGTGCTACTACATTATTATCGTATAATCCTTTAATCGTATCATATTTGGCCTCCATTTTAATTGTACGATCCCGGTGCTTAACGCCCCATTTTCCATTTTCGGCTTTAAATGTAAAATATTCGGGTATAGATGGCATCGCACAATTTATATAACCCGAATTTTCCTGTAATGAATTCAGGTCAAAAGTATACTCTTTTTGATAGCTGTTTGATGAGTTAAATACGGCCACTCTTCCATCCTCTATGCGAAAATTTTGATATGCAGCAGGCTTTTTTAACCATTTACCATCACGACTTATAATGCCGTACATTCCATCATTGTAAACAACTGCTGCATTATGTACAAAAGGGTAGGCCATTTTATATGTTCCTGCAAATGCCTGGCCACCGGTTTTAGTATCTATGTAAATAAATTTCCCATCGCGATATACGGGCATTACAGAATCTCTATATGCTGCCGGTACCGACAGTATATGCAAACTAAATGGAAAATTTTGCTGTCCCTGTGCAAATATCATAAAGGGCATCAGGATAATAAATATTCTTAATATTCGCATTTTATAAAAGTTTAAAAAATACCGATGTGGCTCTGCGCCAAATATATAAACAAAAAGCTACCCTTCTGATTTTTAAATTAATTCCTGACATTAAATTATAATAACACACCCCCAACCCCTCTCAAAGAGGGGAGCCAGCTACAATCATACGTGTCAACTTGATTTGGCAAATCAACACTTGTGCAGCATCCTTATGATTTAGTATTCGTTCAATACTACATATAAACAAAAAGCTACCCTTTTCAGGATAGCTTTCAGCTAATAAGTATCTAAATAAGATTAAACCAGTTTAGCAAGGATAGCATTAAAGGTATCGCTTGGCCTCATGGCTTTATCTGTAAGTGCATAGTCAGGGTGGTAGTAACCGCCTATTTCCTGTGGCTTGCCTTGTGCGCCTACAAGCTCTGCATCAATTTTAGCTTCGTTCTCGGTAAGGTCTTTAGCGATCTCAGTAAACTTAGCTTTCAGCTCCGCATCTTTATCCTGTGCTGCAAGGGCTTGCGCCCAGTATAGAGCAAGGTAAAAGTGTGAACCACGGTTGTCTATCTGACCTACTTTACGGGCAGGAGATTTATCGTTTTCAAGGAATTTCTCGTTAGCAGCATCAAGCGTTTCGCTTAATACTAATGCTTTAGAGTTGTTAAGCGTCTGGCCAAGGTGCTCTAAGGATACGCCAAGGGCAAGGAACTCTCCAAGCGAATCCCAACGAAGGTAACCTTCCTCTACAAACTGCTGTACGTGTTTAGGTGCCGATCCTCCTGCACCTGTTTCGAACAAGCCACCACCATTCATTAACGGAACGATAGAAAGCATTTTTGCCGATGTACCAAGCTCAAGGATTGGGAACAGGTCTGTTAAATAATCACGTAGTACGTTACCTGTTACAGATATAGTGTCTTCACCTTTAATGATGCGCTCTAAAGTAAACTGTGTAGCAGCAACCGGGTTCAGGATCTGAATATCAAGGCCTGTAGTATCGTGGTCTTTAAGGTATGTTTTTACTTTTTCTATAATTTGTACGTCGTGCGCCCTGTTCTCGTCTAACCAGAAAACGGCAGGAGTGTCGCTAAGGCGTGCACGGTTAACGGCAAGCTTAACCCAGTCCTGTATAGGGGCATCTTTAGTCTGGCACATCCTGAAGATATCGCCGGCCTCAACAGCCTGTTGTAAGTATACAGTGCCGTTGTTTTTGTCGGTTACTTTAATAGTACCTTTTGCAGTAGCCTGGAATGTTTTATCATGGCTTCCGTACTCTTCCGCTTTTTGTGCCATAAGGCCCACATTTGGTACGCTGCCCATAGTTGCAGGGTTAAACGCGCCATGTTTTTTACAAAAATCTATAGTGGCAGTATAAATACCGCTGTAGCTCCTGTCCGGTATAATAGCTTTAGTATCCTGTTGTTTACCATCTACATTCCACATCTGGCCGCTAGTACGTATCATTGCAGGCATAGAAGCATCTACAATAACATCACTTGGCACATGCAGGTTAGTAATACCATTTTCAGAGTTTACGTAGGCAAGGGCAGGGGCAGTAGTGTAAACCGCATCAATAGCCGCTTTAACTTCAGCTTCTTCCGGCTTGCCAGCTATCTTAGCATAAACATCGCCAAGGCCGTTACGGGTATCTACACCAAGAGTTTTAAATAACTCAGCATATTTTTCGAACACCTCTTTATAGAACACCTCTACAAAAGCACCAAAGATAATAGGGTCAGAAACCTTCATCATGGTAGCTTTAAGGTGTACAGAGAATAGTATGCCTTTAGCTTTAGCATCGGCTACCTGCTCTGCAACAAATGCTTTTAGCTTAGAAAGGCTAAGGGCACTGCTGTCTATTATTTCTCCTGCTTTAAGCGGGGTGCTTGCTTTAAGGGTTGTTGTGGTACCATCTTCAGCAACAAAATCTATAGTAACATCTGTAGCTTCTTTTACGGTAACAGATGTTTCACTGCCGTAAAAATCGCCTTCGGTCATGCTGGCAACTTCAGTTTTGCTGTCGGCAGTCCATGCTCCCATAGAGTGCGGGTGTGCTTTAGCATAGTTTTTAACGGCGCGTGGTGCACGGCGGTCTGAGTTTCCTTCGCGAAGTACCGGGTTAACGGCAGATCCTAATACTTTACCGTATTTGGCCTTAACTTCTTTCTCTTCGTCGGTTTTGGCGTCTTCCGGAAAATCAGGAATGTTATAACCCTGGCTCTGTAGCTCTTTAATAGCAGCTTTAAGCTGTGGTACAGAGGCAGATATGTTAGGGAGTTTAATAATGTTGGCTTCCGGCGTGTTTGCCAGCTGGCCAAGTTCGGTAAGGGCATCGCCTATTTTTTGGTCGTCGGTAAGGTTTTCAGGAAAATTAGCAAGAATCCTTCCTGCAAGCGATATATCCCTGGTTTCTACCTCTATGCCCGCAGGGGCTGCAAAGGCCTGTACAATAGGAAGAAGTGAATGGGTGGCCAGCATTGGGGCCTCATCAGTTATCGTGTAAATGATCTTTGATGTATCGGACATTTTTTTTGTTGTTTAAACAGCCTTTTAAAACTTTAAAAAGCTTATTGTTAATACATTATTATGTGTTTGTTTGTAATGCTTAATAGTTTAGGCAAAGTATAAACCACACTCGTCCTAATTTATAAAGCAAGGCACGCAAATATAACAAAAACAAAAAGAAATGAGGCGGCATTATTTCGTAAAAAATGGCACAGGTTTTTTTATTATGTCTATTTTTTAAATGAAGTTATTGCAACTTTAATCTTTTGTTATTTAATGAACTTGTAAAATTTATAAAAATAATTTGCGTTTTACTGTTACAAAGATGGGCGGTTATCGTCTAAAAATATGTTTACCATTAAATACAAATGTTATGAGCTACCAGTGCGAAATAGTATACTACCTGGACAACAACGATATGGCAATAATAGAGGTAGAGCAAAAAGGCTACAGCGGCCTGCGCAACATATTGTGGGTGGTATACTACAAGGCTACCCAAAGTGTAAACAGGTTTAATTTTAGGCCGGTAGTCTTTAAAACAAAGGCACGCGGACAAAAAATTAAAAAAGGCTTCCTCAAGCTGGCTAATAAACCGGGTAACTATGCTATAGAAATAGATGCCCTTGTGTTTAATTTTACAGAACAGGATCCCGATAATATGCCGGCAGGCACTATGGCAAACATCGAGAAATACTTAAGCACGGTAGTTTAATCAATCATCATAAATCAAGAGGCATGTCCCGGGCACATTTATATTTGTGTACTCCGGGATTTGTTGTTATGTTAAATTAACAGTTTCATAAAGTATTTGTTTTTTTAATGCAAATGCAATAGTTTAGCGCAAAATGTAATGCTATGAATAGCTACGAGGAAAAGCTAAGCTTATTAACAGAAATGATTGCCTTTGCAAAGATAGACGGGCAGGTGCATGAGCGCGAATACCGCTTTCTTTCTATAGTGGCATCGCAGCTTAGGGTAGAAGACGATGCTTTTAAAACCTTGTTTACCAAACCCGCCCCAAAGGTTGTTATTAAAACCGAACATGAGCGCATTTTACAGTTTTACCGCCTTGCACTACTTATGCAGGCCGATGGTGTTTTGCACAGCAATGAGCAGGTTGCCATTCGCGAAATGGGTATTAATATGGGGCTAAGCCCTTTTGCCATGAAAAGTGTACTGGTAGAAATGCAGCAGTCTCCCACAGGTTTAATAGACCCGGAAGTATTATTAGCGCTTTTCCGTGCGCAGCAAAATTAATTTTCTATTGCATATTTATTACTCATAAATTATTAAATATGCAATCGTTATACCATCAGGAATTTGAACCACCTTTACAGTTGCAGCACACTATCAAATGCTTTTGGTATGACCGTGTAGACTTTAATGAATTTCCTCATGGCCTTGAAGTCGTACCCGATGGCTATGCCGAAATTATATTCCACTTTGGCAGCGGTTGCAGTATTTTACGCAATGGCAAAGTACAGCCACTTCCTTCGCCTTTTATGATCGGGCTTCTTAACCATCCAGTTCAGTTTTACTCACAAAATAAGTTAGAAATTATTGCCGTAAGGTGTTACCCGTGGACAGTGTTCGGCTTACTCGGACTGGCTTCCGGTAAAGAGGGTGTACAAACGTTCGAACACCCCATTGTCCAGCTTCAGCCTGTTTTAAATAATTTTATCAACGCAGGCAGGATAGAGGATGCAATAGCCCAAATACAGCACTATTTCATGAATGCACATTTGCAGATACCTGTTAAGGGGATGCTGTTTAAGGCAGGAGCGGCCATGAGCAAAACAAATGGTATCCTGCCTGTAAGCCAGGTTGCCGATGCTGCCCATGTAACTGTTCGCACACTCGAAAGGAACTTTAAACAATCTTCCGGCTATAGTGTTAAAGACGTATCGGGGCTTATGCGCTTCGAGCAGGTGCGAAACCGGTTATTGCTTGAACCTGAATCTAACCTCGCCGGCCTCGCACATGAGTTTGGGTATACCGACCAATCGCACCTTAGCAGGGAGTTTAAACGCTATAGCGGTACAACGCCGGCAGCATTTGCCCGAAGGCAAGGAAGGAATAAGGGGTAACGTTTGTCGTATTTGTACAATCCTAAGGTAAGAGTGTTCCCGACTTTTGTATTATAATTAATAATACAACTTCATGATACTAAAAGATAAGAAAGTAGCCATAATAGGGGCGGGGCCGGTTGGGCTTACAATGACGAGGTTACTACAGCAGCAGGGAATAGATGTTACCGTATATGAAAGGGATAAACACTCCGGAGCAAGGATTTGGGGCGGTACGCTCGACCTACATGAAGATTCCGGACAGCAAGCATTAAAGAAAGCTGGATTGCTCAACGATTATTTTGCAATGGCAAAACCCATGGGAAGAATCATAACCGATAAGCAGGGCAACATCTTGTTCTCTGTACCGCCCCAACACGAAACCCCCGAAATAAAAAGGAACGATTTAAGGCAATTGTTGCTAAACAGCTTATTGGGTAATACTGTAGTTTGGGACAGCAAATTTACATCGCTTACTAAAGATAATGATAAATGGCTTTTACGTTTTGAAGATCAGCCCGATGCAGTTGCCGATGTTGTTATTGGGGCTAATGGAGGAATGTCTCAGGTAAGAAAGTATGTTAGTGATGAAGTTGTCGAGTATACAGGGACTTTTATTATACAGGGAGAAGTGCCCAAGCCGCAGGTTAATTGTCCTGAACTTTATAAGCTTTGTAACGATAGCATACTTATGACTGCAGGCAACGGTATTAACTTTGTTGCCAACCCGGATAATAACGGCGCACTAACCTACAATGTAACTTTTAGAAAATCAGAAGAATGGCTTAGTAATAACAGGTTAGATTTTCAGGATAAGGACGTTATTGCTGCGTTTCTGTCAGATATGTTTTTGCACTGGCACGAATGTTACAGGCAATTAATCAGGGCGACAGCTTTTTTTGTGGGACTGCCTGCACGAAAACTCCCGTTGGAAAACCTATGGCAAGATGACCACCCTTTACCCATAACCCTTATTGGCGATGCTGCCCACGTAATGCCGCCTTTTGCGGGCAGGGGAGTGAATACAGGGCTTATGGATGCATTGATTTTATCGGACAATCTTACCAATGGAAAATTTGAAACTATTGAAGCTGCAATTAATGATTACGAACAAAAAATGTTTGGTTATGCAAGAGAGGCGCAGCTCGAAACAAGCACCAATGAAATTGCTATGCACCAACCTGATTTCTCTTTTCAAAAGAGGTTCGAATAAATAAATTAAGTAGTGGGGACAATTAAAATTACTTCAGCTTCTTTATAGTATACAGCTCATTATGGTCTTCAACCTTTGGGTACATCCGTACCGAATAATCGTTGTTAAAATGCGCTCTGTACAATATATTCCTGTCTTTATGCTCCTGTGTTAAGGTCATTGTATTAAAAAGTATAAAGCCATTTACATTAAGCATCGCATTTACATGGTTTATAAAAAAATCTTCAAATAAAAAGTTGGGCATTACGGTATCTTTAAAAATATCTATAATAATGAGGTCGTATTTATTTTTAGATTTTAATACAAACTCGAACGCATCGCAAATTACTATTTCGAGGTTTTTAATTTCGTTAAGTTTAAAATAAGTATTAGCAATATCTATTACTTTAGGGTCTATTTCTACTCCGGTAATACTGCCTTTGTAGCCTATTTCGTCTACCAGCGTTTTTATAACGCTGCCACCTGCTACGCCCAAAACTAATATGCTGTTAAAGCCTTTTATACGCTCAAAACCAATATATTTAAGTCCCTTGCGCAGTATGCGCTGCAGGCTGCCGTAAGAATAGTTTGTGTTTTTAGAGTCGAGCACCAATTGGCCGTTATTGTAGGTAACCTCAAGGTTATGGCTGATATCTGATTGTTTTTTTACAATGTTTACCGGTACAAAATAACTCAGGAATTTTTTAAGCATGGTTAGGTCTACGTTTTTTCCGGGGTAAATATAACGCAATTATTCAGGTTATACCATTCGCGAGTATATATAGTAGATTGGTGCGCAATCCGTTTTTCTGGGGTTTTACCACAAAGTACACGAAGTTTTTCGCGAGCGATACAAAGCTAAGCCTAACATTTTTACTAAAGATAACGACGTTGCAAACACAAAGCTTTGTGCATTCGCTTTGTGTTCTTCCGCCTACGTCGGTACAAGCATATACTTTTATTTGTATAGCCTTGTGTGCTTTGTGAAAAACTTCGTGTGCTTTGTGGTAAAAAATGAAGTAATAGTTATTACAAATACTGTATGCCATGCTGGTTTAACTTTTTTAAATGTGCTTTATTTTTTGTACCTTTATTACACTAATGCTTTATAAAAAGAACTAAAAATACAAGCCATGTTTAAACAAGAATTAGAGCAGCTCTTTACTGCTATGCCACAAATAGTTAAAGATAAATTACAGCCCGTAATGGATAACCTGTTGGAAAGGGCGGCAGACCTTGATGTTGAGGAGGATAAAACCTCTGATTATTATGCCGAAGAACATGAACTGATAATGAAAGAAGTACACAAGGTAAAATACCTTAACGACCAGTGGCAGATTATGAATGCCAAGAAGAATAATTAGCAAATTTGCTGTAAAATTAAAGGGGCTATGCAGATTGTAAATCTATCATAGCCCCTTTTGTATTTATGTTATTGCTCGCTCGCTACCTTACCTCGGCAAAAGTATCGCCCTGTTTTATATCGCCGCTCTCAAAGCCTTTTTTAAACCAGTACATACGCTGTGCCGATGTACCGTGGGTAAAAGAATCGGGTACAACGCTGCCCTGCATGCGTTTTTGTATAGCATCATCGCCTACGGCATTGGCAGCACTAAGCGCTTCTTCAATATCGCCCTCTTCAAGAATGCTGTTCATCTTTTCATCATAATGCGCCCATACACCGGCATAAAAATCAGCCTGTAACTCTAAACCTACAGACAGCCTGTTGGCTTCGGTTTCGTTGCCTTGTTCCTGAAGCTGCCTTACCTTAGCCGATGTTCCCAATAAGGTTTGCACATGGTGTCCAATCTCATGGGCTATAACATAGGCAATGGCAAAATCGCCACCTTTAGCACCAAAGCGGGTTTGCAGTTCGTCAAAAAAGGCAAGGTCCATATATACCTTTCTGTCCTCAGGGCAATAAAACGGCCCTGATGATGACGATGCATTTCCACAACCAGTTTGTACGCCATCGCGAAACAGTACGAGTTTAGGGTCTTCGTAAGTTTTTCCATTTTCAGAAAATATTTTTGCCCAAACATCTTCCGTGTCAACGAGTATGGCGTTTACCATTTCGCCCATTTCTTTATCGCGCGCTGTAAGCTCTACAGGTTCGCCACCCTGATTGCCTTGTTGCAGCTGGTTATTAATGTCGTTTAATACGGTAGAGTCGCCACCCATAAACATATTAATGACCAGTATTATAACACCTATAATACCACCGCCTGCTGCTACCTGCCCGCCAGAGACGCCACGGCGGTCTTCCAGGTTATCACTTTGTCTTCTGCCTCCCCATTTCATAATTGTTTGTTTTTTTGGTAGTATGAATTTATGGATTATTAATTTGCTGCCATGCTATTTTACCATCAATTTAGCACTTTAGCCAATAAAAAAGCAGCCACATAAATTGTGGCTGCCATTATATGCATATTTTTTTATTAAAACCCGAACCTGAACCCCATATAAGCGTCGGCCTGATCGGTATCGCTTACTGCGGCAGATAATATGGAACCCGACCCGATAAAGAAACCACCAAACCTAAAGCCTATACCGGCTGTAAATCCTGCAATTTCGCTTACGGATAGGGGTACATAAGCTTCGAAAGAATTAAGTGAATAGCGTGGTGTTATGGTTCCTAAATTCTGAATGGTTATCTGGTTGTTGGTTTCGTCGTCTTTAAGTTTTTGCTGTAAGTATCCGGTTACGTACCAGTTGCCGTATACATTATAATCGGCATAGGCGGCAAACATGGCAGGCAATTTTACTTTAAAATCTTTTGCAGATGATGTTTGTGATAGATATCCGCTTTGCACAAGCACATCTTCAATTTCCTGAATGTTGCTCACACCATTAAACTGGTTAAGGTTAAGCCCGGATCCGGCAGGGATGTTAAGATTGTAATTGTTAGATACATTATTGTCATCCTTAAAGGTCATGCTGCCCAGATTTTTAAGCGAAACGCCCACATTTA
>Ga0247815_10003655_pt1 | contig 11002 bp, 9 predicted proteins | sample UWRJL194509B1_FD_181014 | JGI IMG/M metagenome (GOLD analysis project Ga0247815, IMG submission 181014) | Plant litter microbial communities from Arlington Agricultural Research Station in Wisconsin, United States - UWRJ-L194-509B-1 | ecosystem: Environmental > Terrestrial > Plant litter >... | reverse complement strand
TTGCTGATCTGGCCGCCGAGACGCACCCTGCCGTTCCGAGTGACGTTTGCCTGGATGATCTTTCCGGCGGTCTACGTCGCCTACTCGCTGATCCGCGGTGCGGCGATCGGTTTCTACCCGTACCCGTTCTTCAACCCTGGCGCGGTCGGTGGCTACGGCGGAGTGACGCTCTATTGCCTGGTGATGCTGGTCGGGTTCTTCGTGCTCGCGGTCGCGGTCTGGGCCCTCGGCAACGCATTGCAGAAGCGCCGCACGTACTGAGCACGCGCCCAACCGCCCTAGGCGGGAAACTGCGGGAGGGCCCCGGTGAGCCGCACTATCGCGGCCAGGTCGGCGCGGCGGGCGGGCGCGAGCATCCGTTCGAGACGGTCTGTCACCTGCGCACCGACCGTCTCGGCCAGCTCGAGGCCCGCTGGGGTCGCACGCACCAGGATGACGCGGGCATCCGAATCTGAACGGGCACGCTCCACCAGCCCCCGACGCTCCACCCGATCGATCAGCCCCGACACCGAAGACCGGTCGAGATCGAGGTGCTCGGCGATGGCCGCCATGCTCGGCGTTCGATCCCGCAGGATGCCGAGCAGCCGCAGGGACGTGACGGACAGGTCGTTCTCGGCCGCGATGCGAGTGAGAGTGAGCTGCACTGTGAAGGACAGCTGGACGAGGGCATCGACGGTGGTGGGGGTGCCTGGCATTCTTCGATGATACGTGACTTAGTTGGTGTTACGAAGTATATGATTGGTGTCACCAACTAAAACGAGAGAAGACATCATGCATGCAGCAGTCGTCCGAAGCTTCGGACAGCCACCCCGATTCGAAGAGTTCGCCGCGTCGGTCGCGCAGACACCGCACGACGAGGTCGTCGACGTCATCGCCGCGGGTCTGCACCCCAGAGTCCGCTCGCAGGCGGACGGCTCGCACTACACCGCCACCGACGAGCTACCACTGATCCCCGGAATCGACGGGGTCGGCCGCCGTGCCGACGGGTCGCTGGTGTACTTCGTGCTGCCGGACACCACGCTCGGCGCGATGGCCGAACGCACCGTGATCGACAGCCGCCGCAGCATCCGGTTGCCCGACGATGCGGACCCGGTGTTGCTGGCAGCGGCGATGAACCCGGCGATGTCGTCATGGGTCGCGCTGACCGGACGCATCACCTTCGCCCCCGGCCAGTCCGTGCTCGTGCTCGGCGCGACCGGTTCTGCCGGGCGACTCGCCATCCAGGTCGCGCGGCACCTCGGTGCCGGGCGCGTGGTGGCGGCCGGTCGCGGCGCAGCGAAGCTCGCCGCGCTGAACGCCGACGCCACCATCGACCTCAGCGCAGACGCGGCGGTCGTGGCGCACGAGTTCGGCGAGAAGGCCGCGGATGTCGACGTGGTGCTCGACTACCTCTGGGGTGCACCGACCGAGCGCGCCATCATGCCGATGCTGCGAGCTCGCGCCGAACCCAGCCTGCTGCTGTCGTGGATCGAGATCGGTGCCGTCGCCGGTGCGGACATCGCCCTGCCCTCGGCCGCGCTCCGACAGGCGAACGTGCACTTTCTGGGCAGTGGGCAGGGGTCGATGTCGGGGGCCGGCATCCTGAAGAGCCTTCCCGCCCTGGTCGACCTGATCGACCGCGGCACCTTCTCGATCGAGACCGTGACCCGACCGCTCCGCGAGGTGGAAGCTGCTTGGACGGCGGATACCGCACACGCTCGGCTGGTGCTAACGCCGTAGCCCGGCTGTCGGCACGTGCCGGCGCAGCACCGACTGCAGCGAGACGAGCAGCAACGCGGTGACGATCGCGCCGATCACGGTGAAGCCGACCCGTTCGACATCGATGGCGAAGAGGTCGGTGGTGCGCGAGTTGATGAGCACGACTGCCGCCGTGAGGGCCACCGAATACAGCGCATAGTCGGCCTTGATCAGCTGCAGCAGGATCGCGAGGGCCAGCGCGACGAATCCCACAGTGGCCAGCACCCACTCGGTGTGAACCGCCAGCGCGAGCAGGGCTGCGGCGGCCCCGCCGAGCACGGTGCCGAGTGAGCGAGCCAGAACTCGGCGCCAGGTCTCGGTGAAGCCCGGCCGCGCGATGACGAGAATGGTCAGCAGCACCCAGCCGGCCATCGTGCCGTGGCCCCAGGTCGTCGCCACCAGCGTCGTCGCGCCGAGGAGGAGCGCTAGGGCGATGCCGTAGACGACAGCGGAGATGGCGGGCAACGGGACGAGCGGGGAGGTGGGCAAACGGCGCAGGAGCAGATATCCGATGAGCACCGTCCAGAGCCCACCGGCGAGAGCGGCCGCGACACCGAGCAGCGCGGAGCCCGGCAGAACGGAGGCCCACCCGAAACCGGGCACGGAGAGGGGAACCCCGACCAGCAGGACCGCAGGCCAACTGCAGATCACCGTCGCGATGGTCTGCCAGCCGCGGAGCGCGCTAGCCCCGACCAGCAGACCGATCGCCACCATCAGCACCACCGACAGGTCGCGGTAGGGGTTGGCGACGAGCACCATGGCGACCACGCCCGCGGTGACGAACGTGGCGCCGAGCGCGAAGCGCCTCCCGTGCAGCAGCCCGACGAGCGCGGGGATCACCCCGACGAAGAACAGCTCGGCGGCGGGCGCGAACGGCGTGACCGCGAGGGCGACGGGTGGCACGAACAACAGCAACAACGCGGCGAGGATGCGCAGCACAGACGGGCCGTGCGCGGGCGTTACGGTCTCCGTGGACACACTCGGAGTGTAGCCGCGGCGCTCGTCGGCGACGTGGCCCGGCCCGACCCGCCTTCCTCTAGAGGCCCCGGCCCGGCCCGGCCCGAGTCAGGCTGTCGCGAGCGTGAGACGGCTGAGGATCTCGGCACCGGCCCGCTCGAGTGCGCCCTCGTCTCGCAGACCGATCGTCTCGAGGGCCAGCAAGCCCGCACCGACGATCGGCGGTGCGGAGGTGGGCTGGATGATCGCGCGCGGAGCCCTCTCGGCGAGACCGCGCTTGATGCCACCGATGAGACGTTCGTCGCCCGAGGCGATCACCCCACCGCCGAGCACCACCGGCACGGCCGCGTTCTGGAGTTCGAGGCGCTCCAGCAGGACGGAGGCCATGACGGCCGCCTCTGAGGCCTCGACGTCGACGACTGCCTCTGCCACGGCATCCCCCTGGCGGGCCGCCTCGAGGATGGTTCGGCTGAGGGTGCGCACCAGGCGGTCGTCGAGGCGACCGAAGTGCAGTCCGAGGCTCACCTCGCGCACGGTCTCCAGACCGAAGACCGCCGGAACCAGGTGCTCGAGGATGGTCTTCGGTCCGCGGCCGTCTTCGGAGCGGGCAGCGTGCCAGAGAGCGTCGCTGCCGAGCGCGGACCCGCCGCCGCGGTCGCCGGAGATGGTGCCGAGGGCGAGGAAGCGAGCGGTGGCACCGTCGTCGCGCACGGCGGCGGCGTTGATGCCTGTGCCGATCACCACGACGGCCGCGTTCGGGGAACCGGTACCGGTACGCAGCAACGCGAACAGGTCGTTTTCGAGAACGGGGTTGCCGCGCAGCCACTCCCGCCCTGCGATGGCGCCGCCCAGTGCGTCGATCTCCTCGGGCGTATCGAGCCCGGACAGGTAGATGTTGGTCTGCCGCAGCCCCTCGACACCGAGCTCGTCGACGATCGCCTGCGCGAGCCCATCCAGCTCGGCGACCGCCCGCTCGAGGCCGATGGCCTGGGGGCTCGAGGTCGAGCCACGACGCCGGGCGAGGAGACGACCGCTCGTCGACAGCGCGAGCACATCGGTCTTGGTGCCACCGCCATCGATGGCCAGGACGTACTCGTCTGTCACCGCCGTGCTGACCGTCACTGCGCCCACGCCAGGTGGTGGCGGTTCTCGGCGATCAGCAGATCGGTGAGGCGCTCCGCCTTGTCGTACTGGCCGACGAGCGGATTGGCGAGCATCGCCCGCAACACCCGATCACGTCCGCCGTTGACGGCCGCGTCCAGGGCGAGGCGCTCGTAGGCGGCCGCGTGGCTGATCAGGCCGATCATGTCTTCGGGAAGCGGGTCGATCGGCTCCGCGGTGATAACGGCTGAGGTCACCCGGGAGGGGACCTCGATCACGTGGTCGTCGGGGAGGAACGGCATCGTGCCATTGTTCCGCACGTTCAGGATCTGCACATCGCCGCGATTCGCCGTGAGCGACGCGATCACGTTGACCGCGGCATCCGAATAATAGGCACCGCCACGGTGTTCGAGCTCTTCCGGCTTGGAGTCGACGGTGGGATCCGCGTACTTCTTCAGCAGCGACTCCTCGAGCTTCAGCACCGACTGCGCCCGCGTGGGCTTGCCGATCTGTGCGCGCAGCACCTCATCGGCGAAGTAGTAGTACCGCACGTAGTACGACGGCACCGCCTGCTGCAGGGTGAGCAGCGACGCCGGCATGTGCGTGTTGGCGGCGAGCTGGTCGAGGTGATCTCGCAGGAGCTCTGGCAGCACCTCACGCGGTCCGTCGGGCGTCGCGACGGTGACGCCGCGCTCCCAGGTGAGATGGTTCAGGCCGACATGCTGCAACGAGATGGCGGAGTAGTCGACGTTCAGCAGCTTCGCGAAACTGCGCTGGAAGCCGATCGCCACGTTGCACAGGCCGACGGCGCGGTGGCCTGCCTCGAGCAGCGCCCGGGTGACGATGCCGACCGGGTTGGTGAAGTCGACGATCCAGGCATCGGGCTTGGCGTGCCTGCGCACCAGTTCGGCGATCTCGAGCACCACGGGAACCGTGCGGAGTGCCTTGGCGAAACCGCCCGGACCCGTCGTCTCCTGGCCGAGGCAGCACGCCTCGTGCGGCCAGCTTTCGTCGCCGTGCCGCGCGTTCTGGCCGCCGATGCGCAGCTGGAACAGCACGGCGTCGGCGTCTGAGACGCCGGTGATCACATCGCTGGTGGCATGGATGCGCCCCGGATGCCCGGCGCGGTCGAACATGCGCTGCGAGACCCCGGCGACCAGGGCCAGCCTCTCCGCGTCGGGGTCGACCAGCCAGACCTCGTCGATGGGCAGCTCGTCGCGCAGCCGCGAGAAGCCGTCGATGAGCTCGGGTGTGTACGTGGAGCCGCCGCCGATGATGGTGATTTTCACTGCTTATCCCTTAACTCCGGTCAATGTGATTCCTTCGACGAAGACCTTCTGCGCGAAGAAGAAGAGCAACACGACGGGGACCATCACGAGGATGGTCATCGCCATGGTGATGCTCCAGTCGGTGCCGTGCGCCCCGCGGAAGGTCGCGAGACCGTAGGAGACCGGCCAAGCGGCCTGATTCTCCGACGTGTAGAGCAGCGGGCCGAAGTAATCATTCCAGGCGTGGAAGAACGAGAAGAGACCCGCCGCGGCGATGCCCGGTCGCGCCATCGGCACCACGATGCGCCACAGGATCGTCCAGTCTCCGCAGCCGTCCATGCGGGCGGCGTCGGTGTATTCCTTCGGCACCGTCAAGAAGAACTGGCGCAGCAGGAAGATCGAGAAGGCGTCCCCCAGCAGGTTCGGCAGGATGAGCGGCAGCAACGATCCGGTGAGGTGCAGCTTCGCCCACATCACGTACACCGGGATGACCGTCACCTGGGGTGGCAGCAGCATGGCGATGATGATGGCGCCGAAGATGATGCTCGACCCGCGGAAGCGGATCTTCGCGAGCACATAGGCGGCGGGAACGGATGACAGCAGCATGAGCACCGTCGACGAGATCGCGTAGACCGCCGAGTTGCCGAACCACTGGGCCAGCGGCACCGTGCGGAACACGTCGAGATAGTTCGACCACTGCCAGGTCTTCGGAATGAGCGACGCGGTGAGGGTCTGCTGGCTGGTCATCAGCGAGGTGAAGAACACGAACACCACGGGCGCGAGGAAGAGCACCGCCAGGATCACCAGGGCGAGATGCTCCGACACCCAGACGAGCGCGGTTCGACCGCGGCCCGCCTTCACGCGGGGCGGGGCGAGCAGGAGCGCGTTGGTCGTCATGATGCCTCCGATGGGTTGAACGCGTTGACCCGGCGCATCATGATCAGCACGAACACACTGGCCACAACGAAGAGCACCACTGCCAGCGCCGAGGCGTACCCGAACTGATAGTTACCGAAGCCGCGCACGTAGATCCATTGCGCATAGGTGAGGAGGGAGTCATCCGGATACCCGAGCGCGACGCTCGTGCCCTGCCCCACGGTGGCCTTGCCAGAGGCGACTCCCGATGCCACCGCGGCCTCGGTGAAGTACTGCAGGGCGGCGATCACGCCGGTGATCACCGAGAAGAACAGCACGGGAGCCAGGTGCGGAATCGTGACGTGGCGAACCTGCTGCACCCCGTTCGCACCATCGAGCGACGATGCCTCGTAGAGCTCGCGGGGCACGTCGAGCAGGGCGGCCAGGAAGATGATCATGATGTCGCCCATGACCCACACCCCGAGCAGCACCAGCGAGGGTTTGGCCCAGGCGGGATCGTTGAACCAGAGCGGGCCCTGGATGCCGACGGACTTGAGGATGAGGTTGACCGGACCCGTTCCCGGGTTGAACAGGAACACGAAGGCGACCACCGAGGCCACCGGGGGCACCAGCGCCGGCAGGTAGAACACCGTGCGCCAGAACCCCGAGGCCTTCTTCGCTCGCGCCAACAGCCCGGCGAGCGCCAGCGCAGTGATGATGCGCACGGGCACCAGGATGACCACGAACCACAGGGTGTTCAGCGCGGCCTGCACCACCTGGGGGTCTTGGGTGAACAGGTAGACGTAGTTGCGCAACCCGATGAACTCGACGCCGCCGATGAGGTTGTACCGGGTGAAGGAGAAGAAGATCGACGCGATGAGCGGGTAGACGAAGAAGATCGCGAGCCCCAGCACGGCCGGCGCCAGCATCGAGATGACCGCCCAACGTGGGCGTCTCCGTGGGCGTCGCGTCAGTGGGCGAGCCGGGGCGGGCGTGGTCGCCCGCTCCGACTCGAGCATGGTGGCGGTCATCGTCACGGGCCTTCGACCAGGGCCAACGAGTTGTCCATCTGCTTTGCCACGGTCTTCAGTCCAGAGTCCAAACCATCGCCGGAGCCCGCCTGCCACTTGGTCCAGAAGTCGGTCAGTGGCTGCCCATAGCCCGCACCAAGCGGGCTCGATGGGCGGGCGATCGTCTTGTCGTTCTTGGCGATGTCGATGAACGTCTTGAACTGCTTCGAGACGATCAGGTCGGGCGAATCGAGGGCGGACGTGGTGGTCGGCACGTTCTTCAGACCATTGGCCAGATCGACGACGACGGATGTCTTCGTGGTGAGGTACTTCATCAGCGCCCAGGCCAGCTCGGGGCTCTTCGATCCCTTGCCGATGCCCACCACGTTGCCCGAGATCACTCCGGAGCCGTAGAGCTCCGAGTGGTCTGCGGCCGCCGGGAACGGCGAGGTCTCGTAGGCGAGGTCAGGGGTCTGATCGGCGATGAACGCCGTGCGCCACTCCCCGTCGAACTGCATTGCGACCTGTCCGGTCTGGAATGCGTTCGACGCGGAGAACTCCTGGCCGAGGCCCGCGGTGAAGGCCTTCAGCTTGTCCCAGCCGATCTTGTCGACCAGGGCCTTCTGCCACTTCATCACTTCGGGCCACGAGCTGTCTGCCACGTCGGCCTTGCCGTTGGACTTCAGCCACTTCGCGCCGACGCTGGCACTGAAGTTGCCCGGAGAGTTCTCGTAGAACCCGAGGGTGGGATTGAAGCCCAGGGTCTTGATGGAGCCGTCGTCGTTGTAGGTGGTCAGCGCCAGGGCATCCGTCGACAGCTCATCGAGTGTCTTCGGCGCTTCGGTGATGCCCGCCGCACTCAGCATCGCGGTGTTGGTGTAGAGGGCAGGCACGTCGGCCAGCAGCGGAAGGGCACAGCGCTTGCCATCGAACTGGGTATAGCTGCGCACGCTGTCGGGGAAATCGTCGAGGTCGACCTTGTCGCGGCTGATGTACGGCCCGAGATCGATGAAGGCGCCGGTGGTGCAGAAGTTGCCGACGATGTCGGAAGCGTAGGACAGGGCGACGTCGACGTTGCCGCCCGACGAGATCACCTGCTGCAGCTTGGTGTCGTCTTGGCCCGTGTGCACCTCGACCTTCACCTTCGGGTTCTCCTTCTCGAACCCGTCCACCGCCTTCTGGATCACCTTCGCCTCGCGATCGGTGAAGAAGTGCCAGAGCGAGACGTTGCCCGAGAGCGTCTTCGGGGCCTTGCCCACGGTGGCCGTGCCGCCATCGCTGGAGCAGCCGGCCAGCACGAGGGCGGTGGTGGCCGCAATCGCGGCGGCGGCAAGAACGAGCCTCGGTCGCGGAGGGATGGGTCGCGAAGGGATGGGCCTCGAGGAGGTGGGCCGAGCAGATGTGGGGATCATGGTGCTCCAATTCCGTTGCATGTTTTCTGCGGGCGGTGGCCCGGGACGGTGGTGCTCGGTGCGTGGTGCGTGGTTCGGATTGTTCTGATGGTTCTGGGTGGTCAGCGCGGCGTGAGGGACGCGGCGTCGTCGAGCAGGCGGGTGCGGATCTCGGTGGCGAGCACGCGGCGTGCTCCCTCGAGCACCGGGTCGGCGCGGATGGCCGCCGGCACGATGGTGGGGTTCAGCGGGGTGATGGCGGCAAGCTGAGCGGTGACCAACGAGGCCAGTAGATCTCCACCGGCGGCGCCGAGCGGACCTCCGAGCACGATGACCTCGGGGTCGAGCACGGCGAGAGCGGGCGGGATCGCCACGGCCACGCGGGGAGCGAACTCTGCGCAGAAGGCCTCGCGGCCCTCGTCGTGGGCCACGGCGACGGCGAGTTCGGCGAACGTCTCGTGGGCGAGTCCAGCGCGCTCGGCGATCTGCTGCACGGCGGCCCAGTCGAGCAGGTCGTCGAGCTGTGCGGAATCGCCGGCACCGGCGACGGTGTCTGACGCGACCTTCAGGTTGCCGATCTCGCCCGCCGCACCGCGCGATCCGTAGAGCAGTCGACCGCCTAGGTCGACGGCGAACCCCAGCCCGACGCCGAGCCAGAGCAGGGCGAAACTATCGGTGTCCACCCCGCTGCCGGCCGCCCGCTCGGCGACGGCCGCCAGGTTCGCGTCGTTGTACAGGGTGATCGACCAGCCGAGCTCGGCCTCGAGCCCCGCGCGCACTCCGGCGGTCGGCCACCCGGTCAGTTCGTTCGGCAGAAAGAGCTCGTCCGTTCGAGGGGAGACGGATGCCTGCAGCCCGACGCACACGGACGTCACCGCGCCGTCGTCGACCGCTGCCGCCGCACACGCCGCCGCGACGGCCAACCGGATCGTGGCAGCCGCAGCATCGGCGGCGTCGCGGGCGACCTCGGCCACCGGGAAGACGGATCCGACCGCGTTGACGACGGTGGCGACGACTCGGTCGGATTGCACGTCGATGGCGACGCCGAGCATGCGGTCGGCGCGTACCCCGTAGATCGCCGTGTTCGGGCCGCGGGTACCGCCGACCAGGCCGACAGCCTCGATGAATCCGGCACTCTCGAGCCGACGCACCATCTGCGACGCGGTCGGCTTGGAGACGTCGGTGAGGGCGCTGAGCTGATTTCGCGAGAGCGGCTGGTTGTCGAGGAGGATCGCCAGGGCCGTGCGGTCGTTGATGGCTCGCATGAGGGCGGGGGTGCCCGGGGACGTTGTCGTCTCGGTCATTGCGCTCCTTCCGGCCAGGTGGTTGCAGGAACGCTAACAGAAAGGTTTCTTAACAGTAAAGAGAGTTAACTAACTCGAAACATCCGCCGTCCGGCCGCTCGACATGGCGGCGCGATCTGTGCCATGGTCGTCGCCATGCTCACTCCGCTCCCCCGTGTCGCGCGTCTCGGCGACGGCGAATTCCACTTCAGCAACCAGAGCGCGATCGACGCGGACCCGGGTCTCGAGGGGGTGGCGAGCTGGTTGCGCGGCGCGGTCGGGCCGGCCACGGGACTGGTGTTGCCGCCCGGTGGGGAGGGTGCCGACATCCGCCTCCGCGTCGATTCGACCGTGCCCGCCGAGGGCTTTCGACTGGAGATCTCGACGGCGACGGTGACCGTGAGCGGGGCGGATTCGGCCGGGGTCTTCTACGGCTGCCAGGCACTTCGACAACTCATGCCTGCAGCGACATATAGGCGCGCGCGGGTCGAGGGCGTCGAGTGGATCGTGCCCGCAATCGTCGTCGAGGACGCGCCCGCCTTCGGTTGGCGCGGCGCCATGCTCGATGTCGTGCGGCATTTCATGCCGAAGAACGACCTGCTGCGCTTCATCGATCTGATGGCCATACACCGGCTGAATCGGCTGCACCTCCACCTCACCGATGATCAAGGGTGGCGGATAGAGATACTGCGCTATCCGCGTCTGACCGAGGTGGCGTCATGGCGCCACGAGAGCCAGGTCGGCGCGGGGCCGACGGCCGGCTTCGACGGTCGACCGCACGGCGGCTACTACAGCCAGGACGACATCCGCGAGATCGTCGCCTATGCGGCAGAGCGGTTCATCACGGTGGTGCCGGAGATCGAATCGCCCGGCCACGTGCAGGCGGCTCTCGCGGCGTATCCGCAGCTCGGAGTGACCGGCGAGACCCTCGACGTCTCGCCACGCTGGGGCATCATTCCGAACGTGCTGAACCTGGAGGATTCGACCGTCGAATTCTTCAGGGATGTCCTCGACGAGGTGATGGACCTGTTCCCCTCCGCGTACATCGGCATCGGCGGGGACGAGTGCCCGAAAGACCAGTGGCGAGCGGATGCCCGCACGCAGCAGCGGATGCGCGAGCTGGGTCTCGCGACGGAAGACGAGCTGCAGAGCTGGTTCGTGCGACAGCTCGACGAGCACATCACCGCCCGGGGCCGGCGACTGTTCGGCTGGGACGAGATCCTCGAGGGTGGACTGGCTCCCGGCGCTACCGTCGCATCCTGGCGCGGGATGACCGGAGCCGTCGCCGCCGCGCGTGCGGGCCACGACGTCATCGCCTGCCCCGACGATCAGGTGTACCTCGACTACCGCCAGTCGGAGCTCGACAGCGAACCGATCCCGGTCTCGATCGTGCTCACCCT
>Ga0247815_10003653_pt1 | contig 11006 bp, 12 predicted proteins | sample UWRJL194509B1_FD_181014 | JGI IMG/M metagenome (GOLD analysis project Ga0247815, IMG submission 181014) | Plant litter microbial communities from Arlington Agricultural Research Station in Wisconsin, United States - UWRJ-L194-509B-1 | ecosystem: Environmental > Terrestrial > Plant litter >... | reverse complement strand
AAATACTTGGTTTCTTCTCGCCGGTCGGGAGCGCCCGTCCATGTTGTCCATTGAATCATACCAAGGTTAACACGGAGAGACCGAAGTGTGGAGGCAATCCCAAGACGAACTATAGCAACTCCAGAGTGACCACCGGGAGCGTCTCCGAACGGGCCACACAGGCCCTGTAGGTTCACTGCTGCAGCCACAATCCATTCTATTGCGCGCGATATGGCAAACTGTTTGGTTTCGTAGAGATACCCTAGTAACTTTGACGCGCGTTTTGGCCGCTCGGCGAGCACATGAAGCAGGAAAATCCTCTTCGGGAACTGGATAGACAGGACGACCCTCGCAAGATGCTCCTGGGTCCGCAGTGTGCGCGCAAAAAGGACGCAGGCGTGCTCATCCCGAAGCCGGACGTGTTTGTAAAGCACTTCTGTGGCAGGTTGATACCAGCTTCTACTGACCGATACTGCCGAAGATAGTGTGTAGGCAAGGTCCAGGTCAGTCGATGTTTGGTTGATCAACAAGTCGCCGTACGGCTCATTCGTAAGAGATGAGAAGACCACGCGAAGAATATCCTCGTCAAGTTTCGCAAACGGCATCTGTGTTGCGGCGCATCCGACCGTCTTGGTGGAGGTAAACCAGCGGTTCGGCATCTGCAACCAAGACGTCTGTCGAAGTGGCAGGGTTGTCAACTAGCAAACGTAGCACCACCGATGGCGCAGCGTGGGGCAGGTTGACGTGGCGATTCTTTGGAGCACGTGGGGTACACCCCACTGAGGGCGACGGGCAGAGAAGGGTGGCGGCTGGAGCCGTGTTATTCCCAACCTCCAAACAACTTGCCACTTCCCGTCGTCACGCGGCACGTTGTACCTGAGTCACTTGTAATGGTGTTTGGGGCAACACAAGAAGCAGATTGTGGAGATCAGTCCGTACAGTACACTTGGATGATGTTGAGGGATGTACAGAGGGGAGGGAGATGGAAGGTGATGAGTGGGTACAGGAGATCAGACAGATGATGACGGGCAAGGTTGAGGCCGTTTGAAACCCTTCTTTTGCGCGCAGGCGCGGAGTTAAGAAGAGCGCGATTAGTGACCGCCGCCGATAAGGGGGGCGCGCTCGCCCTCGAAGATGCCGCGCTGGCCACGACGCGAGATGAGGTAGGCGGCGCGGAGGACCCAGAACAAGCTGAGGATGGCGAAGACGAGCGACGACCACTTGATGAACGAGGAACCGTACTTTTGGTCTGCAACGCGAGAACGTTCGAGTCAGATTTGGGATCGTGAGAAGAATGGAGGTAGACATACGGTCATAGATGGCCCAGAGCACCCAGGTGATGGCGGCCGAACCGGAGATATCGCCATCAGCATTGCCGAAGGCGTAACCGGCGCTCGTGCTCTCGAGGAAGAAGAGTGAGAAGAAGACGAGAATCTTGGTAGCGATGCCTGCGTGGACTGAGGTGCTCACGCCGAACGCCTCGAATGCGGTGAGGAAGACGAGGTAGGTGGTCCAACCGTGCCACAGACCGAAGGGAATGTGTACCCATAGCTCATCGTTGATGTTCTCGGCAGCGTGATGACGCTTGACGCTGTAGTAGGTCTGCGACACGGCAGCACTAACGATGATCGCGAAAATGAAGGCGACGATGCTGTGACCGCGGTTCCAGACGCTCACGTAAACGGCCTGGAGCACGGAGACAAGCGCGAAGCGCCATCCAAGACCGTCAACAATCGTGCGCTTTCCGTTGGGGAAGAATTGGTAGACAATGAATCCAAACAAGAGCACGTGGATGGCGCTCCAGATGTACCAAGACCACCAGGCGGCCGTAATGTAGGTATCGCGGCCGTAGTGGTGCCAGCCCCAGTTCGGGCCATTGAATGTGCCAACATTGAGGCCGAGGAAGAGAACATACGACAGTACGTTCACAATCTATATAACAAGGAGAGTGGGTAAGGTTTGGGACTGGTGTCTCCGCGGGATTCCGAGCGCACCTTGATCAAGATGCCGTCCTTCCAGGACGAGCCATCGTGGGAAGACGTGGGCAGAATGGGCATGGCTAGGTCGTAAGACGGGAGGTCGTGAACGAGGGGACAAGCTGAGAAGGGCACGTGTGTGCGGGTGTGCGGTCTTTTGTACTCGAGGCTGACGGGCGGGTCATGTGGTACGTCATTTCACAGGAGTTGTTCACAAATCCCTGAAAATGTCACGCGGCGATGGGTCGCACGTTCGGCGGCCCAAATGTGTTGTCCACGACTACCGGCCGGAGATGAGATGTCCGGTTGCTGGACGCTGGTGTTGCCGGTGCGCTCGAGCCTGGGCTACCAATGGCTCTGGAAGGCACGGCAAACACGAACGGGCATGTGGACGCGGAGCACGGCAGAAGATGACGTTGGATTTGCGCGAGATGCGCAGCTTGTGATGCCGTGGACACTCGCCTGGCCGCGGTTCCGAGCCAAGGTCGCGCCACACCGGCCATTTCTTGCGCAGCTCCTACCAAGGGCCGCAGCTATCCCGCGTAGCTTGCTGAGAAAGAACTGACACCAGCTGGCGCGCATTGTGAGCGACCGGAGAGGTCCCCAGCAATCGTGGCTGCACGTGCGCGTTCATGTACCGGTGCTACAACGGAGATTGCGTGGTCACCCCAAATCGGGGCTAAGAATAGTGGAAGCTGTCTGAGAGAATTTTCATTGATAACTGCAGGGAGATCTGGAATCGGCTCTAAGATGGGATATGGAGATAACCCACGGCCTGTGGACGATCCAAGCAAGGCAAGCAGGAATAACCAGATGGCCGGTTTTGAGCCAATATAACGAGCGTTAAATACTTTGGGGGTACATTAAAGCTTGATGCCGCGGGTGGAGTCTTGCTTGTGCAGCGATTTGGCTCGAATTCTCGAGGAGGAAGTAGTTCAAACTCCGCACATTTGATCGGAGCGGTTAGATCGAACATAGCGCCGAGGAGAGCCGATCTTCCTCAGGTATTAAGGAGTAGACAATGCCTAGAACATGGTAAGCAAGCCGGGGCTAGTTTTTGGAAATTCCTTTCGTGGGGCTTGGTAGTTGGCACGGACTTGGGACTTCCGACCTGTCATGAGGCCAGTCCATCGAATATCCATCTCAGATCTTACACCAGTATATGTAATTCATTTGTCTCATGTTGATCATATCTTTTGTGCTCTGCAAATACCAGACAACGATACGTTCCCCCGTGAGGATCTGGGGACGAGAAAAGACCTTCAGCCCATCCATGCGAAACTACCGCTTTATTCAAAATCATCTAGTTTCTTGGGAAATATCATTCGGCTCGTTGAGTAGACCTGAGCTTTCCTGCTCAAGCGACGACATAGAGATGTTAGCTCGATACGTCAGCGGCTCTCTGTTGCTGTATTCTGGGTCCGGCAGGAGCACCCGTATTGGCTGCCACTCTTGAGCTTCCTCCTCCTGAAATAACTCGTTCTCTGGATACCACAGCTCTTTATCTCCCCCGACACTCCTCTCGAACAGGTCCCGCACAAATGGCAACGCAGCCCGCCCCCGCTTGCAACTGCGGCACCACCTGAGTACCAGCTCGCGCCGTCGTTTCGCTACTGCATTCATGATGTCGCGGTCAACTGTGGATAGAGCCGGGCGGTGGTGGTTGACACCGCGAGAGCGACGGCGAGGGCGACCTTCAAGTCGCAGATCGATGATGAGACGTTGGAGGTGTGGAAACCCAAGGAGCGCATTCGTTTGGAGAACTGAGACGACATCCAGCGTGTGCGTCCGTTCCCATTCATCAAGCCAGGGATCCTGAGCAATGAACTGGGACTGCTCTCCGAGCTGGACGCCGTGCCAGTGCATGAACCTGTCTAGGACGCGCTGGAGAGTGTATGCAGACTCCTCGTGTAGGCGAAGATGAGTTAACTCGGGGCAAGCCATCGCGAGATCGCTCAAGTACCCTTGTTGAGTGTTGTTCATGTTGCGGCCCAGGCCGCTGAGCCATAGTCTCCGTAGTCGTGGAAATGTGGTGCGACCTGTCCGCGATGGGATGATGCCGTCTCCTCCCACCATGGTCAAGGGCGTCATGACCTCCGACCACATACGACTTTTCCCACGATATGCGATCTCCTCGAGCCGTGGGTACGTCCTCGAATTCTTTGGACGAAAAACCTCAAAGTACATAGGCAGGTTTGGCGAATAGAGTGCGACGTGCAGTGTACGCAGCGTTGGCGCGACCATGTCGAAGAAAACACGCACATCGCGCGCGAAAACTTCGTCAGGCTGCGGCTCACTGTCCGGTCGCGCTGTAAACTGCATATGCATGTTCCATTGCCGAGCTTGATAAAGTTTATGCGCGTACTTGGGCGTGTCGCGACGCGAGGGTTGGTTATGATCTGTCAGTGCGACGTGCTCGATCAATGGGATGTTGGCCGGGTACTGAGTGAGCTGTTGGACGATGAAGCGGAGATGCTCTGGGCCGTGAATGAACATGGAGCAGTATTTGAGCGGCCGCGCGATCTCGCGACATAAGCGGGAGACATGGCGGAGGGTGAGGTGGAAGCGAGCATTGATATAGCATGTGGCGCGAAAGATTTGCGCAAGGATTTCGACGGGGAGGAGTACGTCTTCTGCCGAAGTGTCACAGACGGTCTGAGAGGTCATGGCAAGCGCAATGCGGCAAAGGTGAGCGCGATCTCTCGCTTAAGAACAATGCTGGCGTTGATGGATAGGAGAGGAGATAACCGGCCCGTCCCATTTCAGAACGCCGGGGCCGAAGGTCGAGCTCGAGTCCATTCGAGAACGAACCACTGAGGCCATGAGTCAGGCCGAAATTGTAGCGGGCCAATCTCACAAAGCCGGAACGTTTACTACTCAGCTCGCTGGTGGAGGTCCCCGAGCAATTGTGACTGCACGTGTGCGTGTTCACGCGTTCACGTACCGGTGCCCCAATGGGCGTTGTTCGGTCAGCCCAAATCGGGGTTAAGGATAATGGAAGACAGCTTGAATGATTTTCTATTGATAGGTTCAGTTTACTGCAGCATCGGCGTCGCAATGGAATACGGAGATAACATAACTCGGTAGCTACGCGATCGCAAATGGCAAGATGATCATTGAGCCAATATAGCAAGCAATTCATGCCTCAGGGTACATTGAGTCTTTTGACAGCGGAAGGACTCAAGATCTCGTTTATGGCACAATTCGGTTCAAGTCTTTGAGAACGAAGTAGTTCAGACTCCGCACAACTGATCAGAAAAGCGAGCTATGACGCCTTTATTATTATTCGGAATCATCCGCTTCTTGAGAATCCACCCATGTGGCGCGGAAGTCTCCTTCATCCTGGTTAAGCGACAACATAGGGATGTTAGCTCGATACGTCAGCGGCTCTCTGTAGTTGTAGCCCGAGTCTGGTAGGGTCACCCGTATTGGCTGCCACCTTTTTGCTTCACCCTCCTGGAACAACTCATTCTCCGGATTCCACACCTCCACGTCTCCCCCAACGCTCCTCTCGAACAGGTCCCGCACAAATGGCAACGCAGCTCGTCCTCGCTTGCAACTGCGGCACCACCTGAGCACAACCTCCCGCCGTCTTTTCGCTACCGCATATATGATGTCGCGGTCAACTGTGGATAGAGCTGGGCGGTGGTGGTTGACACCGCGAGAGCGACGGCGAGGGCGACCTTCAAGTCGCAGATCGATGATGAGACGTTGGAGATTCGGAAACCCAAGGAGCGCATTCGTTTGGAGAACTGTAACGACATCCAGCGCGTGCTTCCGTTCCCATTCGAAAATCCCAGGAGCTTGAGAAGTAAACTGGCATGTTTCTCCTAGCTGAACACCGTGCCAGCGCATGAACCTTTCCAGGACGTGCTGCAGTATGTGTGTAGACTCCTCGTGCAGGCGAAGATGTGTTAATCCAGGGCAAGCAATCACGAGATCGCTTAAGAAACCATGTTCGGTATCGTCGATGTAGCCACCTAGTGCACTGAACCACAGCCTGCGCAATCGTGGAAACGTAGTGCGACCTGTCCGCGTGGGGATGATGCCGTCGCCGCCCGCCGACGGCGTTGAGAGCTCCCGTCCCATCCGCCTCGCTGCACGATACGCAATCTCCTCGAGTCGTGGATATGTTCTCGCATTCTTTGGACGGAATATCTCCATATACACAGGCATGTTTGGCGAATAGAGTGCAATGTGCAGGGTACGCAGCGTTGGCGCGACCATGTCAAAGAAAACACGTAGATCTCGCGCAAACATTTCGTCAGGTGGCGGGTGATTGTCTGGTCGCGCAGTATGATGCATCTGCATGTTTGAGTGCCGAGTTGGCTGAAGAGGATATCCTTTCCTGGGCGTGTCGTAACGCGAGGGCTGGTTGTGATCTGTTAGTGCGACGTGCTCGATCAATGGGATGTTGGCCGGGTACTGAGTGAGCTGTTGGACGATGAAATGGAGATGCTCTGGGCCGTGAATGAACATGGAGCAGTATTTGAGCGGCCGCGCAATCTCGCGACATAAGCGGGAGACATGGCGGAGGGTGAGGTGGAAGCGAGCATCGATGTAGCATGTGGCGCGAAAGATTTGCGCAAGGATTTCGACGGGGAGGAGCATGTCGTCTGCCGAAGCGTCGCAGATGACTTGAGAGGTCATGGCGAGTGCAATAGAGTGGATTCGAGTGCGATTTTCTGCTTAAGAAGGCTGCCAACGGCGAGGGGATATTCCAGAATGATCCACTGAAGCCACTGCTTCCTTTCTCAAGTCAGGCCAGCAGATTGTGACGTGGTCAATTTCACAAATACAGGGCTTTTACCGTCCAAATTACTGGTGTGGATGGCCAGTGTTCGGTGCGTGACGATGGTGAAAGGACAAGGACTAGAGTCACGAGACACGGAGGCAGAGGCTCGATTGAGTACACCGCCGGATGTAGCAACCCCATCCCCCTGTCTAGCTTCTACTTGTCAATCACAAATCAGCTCGTGACAAGCACAAGAGCTCAAGTCGCTTGTTTTAGCACGTTCCCGATGTCGGATAATTGAACTTACTAAGTTATAAGTGGCGTGCTGCGGATCATTGCGATCCACTGGCCTCTTCCAACTGCGATCAACGCACGTGTTGGTATTTTTATTCTTCTTCCTGCACTATGCTCTTTCGCACATCGCCCCTCGTGTGCGGCTGCGCGCATGCACACGCCAGCACTTCATTGCAGCTTATATGCATGGTCTACCACAATGCATCGTGCATCTTCCTCAACCAGAACTTGAAGCTGTGGTACCGCGGGCTTAGGGACGGCTTGGCGGTCTTGAGGCGCAGTGCAACACGTCGTTCTATATGGCCATAGCTTGCGTCCGAGTCTTAGCCTGAAGGAACTATGGCTGCTAAAAGTGCGTTTAGCGCGTGTAAATGATCTTTAACAACTTGCGAGTGCGTCAAAATATGTGGCAAGATAAACTTTGGTACCTTGAGCTCGAGTGAGATTGCAAGAGTACAGGTAACCTGACAACTGGCATTGAAGTGGGCTATCCTGCTGCTGCTGCACGTGACTAAACGAAGCCTAATATCGAAGCGAGAAATCGTCCCTATTCGTACTCGAGGGTCAGAGGGAGGAGGGTCCAGGTGTGCTTCGTTTCTCCATTCCCCACATTCTCCTCCTCATGCTTCATCCCGCCGCAAATCTTGAGACGGTGATGTTTGCCGGCATACCAGCCCATGCTCGAGAGTTCCGTCGTGTCGCCAAACTGACCAATCAGCGTTTGGGCGACTTTCGGAGCGACAGCCGCGCCACCAGCAATGATAACGACGTCGGCAACCTGGTCACGTTCAGGACTGATCGGTGCGCAAGTTGGTTATGAGCTTACCGTAGCGACTATGGCCCCGGTGCCGATCAAGGCTGAACCTGCCCCGAGACCAAGTGCAGCGGCAGGAAGGGCAATGGCAGCACCACCGATAGCAACGACGCCAGCGCCCGCAGCAAATAGCATGGGCTTGACGACGCTCCAGGTGTTGTTCTTCTCGACGCCGTCAATAGTGTAACTGGCCTTGATAGTGAAGTGAACGGCACCTGGATGGAATCAGCAATGTGGCAAACGTGGCGCTGTAAACTATGAATGGCGACGACGACAGGGAGAAGCAGAGCAAACGGGCAGGAAGCAAGAAGTGGCAATCGAAGAACTCACCGGTATCGCGATGAAAAACGCTGCCTGGCTGCACATTGTTCTCGTAATAGAGCGGGCCGAGCTGGTCGAGGGAGATATCAAGAGGAAGGTTGGTCGTATTGACGAGGCTAATCGAACCGCCCATCTTGAAATGCGCTAATTGGTGGTGAGCGGGGGAAGTGAAGTAATATGAGCAGATGTCGGCGGTGGAACTGAGGCCGAGTGCAGGGATGGGATGACAAGAGGCTCGCCTTTTATGACAATCTGTCGAGGTACAAACGGCCAGGGGCGGACAGACGATCGAAATAGAATGAATTTGGACATACGGTGGCGTAAGCGTAAGGGCAGAGTGGAGTAATTTACCTGCCCTGCCTTTCATCACATGCGATTACGGCTTCAGTAGTCGGGGAATGATTACATAGTACATGCATGGAAGCGAGGCTTCCCAGCTGCGCGCATGCGAGAGGATCCATGGGCGTGAACGCAGAGAAACGACGAATGTCGTCTTGCCCACAGCTGCAGGTGAACTGATGCCAGTCCAGCACCACGAGCTACTCGAGACCGCATCCGACAGAGTACAAGATGAGCCCCCACGGTGCCTGCACTGGCATAGGGTGTATGATGTGGAGCTCATGGTACGGTTCAATGTGCATGATACGAAGGCAGGTAGAGATCTAAGGTACAGGGTAGCGACATCGGCTAGTGTCTTCACCCCAGATTCTATACTAAAATCGTCTTTATGACAGAGTGGAGCGGCTCTTGTCAGAGCTGTACCCACACGGATGCAGCGCGGTGAATATCCGATGACACGCAGTGAAAATGTGAAGGTCGATGGAATGAGCCCGAGTTGGGCGACATCGCGATCAACTCAAACCCCACAATTTGTGGCAACCGCCTCAATCTCAAGCCCAATCCAGGATGTCAAGAATTCTTTTATCATGCTGTAACTTAGATATAGGATGTTAAAACACGGTTAACTATGGAGGAAGATGCCTGGCGCGACGTGGCGATGTATGATATCATGGTAACCACGGTAGATTGTTGATTGTGTTTCATGAGGCCCGCTTTGATCAGGTCCTGCTTTAACTACTCCATCACATCTGCCGACAGCTCAGGAGCGATTAGTCTTGAGCGAGTACGTATATAACGATGGGAGCCCGACTTAGTAGAATGACCCTCTCATCAGGCTTTCTCCGTCCACCGTCAGTACTCCACCATGTCCCGCCCTGTTGCCATCTTCGTCGAAGACTTCTTCACTCGCATGCTCTTCCAGGGTGACGAAGCCGTATCGGCTTCGACAGTTAGTGGCGACATTGCTCCTGACGCTGAGATCCTGTACGACCTTTAGCTTGGCACGCCGGCACGCCCTTCGTCCGATGCTCACCTTGACTTGCGCGCAGTATCAACGGTGAATCGTTCACCCAGGAGCGTCTCTCCGAAGCCAACGTGTTGCCTTTTCGCACCGCTTTTACCGCCAAGTTGCAACACATGAAGGACCTCAACATCCGCTCGGTCGACGGCGTAACCGGACTTGCAGCGCAGCACGCCCACTTCCTCGTGACTGGCAAGAACGATGACGAGAAAATCCAGTATCACGCAACTACTCTCGTGCGCGTCGGTGCCAATGAGGACGGCCGAAAGTGGGTGACAGGCATGTGTATTATTATGGGCCCCGAGATGGAGGAGGGTGCAGGGCTCGGGCTATCGGCATGAGCCGACGAATGCTTTGTAGGAAGTTGTATCAAATGACAATGGATTTGCGCGAGCGTGCGGCAATTCACAACTTTCCTGGAGACTGATCAACCTTATAGTTAGAGTTGGCAGCGACAAGCACTAAGCGTGAACATAAAAAAGAGCTAGATTCATGAACTAAAGCCTGTCAAGGGGTACATGCACTCATTATACAATACCATGCTTCTCTAGTCTGAAATAATGCGCTAGTTGTGGCATGTAGACATCATGGGGGTAAGCTCCAATCATTTGCTTCATACGTGGGTACGCTCCAGTCGTCCGAAATGGGTAAAATCGGGTCGTGCGGCTTCCATGTGGGAAAGTTCCAGTCGTCCGACCCCAACGCGATGTTTGCTCGAAACGTCAGCGACTGTCTGTAAGTGGGCAGACGTATCCCTATTGGCTGCCATCTCTTGGCTTCTTCCTCTTGGAATACTTCGTTCTCCAGATGCCACAGCTCTGTGTCACCGCCAACACTCCTCTCAAATAGTTTGCGCATGAATGACAGAGGGGCTCGCGCCCGTGTGCAGCCATGACACCACCTGACCACAACATCTCGCCGTCTTCTCGCCACTGCATGCATGAGACCATTATAGATCTTGTCTAGATCCGTGCCACGGCCGCGGGCGTCGGGTCGCAGATCTATGATGAGGCGCTGGAGGTGCGGAAACCCAAGAAGCGCATTCGACTGAAGGACTGACACTACATCAAGGTTCTGCAGCTGATCCCAAGGTGTCGCGCCACGAATAAGAGCAGAAAAACGAGACATTTCTCCGAGCTGGACACCATGCCAACACATAAAACGGTTTAGGGCGCGGTGAATGGTGTCTAGAGACTCCTCGTGCAGGCGAAGGTGCGTCAATTTCGGGCACGCCATAGCCAGATCGTTGAAAAACCCTGGCGCAGACCCGTCGCTGTACCGGCTTGCATGACTGAGCCATAATCTTTGTAGTCGTGGGAACGTCGTACGACCAGTCCGCGAAGGTAAAATACCGTTGCCCTCCTCCTCCGAGGTGCTTGTCTGCCCAACGCTCTTCGGTCCACGAAACGCGATCTCCTCGAGCTGTGGATACACTCGGCCATTTTTTGGCCGAAAGATCGCGAGATAGACAGGCCAGTTTGGAGAGTAGAACGCGACGTGGAATGTGCGTAGCGTAGGTGCAACCAT
>Ga0247815_10003652_pt1 | contig 11006 bp, 10 predicted proteins | sample UWRJL194509B1_FD_181014 | JGI IMG/M metagenome (GOLD analysis project Ga0247815, IMG submission 181014) | Plant litter microbial communities from Arlington Agricultural Research Station in Wisconsin, United States - UWRJ-L194-509B-1 | ecosystem: Environmental > Terrestrial > Plant litter >... | reverse complement strand
CAACTTCTCCAACTCGTCACCAGCCAAGCCCTCAGACTCGGGTGTGTTAATAACGCACTTAGGACCGTCTAGGTACGCCGGATCCCCTCGGACCTCAACCGGAGTACCCGGACGTGTCTCGGACAAACCCGTCGGGCACGTTCGTAACAGTATTCCAAATCTCGAGAGTTCTAGTGCATGGCTAGTGGCCGACGTTCTTCTCACACGCCACTTGTTCCTATCAACAACGACATCAAAGGACTATTGCGACGGAACAGACGCCGCCAAAACATCCCAGTGACTGCTACCGCGACTGCTCTGCCAGCTCCGGTCTCGCCAGTCGCTCCCGCTCCCGCACCTGCTCCGCCTACTCCACCTGCGCCTGCTCCGCCTACTCCGCCTGCTCCTGCTCCTGCTCCACCAACCCCTGTCCTGCTAGTTCCAAGTCCCGTACCAGCTAGCACATCACCCTATCCGCCGGTCCGCAACGCTCCCGCATCGTTACCTTCCCCGTACCCACCTCAGAGACCTATTGGACCCGCGCTACCATTTCCGTGCCCACCTCGTCGTCTCCTCCGTCCATCATCACTGAGGTCGGACTTCACTCGCTCTACTATTTCGTTGCTCGCGGATAAGCTCGCCGCTATGTCCTTCAACAGCTCGCAGTTCCACGAACAAGAGTCTCCTCGCATCCCTCCGAGACCCTTGAGCGATATTCCCGAACAACCCCGCACTCTCTCTAGACACACTCCCTCGTCCCGGTGCTCCGGTCATCCCCCGTCACCGGTGCTGTCCATCTTCTCAGCCAGTCCGTCCGAAGGACGATGACCTGTCTCTCTGTACAGAGCGCCTTCCGTCTTCTCCGATGACGCCGATTCCCTTTACACGGACTACATCCCGTCCGGCGCGTCATCTCAGCACGGCAGTAGTGTCCGTTCTCGGCGTACTCCGCCGATGGAATGGAACTACTCCGACCGCTCCGCACCGTCCATCCATATGATCCGCTCGGAGAATTCAACTCGCACGCTCCGTTCCGATCGTCCTGCTCCATCTCTCCATACAATCTACTCCAGTGCTCCTGACCCACCAAGTGACCCGTCGTCGTCCGACTCCGACTCGACACGACACGGTGGCGGTGGAGGTCCACATCGTGATCGTCGCTCTCCAGTCCGTTCCCCACGTCGCAGTCAAGCTCCGAGTGCTTCGTCTCATGGCTACGGCGCTCCGCCGCCTCCGCCTCCTCCGCCGCCTCCACCTCCTGGTGGTAACGACGACTTCGACTCTGATGTCAATCGCGAACGCAGACGTAACCGTCGTCGCGAACGCGAACGTGATCGCCCACGCGAACGCGTAGTCTACGTTCCTGCTCCGGGCGGAAGTCGTCGCAACGACGCTGCCAAGCCGGAGAAGTTCAGCAGAGCCGACAAACAAAAGCTCAAGGGCTTCATCAACGACTGTGACAGCTTTTTCCTCGCGTCCGGAGACACCTACAACTCGGACCGCGAGAAGATCATCTTCGCCGGCACTTACCTCACCGGCAAGGCAAAAGCGTGGTATGCCACCTATCTTCGAGAGCTTAGCCGTCCAGTTCCCGAGACTCTGTTTCTCCGGTCCTGGGACAATTTCTGCACCGAGCTCGTCTCTGCCTGGGGCGTAGCTAACGAGGCCGAGTTGGCCGATACGCGCCTCACCGCTCTCAAGATGAGCGACTCGGACCACGTCACGACCTACAAGCAGAGGTTCGACGAACTTGCCAAGCTCCTTCCGTGGAACCACGCCGCATTCCTTTCCCGCTTCCGTCGCGGAGTCGCTCCGCGCATCCGCAAAGTCATAGCTGCTAGCGCCGGAGCGCGCCCCGACACGCTCAACGACTACTATCAACTCGCCCTCGAGATCGACAACAACCACTGGCTCGAGGTAGAAGAGAACAAGATCTCACGTCGGGAGACACCATCGTCATCCACTCTAAAACCCGACAGCTGCGACTCCGATCGCCGCAAGCGCCCGCACCAAAAAAGCTCCAGTTCCTCCGGGAACAGCAACTCCAACGCGCGAGCCGCTGGGTCTGCTCCGTCCAAGAAGCACAAGACAAGACGTCCAACAAGAAGGACATCCCCGGACTTGGCTCCAATGGCAAGTTAACTGATGCTGAGCGCAAGCGTCGCATGGACAACAACCTATGCCTGTACTGCGGCAACGCCGGTCATTCCGCCAAGGACTGCAACAAGGCTGAGTACAGCCGCAATCAGACCGCCGGCCGCAAGGCCGCCTCCGGCAGCTCTGCTCCGTCTGCCGATGCCTCCTCCGCTCCTGCGAAGGCGGAAAACTAAATCGCGATCATCCCGCTCCGGGGGTCGGTCGCGTCTCCGACCCCATTCCGGAGCTGTTCACGCGGTTGAACGCTGCTGTGCTCACCGCCAACGACGCACTCATCATTCCGTTATCCTGCGACGCGATGCCAACATTCCGCACCCTCGTTGACTCGGGCTCCGAGGACTGCTTCATCGACGTCGCCTTCGCCAAACACTACCGCCTTCCGCGCAAGTGTCTACAAAACCCGCTCCGTCTCCGTCTCTTTGATGGCTCTCTCCGAGGCCTTATTACCCATTCCGTGGCGCTTTCGGTCCGCTTTCCAAGCGGCCAACAGATGATCATCGATTTCCTGCTCACTACCCTTGACCCTACATGTTCTGCAGTGCTTGGACACCGCTGGCTACACCGCTACAATCCTCGTATTGACTGGTTTCACGGCAGCATCACGTTCAACACTCAGATCTCTCCGACGGTCACCCATGACTTCGCTCCTGGGTTCCTTGCCGACGATCCGGATTCTCCGGATGCGTCCGGGACGCCACAACTTGAGCTTTCTGTTCCGGCCTCCGTGCCACTTGATGACACTGCTCTCCAAGCTGCTGCGGCCAACATTGACATCTGACTCATTGGCGCTGCTGCTTTCAATTACGTTCGTCGTCTCCGCGGTTCAACCACTTCCGTTATCATTGTCCGCGACCCTACTATCGTCACTCCGGCACCTTCCGCTTCGGCAAAACCGGCCTCCGAGTCCGGTGAGAACATCCCCGAAGTTTATCACGACTATCTCGACGTCTTCTCCGCTGAGGCTTCGAATCGTCTTCCGGAACACCGCCCGTACGACTAGAAGATCGAGATGGAGGAAGGTTCGTCCCTCCCATCCGGTCCAATCTATTCGCTCTGCTCCAGAGCAAGAGGCTCTCCGTGCATACATCCAGGAGAACCTAGCCAAGGGCCACATCCGCCCATCTTCTGCACCTGGAGGCGCTCCGGTGCTCTTCGTCAAGAAGTCGGATGGCTCGCTCCGACTCTGCGTCGACTACCGTGGACTCAACAAACTCACTCGCAAAGACAAGTACCCGCTTCCGCTCATCTCCAGTACTCTCGATCGTCTCCACACCGCCAAGCGCTTCACCAAACTCAATCTCCGCGTCGGCTACTCCAACGTCCGCATCACCGACGGAGACGAGTGGAAGACAGCATTCCGCACACGTTACGGCTCATATGAGTATCTGGTTATGCCGTTCGGACTTACCAACGCTCCGGCAGCTTTCCAGCACTTCATGAACGACATCTTCTCGGACCTACTCGACGTCACCGTCGTCGTTTACCTTGACGACATCCTGATCTTCTCCGACAACCCAGCTGACCATCCTAAACACGTCCGCGAGGTTCTCCGCCGTCTCCGACAGCACGACTTGTACTGCAAACCGGAGAAGTGCGAGTTCCACACCGAGAACATGTCGCAACACCAAGGCACAGAGGCACAGTGATGAGGGATCGCGCTCAGAGACAGAGGGGATGTGAGATGTGCAAGCGGTGTATAAGCCAACCAGCTCGAATCTGACTAGATACAGTAGGTACATGGGCTGTATATATAGGCAGATGAGAGTGTGGCTGAAGATGAGTCATGGCGATGCGATATGGCGCGATATCGAGTCGACGTGGCACACGGCGCGAGATAGGAAGAATGTCGGCGGCAGGTGACCAGGGGGAAGCTCAGAAGGCATGGCAGGAAGTTGAGAAGCGAGATAAGACGGGTGTGGTGACGAGGGGTGCGAATCAAGGGGCGAGAAGAGGGCGCAAGCGTGATTTCCACAACAAAGGTGCCAGGTGTTTGTGAACCATGCGTTGGAGGCAAACTGCATTGTCGTGCGGTACCTAGAGGTCCTGCGTGACGGGAAGCGGAAGTTCTTGCATGCATACACGCTGATCTCAAGGGTCCGCTGCCGAATGGAGTTCGAGGCTATCGATATTGGGTTGTGTTCATCGATGACACCACTCGTTTTCGCAAGGAATACTTTCTCAGGTCGAAGGACAAGCTCACTCATGCTTTCAAGGAATATGTTGCCTACGCTGAAACTCAACACGCGGGCAAACGAGTTAAAGTGTTCCACAACGACAAGGGAGGAGAATTGATTTCGGGAGAACTGCTAGGGTGGATGTCTGCACGAGGGATGGTCTCGAAGCACACAGAGCGGAAGAGGCATACCAGAATGGTGTGGCTGAACGCGCGCATCGAGACTTGAAGGAGGCGGTGACGGCGATGCTGATTGCAGCAAAGATGCCAGTGTGGATGTGGCCGCTCGCACCCACACTTGCAACTGTATCGAAACCTTGTCACTACCGGACGGCGAAACACCATACACGAGATGGTTTGGGAGAAAGCCGGACCTCTCGAAATTCAGAGTGTGGGGATGTACCGCATACACTCTCGTTCCAGCCGACAAGCGTAATGTCTTCGACTCGCACTACGTCAAGACGGTCTTTGTTGGGTACAGCAGCACAAAGCCAGGATGCTGGATGTTCTATGAGCCTGGGAAACACACCTTCCTCGAATAGTCGCAGGCCGTCTTTGACGAGAACTCGATGCCTGGCCTTGGAGGTGGTACCGTCTGTCTCCATTTGATACCCAACGCAATTGCAACCGGGCAGCTCTTTGAAGACCCTGAGCTTGAGGACGGCAAGTTTTACGCAGGTCCGGGGGGTGAGGCCAACGAAGCACCACCACCAGAGGTGCAGGCACCAGCAGAACCAGATCAACTCGAGCAGGCAGACCCGCAAGACGCAGACCAACAGCATGCACTTCTGCCACTGCATGAACCGGAACAGCAGCCACGACCGCACCAGCAACCGCCACTACCACTACGACTCTCCACGCGTGCGAACCGTACCCAAGCATCGATGCGTGAGCCAGATCTACAATGCACTTCGGCCTACCCACACGCACACTTTGCAGCGATAGCAGAACCACCGATGGACAAGCTTGAGGCACACGACAATCTGCTGGACGAGGCCATCAACGTCGCACTGCTGGCGATGGAATGTGGTGAAGTGTTAGCAAGCCGAGAAGAGACGCTCGAGTACGCGTTCTCAGGGATGGTAGTGGATAAACGTTGGCCGCCTGGTCTAAAGCATGCCAAGGAGCCCAAGACGCTGTGCGAGGCGAGACTCAGGCCGGATGGAGAAGGAGAGCTTTGGGATGCTGCAGCAAATGAAGAACTCGCCACGCTTGAGAGAATGGGCACCATCAAGCTCATGGCTCTGCCGTCTGGGTCAAAGGCGATCCCGAGTAAATGGGTGTTAAAGATCAAGAAGGACGAACGAGGTGAAGTCGAGTGGCTGAAGGCTAGAATGGTGGCGCGTGGCGATCGCCAACGTCCTGGTTTCGACTATACGGAAACTTTTGCGCCAACACCCCGTCCTCCTGCACTGCGAGCTACTTTCGCCATCGCTGCCATTGAGAACCTGGAACTTCACTCGGTAGACGTCACTGCAGCATTTCTCAACGGCGAACTCGACGAGGAAATCTATATGAGGCTGCCCAAGGGGATGCATCCGGAGTCAGTTGCCAAGCTCCAGGCGTCGATCTACGGTCTCAAACAGGGCACGAGACAGTGGCTGAAGAAGCTCCATTCAATTCTGTCGTCTATGGGGTTTGAACGGGTTATGGTGGAACAGGCTTGCTGGACGTATGGGAAAGACGAAACTCGCATCATCGTTCCTACCCACATTGACGACATGACGATCGCCGCAAAATCGCTCGATCCCGTCCAATGGGTCAAACGTGAACTTGCAAAACACGTCAAGATTCGCGACCTCGGTGAGACGACCTTCCTACTCGGTGTCGAAGTCATACGCGACCGCGAGGGTCGTGCCATAGGCCTAACCCAGCGGCAGTACATCGAGGAGACTTTGAAGATGTTTGGGCTCGAATCGTGTTCACCGGTCGCTACCCCATTGGACCCGCATTACAAGTTCAGCATGCAGTGGACAGTGTCACCAGAGGATATCGCACTCATGTCGAAAGTACCGTTCGGGACGCTGCTAGGACGATGGGCTTACCTCGCTAACTGGACACGACCGGACGCTCAATACGCATGCTCGCTGCTAGCACGTGCCCAGAAGGAGCCGAAACCGGAACATTGGAAGGCCCTGAAGCATCTTTCCCGTTACCTTGCCGGCACGCGCGACCTCATGCTCGTATATGCACCTGACCCGAACACGACGGAATTGTTCACGCCTTACTTGGACTCGGACTATGCAGGCGATTCTGACTCAGCCAAGTCAACCTCAGGCATGGTGATGAAGATGGGTACCGGTGCCATATCCTGGTCAAGCAAACTACAACCTATTGTCGCCCTCTCATCCACGGAAGCCGAGTACGTCGCAGCTTGCCAAGCAGGTCAGGAGGCTGTGTGGGTACAACAGTTCTTGGAGGCAGTCGGCTACGACATGTCAGCACCGACGACGATGTTCGTCGACAACAAATCGGCCGTGTGTGTTGCAAGGAACCCTGAGCACCAAACGAGGATGAAACACATCGACGTTCGCTGGCACTGGCTGAGAGAATGTGTCGAGAAGAAAGTGTTCAAAATCGAGCAGATACGGACCGACGAGATGCCCGCGGACATCCTTACGAAGGCTCTGTTTCGCGCGAAGGTGGAAACTGGACGCAGAATGCTTGGACTCACGAGGACGTTTGCTCAACTCCTGGATTGAATGACTTCTCGGATCAGGGGGGTGTGTTGAGAGTTCAGATACATGTGATCCGAGATGTTGATCATCGGGGTTGCGACGGAACTGGAAGCTTTGCTTCTCTGACTTCCGTCGCGCCCCAGCTCCAGCCCACTCCTACTCTCGTGACCTTGAGCTGCCGCTCATAGAGAGACGAGGTGCGGGACAAGAGAGAGCGGGACGAGATTGGTCGGGACCAGGAACAAGGAACAAGGCGAAAGCCAGGCGAGGACAGAAACAAGATGGAACGCTAGACGAGATGGAGGCTAGACGTGGGAACGAAGCACTGCGATGTGCGAAGATGGGGAGAGGCCCGGGGAGAGGCTAAAGAGCAAGACGCAATGGTCTGAACGGGTGTGCTGCGTTCAAGTGGCAACGTTCAAGTGGGGAACAGCGAGAGCGATCGATCGGTGACTGAGGTGGAAAACCACGTCCCCTTTCCTCTGTCCCTCTCGTAACTTCTATAGCAAGGAAATTCAACTATCTAGAGTGTTCTAAATACTAATGGAGCCCCGTGGAACACGCCTGACAAGCGGCAAACCTTCAGGTGATTACCGGATGGGAGGCGTAAGTCCGTCGTGTTACACCGCGCGACCCAAAGAGTGCACCGGCCTCGCTTGTGTCACCCACGCCACCTAAATTACCTGTCAGTCTACTGCAGCCATACTTCGTATTCCAAAGCTGGGTCGCTCACACGATGCAACAACTCAAACCTGCATGCAAGTCGCGTCAGCTGCACAGCGGCATTGGCACTAGTACCTGCACAAACACACCCGTGTAAAACTAGCAAATGTCTGCACATGAATCTTTTGCCAACAACTTGTGTGTCTCCCTCCCGCACTCACGCACAGTCTTTGTCTCATTTTAGACGCTGTAACCAATGTCCTGCATTGTCCTATTTAACTACTCTTCACTGTGCCAGCCATCTCCGATTTAGCTTGATCTACCTTCGGGGTTTCAGCCGCATATTTTGGGTTGAACATACCTGAGCCATTTGATGTGGTCTATATGTAGGAGGCATCATGTGTCACGATTTGATCAGTGGTTTGGGAAGCAAACCTGTGTCAGAACCAAGTCGTTCATAGATTGCAGGCAGTATCACACAACGTTCGTGACCGTAATCTGCCGTGCGCAGCAGCGGCTTACCAGCTAGTTAGGATACTTAGTCAAACTTTCAAGCATTTATATAGCAATGGTAGTAGGACAAGTGCAATATGTACGGCAGAAATTTAGCCCGTGAATCGAGTTGTAGCTACCTCTCTAATCTTAGAGTGAGTATAATAATCACTCAGGATAATCGGTATTGCTTTGTTCGATGTGTGCGAGACATTTTCCGGACTCCCATGGATCGATCCCTAGTTGAATGAGCCGTCCAAGCGTGGTCAGCAGGTCACTATTCTGGAAGTTGCGGTCTGGCCATGAGGACCTTGCGATCCACACATGCTCGTGGAGATAGACGGGTAGTAGCACAAACAACTTGCCTGCCAAATCTCGTACGACATTATGCGACGCGTCGCGTGCACACACGAGCACCACCCTCTTCACTGTGCGAGGGTTCGCATCAAGTATCGCTGCTATCTCGTTAACAAGTGGGCCGGCGATCTCGGCGAATCCGTCCTCCAGATCGATATCAATGAATACTCGCACACCATGCACGCTCTGACGCTTTGTTGGTCCCCCAATATTGAAGGCGGGGTCGATTTCCTGGTACCTAACCACAGTGCTCCACAGCGCGTCAGTCTCCCGATCTGATAAGACGGCATGAATAGGCTGGGTGTGAAACCGTACACGGCTTTGGGCAAAGGGATCGACTGAGTACAATCTTGCAGCGATGTTCAGTGCTGTGGAGCTAAGTGGATCGGGTCGTATCGACGGCGTCATAACCGCGAGCCAGTGGACTGCGCGTGCATGAATGCCTGCGTTGCGTAGCGAGACAATATCCGAAGGAAACGTGGCAATGATGCTGTCGAGCACCCAGAGAGGTGCACTGTCGTGGTCTGGATTGGGAGCAGCAGGTGATCGTTTCCGATTATCGTCTGACTGACGGTGTGGCAGAGCAATTTCGCTGCCGGAGAAAGCATAAGAGTGGTTGAAAACCAGGTGCTTGACATGTCGGCGTGGAAGTGCGGATGGATCTCCCAGCAGCCAGGACAGAAAGGCAATTGCGGGATGATCGAAGATCCGACCGTCCCATCCAATAATTGTGCCGGTGCTGGATCTGATATTGAGAACAAGGACCTCGTATAGAATCGGCATAACACTCGTACGAACGGCGCGTGAGACATGTGAAAGTGAATGTGCGTATGCCGGATGCGAATCGCGGTTTTCTAAGGCCAAAGAGTCAAGAATGCGCAGGACGAGCTCCATTGGAAGGATTTGGGCAGCTGCAGGACTGAAGTCCGTAGAAGAGAAATTAGCAGTGGAGAAGTTATCGCTCTGCATCTCGATGATCACGCCGGACATCATAAGAGAGCAAATCACAAAAGGCAGTCGTTCGGCAGGTGCCGCGGACCCTGTTCACGTCATTTTCATCCGCGCGCCAGCGGAGTTGGGAGAGGGCATGCGGGCCGTGTGAGCTTACTGGCAAACAGAAATCATCAAGTATGTCATTAGGTAGGAAGGCATTGATGACTGAACCGTGATATCATAAAGAGGAAGCCGACTAAACGCTAAATCATCAATCAGGATCAGCGATTATAGCTTCGCGGGGATGGCGGACGACGCTATGCTGAGTTAAAGGTTGTGGTTTGACTTGTTATTTATTCGGAGGCCGGATTACAACTGAGCCCCGATCTCGAGCTCAATGGTGCGGTCACATTCTGCTGTCACAACACTGACCGCCAGTTAAATCAATTTTAACCCACCCAGCATGTATCGATACAATTCTGTTTGAGTTTTCGCTAAATACTCCCACATTAGGTGCCTAGACGAAAACCGAGGGCACTCCCTCAGTCCTCAGGATTAGCGGACGAACGCCGCCTGTTCGAACCGGGAGTATCAGAAGAACAGTCTGACTTGCTGCAGTTATTCCCTCAGTTAAACACGCCAAGTCTCCCGGAAAATCTCAAAAACTTGTTCATCAGTTGTGCTGAGGAGAGGGGTCGGTATGTATTTCGCTGGCAGGCAGTTTCGAAGTGCATGAAGTGCCCGGTAACACGCGGAGATTTCCAAGCAGCGCGTTAGATACCTGAAGTTTGTGTTGGAAGATGTACGTCGAAAAATAAAGAATTGAGACGGCGTCAACTCAGTTATTAACTAATGTACAGCTCGTTATATGTTGGCGAGGGATCCGCAACGAGGCAATTCCACTGAACACTGGTCGCTTGTACTACGTCGGTAAAGACATTCGTTGGCGTCCATCGTGCCTCAAGCTCGGTATCTCCCTTGTACTGCCGATGGTACGATTTCTGCATGTTTCGCGCATACTCAGGTATCGTGGCGTCGATGTCGACCCGCTCGGCCAAGATCTGCAACGACTCTAACGCGTCTTCGAGATCTCCCGAGTATGTGTGCAGTGAAGCAAAGCCCCGGACGGCAACGGTGCTCAGTGGCTGACAGTCGAGGTTGAAGGTGCCAAACTCGTATACGTCACGTAGATTGATCGTGCCTCCGTTTGTGCATGTACAGCGGTCGCTGCCGCCGCCGGGACGCTGACAAGGTGATGCAGGAAGGGGGAGACGAACAAAGCACAGCTCCTCTAGCACGGGTGTGCACCAAGGATCTTCAAATGACGCAATAAATGGTGATGGATCTTCCCAGAGATGAAGATATGCGATGATATAAACAGTGAGCCGTCGCAGCTTTGGCGCGGGCAAGGGTGCAACTTCTGGCCAGAGATGACCATCGATAGACAGTTCTGTGAGATTATCCAACATGGGCTCAGTGAGTAGATCGACGACGCTATTTGCGGAATGAGGGTCCATTCGGTTAGTAATAACCAATGTGAGGTTTGTACCCGGCCGCTGGTATTCTGCAAAAAA
>Ga0247815_10003651_pt1 | contig 11007 bp, 11 predicted proteins | sample UWRJL194509B1_FD_181014 | JGI IMG/M metagenome (GOLD analysis project Ga0247815, IMG submission 181014) | Plant litter microbial communities from Arlington Agricultural Research Station in Wisconsin, United States - UWRJ-L194-509B-1 | ecosystem: Environmental > Terrestrial > Plant litter >... | reverse complement strand
GGCACCGGGTCCTGTAGTGGATGTTCGAACAGCGGTCACAGTTGTACAGTCGCACCATCGACGCGGGCATCAAAGAACACGTGCGTAGCTCACTCGCTTGAAACCACTCTCAGAATCGCGCTGAAAATTTCCCTTTGGGGATGCAGCGATTACGATGAACTGATTGTTCAATCACGGCGTCAAGACAAGCTCATCGCGGTATTAGCTCAATACCTCACATCCGCCACTGAAGCACCAGCTCCGCAACACGCTCCAAATATATTAGCGCAAGTCGCTGACCCGCATCGTAACCTGCATTCCGAAACTCGAGTGCAACCCCCTGCTTCCACTGGTCTGTTGTCGAACGAATGGGAGACCATTTCATTTGAAACACCGACTGTCGGCATTATCCAGAGTGGTGTGATTAGATCTAGCGAAGTTCCTGCCTTGTTCGCCGCGTAAGCAGACATTTTTATGATGCGATCAACTGCTGACGATGAGTTAACAGGTATTTCAGGCACATGAACGCGAGTATCTTTTCGATTCCACATAGCTTCAGTTGTCACTAATTTAGAACCAAAGTCGCAGCTCCCGTTGTTGGATCCCGGTCTGCACCAGCCATCCAAGGTCCTTGAGCGCAGCAATTTTCTCTTCACTGTCATCTGCGCGGTGGCTTCTCGTTTCTTCCCACGACCGGAAGTGTACGCACGCGCGATTTCTTGCGCATATCAAGCTGCTGGCGAGGCTCTCATCTCTGGTGTCAAGTCACTGCAACTGTGTCAGGCATACCTAATCCTTGGAGTTAGTTGAGCCTTTCTCTCTCATTTACAGGTCATGCTGACCTCGACGTGGAACATGCTTCCAGGAGTTTTCTCCCAGGGCGGCATCCCCTGAGGAAGACCGCGCATCACTTTTCCGCGGCATCGCGATCCGACTCGCATGTGACCTGAACCTCGGCTCCCCGATGCAGCAGGTTAGCTCAGATCATGCCATCCGAGACCGCGAGCGAACTTGGCTGGCCTGTGCCTGGCTCGACCTGCTGGCTGGCGGGTCATCAATGCCGCGCGGAGGCCGCCTCATACTCTCAATAAAATCATGGGCATTGGCCACGGACATTCATAGAGATAATGATTTCTTTCTAGCCGCCTGCGTAGATATTGTGGCCACTGCGGTGACATTCGGAGAACTCGTCGAGGACGGTAGCATGGACGGGGCTGATGAGGATGTGGCACTGGCGTCGGTTCAGTTTACTCAGAACGCGCTCTTTACTGCCCTTGAGGAGTGGCGCGGTAAGTAAGCAGCAAGATTTTGATTCACCTGTGCTCATCCAACTTGCAGCACCGGTGGAGGGGATCCACTTTCACTGGTTATCGTTGTACGTTAGTGACGAATGTCTTCAAACATTGGCAGAGGTACCAAGCTGACACAGCTCAGCCTGTCACTGTACTGCGGGTATGATGTGAGAATTGGCCAGAAAAATTGACCACTGACATGTTTCAGGCTCCGGTTCCTCGCGATGGTTCGTCGTCAACAATTTCAAAATCCATCATCTGCTCTTGCCACAAAGGTGTGCTTCTCACAGCTCTTCTTTTTCATAGCTCGCTCGCTTAACATCATATTAGACTTGGACCGCAATCACCGCGGCACTAGAAGCCCTCGCACATCTCCGGCCTCTGTGCATCGACGACGTAACGGTCATTGGCGTCGCTCCTGCCATCCTCCTTGACGCGACGTTATTCGTTATTCGCCTTGCACTGGAGGTGAAAATAATCCCACCTTTTTGTCTTTCCCGCTGATGCGGTTGCAGATAATCCGTCTTTCGGGTGCGCCACTGGGCATCTCGATAACACCCGAGGTGCAGCGTCACGCTCTCAAGCAGATAGACAAGATCCTCATTGGGCTTGGCTCGACAAAGGCGGGCTCATCGGCGGACTCGCCACCAGCTACGACAGCAGAAGGGCCAGCACGAGCTTTGACTGATGCGGTCCGAACCCTGCATAGTGCCGTTGCCTCTGCCGCTGCTTCCCGTTAGATTGGTGTACACAATTCTCTTGTTGTTTGCTGCTGGAGTCTTTGTATTTATTTTAGTGGTGAGATCAAACACGTATTCCCCTCGAGTTCACGACCTCGTCGGGGGCCGAAAGTACCGATCCCACCCGAATCCGCTTGGCTGTTGGATTCACAAGCGCGCGGCGGAGATTGCACGCTACTTCCCTCCTCCACATGAACCTTGTTCCCTATCCAAGACTGGCACATGCCACCACTTGCTCAACTGGAGTGATGCAAATCAATCTGCAGTGGTGCAACGGCCTATAGATGACCTGCGTCGGGCACGAACCGGGTCAAATCGAGCCGGGAGCCGGTGGCACCCGCACTTTAACGGCAGCATGACGGCAGCCACACGCAAAGCTATAAAACGCAGCCCTAAGGCGCAATTCGAACCCGGTGACTCATCTTTTGTCCTCTAACTGCGTCGACAGCCTTCAAGCCCTCGCGCATAACGCCAGTACCATGGATGCTCCGATCTCTAAAACCGACACCCGCACTGGTGACCTCAGTGCAGGCCCTGCTCAAGTCTTGGGCGAGCCTATAGAACTGATGGGTCAGACGCCTGGCGACATTGCCGCAGTTGCGGAAGTCAAACCCGCTGTTGCAACTCTAGACGACCAGACCGCTTTCCTTCCGCCGCGTCAGCTCATCCTCGCATTCCTAGCGCTGTCTCTCGGTGTGGCACTCGCCTATCTCGATCAAACAATGTATGGCCTGTCATTCTTTCGTCGATTGAAGCTCATACGATGATTCCAGCTTGGGTGCAGCTCTTCCAAAGATTTCCGGAGACCTCAAGTCGGGCAAGCAAAGCGCATGGATTGTCACTGCATACTTGCTTACCAACACGGCCTTTACTCCGATTTATGGTCGCTGGAGCGACGTCCTGGGTCGAAAGGAGCTATTACTCGCATCACTTGCCCTCTTTGCGGTATCATCCCTTGCGTGTGCTTTGGCCAAGACCATGATTCAAGTACGCACAAATCGCTAGAATGTGGTCACAATCGACTCAATCTCTGACCCACACAGCTTATCGTATTTCGGGCGATCCAAGGAATCGGTGGCGCTGGTCTCATGGTTATGCGAGTGTTTTCACTTCGGGGTCCAAGCATGAGCCCCATCTCGTTACAGGCCCGTCATAATCTTCTCGGACATCGTCTCTCTGCGTGATCGTGGCAAGTACATTGGGATCACTGAAGCGCTTATCGGCATCGCCGAGTGCGTAGGACCTGTCCTTGGTACGCACCACATTGTCCTACCTGATTTAATCTTAATTACGCACTCCCAGGTGGCGCGCTCTCCCAGTATACTACGTGGTGAGCAACGGTTCCTTGTGCAGCCGTAGCCCATCATCTAAACTCGCGTCAGGCGCTGGGTGTTCTGGATCAACCTTCCGCTTGCTGGCCTCGCTATCCTCCTCGCCCTTTGGCTTGTTCCGCTCAAGGGAGTCGACGGCGATATCAAGAAGAAGCTTCTCAACATAGACTATTTCGGCTCAGCCCTTGTCGTCGGGGCTGCCATCCTCCTCTTCGTGCGTGCCATTATCAATCCAGTTCACTTATCTAACTTGACGCACTCACAGCTCGGCATCAACTGGTTTGGATCACTTATCACAGCCATGACGAGACACTAACAGCGCTCACAGGGGCGGTGTCACCTATGCTTGGGTTTCTGCTGCAGTGCTAGGCTCGATCCTCGGTGGTCTTGCTGTCTTCGTTGCATTCCTTATCTGGGAGTCCCGTTGGGCGAAGTTCCCTATCATCCCCCGTACATCGCTCCCTTGTAATCCGCTCCTTTCGCTGACCCACTTCTCAGTCAGCATCTTTAACAACGTCACGGTCGTTGGCGGATCCATCCAGGGTGGCATGCTCGGTTTGACTTACATTACGGTAGGCTCTGTTAAACGTACTGCTTGCCCGCCGAGTCTATATCTCATTTGAATTTTACAGATCCTGTTGTACGTTCCGCAGTTCCTCCAACTGGCTCGTGGCATGTCGCCCGTCAAGTCTGGCCTCTTGACTATCCCACTTCTCGCACCGATCTGTTCGTCCGATTGGTCCCTTCCCGTAGAGTTAACTAATAAGTTTCTTGTAGGTTTTGTCGTGTACCTCACCGGCTGGATCACGAGCTTGACTGGCCATTATCGCTGGATGATTGTGGGGGGTCACGCACTCTGGTGTGTTGCCCAAGGCCTACAGAGCACGATCAACCTGGAAACATCGATCGGTAAAATTGCCGGTTATCTGTTCCTGGCTGGCTTCAGCAGCGCGTGGACCTATCAGACGTATGCCCATCATCTCATTGAAGCGTCCGGACTCACTGACACATCATTTAGCGGTCTCGTCGCAGTCCAGGCCGCCGTTCCGCGCCAAGAGGTCGCAGTAGTCACCGGTGTTCGCACGTTCCTGCGTCATCTCGGCAGTGCCCTTGGGATCAGCATTGGCGGAGCCCTTCTCAACAATTCGCTTCGGGCAGGCATTTCGTTCTTGTCAAATGAGGACCTGGAGCGAGTTCTGGATGATCCGACAGTGGTGAACAATCCTGCTTTTGCGGCGACTCTCACTCCGGAAGAGAGACTGGGCATTTCGATGGCATACTTGCAAGGATTCCGCCGTGTGTTTTACATGACGGTTCGTGCAGCCATCGCACTTGGCGTCGTTCCGCCGTTGACCTTCTAGCTCAGGTCGCCGCTCAAGGCTTTGCGGCCATTGTGGCACTTTTGATGATCAAACAGCATGAGCTACGTCGCGTCGAGGACGAAGAAATGAGAGACCGCGGGCTGGAGGTCCTGGAGAAGCAGAAGCGTGCTCGTGGAGGTCGCGACGGCGCGCCTGACGAGGATGTGGCCGTTACAGTTTAGCTTCAGGGTGTCCAGATCTGCTCTTTGTCCTTAGGTCTGCTATCTTCGTGTACAAGACGAGCACCCAAGCATTCAGGCAATATAGTCTCATGATGAATAAGACAGGAGCGTGTGAGCGGGTTGATATTGTAAAGTAGACGGTTCCGCCTTGTCCACATCTAAGACTGCACGATCCTTGACCTGAGCAAACTGTGCCTCAAACTTGCCATGTGCGACGTGTAGACTTGCCAGGGAAGCCAGACCGGAAATGCGACATATCATGAATGATGGGTACCCGTGAGGTAACGTTTGACAGTTGATGAGCGCAGTCAAGATCCACAGCATCGCCGGGATCGGTTTCCGGAAATGGAAGTTACCGTCATCGCGTATATAAGCGTGCCGCTAGAACCTACACATCAACTTCGCGACTCGGCTCTCTCTCTAGATCTGCCTCCCCCCAGTCCTCTTTCGCCTCTCGCACTCTCACCACTCATTTTTGACCATGCGCATCGGCTTTGCAGCTCCATTCTTTCTTGCCGCGTCTACGGCGCGTGCAACTCTAAACCTCTATACAGTCTCCGACACCGCTGTCGGTAAATCATTCTACAATGTTTTCGACTTCAACAACATCCCCGACCCGTTCGTCGCTCACTACCGCCGTGTTTTGCGATGTTCTGACCCCATCCTGCGGTATACAGAACTCGCGGACGCGTCACTTACGTTGATAAGCCAACCGCCGTTGCCAACAACATTACTTATGCCCACGCCGACCATTTCGTCCTCCGCGCGGATAGCTGGACCGTACTCAATGCAACCGACCCGGGCCGCATGAGTGCCCGACTTCGCTCAAAAAAGTTGTACGACCGCCACGTCGTGGTGGCAGATGTGAGGCACATGCCACAGGGTTGCGGGTGAGTTTGCTTCTACAACCTGCGCCGGAATAAGATGGCGTCTAGTTGCAATGTCTTCGTAGTCTGGTCACTGTCCCCAGACTGCTGCGTTAAACTCGCATTCTGTGGCTTCGCGCCCGGAACTACGTTTACCGCACGTCAGCCACAGCGCGGCTCCGATGAATGTGAGCCCCTGCGTCCGCAGTAGCATTCATTGCTGAGCAGGGTGTTCCCTGTGCCGAATTAGTTGAGCCCCTGTCGAGTCTAGCACTGTCCAGTGTCAGCTCCTGACTCGCAGTGCCTGCGCGTCTCTGCCATCTGTTCTCAACTGACAACTCACGTCCCGGCTTGGCAGGACCTGGCCTGCGATATGGGAGTTTGGACCCGACAGCTGGCCTGAAGACGTGAGTTCGCTGCAGCTATTCCGTGATGTTTCCAGGAAACTGATATATGTTGGCAGGGCGAGGTCGATATCATGGAAGGCGTCAACGACAAAGGACCCAATGCGTCAACGCTACACACCAACGAGACCGTGTGCACGATGTCCGGCCTCACACAAAAAGGGTGCGTCCTGTTCTAGTTCGATGGATTACAAGACTGACGTTATCGGTCCCACGGCAGAACGCTCATCTCCACTGACTGCGACGCTGATGTGAACTGGAATCAAGGTTGCGCTGTGCAACACAGCCGTGCTGAGAGCTACGGTCCGGCCTTTAACGCGGCTGGTGGTGGATGGTTCGTCATGGAGAAGACAGATGAATACATCAAAGTTTGTCCCGCTCTTCCCTACATCCTGTGTGTCGGCTCACCTTGAGGGTTACAGGTTTGGTTCTGGTCACGCAAGGACAAGCGTGTTCCACTTAGCGTCAAGTACGGCTCTCCCGTCCTCAACCCTGATCTCTGGGGTATGTGCACCCCAATAAAGCCCTTAACGTTTTGCTAACAGGTGTAAATATCAGGTCTTCCCGAGGCGTGGTTCAATAACGACAGCTGCGACATCGCGCTGCGTTTTAAGCCAATGAACCTCCTCATCAACCTCACTCTCTGTGGTAAGCAAATTTCATTAGATTTTTTTCACTTTCAGACGCTGATGCCGAGCCATGCAGGTGACTGGGCGGGCGAGAAAAACATTTGGGCTGCTACTCCCTGTGGTGCAACTTGGCCAACCTGCAAGCGTGAGCGCTCAAGACTTCCGTATTCCACCACAGGCTGACAAACCCACAGAGTACGTGGAGGAGAACCCTGCAGCCTTCGCCGAGGCATATTTCGACTTCAAGGCGGTGCGCGTGTATGAACCGCCGAAGTTTGGCGCTCATGTGGACGTCTCGCTGAACGCGGATGTGTCCGGTGCCACGGAGGCATAAACGGTGTCAGTTTCATGGTTATTGAAGAGGAGTAAGGCTCCTTGCCAGAAGTCAATCGCACTCTCGATTTGCAAAGTACCAGTGCTGATATGCGCTCATTAATACACGGTCGTTCCTGGAGTTGAGGTAGGACTTCCGAAGTCTTGTAAACTTGGCTAGGAAGCTAGCAGGGACATCAACGTGAAGCTATCTGAACCAAGACGTCAGCCGCCGTTTATGACGGTTAAGAGAGGAGAATGTAAGGCATGAAGTTTAGATTCCGGAGCAACTGTATCATGCATGTATCGGAGTGAGGTAATGTAGACCCCAAACACAACGTGTAACATCACGTGATCGCTACCGATTTGGCTTGCAGGCACCTAATAAGAATGAAATCAAAGATTTTATTCGCAACAAAGTGTCCTTTACACTGTTAAATCTACGCTGATCGCAAAAACTTGCCACTATTTGCGTTTCTGCGACTGCCATTAAGTTCGGACTGTATGGCAGCAGCTGCCAGGCGGCTGAGCACATGCTCACCACTCACGAACAACGTCGATGATGTAAATTCCAGCCGCAAGAGGTTCTGCATTTACTAATTATAAAACGTTTTAGATACTCGGACTGTCTATGAGACAGCCTGTGGGGCTGCCATTAAGTTCGCAAGGTGCGGCTAAAGTCACGTGATGTTACACGTTGTGCTTGGGGTCTACCTTAGCAGCTGGGAGGTTCCAGAAGCTGCTAGGATGGACGGCTCGTGCCGGAGTTGGTACAGCTTGTTCTCCTCCCCTTCGTCCATATGAGCTCGCAGTACCACATGACTTCGGTAGCCGCAAATGCCTCCTCGCCTAATTGTCTCACTCTGACAGGACTGGCAATTGAATTGCTCCAACACGTTTGTGTTTTCTGCAACTACAACAACCATGGCCGGGACGTTCGGAACCTCTCGCTGGCTTGCAGTTTTCTTCGCAGAATTGCCATCGCATATACATTTCCGGTTCGATTGAGATGTTTTGTGGGAATGTATGCTGACATGCTGGCAGTCCGTCACTCTGACTGGGTCATCAGCATCCACAATGCAGGACATTAACTGGCTGGGCGATCGCCCCGATATGACCAGCAGAATCCGACATCTGTACATCCTTCACTCTATTTGGACGAGCTATTCGCCATTCATACACAATGCCCGCAACCTACAACATCTCACGGTTACCGAAAATGGGATTGAACTCGGCTTCGCTCTCGCGCTTACCGAACTTCCCAATCTTTGTTGGCTACATATCGACGGATGCGGTATCAGCGCCGACTTCCACGAGTACATACGAAGCACCGAACCCGGAAAAATCCCTGCCGCGCTTGCTCTGCGCCATGTTCGGCTCACGATGCCTTACAACGCAATGTACTCCGTCGACTTTGAATCCTGGGGTATACTGATGATCTGTGGGCCATCCTTGCAAAGTCTAGATTTTGGTGCCAGGCGTTTCGTTCCCCCAGAACGCGATGACTGGGGCCATTATGCGCGCCCGATGCGAGCACTCCAGCACCTGGAATTTGAAACCCTCAAAAGCAAGTACGTGACGCGGCTCGTGGAATTCCTTCAAGTTGGCGCACCACTCTCGTTACACAAGTTACATATTCGAGAATCACATCTCGCGATGGACGACCTTCAAAGTTTGAGCGATCAACTCAGAAGGCTTAGCCCCCGTTTCTCCACAATTGAAGTGGACGAGTAAGATGCTGTACTTCAGGTGGAACCACAAGCATTTATCCGATCACCGGTATCAACGGCCCTTCCGTACAGTTCCGCCGGGCTTATTCCTAGGTCGGGAGTCCAGCCGCTCGTAGATGTACATTGGCGCGAATATCTGGTTCTTGGTACCTTATCATGGCGTGCCTTTCGCCGATAGGTTGGTGTATCTTCCCACGTACGTTGTTCTGTAGTTCAGCTGATACCAAGAAGTGAGCCGACGGGAATTCAATATTACCCGTACTCTAAGGGAGGAGCTGTTTGCTGATCTCAAATCAATGTGAGCATCGCTCAAGCTGAGGCCATGGGTTCGCGGCCAGTATCAAGTCGATATTTCAAGTTGAAGCGTTGGATGGCGTGCAAAGATCTGTTGTATCCCTCTGATAGAAGAAGACCTACCGATCTGTGGGTTTACTTCAATGCGACGGGCTTCTATCAAACAAATTGTAAATATCTTGTGAGGCACGACGCAAGCTGAAACATCTGGATGGAATCATAGCGAGCTACATCCAATGTTTCATATACTACGGCCCTGGTAGAATGGACGTGAGATTGCGCGATAAACGTGGTCAACCAACCTCCCACACTCGTCAACCGCTCGGGGTCAACCTCAGAGTACAGGTCTCTCAGACCAACCCCCGGGTAACACTGGGTTACATGACGAAAAGCACCGCGTCGTCCTCCCAATATCTTGTGGTGCTCACTTCAAAGCTAGGGTAGCTGGCGATGGCATGCAGATGCACAATTTGGCCCCCTTACTTCCTCGAACCTCCTCCTTCCAACCATTCAAACACATCTCCCTCAAATTATACCTAATTATTCTCACGCGCCGTTAAAAGCAGTAAGCATATTTAGTTTCTTCTAGTTATGGCGCTTCAGCGAAGGTTCTCAACCCAGTTGCCGGTCTTACTCTGCTCCTCGATCTCTGGCGCATGGAGCAACTGTATGTACATGTATCAATCGTATCTCACCGACCAAGTGTGCCGGATATCGAGGGTTTTTTGGCGATGGACCGGTGTCTTTATGAACGGATGATCAACAGTGTGCATCGAGAATCAGAATGAAGATGTGTCGGCGAACCCACCCCGAAAAAATTAGAAGGTTGCCGCTGAAACGGGCAGTGGTCCGACTGCGCCAGCTTTGAAGCATTGAGCTACAATGTCTGCCTCGTGCTGTTAGTCAGGCCTTTCTAGCGCCCACTTCGGCGGGACGCCGACACACTGTCAGGGCGCCAGGAATCATGACGAAAAAAATGACGTCACGACACTCGATTCTCGTTGTCAAGCAGAAAGTCTGGAGCGGTGGGTGGAGCAGGTGTTGGGGCTTCGAGGCGAGGACTGTCCGGTCTCTGCCGATATCGGCAACTTGTGTGCGGGACGAGCAGCTCAAATGTCAGCCTGGAGGGGCTCAGGTGGTTGATTTTCGTTGGGTCTGGGAGTAGCCTTCAGAGCATCGTCGGTTGTGGATTGGCTGTCTCACGAGAAGCAAATCCAGCCGGTTGTAACTGTGGTTAACATCGATTTGCACGCAAGATATTATATCGAAGAATAGGTTCATGAAAAATTTCAGCGGGTATTGTGCGATTCAAAGAAGGAAGGTCGTGGATGAGCTTCAGTTTGACTCTGTCGGACGAGTTGAAAACCTGAATCGCTCCTTGGGGAATCGCTGGTCCATGGCAGAATCCTGGTGGTTCAAGCTGAGACAACCTTGTAGCTGGTAGACACAATTAAAATACCGAGCTCTGCCCGTTTTGTGGTCGTCCCGCCACCTAAGTTCGCAAACGTGAGCTGCTGCGTTAGCTTTGACCAAATGGTAGCCGGACATAAAATGTGATCTCCGCCCGTGATCTACTCGTGAGCACGAGTTGCGTTTGACTCTAGCGGGTCTAGCGTGTGCGCCATCCTCGGCAAGAGTTGCCGGCCGCGATGACTGCGCTTGTCTTTCTTCAACCTCCGTGAAACGCTTCTAGCTATCCGAGCACCCTTGGAAACACCATTTCATCCCAGTTCATCGCCAATGATAGAGGAAGAAATGAAGAACGGCGCATGTGGCGCGCGCCCCGGCAACCCGCATCGAAGCTCCGCTTCTTGGACTGCTACAGGCCGGATCCCGCAGGCATCGTATCCGCCGCGCCCCCCACTCTCTTATTCCTTTGAAAGAGGG
>Ga0247815_10003650_pt1 | contig 11009 bp, 10 predicted proteins | sample UWRJL194509B1_FD_181014 | JGI IMG/M metagenome (GOLD analysis project Ga0247815, IMG submission 181014) | Plant litter microbial communities from Arlington Agricultural Research Station in Wisconsin, United States - UWRJ-L194-509B-1 | ecosystem: Environmental > Terrestrial > Plant litter >... | reverse complement strand
ACGCTTAATTAAAGGTTTCAGGGATTTTATTTGTGCGGGTGATAGGACTCGAACCTACACACCTTGCGGCACCAGATCCTAAGTCTGGCGTGTCTACCAATTTCACCACACCCGCGGGTATACTAAATAGTATCTTGCGTCATTACAAGGCTGCAAAGATACAATTAGTTTTTAATTTTCAAAGAAAAGCATAACAAAATAATAATAGTGTAGTCTTCGGCAGTCAGTCTGAGGATTTAAAATCAGGATGTTGTCATTATACGGCTATTGCAAAAAAAAGAAATTGTCTTTTAATTGTTTTGATAATGAGATGATTAACTTTTTTTGTACATTCCCTACAGTTTATGCATGGCAATGCATTCATGTTTATAAAGTGTAATAAAACAGTAATAATAAAACAACATTATATGAAAAAAATAGTGGTTATGGCATCTGTGTCATTTGCAAGCGGTATTCTATTCGTAAATATTTATAATTCGCTGGTTAATGCTGTTGCTGTCGAAAGTGATATTCCGTCATCGGTAATTGCCACGAGAGAATATTTTAAAACAGTAAACCCGGGAGATTTCTTTAAGATATTTTCTCCGCTTACCCAGTTGTTAGCTTTAGTATCCCTTATTTTATTTTGGAGAAGATCGCCATCAGTACGATTGTTTTTGGCACTCGCATTGCTGTTTTATATGTCGGCAGATGTATTTACTTTTATCTATTTTCATCCCAGAAACGATATCATGTTTCTCTCTGAAAAACTACCGGATACCGAAACCCTTAAAAGGTTAGCGTCGGAATGGAGCTCAATGAACTGGTTACGGTCGCTAATAGTGCTTTTAGGTATCATATCTTCTTTTTTTGCAATCCATAAAATTTATACAGAAAAGGTAACCTAATAAATTTCACTAAATGCAAAAAGCCTCTGATTTCTCAGAGGCTTTTGTTGTGCGGGTGAAAGGACTCGAACCTTCACACCGTGAGGCACCAGATCCTAAGTCTGGCGTGTCTACCAATTTCACCACACCCGCAGGCAGATAATGTAACCGATAATTTGTTTCATTATTACGGGTGCAAATATACGACTGTTTTTGAACTTTCAAATTAAAAACCGAACTTTTTATCATTTTATTTTTTCGTATTTTTGATGCTCAATCGTATATCACTAATTTATAATGGATAACATAAAAAACTACATCGATAATAACAAAGATCGATTTATAGATGAGCTTATAGAATTGCTTAAAATACCCTCTGTTAGTGCAGATAGTGCCTACTCTCAGGATGTAATTAATACCGCCGATGCCGTTAAGCACAGGCTTGAAAAAGCCGGCTGCGACTTTGTAGAGATTTGCGAAACGCCGGGCTACCCTATTGTATATGGCGAAAAAACCATTGATAAAAACCTGCCTACCATACTTGTTTACGGCCATTATGACGTTCAGCCTGCCGATCCGGTAGAATTATGGACATCGCCACCGTTTGAGCCAGTTATTAAAAAAACCGAATTACACCCTGATGGTGCCATATTTGCCCGTGGCTCCTGCGACGATAAAGGACAGATGTACATGCACGTAAAAGCACTTGAATATATGGTGCAAAGCAACAGCCTGCCGTGTAACGTTAAGTTCATGATAGAAGGGGAGGAAGAGGTAGGATCGCCAAGCCTTTCATGGTTTGTAGCGCGCAACCAGGAAAAACTTAAAAACGATGTGATATTAATTTCTGACACGGGAATGATATCTAACACACAGCCTTCTATTACTACGGGCCTGCGCGGGCTTAGCTATGTAGAGGTTGAGGTTACAGGCCCTAACCGCGACCTGCACTCCGGCCTTTATGGCGGTGCTGTGGCAAACCCTATTAATATACTGGCTAAAATGATAGCCCAGTTACACGACGATAATAACCATATTACCATTCCCGGTTTTTATGACAAAGTGCATGACCTTAGTCGTGAAGAGCGCGACGAGATGGCTAAAGCGCCTTTCTCTCTTGATGCTTATAAAAAAGCACTTGACATTGAAGATGTGTATGGCGAGGCTACATATACTACTAACGAGCGTAACTCTATACGCCCAACGCTCGATGTAAATGGTATTTGGGGTGGCTACACCGGCGAAGGGGCTAAAACGGTTATTGCCAGTAAAGCCTACGCTAAAATATCTATGCGCCTTGTGCCGGACCAGGACTGGAACGAAATTACAGAACTGTTTACTAAGCATTTTACCGCCATAGCACCTAAGGGTGTAAAAGTAAAAGTTACCCCGCACCACGGTGGTCAGGCTTATGTAACCCCTATAGACAGCATAGGCTATCAGGCTGCGGCACTGGCTTATGCCGAGAGCTTTGGCGTTAAGCCTATCCCGGTACGTTCCGGCGGTAGTATCCCTATTGTGGCATTGTTCGAAAAAGAGCTTAAAAGCAAAACCATTATGATGGGATTTGGCTTAGACAGCGATGCTATACACAGCCCTAATGAGCATTTTGGTATTTTTAATTACCTTAAGGGTATAGAAACCATACCATATTTCTACAAATATTTTACCGAACTTTCTAAATAGAGTTTATGTAAGTTTAGTTACAGTCGCAGTCACAGTTTACAGTGTTCCTGAGCCTGAAAACTGCGACTGCGACTGCTTACTTTAAAAAATCCGCTTTCTAAAAAGAGCGGATTTTTTTATTGATAGCTAACGGTAGTGTAGCCAAAGCCGATATTAAAATCGGGATATTTTTTTTGTTCATGCAGTGCAGGTTCATTAATAGTTTGCCAGCTACTGTTTTCCATAAAAGGAAATTTCACAAAGGTTAGTATTCCTTTTGGCCTTTCTGTTAACGGGAAATTGGGCTGCATCCATTTAAAAAATTTAATGGTTGTATCGCCATTACGGTCAACAATTGTATAGGGCAGATCCTTGCTTAAATTGCCATTTTCATCGGCTTTGCCTAACATGGTAAGCTGTACAAAAAGGCCATTGGCGGGCAGCGGTAGTTCTTTGTCAAGTTTTAAATCAAACTGTTTGTCATTTACACTGTTGGTTATTACAGCATACTGTTCATAATCATTTAGCTTTTCGCCAGGCAGGCCATTGTTGTTAGCCAGTATTTCTACCCTTACCAGTGTACGAAACACTATCTTTTCAAATACGCCGGGGTATCCTTCTGCCTCAAAGGCAATTTTAAAAAGCGGCAGTGCAATCGCGGTAAGGTAAGTATCAGTCTTAGCAGGAATAAAAAAGGCATATTGTGCAGTAGCACGAGACATTTCGAAGGCACGGGTATCCTGGTGTGTTTTTGGGTTAACCACCTGCTCTTTTCGTTTTATCTTTTTAGCCTGCGTTACTATAACCTCGTTAAGCTGTATGGGTTTTGGCGCAAGGTAAACCACCTGCGCGTGTTTTTGCAATGCGACGGTTGTATCGGCATAGCCAATAGATGAAATCGTTACATTATTTACAAGTGTATCTGTTACTGTTGCCATACCATTAGCATCGCTATATACCATAATTATTATTAAGGTTTATGGAAGCATAGGCCACAGGGCTTTTAGTAATACTATCAAGCACTATGATCTGTTTTTGGGCAAAAGCCAATGTAGTAATAAATAGAAAAAAGGTAATGTGCTTCATGTATAACATGTTAAATAAGGCTAATATCTGCAATAAACGTTAAATATCAGGCTTCTAAAAAAAAATATTTTTATAAAAAGTTGCACGGTTTAATTTTTATTCTACATTTGTAGAACATAATCTAAAGTTGTAGAACATAATCTAAAGTTGTAGAACATGCAGTTAACAAAAACCGAAGAACAGCTCATGCAATTTTTGTGGAAAGCAGAAAAAGCATTCATGAAAGACCTGCTGGATGCGTTCCCAGACCCGAAGCCCGCCTCAACAACTGTTGCTACAATGCTAAAGCGAATGACCGATAAAGGGTTTGTAGGCTATACCGAATATGGCAAGAGCAGGGAATATTATCCGGCAGTGCCAAAATCTGATTACTTTTCTAAGCAGGTAAACGGAATGATAAAAAGTTTCTTTAATAATTCGGCTTCGCAGTTTGCCTCTTTCTTTACAAAAGAAACTGATATGACTGCCTCTGAACTGGAAGAACTACGGAAGATCATCGACTCGGAAATTCAAAAAAAGAAGCAATGACCGATTTTTTAATTAAGTCGTCCGTTACAATGGTATTGCTGCTTGGGCTATATCATTTGTTTTTAGAGCGCGAAAAAATACACCGCTTTAACAGGTTTTATTTATTGTTTGCACTTGCATTTTCGTTAGCCCTGCCTTTTATAACTTTTACAGTTTATAAACAGGTTGCAGACGTTCAGGAGGATGTTGCTTCAGCCGTAGTCCCAATGCAGCAGATTACTGTTATGCCGGTTGAAGAACCTGTAAACTACATGCTATACCTGCTTATAGGTATTTATCTGGCAATAACATTGGTGCTCCTATTCAGGTTTGTAAATAACCTGTTGCATTTTAAAAGAACAATAGCTGCAAATGCAACGGTAACGTATAAAAATGCTGTATTGGTGCTACTAACCGGTAAGGTATTGCCGCACACATTTCTGCATTACATTTTTATCAATAAACAAGAGTATGAAAACCGCCTTATAGAAGACGAGCTTTTTACACACGAACTTACTCATGTAACCCAAAAGCATACGCTCGATATATTGTTTATAGAAGCATTGCTAACGGTTTTTTGGTTTAACCCATTACTGTATTTTTATAAGAACGCTATAAAGCTTAACCATGAGTTTCTGGCCGATGAGGGTGTGGTATCTCATACGCATAATGTTATTAACTATCAACAATTGCTGTTGCAAAAGGCGATACCTGCCACGCAGTATTACCTGGCAAGCAGCCTGAATTTTAGTGTAACAAAAAAGCGTTTTACCATGATGACAAAAGATACACCTAAAGGTAAAGCCACAGTGCTTAAGTTTATTGCATTGCCTGTTATTGCTGCACTTGTTTTTACACTATGTATACAAACCGTTGCGCAAACAAAGGTGCAGCCGGTTGCCGAAAAAGTATTTTCTGAAAAGGATTCTGACAGGGATACTTATTTTGATGGTGTAAGGGTGCGTGTATTAAACAGCGACAAGGTTAAAATACTATATAAACCGTATGAACAATTTACCGAGGCAGAAAAAGATAAATACCTGCCGCCCGTACCCGAACCAATGAAGAAAATGCCACCCACGGCTAAGGAATTCGAAGCTTTAAAAAATGCGAAAGAGTGTATGGTTTTAATTGATGATAAGAATGTTAGCAATAAGGAGCTTACTAAATATAAGGTAGAAGATTTTGCTGTATATGGAGATCTTACTGGTTACGGGAAGGAACTAAAAATGCCTGGTTATTTGCTGCTCACAAATGCTTATTATGAGAAGGAAGTAAAAAACGAAAATAGTAAATACAAATATGAAACCTTCACGGCGATAATGCTTGAGGATGATAAAACGGGAAAGCTGCAGCCCGTTATGGTTCCTGAACACATGGGCATTACAGAATTTTTAAAGCAAAGGGCAAAGTTAAAGGCCGCTAAAAATGATAAACCTGCTTTAAAGTTTGGCAAGAAGCAGAATATCACAGAATTAAAAAATGTAAAAATGAATGATTCTGTAAAGAAATAAATAAGGTCCATCAATTGAAATAATAACCAAAACCACAACACCATGACCGATTATTTTATAAAATCAACCACTGCAATGGTGGTGTTACTGGCCATTTACCACCTGTTTTTAGAAAAAGAAAAAATGCACCGCTTTAACCGCGCTTACCTGCTTTCCGCCCTGGTATTTGCGTTAGCACTCCCTTTTATGGCATTTACCATATATAAGGAAGTTGCAGCAGAACCACAGCCGGTTTTTGTTGAGGAGATACCCATGGAGCAACTTACTGTTATGCCGGTGGAAGAACCTGTAAACTACATACCTTACCTACTTTTAGGTATCTATCTGGCAATAACATTGGTGCTCCTATTCAGGTTTGTAAATAACCTGTTGCATTTTAAAAGAACAATAGCTGCAAATGCAACGGTAACGTATAAAAATGCTGTTCTGGTTTTGTTGCCCCGTAAGGTATTGCCGCACACATTTTTGCATTATATATTTATTAATAAGCAGGAATACGAAGACCGCCTTATAGAAGACGAACTTTTTACCCACGAGCTTACCCATGTAACCCAGAAGCATACGCTCGATATATTGTTTATAGAAGTACTGTTAACGGCCTTTTGGTTCAACCCGCTGCTGTATTTTTATAAAAAGGCCATAAAGCTTAACCATGAGTTCCTGGCCGATGAGGGTGTGGTATCCCACATGCATAATGTTGTAAATTATCAAAAACTGCTGTTGCAAAAAGCAGTACCGGCAACACAGTACCACCTTGCCAGCAGCCTGAATTTTAGTGTAACAAAAAAACGTTTTACCATGATGACAAAAGCCACACCAAAAAGTAAAGCACTATTGCTTAAGCTTGCCTCGCTGCCTGTTATTGCAGCACTTATTTTTACCCTTTGTACAGAAACTGTTGCGCGCTCTAAGTTTACTAACGAGTACACGGAGGTTGAAGCAGTTGCCGAATATGAGCCACAGCAACAAACTACCACTGTTGAGACAAGCGACAGGGATAGTTATTATGCAGGTGTAAAAATTGTAGTGCTAAACCATGACAGGATTAAAATAGTAGATAAGTTTTATGAACAGCTTACCGAAGAAGAAAAGGACCAGTACCTTTTTCCTGTGCCTAAACCTGTACAAAAAAAACAACCTACAGAAAAACAATTTACAGACTATAAAGACAAAAGTAAATATGCCATCTGGATAGATGGGAAGCATGTAGATAATAAAGAACTTAATAATTACAAGCCGGAAGACTTTGCCTATTATCAGGGAAGTTCAGTTTCAAAGAATGCACGTAGTGAAGCATTTCCGCAGCCTTACCAGTTTACGTTGTATACCCCGGCTTATTTTGATAAAACGCTTAAAAATTCTCAAAAAAAATATGGCAGCGACACCTTTACAGTTGTACTTGGTAAAATGGGTCCGGAAATAAACACGAATAACCAGGATAAAGAGATAACAGAGCAGCAGATAAGTCCGCAACAATATGCAGAATATTTAGAGTTTATTAAAAAGGGCAAAGCCACTGATACCTTTAAAATACATGAAGATATACGCGCACAATTTGAAAAGAGAAGAGCTGCAATAATGGCTAAAAAAGCCGAAATGGAAAAGAGGAGAAGCGAAATGAAAACCGAAAGAGATTCTGTTAAAGATAACGCTCTGTCTTTTGCCATGGGATTGAAAGAGGGTGCAGCGTCTAATAGGAATAAAGCCACATACGATGCCAAACGTGCAGAAATGGAACGCATTAAAGCAGAAAGGGACAGATTTAAAGCCATTACTTTGCAGAGATCACAGTCTAAAGTTCCCGTTACGTATCAGGAAGATAAAATATATTCCGCAGGGCAGGTTACTGTTCAGCCCGAATATCCCGGAGGTATTCCTGCATTTTATGCAGATATTGCAAAAGAAATAAAAACTCCTGAAGGTCTTAAAGAATCCGTAAGGGTCTATGTGTCTTTTGTTGTAGAAAAGGATGGAAGCATAAGTACTATAAAGATACTGCGCGAACCCGTTGGCCTTAATTTAGGTACAGAAACGATTATCGCGTTGACTAAAACAAAAAAATGGCTTCCTGCAACGGTAGAAAACAAGGCTGTTCGCTGCAATTATAATTTACCCATTAGCTTTACTGCCAAAAAATAAATTTGAGTTACCTTAGTTAGAAGATTTCCGCCCACCGTGGCGGATTTTCTTTTATAAAACAAAACATACCAGCCCGTTAACAACATTGTATTAAAAAAGGCGTTACTTTTGTAGCGTCTGTACTAATCACACAGTGTAATCATCAGCCTGCTCTTGCAGCAGGCACATCAATCATCACATCAAAAACGAATACCATGCTGAAACAATTTTTTATTACCTGCTCCGGGGCAGATAAAACCATTATTTACTCCTGCTCTAATGGTGAGCAAAATAAGTACGCCGGTATAGGTGCCACTGTTTTTTTTACCGCACTTCTTGCCTGGATAGCTGCCTCTTATGCACTTTATACGGTTTTTGATAGTGTATATACCGCCACATTCTTTGGGCTTATATGGGGTTTGCTGATTTTTAACCTCGACCGTTTTATAGTATCTACCATACGCAAGCGCGACCGTTTTGGGCAGGAATTTTTGCAGGCTGCACCACGTATTATACTGGCCATAATTATTGCCATTGTAATTTCTAAACCGTTAGAAATTAAGATTTTTGAAAAAGAAATAAACGCCGTTTTGCTTAAAGAAAAAAATGCCATGGCAATTGCCAATAAAAAAGAGGTGGCAAACTTTTTTCAGGGCGACCTTGATAAGAACAAGGCGCAAACGGATAGTTTAAAATCGGACATCGTTAAAAAAGAGAAAGAGGTTAACGATTTGTACGCCACTTATATTACCGAAGCAGAAGGTACTAAAGGCACCCTTAAAATGGGTAAAGGCCCTGTGTATAATGAGAAGCGACAAAAGCATGATGCTGCGTTTAAAGAGCTGGATGCATTGCGAAAAAACAATCTTGCAAAGATTGCCGAAAAAGAAAAACTGGGTACTACCCTGCAAGCCAGCCTTGACAAGAAGGTTGCCGACACACAACCTATTATTGATGGATTCGACGGGCTTATGGCACGTATTAATGCGCTCAATAAATTGCCGTTTTTGCCTTCGCTGTTTATAATGCTTCTTTTTCTTGCTATAGAAACCTCTCCCATTATTGCAAAACTGCTTTCACCTAAAGGGGAGTATGATTTTAAGATAGAAGATAGCGAAGCCGGTATACGCACAAACCTTGCTCAGAGTAACCACCAGCGGGAGCTTATGCGCACTACAGATGCCGGCATTTATGACGATGTGTATGCCGAAATAAGGAAGGACCGCGAACTTTATAATTACAAGAAAAAGAAAGCAATCGAGCTTTTAGAACTGCAAGCCGACCGCTTTAGCGAAAAGCAAAAAGGTGCGATGTAATTGCTGATTTTACTCAGTAGTATTTATTACAGAGTTAAAATAAAGATCGTGAGTGGCAATTCTAATCTTGCTTATACTAAAATAAGTGTGATTATTACGCTTTTTTCTTTTCTTTTTTCAAATTTATATAACAAGTGCTTATGCAGATAGATAATTTAATTTCTTTATCGGTTGTCAAAACTTTGTTTTTTAAGGGTTTATGTGTTTTTGCTTGATTGAAGTAGCATATTAATGTAACTAAAATGACCTGTTTAGTTATCTTTTAAAATTGAATCCCCTGATTTAAAAATACAGCAACTTTAAGGTTAAGAAAAGGTTTCCTAAAACTTTTTACTGCCATTTATTTTATTGCTTCATATAGGTACAATAAGCTGCGCTTTTTTAATTTAAAATATGTTAGTATGACCATAAGAAGGGGGTAACTAAAACGTTTTTGGTTAATAAAATGTAGTATTATTACTACAATAATTATATTTTGTATCTAAATTCCTGCCAAAAAAAGCATAGTTTTAATTAAATTGAGGCTATTTGTGGGTAGTGTACAATAAATAAGTGTGATTTGTGTTATTTATAGGAATGTATATTAATTTCAAATAATTATTAATGAATAGTAGGTTTGAGTTGCTAAAAATTGATTTTGTTTAAGTAAATGCCCGCAATGGGATGTTTCCGTGCCATTATTGTTGGGATAAATTATTGTTAAGAATTGATAAAAAAAATCATTTTATTTTTTTTTACCACCTAATAATATAAATTTGCCAATCTTATGCCGAATAAATTATATCAATAAGAAACTATTATTATTAAAAAATCAGAAAACTAAATTTTTAAAAAAAATGGCAAACGCATCTATTCAAAAGGTTGAAAAAAAGGAAGGTTCTAAAGGGTCTAATATATTTGCAGGACTTGCAATTGTTGTATGTCTTCTTGTAGGTTTCCTTGTATGGAAGTTCATAATGGGTAGCCCATCTAACTTTGAGGGTGGAACAACAGAGGGACATCCACTTGGATTTTTAGGTACTGTTTACAAAGGGGGAGTAATCGTTGCTGTGCTTCTTGGTTTATTAATGATGGCTCTTGTATTCTCTATAGAGAGGTTCCTTGTAATAACTAAAGCTGCCGGTAAAGGTAACGTAGAGGCTTTTATTGCAAAAGTACAGGCGCAAATTAAAGGTGGTAACATCAATGAGGCTATGGCTGAGTGCGACAAACAACAAGGTATTGTTGCTAACGTTGTAAAGGCAGGCCTTTTAAAATATGAAGAAGTAAAACGCGAAGGTTTTGACAGCGAAAGAGCAGAAGCTGCAATTCAGCAGGAGCTTGAAGAGGCTACGTCTCTTGAAATGCCAATGCTTGAGAAAAACCTTGTAATCCTTTCTACACTTGTATCTATTGGTACACTTGTTGGTCTACTTGGTACGGTATCTGGTATGATCAAGGCGTTCTCTGCGATGGGTGCCGGTTCTACTCCAGATTCAGCTCAGCTTGCGGTAGGTATCTCTGAAGCACTTATTAATACTGCTACAGGTATTGGTACATCTACAGTATCAATTATTGCTTACAACCTTTTCACTACTAAAATTGACAAACTTACTTACGCTATTGATGAGGCAGGTTTCACAATTGCTCAAACTTACAGAAGGTTTAGGGCTCGTGCAAACAACGCATAATTAAGTAGTTAAAGTTTAAAATAATAAGGCAGGAAAGCGTATCTTTAAGGATGCGCTTTTCAGGGTGCCTTGGCTAAATAAAATATAATAATGGCTAAACATAAAATATCCAGGAAAAGTACAAGGATAGACATGACCGCAATGTGCGACGTGGCATTTCTTTTGTTATCTTTCTTTGTTATGACTGCTACTGCAAAACAGCCGGAACCAAAACCGGTTGATACGCCGGCATCTACTATTATTGATAAGCTGCCTGAAGAAGGTGTG
>Ga0247815_10003647_pt1 | contig 11015 bp, 14 predicted proteins | sample UWRJL194509B1_FD_181014 | JGI IMG/M metagenome (GOLD analysis project Ga0247815, IMG submission 181014) | Plant litter microbial communities from Arlington Agricultural Research Station in Wisconsin, United States - UWRJ-L194-509B-1 | ecosystem: Environmental > Terrestrial > Plant litter >... | reverse complement strand
CGTCGCCGCTTACATCAGCAAGGTCGGCAACACCACCCCTGCCGCGCTCTCCACCGCTCTCTGGAGCCAGACCGGCAAGATTACTGGCATCCCGTCCGGCCCGAACCGCAACGCGGTCCTCCAGCTTCTCGCGTAAAGGCTCCATCATGGCGGCGGCAACGACAACAGTGTCCGGGTTTCGGACCGAGTGTAACCGCCAATCATCAATCTTCTACTTTTGCAATTCTCTTTGGAAACTTGTATGTACTTGTCCGCAAACAGCACAACAAGGAGTCTCGTTCGATCATATCACATATGTGTAAGGTGCTTGGGTGGGCCGTTGACGATTCACCTAACAATCGTATCGAACAACTCACCAAACCATCCGTTCCTTCCCCCGTGACCGAACACCCCTTCATTGAGTGTTGTCCTCCGTGATTTTGACAGGTACGATAGTTCTGTCGCAGTTCGTGTATAGGTAGAGGTATGCACATGCTACCTGTAGCCGGTAAACTGGCACTAACTCGGAGTCAGCGGAAAGGTGGAGGATTGATCCGGCACTTGCTCATGCCCAGAAGACACCTAGACAGATCGTCAACATCTGATGGGGTCAAGCGTACCAAACATAATGCTATTGTGGTCGGCGTGGGTGATGCACTAGCCTATTTTGCAGCTGAGGCTTCGATATTACGCCAGTAAACAGTCCACCCGGCTATGGTGAACCCACATTTGATGATAAAGCAGAACTTGACGCACGATTGTTAACAAATACATCGCCTTCTTCGTACCGTCTACAATCAGTGCGCGGCGGTCGTTCGTGGAGGCCTTCCTGAGCGACTTGCCATCCAAGATCCGCGAGAGTAGTGTGCTCCACATTTTTTGTGCACGCACGGTTGAATCCCCTGGTCTCGGAGTCTACAGCAGTGTTGTTTTAAACATGCACTTTCTTGTCTACATGTTGAACACCGTTGTCAGATCCACAATCCAAGTCAACCCATAGTATGCTCACCACGCACCACTCATTTAAATACACACTCAATCAACCTCATGCGTGCTTCCATGTCCCAATCGGCTGTCCCGCTATATTTGCTGCGGTCGACCTCGGCCGCGACGAACATGCACAAGGCTGATAGGCTTATGTGACCGAGTACATTCGCTTCCGCAGCACAGCACGCAAGAGAGAGCGTCGGAAGCATCCGTAATCGGTTTCTTTGGGGAAACGAGCGAGCAGAGTGGAGTACAAGAGGGAATGCCGAAATTTTGAATTCATGTGGCGCTCGGCCTCTTTGCGCCTGCAATGTATCCCACGCGCTACAACTCTCGCCATCTCACTCTACACCATATTAGCTCCTGGATACATTTATTCTTGTAGATATTGTGGGGCGCGATTCGCGCCCAGCCTATGAAAGCACCCACCAGGAAGCAATACGGCAGTAGGCCGACGCGTTACCACACTCGATATCGACTAGGTTCAACCGGCAGTCGTGCCGCTACTCGCACCGCACGACAATATCGCGAGAAAACAAACCACCGGATAAGACACGCGATGCAGGCACTGCTGCAAGGAGTCGTCAGACGACCGTCAAACGAGCAAACCAACTCCATCATATCGATACGACGATTCCTTGTCAAGTAGTTGCGCTCACATGACTCAGGATTGTTTCCGAACTGTATTTAAGACTTTACGAGTACTAGCAACGAATACCAGATTCGCAGTCACTCCCAAGTCGACTACAAGCGCCAACGAGTTCGCCTCGCGCCTCGGTCAAGTTACCCTCAAGACACGCCACACACCGTCTCTCCGTGTGTTCAAGCAGCGGCCAATCGTTCGACACCTCATCAAGCTAATCAAAGAACCCGTTCTATTCGGCGTATCTAGTTGCCAACTTCGCGTCCCCTTTACCACCTGCACCCTCTCCTCGGTCGCGCTCATCCTCACGCTGTAAAAAGACTTTCCTCCCACAATATATTTTCAAAAATGTGGATATTGTAGAGCCTAGGGCTGTGTATGGGTAACGGCTTGCTGCTTTATCTTCACCTGGAATCTCTTTCGCTCTGGTCACACCAAAGCCAATTTCATCGTGGCATAGACGATTAAAACAACAGAAACTTATTCATGAGTATTCTCCGAGTTCCGGCGCGGATGGACAGCGCGTAATGCCGAGTCGCGCGAAGTTTCATCGCACACTTGCTTTGTCATCATAAACACTTCACCTGTCAGATACAATCAGGCTGGGCGGGGGATAAAAGAATAATGTTCAAATTGCTATACTATAAGAGTTGTTCATATAACATACCACTACTGCGGAAGATTGAAATGTCGAATCGGGGACAACATGGTCAGCGCGCCTGCCTGCACCAACCCAGGCCGTTCCAACCTCGTCCTCTGGCGATCAAATATTGGGATTTGTGATCTCAGCTATTCCTGACGCTCCTCAGTCAGTCCGTCCAGCGAGTCTTGACAGATCTTGAGAAGGTCGAGTGCCGGTCTCGAGTTGTCCTTGTCCAGCAGCCTGATTGACAGCATGATCGAGACACATATGCTGAGTTCAGGCTCAGTGCCGTCGTGATCATCGGCCTCGATCATTTCGGTGCGCCCTTTGGTGCGCCCTTCGGAGGGCTGTTTGTCGTAGTCATTCCATTCGCGCAGGAGTTTGCTCGGTGGGTCGCTCAGCCGCGCGAGCAGCACGATAGCTTGCGGATGATAGTCCACCTCCGCGAGCAGCGCTTCCAGGTCGGAGGATTAGGCCATGTCGTGAGCCTGTTTACAATCTGTCCGCTTCAGGAAGGTTTTGCGTGCGTCTCCGGGGGACAACGAAAGGAGGGAGTCGTCAAGGCGGTTCGTCCAAGCGATGTTGTGCGGGAACGACCTCCCACGGACCGTGACGACAAGTACGACCTTGTCAATGTCGCTCAGAAGATACAGGAACCTTTCGACCTCAACCTCCGCCCTCGAGTCTCCCGAGCCCCAGATGGCCTCCAGGCCGTCAAGTACGACTATTGAGCGCCTGAGGGCCTTGAGGAGCGAACCCATCTTCTCGAAGAGATCTCCGTCGTCGGTTAGGCGAAGCTTGAGTGCAAGATTGCGAAGTTCATGGACACTGCGATCCTCCTCCTCAAGCTCTGCACAGCGTATGAAAATGCGCGACGAGCCGAATGCTTTCTTGACGCGATTGTCAGTGAGAACGGCGACGGCTAACGTTGTTTTGCCAATTCCGGGCGGACCCTTGATGACGATCCGTGCGTTGCCTTCAGACCGATCGAGCGCGATATCGACGAGTCGGGCTGCCTCCACTTCGCGGCCGAAGAAGAACTTTGGCCGGCCTGGGACCCGAACGCCAGCGATTCCTCTAGATTGCATGAGCTACGTATGGCCAAAGTTGGGCCAATCACAAATACCGAATTTCGAGAGAATTCTCAGCTCCATTGGCCACGGTTGTTGTCAGCAAATGTACATCTGGCTGTGAGATCGTCGCAGTGCGCCTGCAGATAGTCGTCAGTTCTGCAAAAGGTAAGCAAGTTGTGCAACGAACGGAGAGGATAAGTGTTGCATGGTGTAATTCACCATAGTAGGGGGCTGCGCGGGAACCTGTAATTGTCTCCTGTGCACCGGTAAGGAGTTGGTTAACAAGTCGAGAAGCAGTTGCGTACCTGGCTGGGGGTCCTGGTAGTAAAGCCGTCCTTGTGCTCAGGTGAAAGTCATGAACTAGCTACATTAGGTGTCGTTATGGGCAATGAGCCTGACGATGAAATTGTCCTGTAACTTATCAGTCTCCGCGCCATGGAAAGCGAGAAACGTACGGCGCAAATGGAGAAGGTGGATGGCTAACTAGCTCAGGATCGACCACCCTGAAGCCGTGCAAGCGCGGTGATTGTATTCTGCTGGATTCGGGGCTGCGTGTCGTTCACCAGGACACCAAACCGGCCGCGGATGTTGCGGGAAGCGATGTGGGTAGTTGTGAATGGTAGGGGACAGAGCGGATGAATGGAGCCGAACGAGTAGGAGGTGTCGGATCCAACGATGAGGTACTTGGTGCAAGAGATGCGCTTTCTGAAGAAGGCAAATGGGACGAGGTCTAGGAGATGATCCGCTGCCGCCCTGAACCACGTCCAGAGTTGTCCAAACTCTGCCCCGGAGGAGCAAACGTGCCTGTTTCAGGAGCATATTTCGGGCCAGCAGGCGTAGAAGACCGGTTCATGTCGCAGTACGCTTCGGGGAGAGGTCAAGAAATGGAGGACGGGGTCTGGACGTCAGCTGGGGTTCGCGTTGACACGAGGCATCCGGTCCATAAACGTCAACACTACCCGGCCTCCGGCCCTGTTTGATCTCTCGCCGCAGCTCCAAGAAGAACCGTCACTCCCTGATAATGTTTACTCAGATGTTATTCAAGGTTTCTGTGACGTCGAGATCCTACATGTCAACATCTCCCTGCCCGGAGGTGTGTCCTACAGAGTGAACCAAGTCCAGGTGAAAGACGGACCTTGTCAACCTTCGAAATCACTGGAAAATATGTGTCGCTCCCAAGAGGCTTTGTTGTTTTTGGTTGTCACGCGGTGCGAACTCCTCATCGATCGCAATTCACGAGCCGCTCATTCTCACGGATCTGTCCAAGTCCCTCAAAGCTGTGAGCGGCTTTAATTTCCTTCTGCAGCCTCATGGTAACTTTATGCTGCGGTGAGAGCGAGAGATGAGCGGTAGATGAACTGACGCTGTTTGGCTCAAGATCATGACGCTCGCGATATGTTTGGCAGCCAACCACCGGCAGCCAATCTGCAAGGTAGTCAAATCGTGATCGGCAGCTTTTGATTTTGTGAGCAAATTGAACATAGCTCTTTGTCTGGGCATAGACTAAGGCGCAATGAATGTACATTGCTGAAAACCCGTGGCGTCGCGCGAGCAGCCGTCGCACTTGCTACTACGCGTAATCGGCGGCGGCGGCGGCGGGTCGTGGTCAGGAGTACTGGCAGCAGCGGATGAAGAATGGACGCTGCGTACGTCGCTGGTCTACGCGAAGCTGCAGTGGGTGGTCCTAGTGGAGCAGGAGCAGGACTGCGATGAGTGGTGAGCAGCGAGCGTTGTCCGATCCGAAACCTCGTTGACGGCCTATTTGAATATTACTTGCGACGTCTGTACGTATTGAGGCAGAGCGTAGTCAATTTGGCCCGCACTCGGACGGACGCGTTGCAGCTCGAGATGACGTAGTAGTTATAAATATCACGGCATGCTTACCAAGACGAGCGGCATTGTCAATCGGCTGGGATATCGGCCATGGTGTCAAGGACAGCGTTGGCGAGCGAACCTGCGACCACAACCACGTTGGTATCTGAGACTCATGCTGTTGGCCGAAAAGCGGTCATAGCACTCGAGCTCATTAGCATGCAAATTTGAAGATGTGGTCGGCAGTGCGATCCGAGTCGGCAGCATCGCGCGAACAAAGGAGTCAGGTAAAGATATACCGGTACGGAATATCTAAGCCTCCACCCAAGATTCTTCGGAAGATGGCCCCAGCTGAACCAGCCATACTCCACTGGCAGTCCAGCAACTGGATGGCTCGGTTATGGCTCACGAAGGGCCAGCCAGGTGCCATCTGTGAGATGTATCGTGAGTGGCTCGCATTTTAATATTGCTAACGCGAGCCACCGAGGAGCCATCTTCGATGGCTCGTCGATGGCTCCAGTGTGTTCCCTAACAAGCCATGTGTGGGCCACCCGACAAATGTATCGTCGATGCGCCGTTGCTAGCTCGGTAAATTCCATCTCTCGAAGAATCTTGGGTGGAGCATCGATTCTTCGGACCGAAATATCTATAGTTTGATCCCGTGGAAAGCGAAGAGCGGGCTAATTTGCTTCGTTCACCACACACTCCTGAGTTCAAAAGTGCGCGATTTTCTGCAGCTTACGATTTCTTCAGCGCAACACTGCCCTGCTAAATTGCAGCCATCGGGCTTAGTCTAAGCGGCGTCCCTGCGGCGCCGAGCCTATGCGCGCTGGCTTGACCTTACTGGGTCATTTTACATGAGCGCACCGCGAGCATGGGAAACGGCGTCGAAATTAAGACGTCAGTTTAGTAGAGACAAGTCACGTTGAACTCGGGGCGTGCTTGCAATTTGGGTTTTACTCGACCTTCTCCTCGCCCTCCTCTCCGCTCTTTTGCGAATGTCGTAAAGCTGGCGTACTGTCAACGCCAATGCGCAAAAAAGGGTTGTCTAATTTGCGCGTGGGCGCAGGTGTGGGTGGGACTGCACTCATGGGTCGTAGAGGCGGAGGCGGAGGCGGAGGCAGAGGCAGAGGACCGGGCGGAGGTGGGACAATCCGACTTGAAACTTGGCTAACTGGTAAACGCCGAATGACTGGTGCAGGCGGGGAATACACTAGATGGTGGTGGAGGAGGTGGCGGAGGCACAGGAGCAGATGATGCGAAGCTGCTGGGCCATCCGACCTGGTGCACTCGGTGCACTGGGCGGCGGCGGAGGTGGCGGTGTCGAGCACGACGGAACAGACGGCGCCTTTGCGACCGCGAACAGCTCATCAGCTCCCGCACGCCATATTTTCAGCACCCCATTGAATTGGCAGGCAAGGCACCAAGGCCGCGGTGAAGGAAGGGCGGTTGAAGCCGCTTCACTGATTCATTGTGTCACGAAAGCACTGAGTGGCATCCAGGAGAGCGTGTTGAGCGCATTGTGAACTGGCGTCGATGAGAGAAAGCGAGAGGACAAAGTGTCGACCCGGACCATTGCCGCATTGGGAACCTCAAAACAGCCACTGTCCACACCCATTCTTAGATGCAACTTGCTCCGCCGCCGCCGGACGGACACATTTTAGTGTCACAGCAGGGACTGATTCATTACCCAGATGCACTGCTGCCGAGCTCTACTCGCCTGTGGCTCCCGCCATTCTGCCTCGAACACGACCGTACAACCACCCGCATCAGCCACAGATTCGCACTGTACTGTAACGAAAGCCGCGCACTGGGTGAGTATCAATTCCAAGGAGGGTTATGAGTGCTATCCCTCTGCATCAGATGTCGAGCCAAAGGTCCGGGCCAAGAGGGACAATTTCTGCACGTCGATCGGAGCGCGGATCGTATCAAGTTTTCATCTCGCTTGTTTGCGTTCACGCGGCTTCCCGAGCTCGCTGGCTGGAATAATTGCGGAAAAAGAAGCCTGGAACTGCTGGGGTGGAATAAGATGGCACTAACAGGTTACAAACAGTCTTTGCGCGATCTGCTCCTAGTGGCCGGTATAACAGACGTTCAGCTGGCTGAGCAACCAGAGCTTCATTCAGGGCCTACGCAGCCAACTGTTTGTGTGAACGTTTGCCCACTTGCCTTTCAGAAATTGTCCTTCTGACTTCGGCCAGCGGCAGTTCCGAAGAACAATACGGATTAAGCCATGCTCAGACCTTACGCTCAACGCGTAAATACGTACTCGCCACCCTCGAGGCAATGGCCGTATGCTTAAAGGGGCCTCAACATGCAGCACCAGCGAGCTACACCCACCTCGATGGACCCAATGTCTGTCAATTTCAGTTGTGGCGGAGCCGAACCTGAGCTTGTCGCCCTGCTCGTCGAAACATCTTCAGCCCATGCTGCAACCCTCGATTCATTGGAGATCGACGCAACGTTGCAGCGCGGGTCTGTTCTTTTAGCGACCGAACCCCGGTACAGTTCATCATTTCCACTTGAAGTGCTTCTGACTGACCCCATATAGCACCGTCTTCCAGTCTAAGGTTCTTCCTGCAAGGCCGACCGTCTTTCATGGCCGTGACAAGGAGATTGAGCGGCTTGTCGCACAGACTACAGTGCCCAGCGCGGCACCCCTCGGCATCGTAGGGCCGGGCGGAATAGGCAAGACGACGCTCGCACTCAAGGTTCTGCACAGTCCGCGCGTCAGCGAACACTTCGGCCGTCAGCGGTTCTTCGTTTCATGTGAGGGCGCAATGAGCCCCGACGATGTTCTTGTATTGCTCGCTTTCAAGCTTGGTGTGCAGTGTTATCAAGGCGTCTCACCCTGGCCCGCTATTCTCGACAACCTCAAGGCCGGCCAGCGCAGTCTTCTTGTACTCGACAACTTTGAGTCTATTTGGTCACCAACAGACGACGCGCTGCGCGAGGCGTCGGAGGTGTTCCTCGCACAACTTGCCGTCATCGACGAGCTCACCGTCATCGTCACCGCTCGAGGCAGTATCCTACCCGAGGCTTTTACTTGGTCCAATGTCGAAACCGCAGAACTCGATACCCTGTCTTCCACTGCCGCTCGACAAACGTTTGAGGACCTCACAACGCTCAAACCATCCGTTCTTACCACCGAGCCAGAGAACCGCGCACTTACCCGGCTTCTCAAGGAGGTCGATTTCATTCCTCTCGCCATCACCTTGCTTGCGCGCCTCGACGACCTTCCAAGCCGTCTGCTGCAGGAGTGGTTGGAATACTTCACAGAGGTCCTTGAAGCCGACCATCACGACGGAACCCGACGCGAGCTCAGCGTCGAGGTGTCGATCAAGATCTCGCTTGCCCACCTTCCTCAAGAGACTGCCGAGATGCGACCCCGTCAACTCCTCTCTGTCTGTGGCCAGCTTCCAGCGGGACTGTTCGTCGAGGCTTTCGACCATCTTCGGTCCTGCATCCCCAATATCGATGCCGCCGCACAGAGTCTCCTTCAGCATTCATTGGTATACGCTGGCAACTTGAGCGAGCTTCGCATGCTCAGTCCTGTGAGACACCATATGTCGCGCACACTACCAATGAGTAATGTGGCACAGTCTGCGATCGAACAGTTCTACATCTTGCTTAGGTCCAGAATCACGCCGCTAGAGCACATATCGACCGACGGCCCCGCCATCGACCGCGAGATTCCAAATGCATTTTCCATCCTGGCTGCCATGGCAGAGAGGCCCACCGATGATCTCATGACAGCAGTGATGCTTTTGTCGACGTATTGCGCCTATCGTGGACGTCAGCCTCAAGCATTCCTGACAAAATTTCTACCGCATCTCGGAGACCACCTTCAGTGGAAGGCGCAATGCCTACGGCTGCTCGGGGTCATACAGACGATGAAGGATACCTATCAGAGGGACTGTCTTGAGGCGGCCGCAGAGCTTTTCGCGGAGCTTGGAGATCGTGAGAACGAGGCCGACACCCGGCTGTTGATTATCAGAGCGGGGGAAGCAGATTCATTGACGACGGTCCAGACACCGACGACGCAAAGGCTAATCTCCGATGCAGGCCTGTGCCATCTTGGCGTTATGTTCGGGCTAGATAAGGCGCTGCCACCTGCTGAAGCCGAGCAGCGATTTCGGGACGCTCGAGAGGACTGCCTACAGATCGGAGATTTATTCGGCGCAGCCCTCGTTTCATGGGAACTTGGACAAATCAGGAATAAAGCCGGCGACGACGCAGGGGCCATTCTAGAGTATGTGACTGCCGACGTACTCGCGGACGAGGCAGGACCCGAATCGGCGCTTCTAGGAATAATCAAGCTCGACCTGGCTACGCTTTATATTGAGCAACGGAATATCAATTGCGAGGCTGCAGAAAACCTACTCTTCAAAGCTTACGCCGTATGTACTCTTCTAGAGGACGAAAGGAACATCGTGAGATGCATTTTCCTCACCTCCGTACTTCGGTTCAAGCAGGGTTCCTTCCAAGAGGCACTAGCAGGTCTCGGCGAGGCCGCCAGGCTATCTAGAGAGCGTGGCGACATCACAAACGTGGACGTGTGTGACAAGTTGGCGGCCAAATGGCAGCGTTTGCTCCAAGCCCGCGTCCAGCATCAGCGCGTCCAGCGTCTGCTCCGAGCCGTCCAGCGTGCGCACTTGCGCGCTGAGCTTCATCGTCGTGCACGTTATCTTTTCTATTACCGTTTTTCAAAATTACGCTCTCGTAAATGACAGCTTCACGTTGCGATTGTAATATAGAAATGTGTACATGCTTGGCCATGGAAGAGCCCCATAAGTTAGAGGCAGGCCATGGAGACGAGGCCCATCTGTGAAGGTAGGCCGGATGGTGGGGTGAGTATGGAAGCGCAGCGGCGGGAGGAAGGAGTTTGGATTGAAGGTGGAAGGGGTGCAGTGCAACGGCGAAGAGCAAGGTGTGGGTGGAGGTCTGGCAGTTACACTACGAGCGGGCGGGCGTAGTCGGCGGAAATGGCGTAGGAACACTACGCGCCGGCGTGGGCGGCCCTCAACTCGGAAGGCTCGGCGGTGACAGCAGAGCGCCGGATCTAATTGGGAGGCCAACAGAATGTGGCGGCGAAGGGATGCTGAGTCGGAAGTGCAATGTCGGATGAACGATTGGGCAGGGAAAATGCAGCGAGCACGCTGTTGTGTGCGCAAGCTTGGCGGGAGCATCACTGCGATAAATTGGGCTGGCTGGTCTAGGCGGAGGTGGAGGTGGAGGTGGAGCTACACCAGATGATTGTGGGTGCGGATGAGAAGGAGCAGGAACAAGATGACGCGATGCTACTTGGACGATCTGGAGTTGAATTGCTGCGGGCCGGTGGCGGTGGTGGAGCTGCGGTCGTGATGCTGCGTGCGGGCGGCGGCGGAACGCTACAGGCTGGGAGCGCAGGACCAGGAGAACATTTAGGCAGCACAAGCGCAGCGAGGATGCTGCTGGAGGTGGGCAGGCTTGGCGGCGTGGTCGCAACACCACTGCGCGAGGTTGGAATAGCTAGTAAACGTGGAAGTACTAGTGGAGGGGGAGCTACGCCTGATGACCATGGAGGTGAAGGCGGAGGAGCAGGAGCAGAGGACGCAAAACTGCTCGGACGACCAGGTAGCGGTGGCGGGCCATCGTACTTGGCACAATCAGCGTTCTGGGTGGCGGCGGTGGAGAAGGAGCCGGTGCACCGTGGGCTGGTGGTGCTGGCGTCGAGCGTGACGGGACAGAGGGTGCTCTTGCGATTGGTATAAGTGAACTTGTCAGCCGGGATCCGCGAAACAGTGCGTTGCGCATATTCTGTGTGCGCGGTCGAATATCCAGTTCGCAGAATCCACAGCGGTGTAGTTTCGAAATTTACACTCTTCTTCTTCAACTT
>Ga0247815_10003646_pt1 | contig 11015 bp, 15 predicted proteins | sample UWRJL194509B1_FD_181014 | JGI IMG/M metagenome (GOLD analysis project Ga0247815, IMG submission 181014) | Plant litter microbial communities from Arlington Agricultural Research Station in Wisconsin, United States - UWRJ-L194-509B-1 | ecosystem: Environmental > Terrestrial > Plant litter >... | reverse complement strand
CGGAACTCACAGGGCCCGACTAGACAGACGGAGATCGCGACCATGTCAACCTAAGCTTGCACCGCGACGAATCCACCAAGAATCGTACTTCTCCGAGCGCACGGCGAAGCACCGCGGCAACTCGCGCGTCTTGGCTCAGACCAGGCAAGACATGGTCTGATGAGCCGGAGCTACACAGAGCCATGCAATCCACAGGGGCCACCGCTCGTCGTCTGGAGAGACAAGGAGACGAAGACACAACCTGAACGGACGATCTCCTGCGGCGGAGCGGGTGTCAACACTACGTGTCCCCCGGCGCCGCATTCGACGGATGGTAGTGGCGTGAGACTAGGAGTTTGTGACTATCTAGTGCGACCCTCTCCATTACCCCCGGTAGGTATTGTAGGCCTGGTACATGAGGGTAAGAGGGAGAGGGCCACAAGAGGATACACGGCTGCCCCCGCGGGGTACTTATTTGGCGTCGGAATCTGCCGCTGGCACCGGCTGAAGTCCGCGCCACACACTCGTCGCACCTCCCTCCGATGCTTAACCTTGACCTTCATCGAATCCGCGTAACTCGGCGACAAAAAAAGGCACAAATGGGTATTGGTAAATTAAACAAAACTAGACGGGGGAAAGGACAGTGAAAAATAGGTAAACGGGCTAGTGATGATGGGTGTCATTGGGGATCAGGATAATGCAACTAGCAGCAACCTCTCGGAGCTGGGCTTCAACTTCAGCGACCTCGCCTGATAGTCTGTCAGCGCCGCAACTGACCGCTTTCAAGCGGTTCGGCGCACCTGTGGACTGGCTTTCGCCTCGCCAGGATGAAAGCCACCGCGCTCGACCGCGTCCGAAAATGTCTTCGTTTCGACGAGCAAGTCGTGAATGCGCCTCGTCGGTGACTTGGGTAGTGGCGTCAGCGGGGTGAGCTCGAGCTCGGGTGAATTGAGCGGCGTCAGAGTATCGACAATGGCGAGCGGATTGGTTGCGATGGGCGGCGCAGCTGGCTAAATGAAGACCGTCAGTGCACTGACTCCACCAGAAGGCGGAGCGTCAGAGGACGTACGATAATAAGAATAGGAAGCAGCTGCGTCGTCCTGGTCATCGTGGCTTGTGTGACGAAACCGAAGGTATGTGCTATTTAGCAGGTCGTCAACTTCAACACCGTGCGATGTACACGCCCAGGTGATGCCGAGTGCGGGAAGAAGAAGAGTGCACCGGGATTTTTCGCCAATCAGCTGGTCTTTATGCGTGGCCTGCCGAGCGATGCAGAACGGGTTACGGATTGACTTGTCGTTTCGGACCGGCGGCTTTCGGCTTCTAGGTGGAAATCATCCCGCCGACAATGAGGATCCGCGTGATGAGCCTATTCGTCTCAGACTCTGAGCAGTGTAGAAGCGTAAACCAGTTGGGGGAGGGGGGCCTCATGAATAGTTTCAAAGGTGGTCAAGATACCACGAACTCCTGTAGATGGCCAGCGCACAACTACTTCAGATATAAGGCCGAATCTTGACATGTGAGGGTTCTGGGTTGCAGCATGGTTGGTGTGCTGAGCCTGTCTTGCCGACCCAGAGTGGCAAACTCCGCTGGCTGTTGATCTTAAACAAACCAAAAAAAGAAGGGGCTAACCCAGGTTTGAACTGGGGGCCTCCTGCACTCGACACGAAGCGCCCAAAGCAGGAATCATACCACTAGACCATTAGCCCATGCTGGTTGTCAGGGCTCGGTTACTATCGGCTCCTCCCGCTACTCGCACCGACCCACCGCCTCAAGCAATAGTTGTAACTAAGAACCACTTGCGCAAATAATCCGGGAGGCAGAGGAGATAATCTTTGAGGCAGGTTTGACAGCCGAAGACTGGTTTGAACAGGTGAAGCAAATTTCTCTTGTGATCAAGTCTCCATCCAGAGAGACAAGCAAACAGACTGTGATCTATCTTCGACGCGTTTCCACTTAAGGCTTGAAGTTTCGCGAGTGTAATAAAACCGCGGTGTGAGCGCGGTTGTCATCACTATTGCGTTCAGTGATGGACATGCTGCTGTGAGCTTTTCCAAAAGCATCTGCGGCGCCATGGCCTCCTGTTTCTCCTGGCCACTTGCTGAGCATTTGTATGGCACTGCCACTACCACAGTTTTGAGCTTGCGAAAGCCGCTCAGTGCTCGAATGCATGCATCAAGCTGTTGCTGGTGTGAGTGGTACTGCTTCTCCAGACCTGATGATTTAGGTCACTTACTGAGCCGCGAAAATTGCATTCTCCCAGGAACTCGAGGTCAGGAAGATGCAGTGCCAGATCTCCTATATCAGAGGCCTCAATTCGAAAGCCTTGAATGACCAGTAATGCACGCAATGTTGAGCTGCTAGTAGCAAGTGCCGCAGCGATGCGCCCAATGTTTTCGCAGTTCCAAACAAAGATCTCGACCCGAGCAACCGGCCTCTGCGATACCAACGATGCCGCAAGAACAGGTGTTAGCGTGTGAATAGTCTGCAGTTGGGGAAGAGCTTTTCGCGATAGCGTGATTGAAGTCGAAGCCGCGACAAGACGAGAGTGCAGAGCCGTCAACTCAGCAATCCGTGGTTGCTGTTCGAGGAACGCGATCGTAGCCTGCAGATCGCGTAAGCAAAGGCATTGTATTTCGGAGCTAATAATACCTTGTCAAGGGATGAAGTCGAGATGAAGTGGGCGAGGTTGGGCATCCGTGCATCGCGGAGCGGCCGCCCAAAAGTAAAGCCGGTGAGGTCGCCACTCACTTGCAGTTCCCTCAGCTCCCGCATTTGAGCGATGCACGATGTGGTCTCAATGACCAGGCGCTTCATTTTGTGCCGTGGGTGCTGTCCGGATACCAACCACGGCCAGGTAAACGACCGCGCACACGCGATCGGCGACGAGAGGCCGTGGAGCGGGTCGTGTTGGGTCAACGCCGTGGTCGCCGATGACCGCTCTGGAAGACGGATGAAACATCTGCGAACGTGCTTTGAAACGCGGCGGATGATGGAGGGAAGCTTTGCGCAGAAGACTCGACCGTCGACGGTCGCCAAGTCGAGCTCCAAATTGCGATAGATGAGAGGCTCTGTCTCGACACGCAAGGCAGTACAGACACTTGCCAAGCGGACGAGATCAGCGGGGTCCTCAACAAGCTCTACGATGGGACGTATGAGCTCCAAAGGGATTCTAGGGCGAGCGGAGTGGTGGTGCCAGTGTTGTAGGTGCACCCCTGTCTTTGTTGAAGCGGCGTCAACACGTGGAGCAGTTGGAATCTGCATAGAAACACACGCCCGAAGAAAATCTGAAGAATGAAATGGACCGATTCCTCCAAGTCCTGGAGCTTATAAGGAGACACAGTGGACAATCCGACGATCTCGGAGTCGATCTAGCCGGTGAACAAATAAGTGTGTGCCCGTAGGGTTCGGTGCATGGACACCGCTTGCAATGCGGCTGCAAAGCATCTGATCACCAAACGCCGAGTGTCACTGCAGACGCTCGCTATGTGGCCGAACAACGGGTGACGCATGCCAGTCAGGCCGCCCAAACCCGAACTGTTGAAGACATTGCTCAAAACCAGTATTCGTCACGGCAAATATTGTCTTAATCTCGTACTCGCTGTCTAAGGCATTTGTGCAGACGCGGTGCACCGAAAGGAACGAAGCCGGGCTTGATGTCGGAAGATTAGACCCTTCGCATTGTATGTTACGACCGGCGAAATCTCACCGCATCTGGACTCTGGCTCGGGACCCAACTTCCGCTCGTACAATCCGGAGCAGCTGGTAAGGTTGACTGTCAGAAAACCCGATCACACCGGACTTGAAAATTAATTGTGGCAATGCACAACGCCGCTGTCGTCCGCTAAATGGCTGACTGTCAGGTCAGTCATTACGGTCTAAATAGCCGTCTGAACTTGAACGTATGTTGAAATGAGAAGCTCGTGATAGCGAACGCAACGACTCCAGTATGCGGTTTGTGCCGGCGATTACACCAACGATGGTACCAAGCAGCTCTACACAAATGCCAGCAAAAAATCGCAACAGGGTAGACTTTGCGTGTTCGATATGGAATCTACATACGTGGCATTTAAACATGTCCGCGGCCATCGTCGGTGCCCTGGGCAAAGCATCAGTATCCTGTGCGATGCACCTCTGCCCGCCGCTCTCCAGCACGAGCTACAGCTACCGTAGTAGCCGCTGCGTGGGCTTCGATATCGAATGTTCGGGTGGCGTCGCTTGCACGACCATCTTCTGTTTGAGGGTTGTCCGTGTCTCGAATTCGTACAGCCTTGATGACAAACGGTGTGATACCTGACAGCATAACAGTTCTCAGTGTCTCCTCGAAAACCGAGGCCCTGGCACTGGTTGAAACACCGGGCATGATCAGTTATGTTTGAAAAGCACCAACCTCCGGTCTGTAATTGGTAGCGGGCTCGGCCTGTGACTTCGAAGAGCCCACGTATCCAACCGGCGTGTGCAGTGATGGAAACAACTGTGTCGGCTGTAAGCATGATCTAAAACTGCATCGCCAAAGACTTACTGTCAGCCGACTCGCTCCTGAATAGAAAGTCCAGCACGCGACGAACTCGCTCTGCAGCGTCAAAATCGCTCTCGACGAGAAGGCCCAACGAGTTTCTTGTATAGTTTGCATCGAAAGGCTGTTGTGATGTCAATGCTGGGCGATGGAATAGTTAACCAATGAACTCGCCGAGCTCGTGCGATCGACTTCCGCGTCGGTCGGTCCGACTGGTGCGTAGGGATCGTTATCATCCTCAACAGCAGAGAAATCAAAGTCCGGAAATTTGTCCCGAATCTGGCTGATGGCGAGCCGGAAGTCGCACGTATGACCGCTCAACTTCTCGCGAATGTCCTACATACCCCTATGAGTGCCACAACAACAAACCCGCCGATTCCTGTTCAGTGCAAACCTCGAGAACCTTGACCCTCCGGCCTGGGAAGGTAATTTCACAAGTCTTGAGAGCGCGTCGATGAGGGGAGCAATAGAAAGCCTGAGGGCTCGGAGGTCGCATGGTTAGCCAGGCGGCATGGGCCGTCTGTGCCTGTTCGATCCCGAGCGGTGTGAGCAACGGATCGGCTACGGAGCCAACCGGCATCGCAAACACCCGAGACGTGTGTTGGGATGATCGATGGAGTCACGCGAGAAAACAGATGCCAGTAAGAACAGTGCTTGTGTGCGATGGCGAAACCTACTCACGTCCCCAAGTGATCACACCATCCCCATTCTGCATTGCCCACTGGTTTCTCCATTCCTGATAGCCGCGAGCACCAGGTTAGTATCAATCGCGAGGACGCAGTCTGGCCTAATACGCTTACATGTGAAGTATATTTCGCAATTGCAACGTTGTGGAAGCCTTGACCGTGCCTTCCCGCAAAGAGGAGCTTATAAACAACGCCCTGGTGCATCGAAGGGATTAGGAGAGAGCTTGGATGCTTAGATATGGTTCTTGCCTCTGGCGCGGTTGCGTTCATCCCTTTCACATCCGGCCACCGATCTGCGGTCAGGCCAAGTCGCGGCTGGATCTGTTCTGACACAGGGACGAAGCCGTCCTCGTCTTGCGCGAATATGCCTTTAACCAACTAAATAAATAATGTGGAAGGAGGCGACCATGAGCAGTGATTCCAGAGCATGCCCGGAGGCAACATCGAGGCAATACATGTCAGCGAGAGCCTGAGAACTCATCCAAGACGAACACTATACGTGAAGAGAGGCGGACTGCCCCTTGGGAGCGGCCTTGCGGCTGCGGCAGACGGTGGCGGCGGGCTATGACGCGGTGGCTGCTCCATGCAAAAGTGAAGAAGTCAAGGTGAGGATCGTCCGGACGTCCCCCGCAGCTTTTCGTTCGGAATTTGACGATCTGAAGAACGCAATTCCAGGGCTACGCACTCTCTTGTATACATAAAACGTTTGAGTATAGATCATTACATGCTGAACGCCGCTTGCTGCCACTGCGCGTATTCTTTTGGATGTGGCACCTGGGCAGTCAGCGGCTCCCCAGGAGCCGGTTTCCCAACGAGAACTTTCAGGTTTTCAATAAATTACTTTTAGGAGATGGAAGGCTACAGCAGTACGCACGGGCGATGAAATCGTTGACGATGTCCGCAGAGATGATCGAGGTCGTGTCCGCAGATACCTATAACTATAATCAGTTGCAACGCTTCGAGCACGCTGGCTACTCACATCGTATATGGGAGCGACTTCGACAAGGTCCACTCCGCTGCGATTATCAAGTAAGAACCGATGAGAATTATCCGGGAAGGCAGCTCGCACACAATATTGAGGCCATTCAGACCCCGCAGGATCCTCTTGAGTTCCCTTACGCTGAACCCGCCAGCCTCTGGTGTTCCAGCTACAGGGACGATTAGTGTACTGAGACGGAATCGCCGAACATTGCGACTCACTGGCAGGGGCAAACGCGGGGTCAAGTACATCGATGTCCACACTGCGATTTTGTAAGTGAGGCGAAGACGGCCGACTGATGTGACAGACGTGAGATAAACCGGTCCAGTGCCAACCCGCTTGCGAACGCGCTCAACAATACCGTTCACACCAACATCATCAATGTCTTCAGCCGCGATGAGGTCGAAGCCGACTTCCTTATCGTGATCTATGAATTCTGTGTTCATCTGCCATGATCGTGCTCAACCCCGGCTGTCTCAGCGCAGGTGCAGAAACCAACCTTCTGTCGGATGCCAACATGAACGGATGAGTTGGTTAGGAGGCCCTCCCGGTGGGCACTGAGGAATGATGAACAAACGGAGGCAGAAGCAAGCTCAACAAACCACCTACATTGTGAAATAGCTGCCGTGCGAGATGTCCGAGCCGTCATACGGTGGGTCTACAGGTTTTGTCGCACCGGTATCTGGATGTGAATCGAAATGAATGACCGAAATGGGACCGTAATGAGGCCCGAGAGCGCGCAGTATGGGAAGCACGATGGTATGGTCACCACCTAGTGAGACGATCATTGGAATTTCAGCTCCAGTCTTTGTCAGTAAGCCTGTGCGGCGTCTCCTCGACTCCGGTGCCTGATCCAGAATGTTGCGGCCGAGCAGATCACCATAGGCGATTTCCATCTGCTTCAGCGCGAGCCCATTATGCACCTGCGAAATGGGAATATCTCCGCAGTCGAGGACAGTCTTGCCTTGCTGGTATGGATCGAAGCCCAGAAAGGTGGTGAACGAGCCGTATGTGGCATGCTGACGACGGCTCCCGAGCCGGATACCGTGCGGGCCGAAGCGCGCGCCTGGGCGGTACGAGGTTGTCGTGTCAAAGGGGAAGCCGAGAATCGCGATGTCAAATGCGGCCGACGGGTCCTCGAGGCAACGCGTGTAAGGCAGATGGGAGAAACTGACCGGGCCCGTGAAGCTCTGATCCAAGGAGTAAGAATAGCAGTAGGTTGGCAAGTGAGAATGTCGTGAGCGGAGTACGCACGAGTTCGCGCGTCGAGGGTCCAAATGTCTCGATCCAGGACGGCGGCGTAATCTTCGTATCATTTGCGAGACCGGCGGCGACACCAGCAAAAGCGGTGAATACCGAAAGAGTGCGAAGCATGTTGAGTGGGCAGCGAGCTTCAGAGTAGATGGACAAAGGAGAGCAAGATGCACGCGAGGAGATACGGAAGCCGCAGACCGGCGCCCTTATCTGAACACCGTATCTCATCTGATAATTGTTACTCCATACTTATCGAAGAACCTCCGCATGCATCGAAGAAGCGATTACTGCCGCTCGGCACACGATACCAGGAAGCCAGCTGAGCGCTGCGTGGAGGATGCGCGAGGAGGGAGGCGAGAAGCGTCTTGGTTTAGCTGTGCTGACGGAGATAAGATGACTGAACCACTGAGAGTGTAGGGACCAATGTGGCTGGAAAGTGAAAGAACAGCGGTTCATCCGTGATTGCGCATTCGCCTCACCGCCCGCTGGGCCCAAGCCTCGGCCACTCTGTCACCATGCGGTGAATGAGCTTGTGACCTCTGCAATGATTTGCTCTACACTCGAAACACTCCAAGGACACAACATCAGAGTAGACTATTCTTCCGTACAGGCGTATTGGCTACGGCTCTTTGGGTGTTGAACAGGATACAAGTTTGGTTGAGCTGGGCTGGCAGTCGCCTGCAGCTGAACTCATTCATGAACGTGAGACGACTTGAGAATCAACTGTGCACATTGACAGAGAGGCTGAGAGAGAATAATCTGAGATATGCGATGGCGGCGAGGCTGATGAGATCGAGAGTGGAACAAAACGGGAACGGCAGCAGAACAGGAAGCAGCTGAATAAAATGCAACAGCGACAGAAACGATGCGCGAGACAACAAGACAGCAAAGAATACGAGATAAACAGCACAGAGTGACGGAGCATTCTAGTATGTCGTGCAAGGAGTATCTTCTCACCGCGTCGCCTCCGCCGCCAACTTCCACTCCAAGAAGTCCGCAAACTCGGTCATCTGCTTGCACATTGCCTTGACCTCGCCCACAGTCGGCTTCGGCCCGTAGTACTTAGCCATCTGTCGCGCGACGCTCTTCTGCGACTTGCGTTCTGCCCGGACGCGCTTGCGGATACGCACCCGGTCGATGTCCATGGCGTCGTCTTCAAGCGACGTGAGCGACGACATGTCTGACGCGTCCTCGCCATCCTTGTCGCCATCCTCCGAATCCGTCAAACTGGAAAGGCTCGATGCGTCGTCGTCATCGTCTGACAGCGAAGAGAGCGGCGAGGTCATCCGGAGCGGGTCGGGCGACTCCGCAACTTGGCTCGTCAGGACGTCGCCCGGTCGCCGTGTCGCCATGCTCGGGCTCGGTTTGCCCATCGCGACGCAGTATTCGTCGTTGAGCGCATGTGCCACCAGCCATTTCGCCGTATGCCGGATCTCCGCGGGCTCTGACACGCCCATCCAGCGTTCGCCACAGTTGTCGTCCGCATCATCATCCGTCTTCTCGAGTGGTGTACCCCAGACCGCGACAAACCATGCCCAGCGCTGGTGCTCGTCGAGCTCGGTTTCGGTGGGCAGCTTCTTGACCTTCTGGGTCGAGAGGAGATAGTAAACGCGGCCGGCGCGGTCACGGCCTAGTGGACCGAAACGGGGAGCGTATGCAGCATCGCCCTCGTAGTGTGACTGCTCGATCTTGGCGACGGCATCGCGGTGCTTCGTCTCAGCCTTCTTATACTAATGAGAGGCGAAAGTCAGTCAATCATCCCCAGGCTCAGGACAATGCAGTTGTGCGGACGTACCATAGGCTTCCACACCTTCAACTCTGCCGCATCCGTCGGCTTGTTGCCTTGCAAGATCTTCTTCTCCTCTGCCCATGCCTCGTTCACCTCCTTCAACGGACCATACAACTGGTCACGGTTGTACTGCGGATGCACACGAGTTTGCTCGTCGAGGTCGTCGTGCAGACTCCCTCCGCGAAGCGCAAGCTCGCACAGTGCCAACAACGGTGGCATAAGCTGTTCGGGCTGCGCAATTGCGTCCGAGTGCCGTGTTTCGCGGCGGTCCGGATCGGCTTCAGCGGGGTCAGGACATTCCAGAAGTCCGATGTTACGGAGGTCCTCAAGCACAGCCCAAAGACGGGCAGGAGTGTTGCTGGAACGAGCGTCTCGCACGGCGCCGGTGAGCGTCTATAAACAAGGATGAGCTGCCGGTCGCGAACAAACACAGACGAAGGGCTCACCTTCCGGTTACGTGCACTCTCGTCTTCGATAGAGAGGATATCGAGAATGCTGATGACAATGGCTTTGACCGCAGCATACGGCAAGTGGTCAAAGTCGTCCAAAGCGTCCATGTGGGCCTTGGCAACGCCCAGCAGAGGTCCAAACCGAACGACAAACTCGCGCAACTGCACCGGACAATGGTCAGCAGTGAGCCAAAGCATTAGTCGCACACGGTCACGTACATAGATTCGGTCTTCGACGGCCTGCCGATCAAGTTCAGTGATCATTTCAGCCCACTCCGGTAGCCGCGGGATCGCAGGCGGTGACGGAATGGCCGGCTTTTCGACCACGGCCTTGGACGTGGAAGCCTTTGCAGAGGTGGCATCCTTTGCGGCAGCTGCTTTCGCCACGGATGACGACTTGGCTGCACCAGCTTTCTTGGTGGTCGCCTCCTTCGCTGCCGCCGTCTTCGCCGTCATCTTCTTCGGTGGCGTGTCCTTCTTTGTCTGGGAGACTGACACTTTTGGTGATGCTGTCTTCTTGGTCTCCTTCACCTCTTTGGGTTCAGCCTGGTTGATCGGTTGTCAACAGCCAACTCTCCAGCTCACGTCACAAGATGCACACCTTCGCCAGCGGATTGGCCTTGAGCTTGTCCCTCGCGCTCTGTCCATCGTCTTTGTTCAAGATCCTACGTCACACCAACACGTCAGTATCGATCTCAGGCTCCACAATCTGCAGGGTCACCCACCCCGTTGCAGGCAGTCCACTCAGCTTCCTGCAGATCCGACAATTACAGTCGTCCTGGCATCTTGGACAGCTGAACAAGAACTCGAGGCTCTCCGCAACATGCTTTGCGCGCTCCTCTGAGCCTGGTTTGGCCGAGATAGGTGTGTTCTTGATCGTGTCGGCGTCCTCGCCGTATCTATGTCCAGAACAATCGTAGGTGAGTGATGAAGCCGGAACAAGACGGTGGCGCGACGCACCGGTTCTTCAGACACGCCTTGCAGTAGTGCAAGTTGCATTGCGCACCACGACGGAGACGGGTGCAGCGAACGAGTTCTGTGGGAAGGAGGCGGTGGTGGTGGGGGCGTCATGTCAGCCTAAAATGGCGCCTCGGCTAGCTGAGCGGGAAGGATAACGCACGGGTGACCGTCATCTTGCGCGCGCACTGGTGGCACCGTCGCTCATCGGCATCATTGGCGTCTGGGTCAGTCTGCGCACACATAGGGGTGTCAGCTCGTACTCCAGCAAGACTCCCTATCGGTCGCCGGACCTTGAGCTTCTTAGCCTTAGTCGCCTCGGTGGGGTCGCTGTCGGCCTTGCGCTTCTGCCCAGCGCTGGGCTTCGCATTCACATCGGCACGCTTGTCCTTGAGGACCTCGTCCG
>Ga0247815_10003641_pt1 | contig 11027 bp, 10 predicted proteins | sample UWRJL194509B1_FD_181014 | JGI IMG/M metagenome (GOLD analysis project Ga0247815, IMG submission 181014) | Plant litter microbial communities from Arlington Agricultural Research Station in Wisconsin, United States - UWRJ-L194-509B-1 | ecosystem: Environmental > Terrestrial > Plant litter >... | reverse complement strand
CCGGTGGCGAAGATTACAACCAGCAGGCCCCATCTCCCCCGGGGTCTGACTGTGCGTGACTTGTCGTGCAAGCCAGTCCCACGATCTCATCCCACCGTTTAGACGCTAAGCAGGCTGGTGGCCAGCAGTACAACCAAGGGCCCCCTCCCTCCGGCGGGTCTGACTGTGCGTTTATCTCAGCATCGTGCAAGCCGATTTCGCGATCTCATGTCCTCATCTTAGACGCCAGGCAGACCGGTGGCCAGGAGTACAATCAGGGCACCCCATCGTCTGGCGGACCTGACTGTGCGTAGTTATATCGTCTTGCAAGCTAATCCCACGACCTCATGGTATCCTGTTAGATTCTAGGCAGACTGGTGGCCAAGAGTACAACCAAGGTCCTCCATCGTCTGGTGGACCCGGATGTGCGTTTATTTCGGCATTTGTGCAAGCCGATCCCATGATCTCATAGCACGTCTTAGACACTGGCCAGACGGGCGGCCAACAGTACAACCAAGGCCCTCCATCATCCGGTGGACCTGACTGTGTGTTTATTTCAGCACCGTACGAGCCGATCCCATGAGCTTATATCACCCTTTCAGATACTGGGCAGAGTGGAGGTCAGCAGTATAACCAAGGCCCCCCTTCCTCCAGCGGGCCTGACTGTGCGTTTATATCGGCCATTGTCGAAGCTGATTCTACGATCTCATACTACCGTCTAAGACGCCAAGAAGACTGGTGGTCAGGAATACAACCAACGCGCTCCGTCACCCGACGGGCCTGATTGTACGTCTATCAGTGTCGTACGCGTCAGTTCTACGATCTTGACTATCCCCAGTCGATGACGACGATGACAAAATTGCGGCCAAGGCCTCGGAGCATGCTGGCGATGCTGGTGATACCTCCCTCTTCTCGCAGGCTGGTCAATTTCTCCATTTATGCAGTAGAGCCTAACTCTCCCCCTCGGATAATAGGCTCTGAGCTTTGCCAAGGGTAACAAAGTTCGTCGCGTGACGTACCTTTGACGACATAGCACTTAAGTTCCCTGCAGTCCCAATACAAGGAGCCTGTCGACGAGGCGAGCGCTGTCGACTCCCACAAGGTCGCATATGAGCAGGACAAGCCCGCAAACCTCGATGCCAACTCGCTCGGCAGTGCTGCCGCGCTCCAGGTTCTCAAGCAGTTCACATCGGGCTCTGGTGGTAGCAGTGGCGGTGGCAAGTCCCAGAGCCAGGTGCGTGTTTTAGCAGCCAACCTACTATGTCGTTTTCTGAAACGCACTTACAGCTTATCACCCTGGCAATGAGTGAGGTTGGTTGGCTCAGTCAATCTCTCACGCCCGCGCTCATTGTGTCACATAGGCCGCTAAACTCTTCGACAAGGGCGGCGCGCAGTCCGGCAACAAGGTATGCCAGTCACTCCGTTTGCATGTTAAATCAATCTGACGCGCCATCTTGTAGCAAGATGCCGTCAACGGCGCTGCGATGACAGTCGTCAAGTTGCTAGTTCAGTCCAAGTAAGTGACAGAACGTTTGAGTGTGCGCCATTCGCTCTACCAACTTAACATTACTATCGCAGGTTCAGTGGAGGTGGTACCGGCGACACAAACAAGCCCGATCTCGGCGCGCTCGGCGGGCTTCTTGGTGGCGGTGGCGGTGGAGGCGGCGGTGGCGGCAGCAGCCAGCTCTTGGGCATGGTGAGCGAAGCTATTGGTCGGTCCTTATGTGATCTGACACCCCTACAGGCTTCCCAGTACTTCGGCAAGAAGTAAAACAGCGGAAGAAGAGCCTACAAAGAACACAGACTGATGTAAAATATGAAACCATGTGCAGTTGAAAGAGCAGCGGCTCGGAATTTTCCGACCGAGTGCATTGCTTGTCGTGGCCATCACCAGATTGCAGCGTCTACATGCATCCGCAGCCAGTTGAACAGCTCTAAAGCGATATAGACACTAGCGCTTTATGCAGCTCGCTATTGTGCGCTATCGGTTGATGAAGCGGACAGTCTCAATCCTAAAAGCGAATGCAGTCTGGATGTTTACCTGCTTCTTTTTTGCTCAGCGTAAGGCATTCCTGCATCTAGCTGTTGGTGACCACGCAAGCTACACTCTTTGTTTCTCGATATTTCGTATTGACCTTGCATCGAATCTCTAATATTTCCTCTAATCTTTCACGTTTCGCCACCTTGCTAAACGCCACTACGGTTGATGTATTTATCTCAAGGAGCGAGCCGACTCCTGTAACTTATGCCTCTCCAGGTACACAAAATACCACTGACATCTGCATCTGCCATACCGATGCTAGCGATCATAGCCATCGTGTAGATGCTGGGGGCAAAACCAGGACGTGATCGACATCATTGGACTACGAGGCGAGCAGCTTGCATCCCTCGTGTGTCGAGAATATCTCTCTAAGATTCCGCAGCCCTTCAGAACGTCTAAAGCTGCTTGTGAGTCTCGCAAGTGTAACACCCGTCACCGTGAGTATACTCAGAGGCGTTCTGCTGTGGATCTCCTCTCCCAGCCTACAGGATTCCGCACCTGAAAGACTTTCTTGCTGTCGTTGTAACTGTGACGAGATGCTAAGACATCTCTACTCTACAGAACTCTTCAGCACCCGAATTAGTTTGTAGACAACTATGTCGGGGCTAATGAGATGATCACCGTCGCCCAGATGAAGACTAACTTCAACGATGTGCCTGGAGCTGGCGTGAACAAAAGAGCGTGGCGCCTCAGACTTCGTTCCACTTTCCTTTACCAATGTAACTATGTTGAAATTTTTAGCATTTATGCCTGTGACAGAAGTACTTTGTGCCGACGTGTATCATTGGAAGGGAATGAACTGGGAGGCGGTGTGGAGGGGTTTGCAGCACCGGACGGGAGGTCTGCAGATTAAATCACAAACAGAAACGGTGCAAGTTTTATCTCAGCCATCTGAGCTCCTCTCAACTTTGTATAACCAATATGTCTTATTTGTTGCACTGAGACGGCAAAGTTGATGTTGTGCGAGGTCGGCGTTGTCCGGACGCGAACACCACTTGTCCTCAAGCATCGCGGAATTCGCGCGTCGCCTCACGGATAGCTGCGACGATGGCGATATTATCGACGCCACTCCAGTACTTGACGTCGATACCACTCGCGACACGCATCCTCGCTGGACTGCTGTTCTTCTTCTCACTTCTTCAGGCGTACCTGCACTACAGCATCTACACGCCAGAACCGTACCTTACCCTGCTGCCTGGCGCGTTTTTGCGAAGACCGTGGACTTTTGTTACGGCCATATTTGTTGAGAAGAACCCATTAGTAGTGCGTGTAGAACGCGCGTCGGAGGCCGGCGACACGCTGCTGACCGTATTCCGCAGTGGCTGCTAAACTTCCTTTACATCACGCTCTCGTTCCGCTACCTCGAGCGACTGTGGGGCGCTGCTGAAGTTTTCAAGTTCGTCCTTATCACAGGCGTACTTTCAAACATCATCGCATGCGTCGTCAACTGGCTTGAGTCGTTCGTTCTCGGCATGCCTGAGGTGTTCCTGTGCGTAGCATCACACGCACAATCGTCCAGCGCTGACCTGCCATTCCAGTGTCGGGCAGGAGTACTACGGGATGTCTGCCGTTGCGACTGGCGTGTTGGTCGCGTTCACGCAGCTCATTCCAGAGCACCAGGTTCAGTTGTTTGGCGTTATCCGTGTCCGCGTCAAGGTAGGCACAACTGCCCGCTCTCCTGTGTGAAAGATTTGCTCAAACTGCATTCAAAGCGTCTGCCAATGCTCTATGTGACCGTTTCGACAGTCCTCTGCCTTATTGGCTATCAAGACCCTTGGATTATCATCCAGTTCGGTTGGCTCGTGTCCTGGGTCTATCTGCGCTTCTACAAAAAGACCAGCAGCGAATCTGGCACCGACACGTATGGCGACCGCAGCGAGACCTTTGCATTTGTGTACTGGTTACCGCCTTTCCTCCAGTCAGTTGTTCGACCTCTGCAGGCAGGACAAGACTAATATCCTTGCAGTCAGCCACTCGGTATCGTCTTCGAAGTGGTACACAACACGGCTCTCAAACTGCACATCATACCCTCCGTTCCCGTTGGTACTGATCTGGAGGCTGGAGTCGCGCCAGGAGGAGCTCGCGCTGAAGCAGAAAGGAGACGGTGAGCGTGTTCTGCTTGTTTTTGCGTTGCAGGGCACTGACAGCTTCGATAGGGCGATGGCACTCAAGGCGCTTGACCACGCTCGTGTTCAGAAGGCGTCGTCAAACGGAACGCCGGAGCCGGCGGCTGCAGCCTCATCATCCACTTCGGCGCCCGAGGAACTCACGGAGGAAAGCGATGTAAAAGGAAAGGGCAAGGCGCCAGCGTCTGCAGAGTCATGAAGATACCCAGAACTATATTCTTAGTTTACGCTCCATACTGTTTCTCCGGATAGACGGCAATCTTTTGGCAAAGACTTTGCAGGCGGCAGAATTGAATGTCAGGCCCAAAGTGCTCGGAATTGACCGCATCACGGCTTGGTCTCTGCCTCCGTTCGTGCCGTCGCCGCTCGTCGACTCGGCGCGCAGGTCCATGTCGGACTATGACTTTGTCGCCAGTTCTGGAAAGCTCAAGCTCAAGGGCGTTGCTGAGGGTGGTGTGAAGAAGTACGTGTCCTGCGATTCCTCTGCTGTGTGGGTTGTATGAGGGCTGACTGGACCATTCTGTTTACAGGAAGAAGTCGTCCTCTTCCAAGTCGCAGAGCAAGTCACAGGTGCAGCGCATAACCGAAGCTGATGGCGCGTCGGGCTCGAGCGATCGCAAGGCGGGCGAATCTGCTGCGAGTAGTTCTCGAGCTTCACCGGCGGAGGGGGCTTTGAACGCGAGCGACTCAAAGAAGACCGACGCTGAACGACGGTTTGAGGAGATACAGCGCGAACGCGTGAGTTTCTGTTCAGCTTGCAGCTCTTTTCATGCGAGTCCTGGCTGACTGTGGTTCATGCGTTATGTGTGTCTGTTCGTGGATTTGCTGTACTTCAGCTCGCGAAACGAGTATCCAAACTCGCCAAGAAGACGCACAAGGAGCGTGTCAACGAGTTCAACAACAAGCTGGAGGCTCTTAGCGAGCACCACGACATCCCTAAGGTAAGATACGGCCCTGTCTCACCGGTTGACTCGTTCTCATGTTTTGTAGGTTGGACCGGGCTAAGACGAGGAAGCTATCTCTTTTCACGCGTCTGGCACATGGAAACGCCACTGTTCCCCTGCAGGAGATACTCAGCAGGCTCCCCGAGTCAGTTGTACACCTCCACCTCTCGCAGGAGCACCTGGACAGGGGAACTTTTGCCCATTCAAGTCGAATTGCACATCTATCATGCCCAATTCCCGCTGGTTCATGGGCTCTCGTTCTTCCTGGACACACTCCATGTACTCCTTGTAGCAAATACAAACCGCGCTTCTGTGTCTCTTGACCTTGAACCGCCATCTTGTTACGCGAACCGACCAACCAAGCGAGCCATGTCGGCGCTGCAACCCGCCACCACTGCCGGCTCAAGCCCGAATCATAAACACTCATCATCTCGGGTCACTGTGACCAGCCCAGGTGTAGACAAGACTGAGGTGAAGAAGGCCCACGTGTGCCCGCCGTCCACAGCAACACATCCGCGCGACCGCTGGGAGACCGCCTTCGTCTATTCGTTCGTCAAACGCTTTCTGGTCAACGACAAGGACAACAAGTCCCACATAGTAGGTCTCGAGAGTGTTGCAGAGTACGTGCCCGCTGCCCGCCCGCGTTTGTTATTGCACGTTGCTCATCGAGGCACCCGTTCACTCCGCCACCTTCGGCCCGTTCCAGTCTCGAAGAAGCACTGCTTTCAAGCCACCCAGAGCCCATACTCGAGCAGATACTCGTCCGTTTTGTCAAGAATTTGCGCACTAAGAAAGGCTCCGTAACGTGCGCTTTGCTGCCTGGTCCGTCACCGCCGCTGTTGACATTCCACCACAGCGCTCCGAATATCTCGCATCTCGTCACACAGCTAGTCGCCGAATACATCACCAAGCCAGAACGCAGCATCTTTTGGAACGAAGACACATCGGAGAATGAGAACCCGCTGGCTGATGTCGGTTTCTTCTCTGCACACTGGGATGTCAAGGTGCGTCTCGAGGGTCACGCATGTTCTCAACCACAAGCTCCTCACACAACTCTACTTTACCAGCTTCGGGTGATGCGCCAACTGGTTGAATGGCAGCTTTCGTATTACCAGCCGATCCGTACGACCATCGGTGAGCATACCATCTGTCTGTGGTAATGCAATCCTCAATCGTGAACTCATTCCTTTACTCCGGCAGATAAAGCCTGGGGAGTTACGCACAATCTTCACCGCAAGACGGCAGAACAAATTGCTGCAGAGCGTGTACCGGACGAGGACCCTTTCAGCAAGAAGAGCCTACACATGTCGCCTATTGGGCAGGACCACTCCAAACAGCGGTACTGGGTCGTCGATGGTGCGTCCTCGCCTACAGTTTGATCTAAATTGTGATGAACATCACTTGACGCTGCCTAAGGTTCGTCGCGGCTCTACATTTCGACCAACCCGTGGAAGTGTTCTGCCACTTTCGAGGCAAAGGCAACGACGCTGGAAGAGTACAATGCCACCATTCAGAAGTTGAAGGATGAGGCACCGGGCCCTGGTGTCGCCACGACAAAGACAGCAAAAAAGTGGGCAGAGGCACATACTCAATTGATCGCCGCCTTGGAGGGTCGTGTCGAGAGTATTGAGCAGGAGCTTCAGGTCAGTACCACCCATCGACCGTTTACATCCTTATCTCATGATATCTCCTCAATCACAGCGTATCGAGAAGCAGAAGAAGAAGAATGAGCGCGACATGCGTGCTGCTCTGCTGGTCCCGGAGGTTCGCGTCACCCGCGCTCGTCGACCGCCCGATACCAACGGCCGCTCGAAGTATAGAGAGGAACCTAGCGAGGTTAGAACTATCCTCAAGCCTTGTGCAATACTAACTCATTACATTCCAGGACGACGATTCAGACGACGATCGTGGCCGTGAGGCGGACGGCGACGACTACAATAACGAGCGCGAGGAAGACGAAGAGGAAGACGGTGGTGGTGGCGAGAGGTCTGGTAGCGATGAGGACGGTGAAGATGACGACTCGGAACGCTCTGACTCGGCGGGGCCACGCAGGTCTCGTCGTGCTGCCGTGGCCGCCGCCAAAGCCTCCAAGGCCAAGAAGCGGCCCATTGACACCGTCGACGATGCCGGGATCTGGCAGAACGAGGCGCGACGCAGTACTCGACAAATCGCTGCAGCTTTGGCCGCAGAGGATACGAAGTCATATGGACGCGAGAGGAGGAGTGAACGCGAGCGGCCGACTAAGAGGAGGCGTATCACTGAATCGCCTCCAGCGATCGAGTTGCCGGCAAATGGGCGCCACTATCCCGTGCTTGCGCGACGCAACCAACCTGTCAAATCCAACGAGAAGATCGTTGACCAACTGCCAGGCGGACAGAAGAGCAAGTTTTGGGTACGTTTATCGAACATATACATGAAGGCGCAAGCTGATCCCGGATGCAGAGCTATGCAATTGAAGTTCCCGACGGTTCCGACGCACAGTCTGACGCTGCGACAGACGGGCCAGGCGCCGACCGGGATGAAACTCTCGGCACAGCAAAACGCAGAGGTAAGGGCGAGAGCACCGAAAATAGCATCGACGACGGTCTCAAGGACAGTCTACCAGCTAGCGCGTCATCGTCTCGCACGTCCGAGGCCATGGACATCTCGGATGACGATAAATGACCGTACCGTCGGGTTGTCTGGCCGGTGTTCCCTCGATACTCTCATCCTGCTGCCATAGTCTTTGCTCGCTCTATGTACACACTGCTGACCGTACCTCTCTTGTACTTAATGTATCTCGCTACAAATTGTTGAGCATTCCGCGCGAAATTTCTGCTACCAGATGTGCCACTGAGAATAGAGATTATCCATTTGAACGCTCGACATAGAGTAAGGCTACAACACAAGCACACCCGATGTCCGTGGTGTTACAGATGAGTCCTTCGAAATAAAGTGTTCGCAGGGAAAGCCTCAATACCACTGCTGGTCGTTGTTGTTCATGCCATGTCCTTGCCCGCCAAAGCCCATCTGCATATTCCCACCTCCTCCGCCCATGTGCATGCCACCCATCATCGACGGATCGCCCATCATACCCATCCCAGCATTGGCATTGTGGCCCATCCCCTGTGGGTGAAATCCACCCGCATTGCGCCCGCCAGCGTTCATGCCTGCAAACCGACCGCCCCCAGGCATCATCCGATTCATCGCATCGTCGCCCCCGCCTACTCCCATCCCACCAAACATTCCGAGCGGGTTCATGCCCATGCCCATACCCATGCCCATCTGGTTCATGGCGTTCATGGCATTCATGGCATTCATGCCCATGCCGCCGATCATAGGCTGCTGCATCCCAACGCCCATGCCCATGCCCATCGGCCCAGCCATGACGGGTACAGGAGCTGCAATCCCTCCCATGCCGCCCATACCGCCCATGCCGCCCATCGGGTTCATCCCTTGCATAGGGTTCATTGGGAAGCCTCCCATGCCACCCGTTTGTTGGTGCATCGGGCCACCGTGACCGCCGCCCCCACCACCGCCTCCACCACCGTGGCCGCTGTGCTGGTTGTTGCGAACGGGCGACTTGGGTCGGAGGATGTCGATCTCTGAAGGAAAATCACCGTAAGTGCGAGAGCTGAAGTGACAACATGTGAGCTCACCATTCGATGAAGGGACAACATATTTGCCACCGGTCTTCACGAGGCTAGCTTCCCACTGCTCACGTATCCATGGAACAGCACCGACGTCGTTCTGTTCAAGGTCTTTGGGCTCGCCAGCTGTTACCCAGCCTGGCCGTAGCGAATGATTGCGACCAAACACCTCCAGTCGACGTGTGCCGAGACAGAAGTTCTCAATGAGCGTGTACATCTCAGGTGGCTTGCGTGTTGGATCCACAGGGTCGCCTTCCCAGAGGATGACATCGGTATCTAGACAAGCATAAGCTAATGATTGCAACGAAGGGCAGACGGACCACGCACCGACGTTGCAGTGGACGAACCAGCCGTCTGTTGAGCGACGGACTGTCCCGCGGATACCCATAAGACAGTGTTGCTTTGTGCGCATAAGCAATGAGCTGGTGGGAGGTTCAGACTTCACGCAAACGTGTCAGCAAACATGACATCTTTCAGCAGTGTTCGCTTACGCCAGGACCATGGTTTGTCGTCTTGTTCGTCTTGACCCATACGATATCTTCGCAGCGTCGATAGCCCCACTTGGCAAGCACTTCGCGACCGCGTTCTAGTGCGTCTCCAGCGCCGGAGCCGACCCAGAGGAATATGAAACCCGGGTCTGCGGAGAGCGTCGGGATAGGCAACTGTGCAAGCGAGTCGAAGGTAAAGCTGGACGAATATGGTGGATCTAATAGTATCACGTCGAACTTGGCAGATGACATCTCGCCTGCTGCGAGAGATGATAGGGACGCGTAGGTCGGCGGGGCCGAGTTGTTGGCGACAGCATCCTTCTTGAGCGCGAGCAGCCTCTGCTGTTTCGGGTATCTATCACGCGTCAGCCATCCGTTGCGCATAGGGTAACTTGAGCTCTCACTCTTCAAATCTTCGCTCTGGTTCCGCGCCAAGGACCCAATTCTGGGGATAGGAGCCACTGTCAACATAGCGCTGCGAGTAGTCGTTGCGGATGGTCTCCTCCTCTGGCACGTAGCTCTTGTATCGGTCTACGCGCGCGCGCTTGGTCTCGGGAATGTCGTTGCGCACAGGCTTAACCTGACGTTTTGAGTCTGCGGGTGGGGGTGTAGCAGGTAGCGCACGTTTGGGAAGATCATCGAACTGGGCCAGGGACGACTCGGTGGATGCAGGCGAGAGCCAGCGTCTGTGTTTGCTTTGCAGCGCACGGACTGACGCAACAAGTGCGTCGTGTTCAAGAAGAACCGCACTCGTTGATGCGATCGTCATTCGAACACTGCACGAGGTGGCTGGCGGAGGTCAAGCGCGTGCTCGGTTCGCGCCGTAGCGCGTCACAATTGCCAACCTCTTCCCCCTTGCCTCGCAAAGAGCACAGAACCGCCACGGACTCGTGTAGCCTGGGTTTGAACCTAGTTAGAGTTCAGCCATGAATCGGGACTTGCTACCAACAGATTAGCAATTGGAGCAACTCCGCGGACGTGATCCGCGAGCATACACAGCCAAATGACGCGTTATGTCTCCAGCGGAAGCCTCGGTCCGAGCAGTATAAGTACTCAAGCGATGACGCAGCATCCCCACTCCGCAACACCCATCTTGACCTCCCACCATGTCCCACACACCTTCCCTCCAGCACGAAGCCAACACCTACTTCGCCGTCACGATCTCAAATGACGGGCCCTACTCGCACGACCCCACGACTCTTGCTCTTGCACACCCTGCGCTGCTCTACATCAGCCAAATCGGCGAGCTAAAGGACGCGCATTTGCTGGCAACACCCAAGCAGGAGAATGTCGACGATGTGGTCCTCGCCGCGTTGAGGAAGGATGAAGGCGTCACGAGCGTCGAGGTTCAGTTTCCCAAGCAGCGAGTCAAGCGCGACGAGTTCTAAGCCATGTGCGTTGCTTCGCGAACTCGCCGCAACCCAGGCTAACTGGATCCCAAGTAGAACTGCCGCGCGATCGCTTAGATTGTATTCACAGAATCTCGCACCAGTTGTAGCAAATAGAAAGTAGAGCTCGACCTGAGCCTTCATGCGCACATTCGAGAGAAGTAGATCCAAAGCTCGATGACGTGGGATCGTCGTGATCATTGCCGTCTGATTCTGCCAAACTACAGTGAATACAGGCGATCTAGCTAGAAATACAAGCTCGCTGCGAATACAACTGCGCAAAACGTCAAAATAGGCTAGGATGCAGGCAAAACACGACTCACTGTCCCTCTTGATCTTCGCTTGCGCCTCCTCCATCTTCTTGAACAGCTCTGCGTCGCCAATGACACGTGCTGCGTCGCGAACCTCTCGACAAGTTTCGTCCAGTCGCGT
>Ga0247815_10003640_pt1 | contig 11036 bp, 8 predicted proteins | sample UWRJL194509B1_FD_181014 | JGI IMG/M metagenome (GOLD analysis project Ga0247815, IMG submission 181014) | Plant litter microbial communities from Arlington Agricultural Research Station in Wisconsin, United States - UWRJ-L194-509B-1 | ecosystem: Environmental > Terrestrial > Plant litter >... | reverse complement strand
ACGACGATGTTGAAGCGCTCAAGGCAATTGTCAGTTCGTCTGCCTACTCAGATGCAGAAACGCAGGAAGCAATAGCTGAAATTTATACCAGCTACCATTATGTAGCATGTCCACATACTGCTATCGCTTACCGCGCGCTCAGCAATTACCTCAGCCTGCACAAAGATGACGGGCTTACAGGCGTGTTTTTATCTACAGCACATCCCTGCAAATTTCCAGACGTTTTCCCGGAGGAGATTGCTGCAGCGATAGAAACACCAGATCAGGTGAGCGAGCTGCGCTCCAAAACGAGCACCGCACAGGAAATGGAACCTGTTTTTGCAGATTTTAAAGCTTATTTGCAGGGAGCCCGTTAGAAATTAAACAGCCTGAGCTGTCCGCTAATTTCCTTCACTGTGCTTTGCTGGGTATCTCCAAAATTGGAAAGTGAGATACCCAGCAATCTTATTTTTTTAGTGATATCGGTAGCCTCGAGCAAAGCCTTGGCTGTCTGCTGTATGGTCATGAGATCATCTATGCCTGCAGGGAAGGATTGATTGCGTGTGATCTGTTTGAAGTCGTGGTACTTAATTTTGAGGGTCAGCGTACGCCCTTTCAGCTGATAACGCTGTAAGCGTGTAACCACCTTCTCAGCAATTTTGTCCAGTTCTTCATGCATTTCTTCCAGTTCAGAGAGATCAGACCCAAAGGTGTCTTCGGCACCCATAGATTTTGTTTCCCGATGCGGTTGAACAGGCCTGTTGTCTATCCCTCTAACGATGTAGTAATAAAACCGGCCTGTCTTTCCAAAACGTCTGGTTAGATCCTGCTCTGTAAGCTGTTTTAGGTCAAGCCCCGTATGCAGACCCATGCCTTTCATCTTCTGCGCAGTGACTTTACCTACGCCAAAGAATTTCTCTACAGGAAGTTTTTCCATAAAGGTCTCAATAGAAGAGGGGCCAATGAACGTAAGCCCATCGGGCTTGTTCATATCTGATGCAATCTTTGCGACAAACTTATTGATGGAGACACCTGCCGATGCAGTGAGGTGCAGCTCATCCCGGATGGCCTGTTTGATCTGCCGGGCAATTTCCATGGCAGAACCTATACCCAATTTGTCTTCGGTTACATCCAGAAAAGCTTCATCAAGTGAAAGCGGTTCAATCAAATCAGTATACCGGGCAAAGATCGCACGAATACCCTGGGATACTTCTTTATAGGCAGCAAAGCGGGGAAATACAAAAATCGCTTCCGGACAAAGTTTTACGGCTTGCTTGGAGGGCATTGCAGAGCGGATACCGAATTTTCGAGCCTCATAACTGGCAGTTGCCACTACACCGCCGCGACCTTCCGGACCACCGCCAACAACAATAGGCTTGCCACGGTATTCAGGATGATCCCGTTGCTCTACGGAAGCATAGAAAGCATCCATATCGATATGGATTATTTTCCTTTGGGGAGTTCTTTCTATGCCTTCCAATGACATACGTTTCTAGAATATAGCCTGAGCAATCTTGCGGGTAGGGCCAGATTTACCCATGGTATAAAAATGCAGTACCGGTGCACCGATAGCCTTTAATTGTTTACACTGTTCAATCATCCATTCGATCCCAACCTCACGTACATCAGCCTCTGAAGAACAGGCGCTGATTGCTTCGCTCAATTCCATAGGAATGTCAAGGTGAAAAGTTTTAGGCAGACTGATGAGTTGTTTACTGCTTGTAATTGGCTTAAGTCCAGGGATAATTGGCACATTGATGCCATGTTCACGGCATTTATCTACAAAGGTCTTATAAGCATTTACGTCAAAGAACATCTGCGTTACAATGAACTCTGCACCCAGATCAACCTTAAGTTTCAGGTATTTGAAATCCGTCTCCAGGTTTGGCGCTTCAAAATGCTTTTCCGGATATCCTGCAATGCCGATACAGAAATCCGTCTTTTCAGAGTTGTCAATATGTTCGTGGAGGTATTTTCCTTTGTTCATGTCCACTACATGCTGCAGTAATTCAGAAGCATAGGCGTGACCATCTGGCGTAGGAATAAAAGACGCATCACTTTTACGCGCATCTCCACGTAAAACCAACACATTATCAATACCCAGAAACTGCAGGTCGATCAATGCATTCTCAGTTTCATCCTTTGTAAATCCACCACAGATCAAATGCGGAACAGCATCTACCTTGTACTTATTCATGATGGCGGCACAAGTTGCTACCGTACTCGGACGTTTGCGGTAAGATACCTTTTCCAGCAGGCCATTGGCATGTTGCTTATAAATATAGTCCTCTCTTAAATACGTCACATCAATGAAAGGCGGATTGAATTCCATAAGCGGATCAATAGCATCAAAGATGCCCTGGATGCCCTGGCCTTTCATAGGGGGCAGCAACTCAAAAGAAAAGAGTGTTTTGCCCTGCGCGTTTTTAATGTGGTCGGTAATCTTCATGAATATAGTATGGCGTTAATATAGGTTAGGTTGTTTTAATAAGCTAAGTTAGGACTTAACCAGCGTTCTGTATCTTCAAGTGACATGTTTTTGCGTACCGCATAATCTTCCACCTGGTCTTTGGTGATTTTATTCAGGCCAAAATAGCGCGATTGCGGATGTGCAAAATAAAATCCACTTACTGCTGCGGTAGGGTACATGGCAAAACTTTCAGTCAATTTCAGACCAATCTTGTTTTCTGCGTCCAGCAGGTTGAACAGCGTTTCCTTTTCCGTGTGATCAGGACATGCAGGATAACCCGGTGCAGGACGAATACCAGCATATTGTTCTTTGATCAATTCCTGATTCGTCAGCGCTTCTTCTTTTGCATAACCCCAGTATTCTTTTCTAACAAGTTCATGCATGCGCTCGGCAAACGCCTCGGCAAGTCTGTCGGCCAGTGCTTTCGCCATAATGCTGTTGTAGTCGTCATAGTTGGCCTCAAATTCAGCTACCATTTCATCTACGCCGATACCCGTAGTTAATGCAAATCCGCCGAAATAATCAGTTACACCGCTTTCCTTTGGTGCAACAAAATCAGATAAGGCGTAATACGGATCTCCATCAATCTTCTCCGCCTGCTGGCGTAAGGTGTGGATGGTTACCGGTTTTCCTTCTGCTTCGAGCAAAATATCATCGCCAACAGCATTGGCAGGCCAGAAACCTATAACTGCTTTAGCTGTCAATAGCTGCTCATCAACTATTTTCTTCAATAAAGTCTGCGCATCATCAAATAACTTTTTAGCTTCATCACCAACATTTTTATCGGCGAAAATCTTAGGGTAAGATCCTTTCAGTTCCCAGGTATGGAAAAATGGCGTCCAGTCAATATAAGGAACCAGTACATCCAGCGGGTAATCTTCGAAAACACGGGTGCCTGTAAAAATCGGAGCAGGAGCTACAAGATCCAGATCAATCTGAAACTTATCTTTCCGTGCCTCTTCAATGCTTTTGAAGCGCTTGTCAGAGCGCTTGTTCAGATGCGCTTCACGTGCTTTATCATATTCAGCACGTATCCCGTCAATGTACGCACCGCGGGTGTCATCATTCATAAGTGTGCTGCATACCGTCACACTTCTCGACGCATCCAGCACATGGATTGCAGGACCAGAGTAATTTGGCGCAACCTTTACAGCAGCATGGATCCTCGATGTTGTGGCTCCGCCGATGATTAAAGGAATGGTGAAACCTTCACGCTCCATCTCTTTGGCAAAGTGTACCATTTCATCTAGCGAAGGCGTGATCAGACCGCTCAGGCCAATGATATCCGCATTGATCTCTTTGGCTTTTTTGATGATCTCCTGTGCCGGGACCATCACACCCATATCTACAATTTCAAAATTGTTGCAGGCCAGTACCACACCAACAATATTCTTTCCGATATCGTGCACATCACCTTTAACGGTAGCCATCAGAATCCTTCCGGCAGAAGAGCTGGCTTTTCCATCTGGATTATCCAGTTTTTCCTGCTCAATAAAAGGCAGGAGGTAAGCTACTGCTTTTTTCATTACCCGGGCAGATTTCACAACCTGCGGAAGAAACATCTTACCGGCACCAAATAGGTCACCAACAATGTTCATTCCGTCCATCAAAGGGCCTTCAATAACATGTATAGGTTTAGGGTATTTTTGACGCGCTTCTTCCACATCATCATCCAGGTATTCAATAATTCCTTTCACCAGCGAGTGCGACAGGCGCTCCTCCACGGGTGCTTTTCTCCACTCTTCATCGCGGACAATTTCCTTTCCCTTACTTTTAATCGTTTCGGCAAATTCTACCAGACGTTCTGTAGCGTCATCCCTGCGGTTCAGCAAAACGTCTTCAACGCGAATCAGCAGTTCAGGAGGAATCTCCTGGTAAACTTCCAGCATACCCGCATTAACGATACCCATATCAAGACCAGCTTGTATGGCGTGATACAGAAACGCAGAGTGCATCGCCTCACGAACAGTATTGTTACCGCGGAAGGAGAATGAAATATTGGAAACACCACCGCTTACTTTGGCGTAGGGCAGGTTTTCCTTAATCCAGCGCGTAGCATTAATAAAGTCTACTGCGTAGTTATTATGTTCTTCCAGACCAGTTGCTACGGTCAGGATATTCGGGTCGAAGATAATGTCTTCCGGAGAGAAACCTACTTCATCCACCAGGATGTCATAAGATCTTTTACAAATCTCTTTTCTGCGTTCAAAGTTATCTGCCTGGCCTTTTTCGTCAAAAGCCATGACAACCACGGCGGCTCCATAGAGCATTACCCTTGCAGCACTTTCACGGAACTTTTCTTCACCCTCTTTGAGGGAAATCGAGTTAACGATACCTTTTCCCTGTATACATTTCAGCCCTGCTTCAATCACGGTCCATTTAGATGAATCGATCATGATGGGCAGTTTAGAGATGTCGGGTTCGGAAGCAATCAGGTTGAGGAATTTAGTCATTGCTGCTTCCGAGTCGAGCATACCCTCATCCATATTGACATCGATCACCTGTGCACCACCTTCCACCTGCTGGCGGGCAACGGCAAGTGCAGCTTCGTAATCTCCACTTAATATGAGTTTAGAGAATTTGGGTGATCCTGTAATGTTGGTTCTTTCACCAATGTTCACAAAAATACTTTGCGGGGTAATGGTTACCGGCTCAAGTCCACTTAACCTTAAATAGGGTTCAACAGTTACAATTGTTCTGGGTTGTATGTTTTTGGCCTTTGCAGCGATGGCAGCAATATGCTCTGGTGTGGTACCACAACAACCACCTACGATATTAACAAAACCATGTTCAATGAAATCTTCGACCAGGGTGGCAGTTTCCTGTGGCATCTCATCGTAAGCGCCGAATTCATTGGGTAATCCTGCATTGGGATAGGCAGAAATATAGCAGTTGGCTTTCGCAGATAATTCTTCAATGTGCGGACGCATTTCCTTCGCACCCAGTGCACAGTTAAAGCCTATACTTAATGGTTTAGCGTGTAATACTGAGTTGAGGAAGGCTTCTGCAGTCTGTCCGGAAAGTGTCCTGCCCGAAGCGTCTGTAATCGTACCTGAGATCATGATCTCCAGTTTGCGACCGGCAATCTTTTCGTATTTTTTGATGGCTACGATGGCAGCCTTGGCATTCAGGGTATCGAAAATAGTTTCGATCAGAAGTACATCAGAACCCCCGTCTACGAGCCCGCTGACTTGTTCAGTATATGCGGCCTCCAGCTCGTCAAAATAGATTGCCCTGTATCCAGGGTCATTTACGTCAGGCGACATAGACAATGTCCTGTTTGTCGGGCCAACAGCTCCTGCGACAAAGCATACACGACCTGGATTAGCCGCCATAAATTCATTGACAGCTTCTTTGGCAACGCGTGCGCCTTCAAAACTCAATTCATAGGAAAGATCTTCCATCTGATAATCAGCCATGGAAATCCTTTGCGTGCTGAATGTATTGGTCTCGATGATATCTGCACCTGCCGCCAGGTATTCCAGATGGATCGCCTTGATGATATCAGGACGGGTGATGTTCAGTAAGTCGTTATTGCCTTTAACATCACAGGGATGATCCTTAAAACGTTCACCCCTAAAGTCTTCTTCAGACAAGGTGTAGCGTTGGATCATGGTTCCCATGGCTCCGTCAATAATTAGTATGCGTTTATTTAGTTCTTCTCTGATATTCATTCTTGTATTGTCTCCCCGACAGGATTGCTGAACCCTTTTTCAGACCATTTCCTTCAGTAAAGCTTATTCGAAAGTTCGAGGTGGTAGTGTCGAATCACTTATCTTTCAGGAATCAATTCCCGTAGAATGTAGCACCTTGTAAGCACAGGTTGCCAAGACTTCGCAGGGTCTAATCCCTCCATCTTTCTCTATAAGCCCTGCAAAAATGCAACAAAGAAAAATCATTTCCAAAGAAAGAGACGTTTAGACCAATAAAATTGCAATTAGCTGGTGTTTGAATCTCATGTTCAGAATTATATATGGCCATAAATGCAAAACGGGCATCTGATTGATCAGATGCCCGCCGCTATAAATTGACTTAATTAAGAAGTAGCGCTGTCAATTGCACGTTGTTCCATCAAGGCGTCCACATTATTTTTATCGCCGAACTTATCGGTTTTTTCAGCAAAATATTCCATAATACCAACAATAGTATCCAGGTTGTCTGCTACACGCTGATGCATATCTGGTAAGTCTTTTTCTAAGCGTTGATCGCCCAACTCAATATTATCAACTTCAATTTTACCTATTTTCTGAACCAATGCCTGTTGAGAATGTTGTAAATCTTCCAACTCTCTCACTATCTTTTCCATCAATTCAAATTTCTTTAACGTATCCATATGTTTAGTTTTTAATATTAGATTTTATATGCTAACACATAGATACTACCAAATACCCGGCCATAATGTTTGGATTGACGGTATATAGTTTGACAAGAACTAATAATAAGAGTATATCCAGCATATCTGAAATATTTAAACAAAAAAAAGGCCATGCAGCATGCATGGCCTTTATACAAGGTTCGGAACTTATCTTCTGTTACCGAAGATTCTTAACAGGTAAATAAAGATATTGAGGAAGTCCAGGTAAAGTGAAAGCGCACCCATAATAGCTAATTTCTTAGCGTCAGCTGCAGCAATCGTGTTGCCGTTTTCCTCGATGCCTGCACCAATGCGTTTCAGTTTTTGAACGTCATATGCTGTCAAAGCAGTAAAGATCGCGATACCGATAAATGCCATGAATAAGCTAAACGATTCACTTTGAATAAACATGTTAACCAGGCTGGCGATAATCAGGCCCACTACACCAATCATCAGGATCGGGCCGAATTTGCTCAAATCAACGTCAGTGGTGTAACCTAAAACCGCCATGATACCAAAAATACCGGCAGCTGCCGCAAAACAGCTCACCACAGACGCAGCGGTGTACGTAAGCAGAATAAAGCTTAAACTCACACCAGTCAATAGTGCGTATAATAAAAATACACCGACCAGTGCATTAAAAGATAATCTGCTTAATCCGGCACTCATTAAAAGTACCAGCGCCAATGGAGAGAACATGGCTACATAACCTAATATGCTCATGCCTCGTGCATTTCCCTCTGCATCAAACCTGATCAAATATTGCATGAACTCCGGTGTAGAAGCCATGAAATACGCTGCAAAGGTCGACAGGCCTAACGCGATAAACATCCATAAGAATACGCTGGCGAAGAATTTCTTGGCCACCATTCCAGTTTGCTGTTCTACAAAAACTGATTTTTGTGCCCAGTCAAAATTATTGTTGTTGTCCATTTGTTTTAAAATTTATATAAAGTTAAGTATAAGCAATAGGATACAAAAGCTATGCCCCAAGTCTTTTTGTCAGAATTTCTTCAACTTTATTGAAGATTTGTAAGGGTTTCAGCGTTCTCCATGCCATTTCGTCAAGCAGGCCGCCAAAATTAATGTAGTAATCCAGGTTACTGGATCTGAATTCCTCAATCACATGTTCAGTAAAATTGACGCCTGTGATCCATCCATCCTCTACATCCTGAAACCATTCTTCATAATAAGAATCTTCTGAAGAATGGAAATTCAATATATTTTCCCCGATCAGAATAAATTTATTGATGCCCTCATCGATCATGAGTTCCAGAATTTCTCTCTTCAGCAGCATGATATCATTGTTGATGGCATCATTCCATTCCCCGATAAATTCTATAATTGTATAATTGAGCTCGTAGTCAGTATAAAGTACCTTAAGGTATAAAGTGCTTGAACCAAAATCGTCCCATTGCGGGTGGATAAGGTAATTGTATAACTGCTTATCGAAATAAAACTCAGAATATTCAGTATTGTAGAATGGGGAACGCTCATCTTCGGCGGCGATGTAGTCATCGCGCCATTGGTAATAAGGTTCTATTTCGTGCATGTTTTCTTATTTGTGGTTTGCCTCAACGGCCTTTCTAACACTTCCGTAACGGATCAGCAGATCTGCAGCATGATCGTGGTCGATGTTCAGTTCATCCATTACCATCTGCGTGCCGCGGTCTACTAATTTATGATTAGTTAACTGCATATCCACCATTTTATTGCCCTTAACGCGGCCCAGTCTGATCATCACTGTCGTGCTGAGCATGTTTAATACCATTTTCTGGGCTGTGCCCGATTTCATGCGTGTAGAGCCTGTTAAAAACTCAGGGCCAACAACTACTTCTACCGGAAAATCACATTCTGCAGCTACCGTACCGCCGGTATTACAAACTATACAGCCAGTTAAAACTCCGTGCTCGCGGGCGGTGTGCAGACCACCAACCACATAAGGTGTGGTACCCGATGCTGCCAGACCAACAAGGCAATCTTTGCTATTGATATGGTATTCCTGCAAGTCTACCCAGGCCTGTTGCGTATCGTCCTCTGCATTTTCTACGGCTTTACGGATCGCCTGGTCGCCGCCAGCAATAATGCCTACAACGTAATCGAAAGGGACACCAAAGGTTGGCGGACATTCTGAAGCATCCACTACGCCGAGTCGGCCACTTGTACCGGCACCAATATAGAATAAACGACCGCCTAAAGCCATACGCTTTGCCACAGCATCAGCAAGCTGCTCAATTTGCGGTAATGCTTTCTCAACGGCAAGGGGAACCAGTTTATCTTCGTTATTAATGCCTTTCAGGATTTCCAGCACCGACATTTGGTCAATGTTATGGTATCTGGATTCTTGCTCGGTAACTCGTATCATAGAGGATTTTTTGCTAAAATTCGGCAATTTCTTCCTAAACCAGAAATCATATTGTCTAAACAGACTAACATAATTTCAGATTCTTAAGTTTTAGATTTTGGCAATAGAAAAAAATCTAATGTAAAAACGCTAAAACAATAGGAAATGAATGTGGTTAAATTGTTAATTAACAGGGTAAATTTATAACTTTGTGATACAACTGCCCTATGCATAAGAATACCCGTCAAAATCTCCTCATTGCCCTTACTTATTCCGTTACATTAATAGGTGGGATGTACCTTGGCTATAGATTTTTGAAGGATCAGGGCTTTACTGTCCAAAGAAATGTAACCTTTGCCGACAACAATGATGAAAAGGTTGATGAGATCATCCATATCATCAATAAAAATTATGTTGATGAGGTAAATGCCGACACACTAAATCATTTACCAATCGATAGTATCCTGCATCAATTGGATCCACACAGCATGTATCTTCCACCGGCTAAAGCTTATGAACAATCTGAGGTGTTGGAAGGTAATTTCGAAGGAATCGGCATTGAGTATTATTTATTGAACGATACGCTGCTGGTGACCAATGTTTTTAAAGACGGGCCAGCCTATGCTGCAGGATTAAAACTGGGCGATAAAATTCTGAAAGTTGACAGTAACTTTGTGTCTGGCAGGCAATTGCCACGCGATCAGATGATCGGCAAGATCAAAGGACGACGGGGAACTCCCGTGCAGTTGAGTGTCTTACACAACAATGCGACTACGCCGGTCATGATGATCATCAAGCGTGATAAAGTTCGTGTGAGTACCATCGATGCAGCCTATATGTTAAATCCGGAGACTGCCTATATCAGAATCAGTAAGTTTGGTGCCAATACAGATCTTGACTTTGTAGACGCCGTCAGGGTACTCAAAGCGAAGGGTATGAGTAAACTGGTACTTGACCTGAGGGATAATGGTGGAGGCTACTTAACCGCCGCTACCGGCTTAGCTAATCAGCTGCTTCCTGAAAACAAATTGATAGTATACACCGAGGGCAAGCACGAACCCCGTACCGATTATATCGCGACAGGTGGTGGCGAGTTTGAACAAGGGAAACTGGCCGTTCTCATCAACGAGAATACCGCGTCGGCAAGTGAAATTCTGGCAGGTGCCATTCAGGATCTGGATCGTGGGATCATCATTGGACGCAGGTCATTCGGCAAAGGATTGGTACAGGAACAATTCCCCTTTGGAGATGGATCAGCACTAAACCTGACCATAGCACGTTATTATACGCCGCTTGGCAGAAGTATTCAGAAGTCCTATAAAAAAGGATACGCGGCTTACCAGAGTGAAATAGATGAAAGATACAACGATGGCGAGCTCACTGACAGAGCCAGCCGCTTAAGAGATACGGTCAAAAAGAGCGCAACCTATGTCACGGCCTCAGGTAAAAAAGTTTTCGGGGGTGGTGGGATTACGCCAGATCTGTATGTTAAAATGGATACTGTAGGAATTACGAAATTCTATAATACGCTGATCACTAAAAAAGTGCTGTTTGACTATGTCTATGATGTATTGGCTAACAGATATACTGCGGCAACACTGGAGCAGAATATTGCGCACTTCAATATCAGTGATGCTGACTATAAAGACCTGATCAGATACATCCACAATAAAGGAGTTGTTGTCGAAGCCAGACAATTGGCTCAATCTAAACCTGTCATATTGAATGACCTCAAAGTACTCCTGTACAAATACTATCTCGGCGAATCCGGATACTATAAGGCATTGAATGTAAACGACAAAATGGTTAAGCAAGCTCTGGTGAGCCTGCAATAACCATTTCGTAATCTATTATTTCTTAAGTTGACTATTTCTGTCTGAAGTAAATCT
>Ga0247815_10003639_pt1 | contig 11037 bp, 10 predicted proteins | sample UWRJL194509B1_FD_181014 | JGI IMG/M metagenome (GOLD analysis project Ga0247815, IMG submission 181014) | Plant litter microbial communities from Arlington Agricultural Research Station in Wisconsin, United States - UWRJ-L194-509B-1 | ecosystem: Environmental > Terrestrial > Plant litter >... | reverse complement strand
GGCAACTGGCGGTCGGGCCGGCGCTGTATCCGCTGTGGCAGCGCTTCAGGTGGCTGCTGGCCGGGGTCTGCGTCGGCACGGCGATCGCCGGCGCGGCGCTGGCCTGGCTGAGCGGCGACGACGCCGGAGCAGGGGCTGGGACGGGGCGCGTGGCGGGCGCGGTGCTTGGGCTGGCGCTGGTGGGCTACGGCTTGCTGGGGCTGACCGGCTGGCGCATGCGGGTGGCGGCGCGCCATCAGCGCTGGGCCGGGCCGTTGGCCGGCGCCGCGACGGGCGCCATGTCCGCCGTCACCGGCGTGTTCGTGATGCCGGTCGCTCCCTATCTGCAAGCGCTGGATCTGGACAAGGACGATCTGGTGCAGGCATTGGGACTTGCCTTCACCGTCGCCACGCTGGCGCTGGCTGTGATGCTGGTCTGCCGGGGGCAGTGGCAGGCGTCGGCGGCGAGCGGCTCCTTCCTGGCGCTGCTGCCGGCCTGCGGCGGCATGATGCTGGGCCAGTGGCTGCGCGACCGCATGCGGCCGGCGCTGTTCCGCCGCTGCTTCTTCGTCAGCCTGGTGGCGCTGGGCGCGCACCAGCTGCTGCGCATCGTTACAGGTTAATGATATCGAGTTTCTTTCGACCCAATCTGGATATAGACGCGCCCGGTCTGGAGTGGCCTGTGGACGAAACGTGGGCGAAAGTAATTCCGCGCACATATTACCTCGCCGCCAGCTTCTTCGGCATCGCAACAATGTAGAGTTCGGGAAGCGCGCCATCTTCTTGCTCAATCCATTTGCCATAGGTCTTCGTGACCATAGCGGTGTCCTTTTGCCCCATCTGCTTGGCCACGTACAGCGCGTTAACGCCGATCGACAGCAGCGTCGATGCGAAAGTGTGGCGGGTCTGGTACAGGACGCGCTAGCGCACCCCGGCCTTCCGCAGGATCGCATTCTGATTGAGCGACAGGCGCAGCAGGTCGTTGATTACCTCGACGGCACAGTCGATTTCGTCGGCGGCCGTGCCCACAGCATCGGCCAGCACGCCGACGTCCTGTACTTTGATCTCGGCGCGGGCGTTCATGCTCTTACGGTGAGAGCGCCGTGCTGCGCGCCGGCATCAACACGCACAACACGGCGATCATCGCGCTGGGCAACGAGAAGCTGAAGGCGGAAGTGCGCAGCCTTGCAGGCTAGCAGATCGCTGCGGCGAACGGTAAACGATTCGACGGCGTGCTACACCGGCAGGCCGGCGTCCGTGCGAGGACCTGCGTCGAGGCCATGCCGGCCGTTAACCAGCTGCTCAGGGACATCTAATGAAAAAGTGCATCCTGGTGGCGGTGGTGGTAGCCGGCTGCTGCGCGGCGCCACCGGTCACGCAGCAGGTCGATATTCCCGTCTTTACACCATGCGTAAAGGAGGTGCCGGTACGCCCGAACTACGAGTTCGGGAAGGTGTTGATTACCGACGCCGATGGCGATGAGGTTTTGGCGCTGGCGCGGGACTGGACGCGTGGCCGGAAATACGAGCAGAAGCTGGCGGCGGTTATTGCGGGCTGCATGTAGGGGTAAAAAAGCCTGCGCGGAGCAGGCTAGTGACATTCCTGAGGCGTTTAGTACTAACCGGTCATGTAATAGATTTTGGCGCTACAGCGCTTAGCAGTAGTGCGGCAGGTCCTGGTGAAAAGTCGCCTTTCTTGACTTTCTTCTCAATATAGGTCGGAAATTGGACTGGCATATAGGTCGCGGTCATCCACCTACGAAATGCTCCGAGAGCATCATCCGGATACACCCATGCTGGGATTGGGTTGGCAGCAGACTGAGGAAACCATTCTGGATAAAAATGAGGGTGCTTGATGCGGCTACCGAATTTAGCCTCCAAATCCTGTGCGTCCCAATATTTGCTCCAGCATATTCCAACACTTCCATCCGGCATGGAGTGATCGTCAAGAGAGCATCCTTTGCTGATCATGCGCAAAACCAAGTCTGCGATTTCTCGAAATATCGAAAAATACCCTGCGGGCAACTGGTCATTCAAGAGCACACGCTCGTGAAAATTCCGCCACGAGTCAGACAGCAGCTTCGTTGGATCGTAGTTGCATTTTTTATATATAAATGTACGGAACGAATCTCGCGCCAGAAGACGAAAATTCATTGCCGCTGTTGCTGTTCCCTCCCCCTGAACGGACTCGAACGCGTAGTACTCCAGTATTGCCATGCATACAGAATCCGTATAAGCATGGGTTTCGACTGCGTTGCCGCGAGTTTTTATGTAGAGCGAGGTGGATGAAAAGCCGTGAGCATTCAATAGTTCTTGAATTTTACGTCCACGAGGCTTGAATTGCTCCTCCGACCAATTACTAGCGAGTCGGAACAGTGCGGCGTTATCTACGCCACACATTCTAGCCAGTCCCCGCATTGTCAAATATGGCGTGCCATCGCTGAGTACGCCCATCTGGATACCCTCAAATTCGACCTCCGTGACAGCGAAGAGATCTTTCTGTGGGTGCTGCTCAAGTGTGGATATTTCGGCGTTAAGTGGTTGAATTTTAACGGAATTTGGTGCTGATCGTTTCGATGAATTTCGAGATGTTGGCATGAAAAACCTTATCGATTCTCGCCATCGGCATGATACCTGTACAAATAAACAGTTGCTTTTTTGTACTACGTTTGTCATACTTCGTTGGCTGTTTATATAGGCAAACGAGGGTTCTTGTCAGGGATAGATCGTTTGCCGCGTTAGGCCGAATGACCGCATAGTGAAAGCTATGGCGGTTTTTTTGCATTTGGCGCTTGTCAATTGTAACCGGTTTACATCATGGCAACACAATTTCCGTTATAGGAATTTTATGATTATAGGCAAATAGGCCAATGCGATCGATGTGGATGCATAGATCCGGCGCCGCGCCTGCGCGTTCGGTGAGCACCTTCATCGTCGGTGCCTACCCTGGCGAGAGCTGCAGCGCAGGCCGCGCTGGTGATGCCGCCGCGTGGGAGGTTATGCGATTGCACTGGATGTGGCGCAGGCCGGGTGCGACAGAAGCCGGAGCGGGCTTCCTGTGGCTATTGAGCATGCTATAAATTAGACCGGCCTTGCGCCAATAGATAATGGGATTTGTTGAAATAAAACCTGCAGATGAGGGAGCGCAACAGTTTGGCGTCGCATTTCCACCAAAACTGTCGGGTGATTCAATTTCTTAATCTGATTGAATAATCGGTTTGCTTTGTATGGATCAGATGCATTTAAGGCATCTTTGAACATGTTCAGATAATGACAGTAAGTAACGTATGCCGCAGCGCGGATATCCGCCAAACTTGAATTATTCAGATCAAATAGTGACTTTGTAAATTCGCCGCGCTCCTTATCTAGTGCATTTCCGATCGGAACTAGAAAACCTGTTTTTAAGTCTAAAGCTAAAAAATTAAGCGGGTCTTCAGTTCTTATGTCAATAAATACGTGTGTGCCGCTGGGAATGGGTAAATTAATATCGTGAGTTCGGTTAAATTTCACTACATTACCCGCCGCATCGAAAACTGCAAAAGTATCTTTCTTGCGATCTTGATTGCATATTGCGCATGCGTAAATGTAGTTATCCCAGCTGAAGCAGTTTTCAGGATAATGTAACTTTGGCATAACGTGTTCAATATCGCGAAACCTATCGCGTTCACAGTAATAGCAAGATTTGCCGCTGGGGGCAAATTTTTCGAGCACCCCCTTGACCTCTATCCAAGTTGAACTGGTTTTGCTTTTAAATAACATCTTGGCAATTTCATATCGATCTTTTCGGCCTATTCCATTGTTTACCGCTATTTGTAAGATGTTGAGGGCCGAATCTGTTGCGGGCGAGAGTGGGGGGAGGGAATACTTAAGCATATCAATTTTGGGGAAGAATGCCGGCGCTTGCAGGGAAAATTGCACGAAGATCATCTCGTTCGTTTTCTTCTTCTGGCACGAGATCTTCCTCGATCGACTTAATATTTAATTCGGCAAGACGTTCTAGCTTCTGTTGACCATGCTCCGATCGAGTGATCTCGTGCCCAAACAATTCGGTAGCGTATGCGTCTAGTACGTTTCCATACGCCAATTGTTCCAGCTCCAGATCATCCACCTTTCTAAACTGATCTGTTGTACCTTGCGCCGGTAACTTCCAGATACTACCACGCTGAATACCTTCGTCAGATATAACTGCGCGGCAAATTATCGGCGAGTGAGTAGTGACAATAAATTGGACAGCTGGGAAACACCTTGTAAGCCATTTACCGATATCGCGTTGCCAAGTTGGGTGTAAGTGGACATCAATTTCATCGATCATAACTACACCGGGTAAATCTATAACTCCCGGATTTCGAGAAAGTGCTTTTGTCAATTTGTCTTCACCGTATAATTCGTACATTTGACGAATTAATTCTATTACAAGACTCAGTGCAGATCGATAGCCATCACTTAATTGATCCAGAGCAATCAATTTTTTATTCCCATCCTCAACTAAAACCGACTCAGAATCTATCTGAGAAATCGATGCTTTGTGAGGTAGGAAACCTGTCGTGTTGAGGAACTGCATTATTAAAATTAGAAGTCTGTCACTTCCGGAGCCAGGCTGCCTTTTTTCTTCTACTGCAAACTTATTGAGCAGCGAACTTAGCCAAATCATTGCGTCGGTGAGGGCTACATCCTCACCAAGTGCCGTCAAATGGGGGGCGAGACGTTTGTTCGTAACGAATAAACGATCGTATTTATTATCCCCGCCTGAAAATCTTCTATAAGGGCCAAAGGACGCTGAGAACCAACCCTTTCCGTTTCCCCAAATGGTGCGCTGAAATCCGGTACCAGAAAACTTCAGACTGACCGCGCTGAGCGAGCTGGTATCTTCGCGTTCCATGCTGACTTGTAATGTGATTGCGCGTTTAGGAGGTTGCCCACCCCCGTTCAAATCATCAAACTCGCCATCCATAACGATCGAGCCTTCAATCGTCGCCTTAATTTCATCAGAACTGATCCACACGCCAAATTCCTGCCTCGCGGCATATACTTCTTTTTCACCCATCATGAGCAACGCAAAAGCGCGAACTAGTGAGGATTTCCCCGCTCCGTTTGGGCCTAAGATGACGTGCCAACCCGCTTCCGATCCCTTTTCGAATTCGATTGACAGGTTGGAGATAGAGCGGATATTTTCGACTGCAAGTTTCCGAAGGTACATAGAGATCCTTAATTGCTGTTATTGAGCCAATTTTACTTGATGCCGAACTCACGTCGGGCCAATATAAAAAAGGAATGCAAATGGTTGCCCGGATCCGCCACGCCGCCCGCTTCTCTTCCGCATAGTCGCGGTGCATGCAGTGCCGGCGCACCTTGCTGCCGGCCAGCACGTGATTCTGGCACATGTCAATGATGTCGAGTCCGACGCCCAGCTTGTTGCATCATAGTCGCGCCGGTGCGTCGCAGGTCGGCTGAGACAACAGGACAGCCGGACCTTGATGCACACCCGCCCGGCGTGGGTAAAATCCGGGCGAAAACGTAAACATTTCCCGATGAATTCAGACGGTTAAATAAATAAATACTCTTAATTCATCGGGCTTGTGCGGGTTTGGATACGCTCAAGCCGGTTAATTTTGATTACAGGCTGATCTTGCCGCGCAGTTGTTTGCGCTCGCCGTCCTTGGCCTTGCCGTCCAGGCGCTTGCGCTGCGAGCTGCGGGTCGGCTTGGTGGCGCGGCGCACCGTCGGCAGCACCGCGACGCTGTCGACCAGCTCCTGCAGGCGGCGCAGCGCCTCTTCCTTGTTGGCTTCCTGGCTGCGCGACTGCTGCGCCTTCAGCACCACCACGCCATCCTTGGTGATGCGCTGGTCGCGCATGGCCAGCATGCGTTCCTTGATATGTTCGGGCAGCGACGAGTTGGCGATGTCGAACCGCAGGTGCACCGCGCTGGAGACCTTGTTGACGTTCTGGCCTCCCGGGCCTTGGGCGCGGATGGCGTTGAACTCGACTTCATTGACGTCGATCACGAGAGGGGAGTCTGCATTCATCAAGACATTGTAGCAAACGCGCATCGCCGCGCCGGGGTTGATTGACACTGGTCAACGCCGGCCGCGAGGGGCGCGGGTACGATGGCACATGCCTGTTACCGCACGTCCTGGACGAAAGGGTCATCATGTCTTCTTCGATAACGCAAGCCGCCGTCAAGTATGGCCAATACCTGGTGTTCCGGCTCGGCGGGCTCGATTACGCGCTGGACTTCAGCAAGGTGCAGGAGCTGCGGCCCTTGCAGGCGCTGGAGCGCTTCACGTCGGACGGGGAAGTCGTCAGCGGCGTGGTGGTGTCGCGCGGCGTGATCATGCCGATCGTCGACATGCGCATCGCGTTTGGTCCGCGTCCGCCGGAGCACGATCCGCTGACGGACGTGATCATCCTCAAGCTGTCGAGCTGCGTGATGGGGATGGTGGTGGATGGGGTGACGGACATCGTCTCGCTGACGCTGGAACAGATCCAGCCGATCGCGGGCGCCGGCGCGGTGGACTACCTGCTCGGCCTTGGTGAGGTGGACGGACGCCGCTTGATCGTGGTCGACATCGATAAGCTGATGTCGATCCGCAAAGTGCAATTCGGCGCCCGCCAAGCTGCCTGATTAAGCCAGCGCTTCCATCTGCTCTTGTAGCTCCAACCATTCCGCCTCAAGCTGCGCCAGATCCTTGGTGAAGAAGCTCTGGTCAGCCAGCAGCTGTTTCAGCTTGGCCTTGTTGGCCGCGTCGTAGATCGACGAATCGCCCAGCTTCCCATCCACTTCGGCTTTCTGCGCGCTGCGCTTGGCGATTTGATCGTCCAGGCGCTTGATCTTCTGCTCCAGCGGCTTGCGCAGCGCGGCCAGGCGCTGGCGGTCTTCGGCCTGCTGGCGCTTCTGGTCCTTGCTGACGGCGGCCGGCGCGGCGGCTGCGGCCGCAGGCGGCGCGACCGGCGAGGTCACCGGGAAGTCGGTTTTGTTGGCCTTGCCGGCGGCCGGCAGCACGTCGGTGCCTTTACCCAGCTTGGTCTTGAACAGCCAATCCTTGTAGTCGTCCAGATCGCCGTCGAACGGCTGCAGCTTGCCGTCGGCGACGATGATGAATTCGTCGGTGGTGGCGCGGAGCAGGTGGCGATCGTGCGATACGACGACCAGCGTGCCTTCGAACTGCGCCAGCGCCTCGGTCAGCGCCTCGCGGGTTTCCAGATCCAGGTGATTGGTCGGTTCATCGAGCAGCAGCAGGTTGGGGCGCTGCCAAACGATCAGCGCCAACGCCAGGCGGGCCTTCTCGCCGCCGGAGAACGGCGCGATCGAGCTGGTGACCATGGTGCCCGGGAAGTTGAAGCCGCCCAGGAAGTTGCGCAGTTCCTGTTCGCGCACGGTCGGCGCGATCTTGGCCAAGTGCCACAGCGGCGATTCGTCGTGACGCAGCATCTCCACCTGGTGCTGGGCGAAGTAGCCGATGTTCAGGCCCTTGCCCATGGTGGCGTCGCCGGTCAGCGGCGCGAGTTCGCCGGCGATGGTCTTGATCAGCGTCGACTTACCGGCGCCGTTCACACCCAGCAGGCCGATACGCTGGCCGATCTGCAACGAGAACTTGATCTTGTTGACGATGGTCTTGTGGGTGATCTCGCCGGTCGCTTCGTCCTCGATCGCGTAGCCGGCGTTGACGTCTTCCATCACCAGCAGCGGATTCGGCGCGCTGAGCGGCTCGCGGAACTCGAACGAGAATTCGGCGGCGGCGCGCAACGGCGCCAGTTCCTCCATCTTCGCCAGCGCCTTCATGCGGCTCTGCGCCTGGCGGGCCTTGGAGGCCTGCGCCTTGAAGCGGTTGACGAACGATTCCAGGTGGGCGCGTTTGCGCTGCTGCTTTTCCAGCGCGCCGGCGGCCAGGATCATCTGCGCCGCGCGCTGACGTTCGAAGGACGAGTAGTTGCCCGAGTAGCGTTTCAGTTTGCGTTCGTCGATGTGCACCACCACGTTCACCACTTCATCCAGGAAGTCGCGATCGTGGGAGATGATCAGCAGCGTGCCGGCGTAGCGTTTCAGCCAGTCTTCCAGCCAGATGATCGCGTCCAGATCCAAGTGATTGGTTGGTTCATCGAGCAGCAGCAGGTCGGAAGGGCACATCAGCGCCTGCGCCAGATTGAGGCGCATGCGCCAGCCGCCGGAGAAGCTGGCGACCGGTTGCTGCATCTGGTCGATGGTGAAGCCGAGGCCGAGCAGCAGTTGTTCGCCGCGCGATTGCACGGTGTAGGCGTCGGCGTCGGCCAGGGCGCTGTACATTTCGCCGATGGCGATGCCGTTCTCGGTCGATTCAGGCTCCGATTCCAGGCGCGCCAGTTCCGCCTCCAGCTTGCGCAGCGTGACGTCGCCGTCGATGGCGTAGTCGAGCGCCGCGCGGTCCAGCGGCGGGGTTTCCTGCGCCACGTAAGCCACGCGCCATTTGAGCGGGAAGTCGATCTCGCCCTGGTCCGGGTGCAGCTCGCCGCGCATCATCGCGAACAGGCTGGATTTGCCGGCGCCGTTGGCGCCGATCAGGCCGATCTTGTCGCCGGGATTGAGGGTTACATCGACCTGTTCCAGCAGCGGCTTAATACCGCGCATCAGGCTTACTTGAATAAAGCGAATCATATTGTTCTTGTTGTTTAGAGTTTGAGTTGGTCGGCGGTCAGCAGGAAGACCATGTCGTCGCCGTTGCTGGTGGTGAGCCAGGTCAGGCCCAGTTCACCGAAGGCGGCTTCGGCGAATTCACGCTCGTTGCCGATTTCGACGATCAGGATGCCGTCGTCGGTCAGTCGTTCGGCGGCGCCGGCGACGATCTTGCGCACCAGGTCCATGCCGTCCTTGCCGCCGTCGAGCGCCAGTTCGGGCTCGGCGCGGTACTCCATCGGCAGTTGGCTCATCGACGACGAGTTCACGTACGGCGGGTTGGTGATGATCAGGTCATACTTTTTGTCCGGCACATTGGCGTACAAGTCGGACTGGATCAGCGTCAGGCGGTCTTCCAGCTTGTAGGTGGCGACGTTTTTCTTCGCCACTTCCAGCGCGTCGGCCGAGATGTCGACCGCGTCGACGTGGGCGTCGGGGAAGGCGTCGGCAAGCATGATGGCCAGGCAGCCGGAACCCGTGCACAGTTCCAGCACGTTGGCGACGTTCTCAGGCTCGTTGACCCACGGCGCGAAGTATTCCGGGATCAGTTCCGCGATGAAGGAGCGCGGCACGATGGTGCGCTCGTCGACGTAGAAGCTGTAAGTCCCCAGCCACGCCTCGTTGGTGATGTAGGCGGCCGGCACGCGCTCGTCGGTGCGGCGGTTGATCACGGCCAGCACGGCCTCGACTTCCTCCGGCAGCAGCTTGGCGTCCAGGAACGGCTCCAGGTGGTCCAGCGGCAGCTTGAGGGTGTGCAGGATCAGGTAGGCGGCTTCGTCGAAGGCCTCAACGCTGCCGTGGCCGAAAAACAGCTTGGCGGTGTTGAAGCGGGTGACGGCGTGGCGCAGCAGGTCGCGCGGCGTGGTGAAAGGAGTCGTGTTCATGGCTATCTCGGTAAAACAGTAATCGGTTTGCGCACGCCGCGCCGCTGTGCTTACGCCAGCAGGTTTTCCAGGGTTCGGCGATAGATATTCTTCAGCGGATCGACAAAACGCAGCTCGATATGCTCGTCGATCTTGTGGATACTTGCGTTGGGAGGCCCGAATTCTATCACTTGAGGGCAGATCTGAGCGATAAAGCGTCCATCCGAGGTGCCGCCGGTGGTGGAAAGCTCGGTGTCGACGCCGGTTTCGGACTTGATCGCCGCCGACAGCGCGTCGCTCAGCGTGCCGCGCGGGGTCAGGAAGGGCAGGCCGCTCAGCGCCCATTTCAGGTCGTAGTGCAGCTGGTGCTTGTCCAGGATGGCGTGCACGCGGCGTTTCAGTTCCTCGTGCGTGCTGGCGGTCGAGAAGCGGAAATTGAAGTCGACGACCATCTCGCCCGGGATCACATTGTTCGCGCCTGTGCCGGCGTTGATGTTGGACATCTGCCAGGACGTCGGCAGGTAGTACTCGTTGCCGTGGTCCCAAACCTCGGCCACCAGTTCGGCCAGCGCCGGCGCGGCCAGGTGGATCGGGTTGCGCGCCAGCTGCGGATAAGCGATGTGGCCCTGCACACCCTTGATCGTCAGCTTGCCGGACAGCGAACCGCGGCGGCCGTTCTTGATGATGTCGCCCAGCGTCTCGTCGGAGGTCGGCTCGCCGACGATGCAGTAGTCCAGCGTCTCGCCGCGCTCTTTGAGGATATTACAGACGATGACCGTGCCGTCGGTGGCCGGGCCTTCCTCGTCGCTGGTGATCAGGAAGGCGATCGAGCCTTTGTGGTCGGCGTGGGCGGCGATGAACTCCTCGCAGGCGACCACGAAGGCGGCGATCGAGGTCTTCATGTCGGCGGCGCCGCGGCCATACAGCTTGCCGTCGCGGTGGGTCGGGTTGAAGGGTTCGGAGCGCCATTGATCGACAGGGCCGGTCGGCACCACGTCGGTATGGCCGGCGAACACCAGCACCGGCGAGACGGTGCCCTTGCGCGCCCACAGGTTGGTGACGCCGTTCGACTCGATGGTCTCGCAGACGAAGCCCAGCGGCGACAGCAGGTCGATCAGGTGCTGCTGGCAGCCCTTGTCGTCGGGGGTGACGGAGGAGAGGGCGATCAGCTTTTCGGTCAGCGCCAGGGTCTTGGATGGGGTCATTGGATCAGAGGTCGAAGATTTGTTTGTACTGGGCGTCGGAGAAGGAGACGGCGAAGGCGCCGTCCTTGTCCAGCACCGGGCGTTTGATGACGGACGGATTCTCCAGCATCAGCGCGATGGCGGCTTCGTCGTCGACGATGGAGGCCTTGCGCTCATCAGGCAGCGCGCGCCAGGTGGTGCCCTTGCGGTTCACCAGCACATCGCGCGACAGGTGCTTGAGCCAACCGGCGACGATCTCGCGCGTCAGGCCCTGCTTTTTAAAATCGTGGAAAGTGAATTCCTGCTGCTGCGCCGCCAGCCACACGCGGGCTTTTTTGACGGTGTCGCAGTTGGGGATGCCGTA
>Ga0247815_10003638_pt1 | contig 11038 bp, 15 predicted proteins | sample UWRJL194509B1_FD_181014 | JGI IMG/M metagenome (GOLD analysis project Ga0247815, IMG submission 181014) | Plant litter microbial communities from Arlington Agricultural Research Station in Wisconsin, United States - UWRJ-L194-509B-1 | ecosystem: Environmental > Terrestrial > Plant litter >... | reverse complement strand
GGCCTGGGATGGGTCCGTTGAAGACTTGCATGCTGTGGTGCATGAGCACGAGGTATCGAGAGAAGATAGAAGCCTAGAGGGCAAGGGAAAGGAGTGTCGACTTACTGACGGCCTTGACGTAGTAAGGAGGCTTGGTCGAAGCCTGGTTGGTCACAGCGAGACATTTGTTGAGCTTAGGGATGTACAAAATGCCTGCGAGGAATGAGATTGTGGTAAATAACTGCCCGTGAGTCACCAGACTGAACGCATCACAAGCACTCACCTTGGTGCTCAGACGGGTTCGACGGGCTGTTTGGGTTTCCCCCTGCGTTCGGCTTGCACTTCTGTTCATGAAAAGCAAGTTAACTCGCCTTTCCAGAATAGTCGTACAGGCCGCGAAACGATTCACACACCTGGTACATGATCTTCAAGCTGTAATCGGTCTGGTTGCCATTGAATGACAGCTCAAGATCTTTGTTGAGTGTGAAGGGGAGATATCTGCCCGTAACGTTGGCAGTGAGCGAGCCGTAGCTCCAGTCCTGGCAATTCTTCAGTGCGCGGGGGCGGAAGTGAGGCTCATGTTCAGGGAGCGGGTTGGCCAGGACGGCGGAGGTCGCAAAGGAGGCGATGGCGAGGAAGGTGGTGAACAGCATGGTCGATCTGGTGTGTTCGCTGAAATTGACGGCGAGCGAGGAGATCAAATTGAGACGCGCCTGGGTCTTATACTGAGCGGTGAGCAGGTGACGAGCGCCAAGGGCCGCTCAACAGGCCCTCCGCAGCAGGCACGCGTGACATCACGTACTGTGGACGCGAGTCGAACACTTCAAGTTGACTTGCCAAGCTTTACTGCGCTGTTCACAGGGTCCAAATTGCCGGCATCGCCGGTCTCAAGCTGTTATAATGAGGCTAAGGAAGCAACAATATCACTCTAGACTGTGACTTCAGACACAACGAGGCCAAATCGAAGCCCCCCTAAAGTCCGGTGCACTGGAGCCATCCGAAGCCCGCGGAGTGCGTGCATCCTGGCTCCAGAAGAAGTGTAGATTGTCGGCAATCATAGCGCCGGCTGCAGATCCCGAGACGTGTGAATGTCTCAAAATGAAATTGCTCGCGGACCTCGGCCTGTGACTGGGCCCAGTTTGAGAGTGATCCTCTGGTATTGCAACTGCGGCCCTGCCTGCCTCTGATGTCAATGTGCCCCAGAATGTAACCAGAGACGTGTGCATCGGATTCGGGATGGTAAGCGCCCTCAGGTGCGGAGAGTGAACCGCTTTGCACTCAAGGAACCGCTTGTCATCCTTCCTCCTCTCGATGCCGATGCATGCCCGGCTTGCTACAAGGGCTGTAGACTCCAGAACTAGACAATCAATACTCAAATTATCCAGTCGCGCAGTCGACATATCCTTTTTCATGTTTTCCGTTGATTGTCGAGAAATGGCCATGCCATAACATCTCCAACCGAATTATCAGGCCAAGTTCATACAGGTTGCGCACACTCTCTTCCCTAAGCAATTGGGCCGCATTCAAACTCTGTGCCTGTCAGAGTGCCTGAATCACACCACCTTGTCTGGATAGCTCGAGTGGTGCGATCTTGGTTGTGCCGGCTGGCTTCGGCGAGGTGGCAACCCCGAACCACCAGTTTCAGATACCACCTGGTGCCTCTTGAGCTCTTGATCTTCTCGCCGACGGCGGTCTTCCTCTCTGGCTTCACCGGCTGCAGCTGGCAGCGCACACGCTCCTTAACTTTCTCGTGATCCATTTAGATCCTCGACCTCTTGCGCGCCACCTCGACACTACCTGCAAACGTACCTTAAATCATCTCCACGGCAAACTCTTTCGACTCCTCATTCCACGCGCGATGTTACTCGCCGTTGCTTCGCACCTTGTGGCGCTCGGCGTACTCGCACTCGTCGCAGTTCCAGCAGCGCAAGCGGCCCAGACTGTGCAAGCTCTCCCGGTCAGCAAGATCTATGGTGTTAATATCGGTTGGTGTTCCTTGTTGCGTGCTTATCCACGCGTGGCTGATGCACGTGAAGGCGGCTGGCTCGTTTCAGAGCCGTGGCTGGTAGGTCCAACTCAGTGTCGCGTGCTTCATGTAGTAGAAGAACGTATGCTGATACCCTCTGAAACGCTTCAGAATCCAGTCGAATGGATTTCAATGGGCGGCGAGAACTGCAATTCCTGCACAACGTGCCGCGGGTCTGAGGGGTGCGTATGGCTCAGCACCAGGTCACTTGCAACGAGTTTGCCTCATGTTATTCGCAGCGCACTCGCCCTCTTCCTTGGTCAGAACGCCACCGATGCCGTGTTTCAGCAGCACTGGTTTGTGACTGGCATTCACTCTTACCTGTTGGAACACGCTCTAACTATACTATCTCGCGCACGCACCCATCATCATTGACGCGGTCTGGTCGGAACATAGGAACTCGTGGTTTACCGATGCCGATATTTCCAGGATCAAGGCTGCAGGGCTCAATACTGTGCGGATACCAGTGCGCGCTTTCCGTCACCAAAACTTGTTCATCGACTGACGACAGGCCCGATGCGTCCTATTTTCAGCTCGGCTACTGGCTTATTGAAGCCCTTGTTGATCGCAACAGCACAACCGAGCCCTCTTATGCTCGAGGTGGTCTAGCTGTTTTGGTGCGTTAATCAAACCGCTGCAAGCATGATGTTTTCACTTCCGCTGATGGCTCCACAGAAATCTCGCCTGCGGACGCTCAAAGCGCAAGGCATCAACGTCATCCTGGATCATCACGCCGTTCCTGGTGTCGGACATGTCAAACAGCAGTTTGCTGGGCAGTGTGTGGAGGCCAATGGCGTCGGTTTTTATGTGAGGCTCTTGTGAGGCTAGTGGGACGACGTGCATCAAACTTACCCCCGGTCTTCTTCACTTACCAGACGGACTACAACTACGAGCGGTCTCTTGTTTGGGTAGGCCTGATGACGGCATTGATTCATCTAGATGCCGACTTTGCGAAGGTTTTCTCGCTGCAGGTGTGTGAGATTGCTGGTCGTGCAGCAGATGGTAGGACTAACATACCGCCCCTGTCTGGTGATTCACTTCTGCTCTCGCTTGCACTCGGAAACAACGTGATTTCAGGCTATCAACGAGCCCATACAAGACGCTGTCAGCACACCTGGTCTCGGGCAATGTATGCCTACCGAACCTCATAAACGAGCCAATGCTGAGAATCTTGGCACAGACTACACAGACTTTGTTCAAACAGTACGGGTGGTAGAGAAGGCGATTGGCATCTTCTTCACCGGGAGCAAGCTTTTGACGGGTGTCAAGGTGAACATCCTTGTGTCTGAAATCCGGTCAAGTGTATTGACGCCATTACTCTTTTTGCTCCCCACCACCCGTTCAATCTTCTCCGCAGCCTTCTCTTTCTGTTTCTCAAACAATCCTTACTCTTGCCGACAAGACGCCCGGTCTAAGTGCCAACGCCCGAGCTGCCCTCAAGCGTGTGCAACCGCTGTTACTGCAACTGGCTGCGACATACGGCTTCCGAATCACCAAGGTTGGTACGAAGCGTAAACCATTGTTCACCAAGTGCGTTCTCTCTGGCGTTTTGCGCGCGGTATTTCTCATGCAGCTGCGTGGTGCCACGTGGCAGTTTTCAAGATGGGCTGTGGCAACGCTCGAGCAAGCCTTCTGTCCAGGCTCCCAATCCGTATACGAGTGCAGATGGGCCCGCGACGTACGATGATCATCTGTATTACTCGTTTGGCGTGCGTCCTGTTTTGAATTTCACAGCTCATCAATTTCAAAGTGCTGACAAAGACCTTGATAGTATGTGGCCAATGCCTCCCGCACAGCGTACCTCAACCACATCTGTACCCTCACGCGACCCGCGACGGCTACTTCATTGAAGAATACACCGCTGTGGTTCGGCGAGTGGAGTCTCGCTACCCAATGGGACTTGCCAGATAGCGTCACACGGTGCGTCAATCGACGAATTTGGATCTGGTCAACTTTGGTACTGACATTGCAACCAGTTGGAACTCGACCGAGACGGCCCCAGCGAGTGATGCGTTTCTGAAGGAATGGGCAGATGCGCAAAAGTGGGCTATGACGACCAAGAGTAGCGGCTGGATTGTGAGCAGTTCGGCGTTTGGTACTAGATCGGCTAGCTGATCGCGGCTCGCTTGGTCTTGCTGCTAGTTCTGGAACTTTAAAGTGGAAGAAGGAAACCCTTACAGGCGCAACTGGTATGTCTTGTCCAGGACCTGATTATGCGACTATCTCGCTCAGCTGGGAACTGTGTTCTGCTCCATAGCGCAATGGCTAACATTTACCCTCCAGGGACTACTTTGAGGCCCTCCGGCTGGGTTATTTCACCAAAAATCCCGCAGCTCTCAATAACGCAAAGGTCTGCGTTGCGTTCGGCGGGAAGTAATGGAGGCGTGGGGAATGGGTCACAAGGGTATTTGAAGTGTAGATTGGGTCACATTGAAGCGCCAATGGGTAGCACACACATTCGTTTTGAAACACCAAGTTGCTCAAGCTGACGGACGGTGCTCGTCTAGACGCGCGATTGAGTGACCTGTGACTGTAACATGTTGACGGGCGCAGGACACGGCCTAATATGCTCACACGGCGCGGTACGCCCTCAGGCAGAGGCCGTGTACGTCCAGATAATGTTTGGACCCAGTTAGACACCTCGGTGTGATTGTCTGTTAACGGCTAAGGCCAAGACGCGATGCGCGTTTCGATACTCCGACTTTGGCGCTCTTCTGCTTAGTTCGTCGTCATTACCATGGCTTCGTCTCTTACCTCGGAATGCACTCCTCTCAAGAAGGAATACGATGCATGCTTTAATGGCTGGTTCGAAGGGTACCTGGAGCCAGTATCCAAAGCCGAGACACCAGCTGCGCGCGCTGCGATCCAGGTGTGTGAGCACCAATAGCCCGAATTTTGCTTCGCTGACCAGCCTCATGGCTGTAGGTATGTAAATTAGCTATTGCGGGCTTTTGAAAGAGTCTAAAGGCTTTCGCTGGATGCTGCAGAAAGCCAAGGCTCAGGAGTACGAGAAGAACTGCGGCGCTCTCTGGGCAAGGTACCGCGACTGCGTTCATGTGGGTGCAGCCGACACCAATGCGCGTACCCTGAGAACCGCTAATGTCCGCCGCAGCGTGCAGTCGAGTCGAAGGGACTGATGCAGCTGCTGACTGACGCGCGGAGCGAGAACCCGCTGCAACAATCCCCTCCTGCGCCATCTTCAGACAGGTCATCTTCCTCCTAATTCGAACCTCTCAGATCGGCGACTTTTGGACTTTGCATACTGTACTCCATATCAACCCTCCGTCAAGCGAAATCACATCCTCCAGTCGAACCTTTGGGTTCATGCCAGCGCTAAGCAGCGTTCTGGGATTCGGTTACTTTACATGGTAATCACAGTATACATTCATGTTCGTTCACTGAATCCGCAGGAGATTCTTCACGTCGAGTCCCTCAACGTTGATCCATCCTGCGGATGACGGCGAGCTGGAAGTCGGTTTGAGTAGAAGTATCTGAGCAAGCCCGGCCGGCGATCCAGCGCTGGCCGTGGCGGTTTGGAACTCACTCAGCTGCACTCGCATCCTTGATGACCAGCTTGACGGTCTGGAACTGGAAGCCGCGGAACCAGAGCTCGGCAACACCGTCCACGAGCTTGAGCTCCTCGAGCTCATCTTCAAGCAAGTTGACGAGGCTCGCCTTCGTGACGTGAATGTTGTCTGCAACGTGCAGCTTCGCCTTCGCGTGCCCGCCGAGGCCCTCGTAGATGCGTAGGATGACACTCGTGGTGCCGTCCCGGTCGTCGTCGTCTCCACGCTTGATGGTCTCGAGAACAACGCTTGGGGCGCCGGTGATCTTGAACGGTGTCTTGGCCAGTGAGGTTGCATTGGCAAATGAGGTCTCCGAAACGGCGCGCACTGCAATGACAAGTTGGCGCTTAGTGGTCGCGGAAGCGGTCCTATACGAAAAACGCACGATGCAGTGGCGAGTTGAAAAGATACGCAGCAGCAGGAACGTCCGACTGAAGGAAGTGTCCATCATGGGGCAAAATACCCCACGAGATCTCGTGCTTGCCTATTGGACTGCTATCAGCTTGTGCTCACAGGACCCCTACACGAACAAACCTTGATCTTGCTCGGCATCGGGCTGGGTCGCTGCGCGCAAGAGCGACATGCGCATTGTGTGGCCATCAGTCCCGAAACCGTACTTGGACTCCGAGAGCAGTGCGACACCGTATCCGTATTCACTGAGATCAGCATACTTGTGGCCACAAACCTCAAACTTCGCGGTGTCCCAGGATGTGTTCCTGTGCGTAGGGCGAGACACATGACCCCACTGCGTCTCGTAGTACACGTTGTCGGAATGAATGTCGACGGGCAGCTCGACTGTCAGTGATGGTGAGTTGGAAAAGCAAATCCCAATCGCAACACAAGTGGGCGTACACTTGAGAATTTCGTGCCGCTGGTGCCAGTCGACCTTGGAGTCGAAGCGGAAGAATGACCGCGAATTGCCCTGAGTTGTCGCAGGCACTGCGTCGAGCGAGATTGTCACATCGACGGTGCTGTGGCTGAGTTTGACCTGCGTGCTGAGTGACGCGCGGACGGGGCCGTTTTCTGAAACCTTGACGTCGGTGAACTTGAGCGGTTGGGCCGTTTCGAGATGGTAGATCTCGACGTCCCAAGCGTCCCAGAACAGAGGGCGGTCCTGACGTAGGCACAATTAGGACGTTGAACTTTAGTCGGTCAGCCTTCAGCTCACATCGAATAGAACGAGACCACCGCTTTCGCCCTCCGGAATCAGTTCGCGGCTGAAGCCCTTGTTAGTGAGATTGCAAGCGTGTGTCACGCAGTACTACTCGCCTAAGAGCGACATCGTAGAGACTGGTGATGCGGCCATTCGAGATGGTGAGCTTGACGGAGCCGTTTTGGAGAACGTGATCGCCACTTTGGGTGACGGAGGCTGTCGCAGCAAATCTCAGCTTGTGCCTTCGTTCAACGTCTGCAGCACTCACCGGTTGCGGGGGTAATATCCGAGAACATGCCACGGACGCCCACTGTAGACGAGCCCGCCTCGTCCTCGACAAGCACATAACCCACATCGCCGGCCTTCGCAACTTGCACCGTCTCGCGACGGAGCTGAGACACAAGTGGCACCTCAACGACCTCGCGGCGAGGGAACGGTGTCGTGTTGATGGCGACGATGCGTGAAGCCTTGGAAGGCACAGTGCATCCGGCGCGGAAGGGAACCGAATCAGGAACTAGGATGTCGAAGGCTTTCTCGATGACTTCGTTGCCGTCCTTGTAGACCTGCGCATAGAGTTCTTCGGCGTCGTCATAAACCATACCACTGCAACAACATCAGCAGCCAGGACACCCAACGCCTGTTAGCTCACATCGCCGATCCAGGCAGGACTGTCGACAAACACATGAGCATGGCTAAATCGAACCACTATTCACGTCATGACTTACCATCGTGGACTGTGAAATGACAGATAAGCTTTTAGTTTGGCACTTGAGCATCAGGCAGCACGTACACTGGTTCAACAGGACCTTCTCCCACGAATCGTCGATCTTGCTCTTAGGATAGCTATACTTCTTGGCGTTGTACAACGACGCGAGCGTCGCGAGGTACTGCGTCGCAGTTGTCAGGTTCATACTGAGCGACAGGTACAGAGCATCCACAAACCTCGGCATCGCGCAGTAGGATCTCGGTCTTCCGATTACCCTTCTTGATCGAGCCTGTTGAACCGTTAGTATAACAAACTATCAATAGAACGGGCGGCGCATTACCGTGAGACGTGTATGTACCACGGTGGAACTGAAGATACATGAGCCACGCATGTGATATACAATACGAGGGCGACCTGCCTCGAGGTACAGCTCGCCATGCCTGCAATGATATTTAGGCCAAACGGGTACACCGTGGTCCAGGAACGACGCACCAGTTCGGAAGCTTCTTGCCATTGTTCGTGGACTCGACGATGCCCTCGTAAAACTCGCCTACAGTCGGGCCAATGGTGAGCACCGGGATGTCGTGGTTCTCGTTGGCGGCTGCACGTAAACGGCGCATCTGTACAATGCTTAGACCAATGCGTGTACTCGGGAAGAAGTTGGAGGACTAACAGCTTCCAACATCTTTGCCAGGGGGCCACCTCCACCGTCTCCATTGCCGAAGACGAGGAGAGATGCATTTGAGGACTCGAGGTTCTGCGGTACAAGTGATGAGAATTGCAGAAATGCAGAACTCGGCCTTTGCCGTTATATTACAAACCTTATGGTTTTGCTCCGCCCGACGCAGTTCGCCGACGTTGACCTGCGCGTTGTAGGTGTCTAGAGCAAACAAAAGTGTCAGCCGTTGTGCTAACAAAGATCGTGCCTGCACGCACCGACTGGGGTCATGTGGCACAGAACCTGCGTGCCGTCGATACCAATCCAGTTGAAGGTCGTGTGCCTGTACCAACGGTCAGAACTCATGAAAGCAACACAAAACAAAATTAATCCAACGGGAATGAGTTGATGTTGTTCCAGGACAACTTTTGCGTGAAAAAGTTGCTCATGCCAGCCTGACGAATGATTTGAGGTAGCGCGCCGGTGAGACCGAACGAGTCCGGGAGCCACCCTGTGTCGCAGCGCTTTCCGAAACGCGACTCAAAGTACCGCTGACCATAGATCATCTGGCGTGCGAGGGCCTCGCCGGAGGGCATATTGGAGTCGTTCTCGACCCACGAGCCGCCAACGGCGTGGAACTGGCCGGTTTTGAACTTCTCCTGGATGCGCTTGAAGAGCTTGGGATATTGCTATGATGCAAAACGTAAGACATCGAGCCCTTTTATCTCGAGCGGAGGCTTACCTGCTCAACCCACTTGAACTGCTGAGCGCTGCTAGTGGAGAACTGATGTTCAGGGTAACGGTCCATGAGATCAACCTGCGTGGACCATGAACGAGCCGCTTTTTGCATCGTCACCGAGTAAGGCCAGAGCCTAGGTGATATTATCAGTTGCTTCATGAAAGTTGATGGACGGCTGGAAATCGTACCAAGCGGTGTCAATGTGACATCCACCGCTGCTAACCACTGAGGCTGGTCTGGCTCCCTCTTTGTACACGCCCTCGCCCTTTTTCTCCCAGCCTTTTCCGAAGACCCTCTCAGCAATCTCACGACCGCGCTTGATGCTACCCTCTTTGTCGTTGCGATCCCATGCATTTTGAATGTCGTTGGCCGCAACAAGAGCCTTATTCTGCAAGATGGTGTTGCCAGGCAGGTTGCTCGCAAGCTGCTGAAGGATGTCGTAGTCCCAGCGCAGGCCCCATGCATCTTGGTTGGGGACGATGATGTCCGCGAGGTTGAGCTAACGTCAAATAAGTACGGTATCCCGAACCACGGAAGACCCTCACGTACAGAGAACCAGCGGTTCATGTCCGGCGGCGAGATGTCCGTCGTAAGACCAAACATGCCTGAGGAGTTTAAGTCATGCGTCAGTTGTGAAAAGAGAGTGGGGTGACAAAAGCTACTCGCCGTTGCAGCTCGTTTCGACCACGAACTCGTGCTTCCCCGACTTGACGATATCCTTCGAAAGGAGATACTCGACGCGCCGTTCGCCTACACCGCCACCGGTAATACCTGAGCGAAGCCATGGTCAGGTGATTTGGCCTTCCAGATGCGCGTTTACTGTGGCACTCGCCTTGCAGCGGCGTTCCGTCTGTCGCGAAGATCATAGCTTCGCACCCAGGATCCCACTCGAACTGGACTCGCTCATACTTGGCCCATTCGGTCGGGATTTTGAGGGAAACCTTGAACCAGTGGTTCGTCTGTGGAGATATCGTCAGTGTCAGCGGTCATGCGGGCTTGCCGTGTCGGCATCGCGCACCCCTATTCCGCATCGGCCGTCGTCAGCATGCGTTCTCACAAGCTGAACAGAAGCGAACACTTACAAGAAGGACCAAACGAGTCGCCCTTCTTTGCAGGCTTGAACTTCTGCTTCATCGCTTCGTCGAAGAGCGGCTTGGTGCGTTCGGGCGCGCTCCACACGCTGAGCTGCACATGCTCGGCATCATCCAGCCGGTGCAGATACAGCGCGCCAGAGAGATTCCAGTCCGTCCACTTGCCATCCGTAAACTGGCCCAGTCTGCGCGTGTCCCAGACTGCATCAGCCACTCGATCTCGTCTCAGTCCTCGCGATCTGGGCGAGCAAGCGATTGCCCATTCGCGTCAAGGACACGGCAGGATACGCACCGGTCTTGGGTGAGATTCTTCTGCCATTTCGCGGTGTTCGAGCCGAGGTTGACCTCTGGATAGGCCTGCTTGCCGTGGTTGTGTGCGCACGCCATGGTGAAGGAGGGAAGGCAGGGCGCCGAGACTCCGCTCGTGGTGACCGCGTGACGCTTCGTTGACATGTTGACATGTTGACCATCGGATGCTGTAGCACGTGGACGCAGTTCCCGCATTGAACTTATCCACTGAGGGGCAGATGAACATGCACACAGACTGTGACTAGCCGCTGTGAGCCATACGATCACACAAGAAGATGGATCTCAACTCAGAGCCCAAGTACGAGAAGACGTGTGCCATAAACGCGACGTGAATTGCCTTTGCAGGCCATCCTCGAATTGTGTACGGGGTACGACACTATTCTACACTAGGACTCCACATATAAAAGCATAATGAACGCAAGGGAGGGGGAGGAAGAAGTGAAGGTTTTAGACGTCAAGATCATGAGTGGTGGCGGGGATGGGTCAAGCGTTTAGTATTCGGCGGCCTCCTCAACATCAGCACTGTCAGTACCAGCCTGCAGAAAAGTTAGCACACCAAAGGCTGCAGGCTATAATTGCGGGACTCGCCTCCTCGTAGTCCTTCTCAAGCGCGGCAAGGTCCTCGCGAGCCTCAGAGAATTCACCCTCCTCCATACCCTCGCCAACGTACCAGTGGACGAAAGCACGCTTGCTATACAGGAGATCGAACTTGAGGTCGAGACGGTTCCACGCCGAAGCAATCGCTGTCGTGTTGGAGAGCATGCACAAGCTGCGGGAGATCTTGGCCAGGTCACCACCGGGGACATTGGCA
>Ga0247815_10003637_pt1 | contig 11039 bp, 9 predicted proteins | sample UWRJL194509B1_FD_181014 | JGI IMG/M metagenome (GOLD analysis project Ga0247815, IMG submission 181014) | Plant litter microbial communities from Arlington Agricultural Research Station in Wisconsin, United States - UWRJ-L194-509B-1 | ecosystem: Environmental > Terrestrial > Plant litter >... | reverse complement strand
GGCGTTGTTAGGGGTTCTTTGTTTGTCGGTGCTGGGATACTTATACCTTCCTAAAACAGAGAGGAAATAATTGTCCGGGATCATGAAGTAACGGCCTAATCCTTTTACTTGTTTTAAACTCAATTCTTTAATCAAAATACAAATACCACTGTCACAGCATGACTTTATTGAAATGAGACAAAGAGCTATTCAATTACATCAGCTGCGGCAAAAACGGTAAGCAACAAAACCCTTCAACACATTCCTCAACTTCTTACATACTACTCGCCGGCATGCGGTGGGTAAACACCCATTCTGGATCTTGAAGAGAGAATGCAGCTGCCCTGCCTTCAATTATGCATTAAGTAGCAGATGCAAAGATTTAATCTTTCCGTTTTCAATTATCGCGACGTCGCTACCAGTCGCTACTGGGGGTTGGGAGGGGATACCAAGTTGCCAGGTAATGTGCTGTATTTGATGATTGATTCGTGATGGAGCTGTTAGTTCAAAAGTGAATGCTGGTGGCCAGGTGCTTTGAAGTTTAGTTATTAAATTGTTAATCTCCTCATATCCGCTTATTGCCGGGCCATCATTTGATTCATAGAAAACTATGTTTTCGTCATAAACATCATTCATTGCTTTCAGCCTTTTGCCGGCATCCCTGTCATTCCAAATAATCAGGAGGCTGTCTTCTAGAAGTTTCGGTGTAGTTTCCATATTAATTTTTTATTTCAATGTTATAATGATAACCAGGGGAGTTGTTGCCTAAAGTTAAAATATATTGTTGACAATGTGAACCTGAGATTATGCCAAAATATTGATAAAATACCAATTAAAAATAGAATTCGAAATAATAGAAGATAAATTTGTCCTTTATTATTTTGTTGTTATATTTGTCCTAATAAAAACTGTCGCGCGGCTTTTAATAATTAAATAAAAGACAAAAAGGTATTAATATATTCATTTATGACATCTGAACAAAAAGCGATTATTACCGCTACGGTACCCGTATTGAAAGAAAACGGTGTTTTATTAACCAAACATTTTTATAGCCGCATGTTTACCCATCATCCTGAACTGAAAAATTTGTTCAATATGGGCAATCAAAAAACTGGTAAACAACAAACGGCGTTAGCAATGGCAGTACTGGCTTATGCTGAAAATATTGCTAATCCGTCGGTATTACTTCCTGTATTGGACCAGATTGGGCACAAACATGTGAGCCTGGATGTACGCCCTGAGCAGTATCAGATTGTTGGTCACCACCTGATCGCATCCATTGGAGAAGTATTGGGTGACGCGGCAACGCCGGACATTCTGGATGCCTGGACCGAGGCCTATAACCAACTGGCTGCATTGATGAGCGGACATGAATCTGGCCTATATAGCAAACAGTTAGAGGAGCAGGGCTGGAGCGGCTGGCGCAATTTTAAAGTAAAGCGCCGCGAGGACGAATCCTCAGAGATCACATCATTCTATCTTTACCCTGCTGATGGTGGGAAAGTAGCCAAGCACCTGCCAGGACAATTCATTAGCCTCAGGATTTTTTTACCTCAGTTAGACCTCAATCAGATCCGTCAATACAGCCTGTCAAGCAAGCCTGACGACACATATTACAGAATTTCAGTAAAGCGAGAAATTGGAACTGAGATAAATACAGATGGTATGATTAGTAACCGTCTTCATGATCACATCAAGGTTGGAGATATTGTAGAGCTCACCGCGCCGTCGGGTACTTTTACACTTCGCGAAAACATCGACGGTCCCGTAACTTTCCTGAGTGGCGGTGTTGGCCAAACTCCGCTGATTAGTATGTTAGCAGAACTTTTAGAAAAGGGTACAAACTATCCGGTTACCTGGCTGCATGGCTGCCGTGGGGAATCAGTTCATGCTTTCAAAGATCAAATCAGTCAATATGCCGAGCAACATGACAATTTCAGTCAGCAAGTATTTTATAGCCAGGCAACTTCTGACCATCGGAATTCCGGCATCTTGCAAGGATATCTTGATATTGCCGGGACCAACCAGGTTGAATTTGATCCGGAAGGTCATTATTATATTTGCGGGCCAACGGCTTTTATAACCAAACAATACAACGACCTGGTAAAAGCGGGTATCAATAGGTCTAACATTTATTTTGAAGAGTTTGGTCCTCAGACCCTTTCACTGAATTAAAGGAGGCTAAATCAAATAGCTCGATTATTGCACCCTGGTTCGTAGGAACCAGGGTTATTGTCAAGGTTTTATCGGTTTATCTACTTTGCTGAGCCTGCCCATATCAGGGTGTTATTAGCTGAAAATTTGTAAGCATCATTCCACCACCTCGCTGCTCCCCGGCATGCAGTGTATAACAACTTCTTTTTTTTATCCAACGTGACATCACAAAGACCCGAACATTTCGCTTTGGGGGTATTGGGTTCTGCAAGAATGTTAAAACGTTTTGTAGATGGGCTATAAAGATAAATGCTGAAAGTGCGGTAAACTCCCATCCCGGCATCTGGAATGGAAAATGCAATGTCATCATAGCCGTCGAAATTGTAATCGGCTATAGTGCCTTGTCGCTGTGGGTCAGGGTGATCGAAGCCTGGAAGCTGACTGGTTTTTGTGTTGCCATCAGGATAGCTGAAGATGAGAAGGTTATCAGAGGTATAGCGAAAGGAGACCAACACATCGTGCAGAAGGTACTTTCCAATTCCTTCATGGTCCTCTTCATTTGCTGTGTGTTTGAAATGAAATCTCTTCTGATCCTTATTTTTTTTGTACCATATGTCAGAAATATTTTCACTCTCTTGCGTAAGGCCATATGCTCCGGTCACTTTTCCTTTAATAACTTCTTCCCATACATACGTGATTTTTGATTGTCCTGTTTTACCTTGATTGATCCGGCTTTTCAGTCTTAATGGTATGATCCCTTGCTGTCCACGGTATTGCACAAATGCACCCTTTCCTTCAGTTCCGTAAAAGATTTCGAGGTGAAAAGGCTTACTACCATCAATCGATTTCAGTAAAAAAGGCTGGGCGTTGGCACCGGAAAGTATGAACGCGAGAAATATCAGAGTAATCAAGTTTTTAATCATATTTACACAGGTTTACCATCAAGCATTTATTTTGCTGCTAATATCTATTTTTTGCCCGGAACTTTCCCCATAGAGAGCGAACGACAAATTGCACCTGCCATCTCCTTTTTGAATTGCAATACTTTTGATCGTCAGTTTCAATATAAAATAAAACAATTGCGCATAGAAAGCGCTACAACTTGGCATGGAAATATGTGAGAGGCGAATAGAGGTGGTGATACCCAGCGGTAGCCGATCAAAAAGCTTATCAAAGCAGCGATGCTATTTTGCTGGAGATGTACTGGCAAATTGGATATCTTATAGTTGAGAATGAACAACAGGGAAATACTAAGGCTATATATGGGAAAGGTGTATTAAGAAATTTAGCTGAACAGCTTACTCATGAATTTGGAAAAGGGTTTGATGAAAGTAATTTACGAAATATCCGGCAGTTTTACATTGCTTTTCCAATTCGTGACGCACTGCGTCACGAATTGAGTTGGACTCATTATAGAATTATTAGCCGTCTTGAAACTGAAAGTCTGAGAAATCAATATGTCATTCATGCAATTGAATCAGGATGGAACACACGTACCTTGCAACGTAATATAACATCGCAATATGTCGGACGTGTGTTAGATACAAGTGAGCAGGGAACCCCAAGAGTTCAGCAATTGATAAAAGATCCTTATATATTTGAATTTTTGGGCCTACCAATCGATAACAAGCTATCAGAGAGTAATATAGAAACTGCTTTAATTAATCATCTACAGCAATTTATAATGGAGTTAGGCAAAGGCTTTGCTTTTGTAGCAAGACAGCAACACATTGTAACTGACACGTCTGACTTTTTTATTGACCTTGTTTTTTATAATTATTATCTGAAGTGCTTTGTATTAATTGATCTGAAAACTGATGAATTAACTCATGGGGCAATTGGACAAATGGATATGTATGTCAGAATGTATGATGATCTGAAAAAAGGCGAAGATGATAATCCAACCATTGGTATTATACTTTGTACGGAGAAAGATGAAACCATCGTTAAATATTCAATTTTAGCAGAAAACGAGAAATTATTTGCAAGTAAGTATCGTCTGTACCTCCCTAAAGAAGATGAATTGAAAGAACTGATAGAACAAGACAGGATCAGGTTTGAACTTGATGGTGACTTTAAGGCATAGTATTGTAGTTCTTTACCGTACAAATGGAATGGCTATTATTGTTTCCTCAACCTTTGACGTATTTAGCAGTTAAAATAAACGTTAAACCGATCAGAACGATCGCCAGTATTGCAATGACTGGTATTGCGGAAAGGATTGCCACCTGTCCACCAGCAGCAAAAGCTCCGAAAGCGGCCACACCAATTGCCCCGCCTGTTTGCCTGATCGTATTCAGCACAGCTGAAGCAGTGCCCGATAATGTTTTATCGACATTGGCCAGGATCCCATTGATCATAGCAGGTACTGCCATACCCATACCTACAGGCATGATTAAAAATGGAAAAAAAAGCTGCCAGTAGGGGGTATCTGCCTTGGCAACAAACAAGCCTGCAAAGCCGCAACCTGCAGACGCAAGGCCAAAGATCAAAATGCCGATTTGGAAGATGCGCAACGCACCTATACGGTCGCTTAAATAACCTGCCGACAACATCAGCACGGCAAATGCCAAAGTATAGGCATCTACTACCCACTGAAGTGTACTCATGCCAGCGCCATAGGATTGTGCAATTTGCGGCAAGGCAAGATTGACAATTGATACATCTAGTTGAGCTACAACAAATGCTAGACTGGTTACGGTAACCACCAGCATAAAGCTTGATTTACTTTTCATGATTATTAAGGGATGGGCTGTTTTCTATTATCACTGATCTTCGTCGATGGAGGATTTACTGACTAGATCTGATGAAAATTCTTCGAAAGCAGCTTTTGCAATTTTTGCAATCAATAGATCGCGTGTTTTAGCATCATCGTACGAGTCCATCAGGAAAATTGCAATGGCTAAATGATTGCCGTTTGGCAACGTAAGTATTGCAACGTCATTGGTAGCTGGTGACAGTCCTTGTCCGTTTGTACCTGAGGTTCCGCTTCTGTGCGCAACTGGCGTTGACTTAGGAAGTAATCCTCTGATTCGGCCTGGTGCAACATAAGTATTTAACATTAGCTGCATGAGCAGATCGTTGTTATGTTTAGATAAAATCCTTTGGCGAAAAATCAACTCCAGTAGTTTAACCTGTGCAGCAGGGGTCGACCAGTTCCTATACTGCAATCCCCAGTCGGCGCGCATTTCCGCCTCGTTACCCTTTATCTCCAAACCAGTTACCCCAGTTGCATGAATATCATTTGATACCTTATTTGGGCCACCTAATAGTTTCATTAGTATGTCGCATGCATTGTTGTCGCTGAGTGTGATCATATCCGATAAGATCTCCTTTATGGGAACTTTCACGTTCCCCTCAGGATATTTTTCTTGCAATGCACTTACTGTTTTCGGCAGGTCGGCTTTGGTCAGCAGGATTTTCTGGTCAAGTGTGACCTTGCCCTTGTCTACAGCAAGCAAAAGGCTTACGGCAATTGGAAATTTGAAGACACTTTGCATGGGGTAGCGCTTCCCATCATTGAAACTGAGTGTGTCATTGTTTTCCAGTAGTTTCATTGATACGCCCACTTTACCAGTTGTAGATTTGCTTATTTGTGCTATCTCATTCCGTAGTTTGAAATGGTTAGGCTTTTGTGCGAAAACAACGCTGGCTATTAACAATAACAAAATGGTTCCGAGATACTCTTTCATGACTGCTTCTTATATATAGTTGTAAGCGTTTTTGACGCTTAAGAAATTCAAAGTTAATTTATATACTTCAAAACGGTCACCTTTCTTTCCAAAGTGACGGTACGACAACAAGAGGTACTCTGAGGTAGCTAATTGACAGGGCATGTGGCTGACCAATTCGAACCCAAATTTGGTAGTGGCCTTTCAAAAAGACAATTGGAGCTTTCCGGCAATTCCATCGCACATTTTCATTGACAAAGGCACAGCCTTAGCAATAATGACCTTATTCTTAATACAATGTTAATATAACTCGGTTGCGTGAACCAACAATGCAAGTTTAAATTTGCAGTAATGGCCAACCCATCTGAAGATCTAAGGGGAAAATTTGAAGATCAGGAGATTACGGCTTTGTTATCAACTGATCCTCATAAAGCATTCACGTTAATATACGACAAGTATTGGCTGGCGATTTATGAATTCGCTTATCTGCGTATTAAAGACCATGCACTCGCCGAAAATATAGTGCAGGATGTTTTCACGACTGGCAAATACAGTTATCGATAAATACCCCAAACACAATGTGATCATTCTAACCCATTATCATTTAACACCGAAGGGTGAAATTAATCAGACCAATGCGGGTTATGGAGATTTAACGAACCAGGCCATTTATGACCAGATGATCAAAAAGCACCAGAACGTACTTTTAGTACTGAGCGGACATGTAGTTACATCAGCACACCGTACAGATGTTGGGGATAAGGGCAATACTATATACCAGTTGTTGCAAAACTATCAATCATTGGACTACGGAGGTGGCTTTATCCGTTTATTGGAGATTGATCCTAAAGCGGGAACGTTGTCTGCAAGCATGTATTCTCCTTATTATAAGATCACGAAAGAAGATGAAAAAAAATTTTCATTATCTGGACTCAAGTTTATCAAATAACACATTTCTGTGATAAAATTGGTAGTGCTGACGGTACGCTTGTAATGTAGCCGGAACCTGAAAAATTCGGTTACTTGTTAACTAGAAGGAGGTTGCTCATGAAAAAATGAGTAAACTCCTTTTGTTATTGTATCATACTATTGATTTTGTCTAGATTTTGAGGTGGAAAGGCTCATAAGGCAACAAATCTAGTCAGGCATCATTGGATTTTATACCTCGGACATGAGTATCAGCTACATTGAGTATCAGATCCCTGCTGCCAAAATTTCTTGCTCAATAGATTTAAACAACTAATATCGCCCTTTTACGATAATCTGTAGGACTCAAACCGGTTTTTTCTTTAAAGATTCTCGAGAAATAAAAGTAGCTATCAAATCTGAGGTCATAGGCGATTTCTTTGATAGGTATTTCAGAATTATTAAGGAGTTCTTTAGCACGTTCAATCTTTAATTGTATATAGTACTGGCCTGGCGAAAGGCCGGTATAATTTTTAAATACCTTTCTAAACCAGGAATATCCTACTTGTAGTTCTTCGGCAGCCTGCTCTGGTGAAAAATCGTTAATAATATTTGATCGGAACAGTAATCTTGCTTTATTTATAATAACCTCTTTCTCTTCACATTTGATGGAGTTTTGCTTAAATATAAAGTGAAAGTTACCCATTAAATGTAATGCTGCTCCCGATATAAGTGGCTGATAACCGGTGTTCTCTAATTTTGTCGTTTCAATTATATTGTTGAATAAACTAAATATACCTTCATGGAATCCAATATAAACACTTGGATTTTCAGGCCTCAGGAAATTTTTCTTTACCAGGTTATCAACAATATCTCCTTTTAGACCGATCCAATATTCATCCCATCCGGTATCGCTATCTGGTTTGTAGCGGTGTCTTTCTCCGGGAAACAAGATGATGATCGTTCCAGCTTTTATTTCTACGCATTTACAGCTATCAGACTCAAATAGGCCCCTGCCTCTTGTTATGTAAATGATCTGATATTCATTTAAGATCCTGCCCATAGACCAATTGAAATAATGATGGGCCGGATGGGTTTTAAAAGGGTACAAACCGGTAGCCTCAATATGTGTGCAACCCGTGTTCAATACACATAAGCCCCAATTTTCATCCTCACGGCTGACCGGTAAATATTTATAATAATTTATCATCTGATAGTATTACTAAAATTTGATAGAAACAAGTCGTTACACCTAGCTTTCATTGAAGATGACTTTTATGAGGTGGGAAACCTCAGTTTATAAATGGTTAGTCCCACTAATATCTGTAAGATATCAAAATCTTGTTTGCATTTTTTGATAAATAATTTGTGATTTATGACATCTTTTAAAATTTTCCCATACCCGTTTATCAATCAGGTAAAATTATCAAAACGTTTAAGCCAAATATCAAAAGCTGTATTTAGGGCATAATTCATTGAAATACTTTTGAAAAGCAATTCAACTGAAATACCCTTGCTGCTATCACTGATATATCCTTATTAATATTTTAAAAGTCTGATAAATAAATAATTAAACGCCTATGGTATAAGATATATTTTATGTGGTCAATTTAAAACCGATAAGCAAACAACAATAACTAACCAAATATTATGAAAAAAATACTTTTACTTTTTGTAACCGGCAGGCGGCTGATTATACTAATACTATGGCTGCTGTTCTATCACCAGGTTACCGCACAAACATCATCAACAGTATCGGGTATTGTAACTGATGCATCTTCTTCAGAACCACTCGCGGGTGTTTCGGTTTCTCTGCAAGGAGCTTCAAATAGCGTCCAAACGGATGGAAATGGACATTTTAAGATCAGTGCAAATAAAGGTGCGACGCTTATCTTCCGCTACATAGGTTATACAGAAAGTCGTGTTGTGGTAGGTGACAATAACAATATTTCTGTAAAGATGTCTCCATCATCACAAGGACTAAAAGAGGTTGTAGTACTCGCCTACGGATCACAGCGTAAAGCTGATATCACCGGGGCGGTTTCACAGGTAGATTTGTCAAAATCGCAGGGAGTACCTGCCTCCAATGTTGGTCGCCTGTTACAAGGGCAAGCACCAGGCGTAGTTGCCAAGCAGACCTCGGGGCAACCGGGGCAGGAACTGCAGGTGGAAATTCGGGGTAACAGCTCGCTGGGAGCAAATAGTGACCCTTTATATGTTGTTGATGGATTTCCAGTTGGAACAAATGTTGGAAATTCATTGAATTCAAACGACATTGAGAGCATCACCGTCTTAAAAGATGCTGCTTCTACTTCCGTTTATGGTTCCAGGGGAGCGAATGGGGTAGTGCTCATCACAACGAAAAGCGGGAAGAAGGATGGTTCTAAACTTACCGTTACTACGAATACTGGTATTGCAAATGTCCCTGATTCCAGAAGGATCCATGTGCTGAATGGGCAACAGTTTGCACAATTTCAGAAAGATGTATTTTCAGACAAAATACGGTATTTTGAAAACAGGGAGCCACTTGAAGGTGAGATACCTGCTGATTTTAGGTTTCCGCAACAAACAAATACTTCAACTGACTGGTATAAAGAAATTTTGCGTCAAAATGCACCGTTCAGTGACTATAATGTGTCGCTGACCAACGGATCCGAAAAATCAAGCTCCTATATTTCATTGGGATACCTTAAGCAGGACGGTTCTTTGATTAACACTGGTTTTAACAGATTGACTGCAAGAGCAAACCTGGACGGCCGACCAAATAAGTTTTTAAGCTTTGGATTGCATTTATCAGGAGCTTATTCATGGGCTAAAAATGCTGACGCTATAGCAGGTGGATTTGGTAGCAATATTGTTGACCAGGCGCTACTAATGGATCCTCGTGAACCGGTGTATAATGATGACGGTTCTTATAATAATTATATAGGTGGCCACGATAATATTTTTGGCTTCCCTAATCCGGTACAGCGGTTAATGGAGGAGCAGCATAAACAATATAAGAGTAACGTCACCGCTAACGCTTATATAGACATCAAACCATTTAAAGATTTTAGTTTTCGTACTAACGTGAACGGGATGGTAGATGATATGCGAAATCATGATTTCACGCCATCTGGCGTAGCCGGTTTTAACAGTGCGCCACCACGACAAACATCAGGGGGAGAGTATTTCTATAACAACCTCAACTATGGAATGGATAACCTGCTTACCTATTCGCCTAAATTTAAGGATCAAAAACTGGAAGTAACGGTAGGGCATATTTTTCAAAAGAACACCTTGAACACAGGCAGTGCTACAGGTACTAGGTATCCGGATGATCTGGTCGAATACGTATCGGCGGCAAATCAGCGTGACGGTACCTCGGGCATGGCAGCATTCACGATTGAAAGCTTTTTATCCAGAGTAAACTATTCATTTAAGGATAAGTACTTATTTACGGCAGCTTTTAACAGAGAGGCCAGCTCAAGATTTGGCAGTAATAATCGCTGGGGTAGTTTCCCTTCAGCCTCTGTTGGCTGGCGCATTTCTCAGGAGGGTTTCTTCCCGAAATTAAATTGGCTGGATGATTTGAAATTGAGGGCTAGTTACGGTATTACAGGTAATAATAATATTGGTAATTATACCTCTCAGGCTAATATCAACACGAGTAATTATGTTTTCGGCAGTGCGGTTGTTCCCGGTGCCTCGATCGGCTCATTCCCAAACACGGATCTGGGATGGGAGCAATCAAGGCAGACTGACATTGGTATGGACTTGAGCATGCTGGGCGGGAAAATAAACGTTGCGGCAGAATACTATCGCAAGTTGACCACCAATATGTTGCTGGGTGTAGAGATACCTGCTGTTGCGGGATTCAGCAACATCATTACTAACATTGGGAAACTACAGAATAAGGGAGTAGAACTAGGAATCAATTATCGTGATAAATATGGTGCAGTTACCGTCAGCACAGGTTTTAACATCAGCTTTAACAGGAACAAGGTGCTGCAGATCGACGGGGATAGAAATTCATTGCTGACAGGGGCATTCTATGATGGATATAATATTAGTAAAGTGGGTGAGCCCATCGGTATGTTCTATGGATTTAAAGTACTTGGAATTTACCAGAATCAGGCCCAAATTGATGCCAGCGCTCACAATCCAAATAATATTCCTGGTACGTATCAATATTTTGATGGGAACGGGGATGGGGTAATCTCATATGATACGCAGGACATGGTTGTGATAGGAAACCCTAATCCTAAATTCACATGGGGATGGAACTGGAATATTGCTTATAAAAGGTTTGACCTAAGTATGTTGCTTAATGGATCATCGGGCGGACAA
>Ga0247815_10003635_pt1 | contig 11043 bp, 11 predicted proteins | sample UWRJL194509B1_FD_181014 | JGI IMG/M metagenome (GOLD analysis project Ga0247815, IMG submission 181014) | Plant litter microbial communities from Arlington Agricultural Research Station in Wisconsin, United States - UWRJ-L194-509B-1 | ecosystem: Environmental > Terrestrial > Plant litter >... | reverse complement strand
ACGATTCCGTCCACCTCGGGGAAGTAGTCGCGCCACAAGCGGCGGGCTGTGGTGAGACCGGAATTCAAGTGTGTGGCAGGGACGGTATGACGATGAACACGTCAGATGCGGCGTGGTCGAACGAACAATTCACGAGCGCAAAAGCAAAGCCAGGAAAGAGATACGTGTGAGCACATGCGGCAGCCGGCGACTCGAAAGGGTCATGACGCCGACGCACCCTGCTGATGCCCGCCAAGGTCGTAGGTCGTGAACTTGACGTTACCAATAGCCAACTCCTCGGATGCTGATATTCAAATACACTGGTCAGCTATCATAGTGCAGCGCTATGAGCGCATTTGGACGAACTCGGGTGTAGCGTAGGCTGGAGAGTCGCGAGACGGTCGTTCTTCAACATGTGCAAGAGCGTCTGCACAGAAATTCAGTCAGCACCAGCACGTCCTAGCTCTTTACAGCGCTGCGCACAGTCTTGCCGGCATTGTCAAGACCGAGGAACAGAATCTTTGCATTTTTGTGCAACAGGCCTGCAGCAAAGAAAGAACGCAACGTCAGCGACACGCCAACATTTCACACGAGCAGCTGCACGCACCGAGCTGGCTGAGCACGTCCCAGAACCAGTTGAGGATAAACATGGTAGGTAGAAGTGGGTGTGGTGGGTGCGCGAAACGCGAGTGGGTGGGTGCGAGAGGGGGAGCGGGAGAAAGTGAGATACCGTGGGCGGAGCTTGCCTGTGACGAGCGCTTGTGACGTGACCGCGGCCTTCTTGAATTCCAACCGCGAGTCAGTTCAACTGCGGGGACACGCCATGCAATGCGTGGATACACGCTCATTTAGTTCTGAAAATCTTGCCACAGGGGTTTCTCCAAGAAAAATTCAACGTGTTCGCACTCAATCGCCGTCACACAGACACGCATCCACCAAAAACATCTGCCATTAACTATAGTTGTATCACCGCGCAGCCCAAGGGTTTGAGCGGTTGCTTGTGCCAACAATAACCGGCGGCATGGCCTTGGCCGACTGTGCTGTGCCCGCCGGGAACGGCAGGTCGTTCACGCCCTTTGGCAGAATTTTGTGCAGTCTCCCCCTGTTCTTCTCCACCCTCGCTGCACTGACCAACTTCTTCTTCGAATCCATGATGAGGACAGGCGCGTCGTCCACACCTGGTACATTCCCACGAACATAGATGACGTTGAGCTGGCTGTCGACGGCCGTCACGTAGAGGCCTTGGACGGTGATGTTCTTGCCACCCAGTCGTCCAGCCATCTTCTTGCCTGGCCATACACGGCCGGGGTCTTGATGCTGACCCGTAGAACCGGCGGAACGATGGGAGACGGATACACCGTGACTGGCGGCGAGACCGTGGAAGCCCCAACGCTTCATCACACCAGCCCAGCCCTTTCCGATACTACACGAACGTGTCAACAAGACTTCAAAAGTGAAATTGCTAGACGAGGTACTCACCCCTTGGCCTGAACGTCGACATACTGACCCGGCACGAAGTGAATAGCACTGAGGACCGTTCCAACGGGCAGGTGCGCATCCGGCGTGACGGGGAACTCCTTTACGACTTGCTTGGGTGGAGTACCCGCCTTCTTGAAGTGGCCCATCATCGCCCGATGTGTCACTTTCTCGCGCTTATGTCCAGCACCGACCTGCACGGCGTGGTACTCTGTCCCATCCGGCCGAGTGTGTTTAACATTTCCTGTCACCTGACACTCTTCCAGCTGAAGTAAAAGATAAGAGACAGTCGTAAAGCGGTGCAGAAGAGACGTACCTGAAGAACAGTAACCGGGAACATTGCGCCGTGCTCGTCCCAGTTCGCAGTCATACCGCGCTTGAACGCGATCACACCCGTACGCAAACTCTCAGGCTTCCACCGTCCCGCCGGCGGTCTCAGAGCCTGCCCATCAAGCGAAACAACCTGTTCCCTTGGTGCAACAGCCGGCGTCGACTCTGCCGTCGTAGATTTCGCGGCTGAAGCAGATTTCTGCTTCTTCGCCTCTGCGCTCTTGGGAAGCTTTGTGGGAGTCGCGCGCGCGCTGGTGCTCGCGTGTAAGAGACGTATGGATTGTGTGCCAGCACGAAGGGGCCGTATGTGGACGGCGCGGACGGCGAGCGACATCACGAGCGCGAAACGAGGAAAACGAATGACCGGCAGTTCCCGGGGAGCGCGTCGCCGATCGTTCCTGCTTCGATATCTCAACTAAACTTGGGTCAATGTCATTACACAAGTTACTCAATCGGCTCGGCTATTTCAACTCGGGTACTCGTATTGGGATGGCCGATGACGTCGCTTAAGTTGTCGCTCTCTGCCGTTACGTTGGCGTAGCACTGAGTTGACCCGCGGACACCGGAGGGTGTAGTTCCTGGCCATTGACGGGTACGGGGTCCTGAATGATTACCACGCCGTTGATGATGCCCGTGGGAGTTGAGTGTAGATATTTCCGCGACTCGGCACGGAACTGAGCAAGCGCTCCTGCACTACTCTTCTCGCATGCAACGAACATGGGCGAAAGACCCGGGGCCCGAACGACGACATGATTGATGTGGCTTGGAAGCTTCAGATGAGCTCAGCTGCTTCGGGCACAGCTTTTATGCATAGCCATGGCATAGTCGGGAGTCAGCCTGCGTGGCGTTGCACAGTTGGTTCGGAAGGTGACCTTCCATTTGAGTCACACAAGACGTCGCATTTCGGAAAAGTCAATGCTTCAACCAAGCGTGGACTACCTAAGCTCAACATCTCAATTCGCCCAAGCCGAACTGAGTGCCGCGACTAGGTCTGCGCGGCCGCGCCAGTCCACATCAGACTTTGTCTACTGCAACAAACCCACTTCATTCCCGGACACCTGTCTGCCCAAAGGTGACTTGGCGCGAACCTCTTGCACATTCCCACACCTGCTCCGGATTGCTCCGAACCACCATCTCCGCGTCCCCACTCCCGTCTGTTTTGAACATCGGGAGCCCCATTCCTAACGACCACGTCCTTAGCAGTGGGTATCGCGCGTCGAATCCCTCACGTAAGGTATCGGGAATTCCCGGTTGGCGCAAGGAACATGTAGCGACGTGCGCGACGGCGTTGGTCTGCTGCAGATAGCGTTTCGGGCAGAAGGGGCAGTGGTACCAGCTGCGTATAATTGATGAGACGATGCGATCAAGCGTGACGGTCGACAAGAATGGGGTACACACTGGCAGAGGAGGTGCATGTTGATGTGTGCCTTGAGGTCCAAGCTGCGAGTGAACGTGTAAAGACACATTTCGGCCGGGCAGATGAGCTTTGCGGTAGCCATGGAGAGAGTATTATCAGGTTTGAATCGAGTTGACGACACAAGGTGAAGGTGAAAACGCCTGGCGAGAAATTTCGCGTTTTAGTGGAATGGACCTACCGGACTTGCAAGGACTCGTCGCTTTTATAATCAAATGCCTCGCCGACTGGTCCGGCAGCCGATGCAGTGCGACGTGAGCTAGCCATCCTTGCGAGTCTCGCGTAGGGAGTCGGTGCGCGCCGATCACCCTGTCATGTCTCGCTTCCACGTGCGTCCTGTCACGCCTCCCCATTCTCCACCCGCTGATCTCCCCGCGAGTCCTTCGCGACGGCAACTGACGCGGTGAGCGTCCATCTTTGCAGCCTGGTGCTCGCAGCTACCGCGGGCTGGCGCGGTCGCTGTGCCTTCGTTGCGACTTCATGGCTCGGAATCGATCATATATCTTTATGCAGGATATCTCTATATCCCCACATCCCCGGTCGCATTCAAAAACTGTAGTGGTACAAACTCAGTCCCACTTGCGGCTCGATTCAGTGTCACATGGTGCATGAGATGGTTTTGGTGGAAGCGTCACGGCGGTACCTCGGGTTTGCCGTATAAGGCTTGTTAACGAGCTGCGAAGTGGTCGTGAAGGGCTGCGGCGAGAAGAGCGGAAAGGAGCATAAGCACAAGACCTGGAACTGTGCACGTGGCGGTGGACATGTCAGACACAGAGACAACGCGTGACAGGACGCGGGCGATGGCTGATTCAGCGCTAACGGCGATCTGCCGTCGCTCACTTAAAATGACTCTATGACGCCAATCAAAAGCCTACCGGAGGTTGCGGCCAGTGATGTAGGGAGTGAATTTTACGAGACATAGGAAGCGTAGAGCGTGCGCAAATATTAACATTCGCATTGTCACCGTAGTCAGAATGAACCGCATCTTACTTGCTTGGGCTCTTCCAGCGTTTAAAGAGCGACATTTGAAGCCGCACGCATGAGCATTAAGACGCCGCTCAGTTCGCATGATCGCTAAAACAGTCGTTTCGGCATGCGATATTCGATTTCAGCAGCCTCGGACAGCAGCTAAGCCGTAGATGCACTGATGAAAGAAGTATACTTGTGTGCGGATCGGACGGATGGTAACATCCTCAACAAACGAATAACCGGCTAGCAGCGAGTGTGCATCGTAGGTAATCTACTTCAGTTTTCCGGCTGAAGCCCTTCGATAACAATAGCCTGGTGCATAAAAAACATTCGCACAGTAAATACGAATAAAATCACCGATCATCATAAGAGTCTAGTTAAGCGCAGTGACCAGCAAATTCGGCATGAATGTACCAACTTTACATGCCATCCATCAGCTGTTCGGAACTTCCACCCAAATTTCGGCTTTTTCAACTCACCAGCGCGGAGAGGCCGTATGTGGACGGCGCGGACGGCGAGCGACATCACGAGCGCGAAACGAGGAAAACGGATTACCGGCAGTTCCCGAGAAGCGCGTTTTCGATCGTCCTTGTTTCGATAACTCAACTAAACTTGGGCCAATGTCGTCCCACGAGCTATTCGGTCAATTTGACCGTCACAATTCTGTCGAGCAGATTGGTTTATGTGAGAACGTCCCTTAATTTGTCTTCCCTGCCGTCACCTTGGCGTTGTACCGAGCTATTCCGCGGACACCTGAGGGTGTGGCTTTTCGACATTGAATGACATGGGGCTCCAAATGACCACCATGCGGCTAAAGATGCCCGTGGGAGCTGAGGATAGACATGTCCGCGATTCGGCACCGGAACTGGGCAGGCGCTCCGTCTCCTTGCATGCAATGACTGTGCGCAAAAGGTGCCACGTTGTTTAGACCACATGACCCAAGCGGCATCAAGCACAGCTTCCGCGCACAGCCATAGCTTAAATGAAATTGACGTTGAAGTAGAATGCGCAGCGTTGCACTGCGGTAAACGGTTGGTTCGGAGGGCGACTCGGTTGATCCGCACAAAATGTCGCATTTGGAACATTTCAACCGATCAATCAACTTACGCGAGCTGTTTAAACTAGATATAAACATCTCAATTCACCAAAGCCTGACTGGGCATCGTGATTAACATTGCGCGGCCGCACCAGTCCACACTACTCGAGACAAATCTACTGACACAATCCCGCCTCATTCCCCAACGCGTGCCTGCCTGAATGTGACCTGGCGCGATCCTTTTGCGCACTCCCACACCTGCATTGGGCTGCTCCGAACGACCATCTCCGCATCCCCGCTCCCGTCCGCCTTAAAGCTCGGGAGACCCATTCCCAGCGACCACACCCTCAGTAGCGGATATCGGGCGTCGAATCCCTCGTGGAGAGTGTCAGGCATGCCTGCGACGCGGGAAAGACATGTGGTAACGTGCGCGAGGGCATTGGTCTGTTGCAGATATCGGCTCGGACAGAAGGGGCACCGGTACCAACTGCACACGGGGTGATGAGACAGTGTAATGAAGCGCGATCGGCAACAGAAGTGGAGTACATACTGGCAAAGGAGGTGCATGTTGATATGTACCTTGAGGTCCAAGCTACGAGTGAATGTGTAGAGGCATCGTTCGCCCGGGCAAATTAGCTCCGTGGTAGGCATGAAAGAGATAGTATCGTGCTTGGATAGAGTTGACGACGCGAGGAGAAGTTGGAGGCAGCCGGCGAAAATTTTTGCGTTCTAAGAGAATTAATCTGTTGAACATGCTGAGGTTCGCCCTTTTTATAATCAAATGTCTCGCCCCTTTGTCCGGTAATCTATGCAGTGCGACGTGAATAAACCATTCTTGCGAGAGTCGCGTAGACTTAGGCGCAGCCGCGTGGCTCGATCGCCCGTCTCCACGCGGATCCTGTCACCTCTCCATTCTGTCTGTCCGCTACCCCCGCGAGTCTTTTCGCGACGGCGGTGAATATTCGCCGTAACCGCCATGGCTACGGCGGCCCGGCGCCGTCGCTGCGGCTGTGCCTTCGCCACGACTTCATGCCTCAAACTCGATTACATCTTGACAGTATATCTCCATCTCCTTGCATCCCCGCGCTCACTCAGAGATCGTAGTGCTACGAAGCCACGCTGGCGGCTCGACTCAGTACTGCTTAGGTGCATGGGTCTGGGACAGGTCTCAGGCTGGTGCAAGCGTCACGACGACACTTGCGGTTCGCCACATGGTACATGTTGACGAGCTACGAAGCGGTCACAACACAATACATGGCCCTGTGCACGTGGGAATAGACATGACAAACACAGAGACAGCGCGTGTCAAGCCGCGCGCGACGACAGCGCTAATGGCGACCGCTGCCATAGTCTCGTTCACAATGACCACCATGACACCAATCAAAGGGTGCCGGAGGCTGCGGCTAGAAAGCGGTGTAGCAAGCGAGTTGTCATGAAAATATGGAGACGGGAGCCGATGGGTATCAACACGACAATTTTCGCTACGTCGGTTTAGAGCCTAAAGCGTGTGCAAATGTTTGCACTCACATTGCTGCCGTAGTTAGAATGCACCGCATCTCACTTGCTAGGGTTCATCCAGCGTTGAAAGAGCGACATGAGCCGCACTGAAGAGAATAGTACGTCGCACAGCCTGCACGATTGTAAGAACCGTCTTTTCGTCATTCTAAATTTAGTTTCACTAGCCTGAGGCTGCAGCCAAGCTGTATCTGCACTTTGACGAATGTCGGTGCACCCACTCAACTTGGGCATTCATCACCGCGCACAGGCACAGATGACCCGCATACGATCTTGATTACCTCAGCCCGTTGGCTTGAGCCGGGACTTTCTCACTTGCATGAGCGGTGGAGTGTGGATTGGACGGGAGGTACATCACAAACTAACAAATAAACGAGATTGCTTTATTGGTAATCTGCTTCAATTTCTCATCTAAACATCGCCAATACTAATATTGGGATGTATATCAGTTAATTCAAGAAGGGCCGGCTGCTGCCCGGCAGAATACCTCGCGGCGGCTGGGTCGGCATGTTGGAATATTTCCACACCCATGAGCACTCTCGGCGCCGTCCCGCCATTAATTGTGGCTCAAGGGCATTTGAACTTCAGATCTTCCGTGTCCTTTGGAGCTTGCGAGATTATGTTATTATGTTCAGGTGAAGCACGAGGCAGTAGTGCCATTGCGGAAACGGTGCTTGCCACCATTCATACTGTGGCATCTGTTGTATTTGCCACAGCTCGATGTGCATGTTCAGCGACCAAGAAGTGCGTACAAATGCATCTGATGCCACCTTCTACTTCACATTGACGGTGCCTCTTAATCGTACCCAGCAATAATCTGGATGCTCCGGGCAAGCATTGTGTCACCACTTGTCATAAGAACCCGGCTCCCTCGGAAAAAGCCAAATGCAGACAAGAACATTGTAAAGCCATGCCGAAGCCATTCGGGTAGTCATTGCACGTTCATGCGTCAGGAAACATCACGGGAACGAGCACAGCATCGCAGCGGACAAATTGTCCACGGGACTCCGCGGTTGCTCCAAGGATAGGCGAAACAGAAACGGATGCTCAGCATGAACACAAACTCTGCGGTTACTCTGGTCAAACGACGAACAGAAACAAATGCGCAGCATGTACATAAACACCGCGTAGCGGCAGACGAGAAAATTTGGTTCATCCAATTAAGGCCCCGGAAAAGACCTCTCTCATCCGCGAGGTAATTTTGTAGCCTATCGGCGCAAAAGTACTGGATTTCGTATATGAAATTGTAGTCTAGCACAGCGATTGACGGCGACAAACTCGGCCTGAATGTACCTACAGGACAGTCGTCCACTCTTCTGAATGTCTGTTCAGATCGTGGCTTTGTTCAACTCAGGTGTGGTATTCCGTCGGCCCATAAATCGGACAAATCGCTATTGCCTTGGAGAATGTCACTCTCTCAGCGGCAGCGGGAGCGGAAGCGGGGGTCTGAGTTGGGTATTATCTACCAGAAGCGAATGCGTAAGCGGAAGCGTACGCAGAGGAGCGGGGGCCTGAGCGGGAGCGGAAACGGAGGTGAACGAGAGCGGGAGCAGAAGCGGAGGAGCATGCACGAGTGGAGGCGACAGCATCCTGAGATAACAAGCTGCCACGCTCAGCGGCCATCGGCGAGCGGCATCTAGGGAAGAGGTATTACTCGTGTGGGAGTATACGATGAGTCAGCAATGTTGATTCGTCTGAGTACTGCATGTACATTCTTCGCTTTAGCTACAGTGAACCACTGCTTTCACATACGCGCTGCATTTGATCAAGCGACATCAAAGCTGACCCCAAGCTACTTGAACGTAGTTTGGCGCGAACCCCTTGTGCAATTCCACACCTGCATTGGGTCATTGCGAACGATCAACTCTGCATTGCCGCTCTTATCAGGCTTCAAGCTCGGGAGACCCATTCCTAATGACCACACTATAAGCAGCTGATAGCGTGCGTCAAATCCTTCGCGTAGCACATCAGATGTGCTATAGACGCGGGTGTTCATTGATGTGAACCTTCAGATCCAGGCTGCGGTTGAAGGTGCGAATGCATTGGTCGACTGGGCAGATGAGTCCCGCGGTATGCATTTTGATGGTCGCTATAAATTTTGAGGAAGATGTGGGTGGGTGGGTCAGGGTGACGGAGGGTTGAGTGCGCGTTGCAATGTCCCTCAAATTCTGAAGACCTTGGTGTAACGCACCCCCCTCCCGCAGATCTCCGGGGCTGGTGATTGGCGACAAATGTGGTCAATTAATATAACGATCGCCGCTGAGTGCAGGCTGACGTGAAGGACCCTCAGGCGTTTCCCAGGTCCGAGGTCGCTCGCCTTGTTCGCATTGGCCGCCTGTTTATTCCGGAACTGTCTAACTCGTATGTTGGCAGGAAAGCTAGAATGTACAAGCAATTGCGTGGCTCTGTCGGTTTCGCAAGCCTCAGGTACTTTAAATGCTGGAACTTCTTCTGCAGGCCGGCATCCCGGGCCCCCTGAAAAGTGAGGCACATGACTGTGCTCGATTTTGCACAGCCTCGTGGCGATAGCAATGATACGCCGATCGCTGCGCGCGTCGTGACGACCCTTAGCGGGGAACTGTATCCTAGCCGCTAGACGCCCAGTCCCCCGGAGTCGCCGCTAGTACGTGAGTGTCGCCGCGCAAACAGAGATCTCGGACTCAGATGGCGCTTTAGAGCCGCAGCATACGAAATAAGATGATTCTCCGGGCAAAGAACCCTGTGAGCCACTGATGTAAGTCTGTACAGCACGGAACAGACGCCATCCCGATGTACCGATGTACCGATGTACTGTAGTGCCGTCACCCATACAGGCCTGGTACGGCAGCACGTGCACACAGCATTTTTCATTCGGAAGACGCATGGTCGGTATGCAAACTTACAGTTTATTGATATGGGCGCTACTCAAATTGTATCGAATGTGTAAGAGAAGAGGGAGTCAAGATTTCGTCACATGTCTTCATGTACCTCTCAGAACAGCACCCAGTCCGGACAGGCTCCGCGGGGACGAATCAACTAATGACACCTTGCATAGTGTCTACATCGCGGATGTTCTTGTCAGTGCGCAAGTGTCGGTTGAGCTGAGCTACGACGCAGAATCAAGAAGTATTCTACGTGAGGCGGACCTGAGGCTCGATGTGATATGCCAGCTGTGCAGTTGTTTCGACGAGGTCGTTCAAAGGCCGCTGAGATTTTTGGGGCCGCATCGTTGTAATCGTCTTTGTTCGTACCGTCTATTCGTCTGAATTCATTTTTGGCCTGTGAGCTATAAGGGCGGTGAGGTGAGGTTGGGTCATTGCTGCGGACATGAACTTCAACTTAGGTCCACTGCGTGCGGCGCCACATGAACATTGTAAATTCAAAACTTAACAGGCGTCGACTTATGTCTATATCATCTTCCATCCCTCGCTGGTACCTCGATGCATTTTACGCCCATTTTGACGAGTCAATAACGGAGATTAACGTGACTTGGATCTATAGATTAGTCGGCGATTGTTCATGAACGAGACTCTCAAGTTGAATTTGACCCAATACGGCGTCAGAACTTCGCGGAAACACCATTCAGGTTTTTATTGGCGAACGGATGGCGTGCAAACAGTGGTCGCGGAGCTGGAAGACACTGCAATGATTCATCTCAGTCAGTGTTCGGCTTGATTAGTCTTGGGTCTCATTCGCGCAACTTCACTACAAATACTACTAGGGTTAGACGGGAGCAGTCGCATCGGACGCAACCAGCGCGAACTGGGACCCAGATGATGATTGGTCTCTCGTAAAACTTGACTTTGTATGCCAATCAGTCGGCATTAGCAGTTCGGAACGGGGGCTCAAGAATTGAGTTTATAAGAACGAAAGTGTTTCATCTCCGACAAAAGCACCCGCGAATTCGGGAAAAGACACGCTCAAAGGGGCGCAGATGTCATTAGGTACTACATGCTTCCTAAACGGGGCTCGTTTCTTCTCACTGTTCAACGACAGGTAGTCTGAATGTGATCTGGCGCGAGCCGCTTACACACTCCCACACCTGCTCCAGATCGTTGCGAACAAGCATCTCTGCATCGCAACTTCCGTCCGCTTTGAAGACAGGCAGCCCCATACCCATCGACCACACCCTCAACAGAGGATACCGTGCATCGAAAGCCTCGCGAAGCGCCGCGGGAGCACCAGCGACGCGAAAAGGACAGACGGCAACGTGTGCGAGGGCATTGGTCTGCTGCAGATACCGTTTCGGACAGAACGGACGACGGTACCAGCTGCGGAGAAAAAGAAGCGAATTCAATTTCGATAATCAATAAGAAAGTATGCGGCGAGAAGCGAGTACGCACTG
>Ga0247815_10003633_pt1 | contig 11045 bp, 8 predicted proteins | sample UWRJL194509B1_FD_181014 | JGI IMG/M metagenome (GOLD analysis project Ga0247815, IMG submission 181014) | Plant litter microbial communities from Arlington Agricultural Research Station in Wisconsin, United States - UWRJ-L194-509B-1 | ecosystem: Environmental > Terrestrial > Plant litter >... | reverse complement strand
CTCCAGCAGGCACGTCAAATCGCACGCACTGATGTACCGCGGAATAATGAACCCATTGAACCCTGCACTCGTCGTGTTCGGATTCCACAGGTTGATCCAATCTCCCGACGCATTGTAATACTGCGCTGCAGACTCCTTCAACCCAAACGCGTCCGCCATGAGCGCAATACCAAAGTCGTTAAACGCATACTCGAGCGTCTTGCTCCCACTGCGCGTGACGAGGCCACCTGGTGTATCGTCGTCGACCGGCACGTATCCCAGTTGCTTGCGCCTCTCGATAGCACTGCGACCTTCGACATCCCAGTAACCTGGCGTGACGGTCGCATCGGTGATGACGGAGCGCAGACCTGCGTTCCAGTCGATACCTTTGGTGATGTTCTTGACGAACGAGTCCGCGAGGAGACTGTCGCCGTCGGAGCCGCCTTGCGTCCAACCGGGCGCGAGCGACATGCGGCAGTCTGGTAGCCAGCCGCGGTGCCGCCAGACGTCGATGAGTGCGCGGATGATCTCGGCCTGCGCGACGCGGGCGGTGATGGCGTATAACGGATGGACGACACGGAATGAGTCCCAGATGCAGTAGAACGAGTCCCAGTATGGCTCAGACGACTCCCATAAGACTTGGTCGCCTGTGATGTTGGTCGGCGCGATGAAGGAGCGGTACATGCTGGTCCAAAAGTCGACAATCACGTCGTTCTCGACACCGGTCGTGTCGACTGTAACGACGCCGAGTAAGTCGTCCCATGCCTGACGCGCCTTGCTGCGCACGACTTCAAAGTCGGCCCAGCGCTCCCAACGGCCGTTCGGAATCTCATCCTCAACGAACTTGCATGCGGCGTTCTCATTGGCCCAGCTGACACCAATGCGCGTCTGGATGGTGAAATTATGCTTCTGCAGGTAGTCGCCGTCGATCTCGAAGAGTCCGCCACTCTGGCCACGGTTCATGTTGATCTGCTCGCCGCGTCCGTGGACGTGCTGGACGCTGATTTCGTTGTTTTGCGAATAGTATGCCATGCTCTTCACGCCGGGAACGTCGAGGCAGAAGTAGACCTTGTACCAGTTTGCGCCGAAGGACGGCACGTACTGACCCCAGCCGGAGACGCGGGCGACTTGAGGCTCATCGGTCGTGCTAAAGCGGATACCGCCTTGCCATTGGAACGAGTGTGCCAGGTCCTCGGTCGCGTCGAACTGAATGATCGCCTTGTTCGCAGGTGGTGGCGGTGGCGGTGGTGGTGCAGGCTTGGGTTTAGGTTTTGCTGGTGTGCTGGGCCGTTCTGGCGTGTCGTCGGTTGTGTGCACAGGTCGCTCTGGGGCAGCATCTGTAATCGTTTCTGACGCTACTGGTCGATCAACGTGACCGCCTTGCTCAGCCCCGTCATCGCCATCTTCCTGGCGTGCTCTCCATGCCCCGTTGCCGGTAGTCGACGTCCCATGCTGGTTGATGAGGTGGTGGAAAGTAAACCGATGCAGTGCAGCATGCGCAGTCGACGTCGTTTCAAGCTCCATATCATTGGCAAGTTGTATACCAAAGTATCCCGGATGTGCTCCTGCGCGATGATCAATACGAGGAATCCCAGGCTGCGAGGTGCTCACGCTCAGAGCCCTTCCTCCTCGCCTGGCCACGTTGCATCTCTGACAGCTTGCACCCATCGAATCCACCAGGACATATTTGCGGGAAGACTTTGAACTGTCCGAGTGAGGGTGAGCCGCCAGTGCCTGCCCAGCGCGTGTCAGTGTGCCGGCCGGCCAGAGTTGCAACAGCAAGCGCGCCAGCTCACCGTCGTCGTGTAACGGCGAAACACCCGTTATCAACGAGTCGTCCCATGTGAAGCCGCCCTGGTTTTCGTTGCCTGTGCAGTCCGCGACGGCTAATAGGAGTCAAAGATATAAAGATGCGATAATTAGTAAACCGGGATATGGCGCGAACCCTCGCAGTTTCGCACGCACATTTGACCGAGCCAAACGGAAGTGTTGCGCCAGGAAAGACATGGCCACCGTTGGTCGTGCCGATGAAAGGGTCAACCCAGTCCGTGGGCAGCGCACTGGCGCTCAAGGCCAGCAGCACCGTCCACAACGTGGCCGACATCGCGCGAAGGCAGGAAGGAAAGGTACCCGGCGGTTCCGTTTCGGCTCAATCCCGCCGGAACCGCGTCTCGACGTGCGGCACCGATCAAACTGATACGCCGCGGAAACGGACTGCATTCACAACCTTTGAAATGCAACATTGTTGGATTTTGGCTGTTGATGCATCCTAGTCACACTGTACCCAATCTCAGGCCTTGATTTTATTGGAGAAATGTGCAAGATACTGTACAGCTTTGGGAGCGATGAGAAGTTGTGAGAACGAAGATCGTGTGTTGGTGCAACGTCACCCCAGCACGAAGAACCTCAGAGATCATCTGCTGCTGCGACATTACCCCAGCACGAGTTCCAGCCTCTTCCGGCGTGCAAGCTACTGCTGGCTTCTTTGATGACGATGCGATGCCGAGCGATGAGGTTGCTGCAGGGAGGGACGTGGAGGTATGTTCGGTAATCGGGCGGTACCCACAGTAGTAGCTCCCCCGATGGCCCTAAGAGCCATCCGTCGACGAGCCCAGTGAAGGTCAGTGCTCTGACAAGACTTTCCTCGCTATTTGAGGCCGCCAATAACACCGCTACAAGATCCCAGACACGGATAGCCCGGTCCGAAGAGCATGAGATGATGGAGCGTCCGTCCGGCGTGAACGCTACTACATTCACGACTTCGCGGGGTCCATGAAGTACGGCAATCGCCGCTCCTGTCAATGCGCCCCACAGACGAACGGTTTTGTCAGCCGAGCCAGATACGATGTACCGTCCGTCTGCCGAGTATACAGCTGATGTTACGCCCGACGTGTGGCCCTCAAGGACAAGGGCCAGCTGTCCCGTGCTCACGTTCCAGATACAAACCGTAACGTCATTTGCACCGGATACGATGTGCGAACTATCAGGAGAGAATCTAACCGAACGAATCATTCCGCTGTGTGCTTGCAGTGGCTCGTAGATAGGTTGACCACTTTCTGACCTCCAGACGTGTATGCGTCCAGCATAGTCTCCAGCAGTAATGAGCTGACCATCGGGTGAGAAATGTACCGAGTAGACCGCACTACCGCAGTCAAGCGGACTGAAGCTCGACGGTTGCCCCGCCGCAACGTCCCATACGCATACAGTTTTGTCTTCGGAAGCCGAAGCGAGCCATCGCGTATCATGCGACAACGCAACTGCATGGACAAACATCTCGTGAGTCTGCAACGGCTCGCCGATTGCGGATCCTGTTTGTGCGTCCCATAGTAGAGTGGTACCTGAGTCCCACGACGAGGACGCGATCAAGCGTCCATCGGATGATATGACTGCCGATGATACGTCGTTACCATGTCCCAGCAGTGGCGGGAGCTTTGATTGACCGGTTAGAGCGTCACAAACTCGAACCGAGTAATCATTGGAAGTGGAGATGACGACGGTACCATCGGATGACAACGCCCTGAGGTGGACTGCATCATCGTGGCCCGGTATCGACTGACTGACTGAATGGCCGCTTCCAGCATTCCAGATACGAATGGCGTGATCATCCCCAGCTGAAACAACGTACAGGCTATCTGGTGAGAACGTGGCGGAGAGAGCCCGGCCTGTGTGAAGGCCAAGAACGATGGAAGTTGCCTCGATAGTGCCCTTCTGCAGAGTCCAGAGACGAACTGTTCCATTGTATGAGGTAGACACAAGCAACATCCCATTCGGTGCGAACTGAACTGATCCAATGTGGGAGGAGTGATCTTGTAGTGTTGAAACGCAGGTGCCCGTTCGGAGATCCCAAAGTCGGATGTTGTTGGCTGAACTAAAAGCAAGCGTCGTACTGTCTGGAGAAATTGAAAAGCTGGTGGGGTGGCTGATATTTCCGCGAAGTGGCTGGCACACGGACTCGCCTGTAGTGCCGTGGTGCAGATCAACGGTGTTGTCTTTGCCGTTGGATGCCAGGAACTGCCCGTCTGGAGAAAAGGCGAATGAGAAGATATAATCACCGTTCAAAACCTTCAGTTGATTTCCCGTAGCGGTATCCCAGAGACGTAGAGTTATGTCCAACGACACTGACGCAAGACGGAGCCCATCCGGAGAGTACGCCACTAATTGGATTCTGTCCGAATGGCCAATCAGCTTCCGCGGGTCCACTGGACCTGCCCCGAGTTTCCAAATACACAGTACTCCGGCTTGAGTACCCGAAGCAATGTTTTTCCCATCGGGAGAAAATGCAACGGAATAAACCCCGCCGTCACCGCTTTGCAAGGGGGAGATCGCTTCGTCACCTGTACGCGTCTCCCAAATGCGAACAGACCCATCTGCCGACCCCGAGCCTATAATCTGGCCATCTGGAGAGTATGCCACTGAGTGTACGCTGTTCTCGTGACCGGACAATGTCATGACAAGCCATCCGGCATGTCGGTCAATGCCGTACGTGTCAACAGAGACGAGGCCGGTGCACAGCGGGAAAAAGCTTTGATAGATCAGAGAGTCTTTGGGGGTAAATGGAAGCGCCGAGATGTAGATGTGAGGTGCACTTCGTTCGATCGCCTCCCGAGACGAAGCGATGAATGAGTTTGCGTCGCGGAACAAGCGTGACAACTCGGTGGGATGAACCTGAGTATAGAGATGAGCGGCTTGTGACAATTGCTTGGAGCAAACGACGTACTGTTGCAGCTGCAGTTATCATCATCGCTGCGGCACGCTGTACCTGACCTAGTACAGACATTACCTCCAGCCAGAATAAGATCCGTGAGCGGAATGTGCGGTAGATCGTGTCGTCAAGCATCGAAGAGTCATGTAGGTTGGCGACGTGATAGACCCACTGAATGCATGCGTACTCGAGGGAGGGCGCAACTGATTCAGGCCGTGCCGACGGGTTAGGCTCGTAGGAAGAGGTACTCTGCGACACATTGAAGTGCAGTCGCTGAGTCATCAATCGTAGGCAGCCACTGGCGAGAGCCTCGTCACCGAGTGAACGGGAGATACGGATATTTGGTGCAGCACGCTCGAACAGATAGTCTCCAAACGATGCATGGAGCGTTCGCAATCCTGGTTGATTGTATTCCTCAGGCACGTTCACAACCGCCCGAAGTCGTCGAAGTGAGGACCGAAGCACATTCGCCTTCTGATCCAAGAGCTCGGCGAGGATCGTGATCGATAAAGGCATGCGGGCCGTCAAAATGCATGCCAGAACCTGTCGTGTTCTAGCGAGTTCCTCAGGTTCAACTTTGGTCTCGCTCGACGCCCGAGCGACAACGAACTCGTACACTTCGTCGAGCGGGCCCGTTGCTACCTTGCTACTCTTCATCGTTGATAGCGCTGTATTCAGGCGAGCCGAACGGTCTTCCACCGTGTCGGTGTCGAGAATGTAGGTGACGGCGGTGGAGGCAAAGATGAACAAGCCGTTGGAAAGACCAGCGAGTGCCCGGACATCTGCGTACGAGTACCAAGTCTCCGAGTCGGGGCCTGTCAGCGGATGCTGTTCAAATGTTCGTTCGATGTAGAGGCGGATATCCTCGGTGACCTCTTCTTGACCGATCATGTGTAGCTGAAGGATTTCGTTCTGAGCTCGATCCGAGATTGAACTGCCTAGGATGTGCGTCTCAGGGCGAGACGTCAAAATGAATTTGACCCTGGCAGGACACTTGAAGTTGGCTATAGCCGTGAGCAGTGCCGACATCTCTCGCTCGTTGCTGCATTCGTCGAGCGCATCTACGACAAATACAACAGGCCGCGTCTCCGATGCGAGTGCAGCGAGCGGCCGCTGAAGCATTGGTCCCATCTGCTCACTGGTCGGTTTATGTGCAGCAGCGCCAGAGTTCGACTTGAGTTCTGCAGCTAGTTCCGCCGCAAACCTTGGAGACTGGTCCGCGAGGAGTGCTGCGAGAGTTGGGATGATACGTCGCGTATCTGAACGGGCTTCATCGTTCGCTGTGCGAGAACAGAAGAATGCGCCTGCAAGCAGTACATCCGGGTCTTCTTGCAGCATGCGGCAAAGGCTAACGGCGATCGACGTCTTGCCGGTTCCCGCCATTCCAGCCAGCCAGAATATGTTCTTAGGGTCATTCTTGGCCCACTCGACGAACTTGCACAACACTGCTACTCGAGTGTCCTCCATGCAGCCGGCGTCTCCGGGTTGCGAGTCGTGCGCAGCATCATGAACCCGCCGCCCGCCGAGAGCTAAGAAGCTTCAGATGATGAAATCTTCTGGCCAACTTAACCCTCACCCTTCTTGATAACTTGCGTTATCTCACTCTGTCGAACATACAATGTCAATTATGATTTCTGGATGAGATAAGAACGTACCCATTTCGTTAGCTCTTTACCCAGTTTTATTTCCTCGAGACTTGGAAGGCGCTGAAATATTATACTGTCAGATTTATCAATGATCTGAAGCAGGGGTATTGCGCACGGCGAGGATGTCATCTACACCCATCTCGACCCGAACCATGCTTTCGTACTGCCATTGGCCGTGAGCACCCGTAAGATCCTGTGCAGCAACGAGACGCTCACTATGAATGCTTCGATGCGAGCCGAGATCTTAAGCAGAATCTCCTTGACCTCTGAGATGTCTGCCTGTGACTCAAGGACGCGACGGGCGGTGCCTCGTGCCTGTTTTGCTTCGATGCAGGCGGTGAGTCGCAAGAATGACCTACAGCAGTCCGTCAACTGCAGCTCGCGTTTCTGTATTTATATCACTCACTCTGCAATGTTATTGAGACGCTGCATTAGGTTCGGATCCAGGTGGCTGCGCTTGCTGAGGGCTTCGGTAACGGCACCGAGGTGCGCAAGTCTGCTCCCGAGTTGCCTGTACTGATCGCTGACCTCGGCTGTGCGCTAATGTAACAAGTTAAAATCAGTATCATAAGCTTTGTAATCATATCTATTCTTGCCTGGCAAATCTCGATTATTTTGACGGCGCCGACGAGGGCAGCCTTGAGCGGCAGACACAGATCAGCGCCGTCGCGGGCCGCTGCCAGAAACTCGGTCACAACGGAGCCTGCAGTTCCAACCATCGTTGGAGGCGCTTGAGGATCTGCATAGCGTTGCCTTTCATCAAATAATGCAGATGTTGACGTGCTCGGATTTGAATCAGCTGGTTGGGGCGAGCGCGAACGAGAGCGACGGCCTGGGTTCAGCTTGACTATTAGCCGACTGGCGCTCTGCTTCGCCTTATCGAACTTCTTCTTCATAGTGACGGAGAGCTTGGAAGTCCAGAGTGGTGTTCACGCGCCAGCTGATGAGAGTGCGTGAACGAACTGGCAGACCTGATCCACCGGACGAAGCCCGGCATCCCGGTGACAACCGCCGTCGTTTTAGCACTTGGCAGTATTCTTCTCCGCGTGGAACAACAACCGTGTGGCGTTGATGCGGTAGGAGACGGACCTATCTGATAGTGAAGATCGACGAGATGTGAAGGAGACGGTTTGCTAACAACAAACGCGGAGAGCTCGTGCGAGCCGCTGTACTCATGGGGGACGTTGAATGACGATGGCCATCAGACACGCTTCCGGTAGAAGCTCGGCCCGTGCGTGGTGAGTCGATTCAAGCTTTGTAGTAGCCAAATTGCGGGTCACTGATCTATACTATACCCTACTAGTAAAACCCAGTCTCTGGTACATTAGCTTGGAAAGCCCTGATATTTACAGCAGACCACGTAATCATCATCTCCTCTACTTATCAAATGAGTTCTCCCTCTCCTAACTTTATCTGCCTCTAAAAATTTGGGAGGGCCGCCGAGGCGATGCACTACTCTTACAGCCCCTCCACCAACACAGGATGAAGGGAAAGACGGTTGAGAGCGGTTATTATTGGTTACGAACAAGGCGCCGACAATGGGCGGAGATCAGGGTGTGACTTGCGGCAGCGTGTCAGTGACACTGTCAGAACCACGCACTCCCAGACTAATTCGGCAGTCTCATTCTTCAGACGATCACGCCAACACTTTTAATTCCACGGAGCCCACATCTCAGCTGAGATTTGGACGGGCGGGGGCGACAAACTCTACGATACCGGTAGTTTTCTGTCCGCTGTCACGGGTCAACCTCTCCCACTCGCCATGAAGACATTGAGGTGCTCTTTACTCTCGTCCCAGCTCCGGCGTGTCGATGGAATTTCAAATCCTTTGGGGAAGGGAGGCCTGCTCAGCCTGGGATGGCGCTTCGTCTCGACTTACACATGCCCGAGTGCCAAAGCTCCGGCGACTCCGAACTCGACTCTGGACTCTGAGAGATCAAGGGACATCGGGTCTCTCAGCGCTGAGGTCATTTCCGTGAGAATATTCATCTCTTCGAGAGATATTTGACTGCCACTCACAATGTGGGATTTTCGGTAACCTCTAGATGACCGCGCAGCTTGTTGCAATGCAGGCCAAGTTGATAGAAGCCATGACCCAAATGACACGACCAGCGGTCTTGGAGAAATCGCAGCCGATTTTTTCGCTGAGCCAGCATGAAGCGACTCGTACGTGCTATATCTACAGCTGGATTCCAATCACTGACCTACGGCAGCCTCGGGCGCTACCGCAAAGACAATCACTCTGGATGTGTCTCCTCAGACTACCAGCTCTCCCGGAAGAGTGTTAGAAAGTTTCGCGCGACCTCACGGCGTACCATGCGCTGATAATGGCGAGGAAGTTATTCATGACATTCGCGAGGTGGCATCCTACTCTTGGACAGACGCAGAGCGTCCCACTATTGTCGTACCAGGTTTGTATTTTTCTCTCCTGCGTCGCCTGTTCATGCTAATTGTGGGTGAAGGATTTCCACCCATATGGACAGAGGGGCATGCGCCGTTCGACCTGCAGCAAAATTCAAGGGGAAATCCTTGCGACATGCTGAAGCACAACCTACTTCCGGCAATCGCCGCCGCTCGTCACGGCTCGCAAGGTATCGGCAAGAAAGATATATCGTTCGCGCAACTGGATCTCGTGGCGAGCAGGGATATACTCTTCAGACTCGCACTCTGGGTATGTCCATCTGACAATGCCCCGAGCACCTCCGATTTCAGCATCAACGTTGAACGTGCGGGCAAGACCGTCTTGCTTAGTCATCCCGAGGGAGAACCTGTCGCCCTTTCGGATCTTGCTCGCTTGGGCTGCGACAAGACGGTTCAGCGCGCCATGACTTCCCAGGCCAAAGGTCTTACAGGTTTTTATCGCGTAATAGCCTATGTGAGTTGTCTTCCTCCTCTTTTTGCCTCGCTGAGAACTGATGAAATTGATTAGTCACTTGGTGGTCTAAAGCTCCTCGTGGAGTGCGGTACCGATGCCTGTCTTGTTGACGACGGTGGCCGCCATAAGGCCGCGATGCTGGAGTGGGAGAGAAATCAAGTTCAGAGGATCAGAGAGGCTGCTTTAACGGCATTACCTGGCGGACTACGCGTCGTCCCGGCTGGAATTGACGTCAAGCACAAGCGTACAGTGAAGCTTCAAGCTGTCGCCCGAATCGGAGATAAACTCGCTTTACGTGTGTGGCTCACGACCTTTATGCAGATGAGGTTGGGTCACACCCACCAGCACGTCGTTGGAGCGCAGCTGCGGTCGACCTCTCAACCGACCAGTAGAGCGACGTTGGACAAACTGGAGAAGCAGCACGCCGAAGCAAATACTCGAAGCGTTACGAAGCTATTCAGTCTTGCGGCGATGCTCCCAGGACTATGCGCTGCGATCAGGAAGCAGCCAGAGGGCAAGTTGATGCGTCTGGTTTGTCAAACCGGCAAATTGACTCTGGAGACTCGTGAGGCGGACGCGGTCCCTGCTTTGCCTAAGATATTTCTCAAGCTGTTCCGATAAACCTTCGCGTTTCTTTTGTTACTTCATCGGCCAAGACTCTTCCCAAATGCTTAGTTGGCGCCCTCCATCGTCCGTCATGTTACCTCCTTTTTGGCCTTTCTTGTACTTCTTGATCTCCACCAACATAGCCCATCTTTCTGCCAAGTGTTTCGCGACTGGATATCGTGGGTAATGCATATCTCTCAAAGCGATATGGGCGACCGTAGAGACGTATTCGCCGACCACAATGGCTACACATGCAAAGCCGAGGTCTGAATCTGAAAATGATAACAATATTCACCGTCGTCTCGACTACCTACAACCAGAGCATTGGTCTAAGACGTGGGTGGTCCGCACAGCGGCACGACCGGCGGTGTGTGCCTCATCGTGCCGCTGCGTGGGTCTCCAGGACAAGTTCGACGACAGGACGAAGTAATAAGAAACGTGTTCGCTTCCACGCGTTTACTCATCGATGGGCTGGAACTCGGAGTACTGCAAACGATGCCATGAGTAAAGCTGACCCCGAGCGATGAGAAACGCAAACTACTCACCCGGCAGAGCTTGTGCGAGTGTTGTGCACATAGAGAGCGTTACAATCGGACGCGTTGCTGACACACGCCCAGCTTGTAGTTGACGAAGAAATATATTGATTGGCTCAATTTTTTATTTGAGCTTGATGCCTGTCTTATTGATGGAGGTGGCCTCCACAAGACCGCGTTGCTAGAATGGAAGCGAAACTGCGAGCGGCCGATCAGGGAGGCTGCTTCGACGACTGTATCTGGCCGACTAAGGCTCGTCCCAGCTGGTATTGTCGTCAGACAGAGCCGTACACTGAAGCTTCCAGCTGTCGCGAAAATCGGGGATAAGCTCGCGTCCCGCGTGTGGCTCACGACCTTTACGAAGACGAGGCTGAGTCACATTCACCAGCACGTCTTTGGAGCGCATTGGCGTTCAATCCTACCACAGGCCAGACAAACAACCCTGAGCGATTTGAAGAGCCAACACGCCAACGTGAAAGCTGGTAGAATCACAAAGCTGCGCAACCTTGCGAACTTGCCCCCTTGAGTTATGTGCGGAGGTCAAGAAGCAGCCAGGGGGCACGTTACTGCGTCTATTCTACCAGAGCGGTGGGCTGACTCAAGAGAGAGGCGAGGCCGATTCAGTGCCTGTCTTGCCCAAGAAGATCCTGAAGCTGCTTCTGTGGAGTCTCCCGCTCCTCCAGTTAGTCGTGCAATTGAAGCTC
>Ga0247815_10003631_pt1 | contig 11049 bp, 19 predicted proteins | sample UWRJL194509B1_FD_181014 | JGI IMG/M metagenome (GOLD analysis project Ga0247815, IMG submission 181014) | Plant litter microbial communities from Arlington Agricultural Research Station in Wisconsin, United States - UWRJ-L194-509B-1 | ecosystem: Environmental > Terrestrial > Plant litter >... | reverse complement strand
TGTTTCTGGCGAAAATACTGGTGGAAAATGTGTTGCTCGATAGCACGGTATTTACAGCGGAAATGTTTTTGAGGGGGTCTTGTGACAGTGGAATCGCGCAGGAGTAGTTGCCACGCACCGCTTCATTTGGGCCAATCGAAACCCTGCAGGGCAACGAGGTCACACCCCCAGTGATAGCCGTTTGTTAGCTTTTTGTCCCTCCGACATGTGCGATTTGGGGTTCCTAACAGTCACCAGTTATAAAACGCAAGCATTTTGCCTCCTAAGTGGATTGATCCGTGTCCTGCCCTCCCATTCTCGCGTCCAGGATCAGACCCACCGTGTCCTCGAACACTGTCAAGAGGCCATGAGTCAAACAGCAGCGGTGCGTACTCTAGTTGCGTAAAACAAGAGCTGTTGCTGATCTGCTCGCAGGATCGCATGCAGGTGCCAGCGAACTCAGGCGTCTACACGTTCAAGAACGAGGCATTTGGTACGGCCTTAACTCATCGCCTAGATACAGATGGAGTTATCGGATTTGGCCCGCTTGACGCTGATAATCAGAGGGTGTGATAAGAGACATCGAGAGGGGGGAGAGTGACTGACAAGCATACTGCAGTGGATCTTGGAGCAGGATGACTGCGGTTGGGTCATTCGTAGCAAGTACTGGCCGGGAATGTATCTTGGACTCCGCTACGACAACTCGTACAGTAATGGGCAGGAGGCAGCATGCGTGGACCATGCACGCCGTCTCATCTGGGAAGTACAGCCAGCAGCAAACAACACCGTGCGGTTCGTCCACCCGTCAACACCGTGACAGTCGTCGACAGACATACTGATTGGCGTACTCAGATTGGCGATACACTCACAGCAGCGTCATATAACAAACAACTGGCTGCGCAACAAGAACCTCGAGCTCGATATGCGCACCGGGAACATGAACCACACAAAAGTCAAGCTTTGGGATCACATCGAAAATGCAAGACGGCAGCGCTGGATCATGGTGTGTGAGGGCCAATCATCGCTCAATCCTCAGACCAGAGCCGACGTACCTACTTATCCTGTGCACGTACGCCTTCGTTGCCAGAACGGACGGTGGGGTGACCATACTGAGTCGCACCAACAGATTGTGAATAACCAACACAAGAATGTCATAGACTTGTCTGGAAGCGGAGCCGTTCACAGCTTCGGGCTGCATGGTGGGAAGAACCAGCAGTGGATTTTTGAGCCGGCAGGCGGTGGATATGCGATAGCAGCTCATGCGGTCGATCCCCCTGCTGAGGGTCAACCACGCTACCTCGGACTCTCTCCCAATAATTGGTCGAACAACAGTCAGCTCGTTTTGGCTAGAGAGCAGGATCGAGTCCTTTGGACTGTGCAGCCCGCCAAGGCAAACACTTTCCGGTGAGTACGACTAAACGGCAAATGCCTTCGAGTTGACGAACCCTTATAGTATCGCGCGAATGGACCACCCTAACTGGTGCCTCCATATGAACAGTTCAGGAGATCGGCAGTCAATAATTCTCTTCTCGCATACCCAGAATGCAACGTACTAACGCTGGGAACTGGTGGTACCTGGCACGAGTTAAAGTCCGCATCTCGCGCAATCTGGCTACCTCTACCAGTCTTTTCAGATGCACGGTCGCTTCAGTCAACTTGAAAATATCAACACGTGCTGCGTGTATACACAAAAGTCTATGTCGGGGTAATCACCACTTTGCTCCCCCGTCGTAGTTTAGGTTGCGCCTGTGATCGTATCTCGTTACGGTTGACACATCCGTCGGAACGAGGGTTTGCTGTTGGTGTATCGGGCACAACACTACGTGTGCTTCTGTCTAACACCGAAACTCTCCCGCCTCCGCAGTCACTCTCCCGTGCTCGTCTGAGCTCTCGTACGAGTGCCAGTTCCGCCATTGACGGATTGTGTCACCAAATTGAATTGCGGCCGGCCCTATCCGCAAATCTACCCGTTTTGACAGAGCCCGACGGCCAAGTCAGCCTTCCGCGGACCCTTAATTTATCTTCGTTATGCGCGCGTACAAATATGCGCGCGACTCTCGACTCTGTTCAGGAGTCATGGCGCGCTATCAGCTCAAGATTGCGGTGAAAGTGCTCGTTCGCGCTGTCGCCGACTCGCCAGTGCCGCCTCTTCTGCGCTATATAACAGTATTACGGGCAAGATCGCTACGCTACGACGACGACGAGCCACCGGAACTGGCTGGCGAGAAGAACCCGTTCAACGCGACCGATAAGGTGACGGCTGGGTCATTCGTAGCAAGCGCTATCCGGGCACATACCTCGCACTTTGCTACGATAGTTCATACAGCAATGGCCAGGAGGCGGCGTGCGTGGACTATGCACGTCGTCCCATCTGGGAAGTACAGCCAGCCGCGAACAATACTGTGAGGTTCGCCCACAGTCACCATAGTCATCGACCTTCACGCTGATATTACATGTTAGGCTAGCGCTGCACTCGCAGCAGCGACATTTCACGAGCAACAGGCTGCGTAACAAGAATCTCGAACTCGACAAGCGCACTGGAAACATGAACTACACAAAGGTCAAGCTTTGGGACCACATCGAGAACGGAAGATGGCAGCGCTGGATTATGGAGTATGAAGGACAATCCCCGCTGGGTCCACAGACCAAGGCCGACGTACCTATGGATCCTGTGCACGTACGTCGTTTTCGTCAGAGCTCAACGCGACGTGACCGAACTCTGAGTCGCACCGACAGATTGTGAGCAACCAACACAGGAATGTCATAGACTACGCGGGAGATGGAGTTGTCCACGGCCACGGGCTACACGGTAGGAAGAACCAGCAGTGGATTTTCGAGGCGGCAGGCGGCGGATATGCGATCGCGAGCCATGCTGTTAATCCACCTGCCGAAGGTGACCGGCGCTACCTTGGTCTCTCCCCCAACGACTGGTCCGACAACAGTCGGCTCGTTCTAGTTGGTGAGAAGTATCGAGTTATTTGGACTGTACAGCCTGCCAAGGGAAACACATTCCGGTGCGTACGATTACAAAGAAACAACTTTGAGCTGATGAACCTTCGTAGCATCGCGCGAATGGATCACCCAAACTGGTGCTTCCAGATGCCTTGGGCGGGAAATGGGGCGCCTATTGCTATCTTCTCGCACGTTGCGAATGCGATGCATCAGCGTTGGGAATTGGTGTTGCCTTCGGATGAAATTTAATCGGGTCAGCTACGCGAGTTACCAGTTGTCTTGCATGTACGCACAAAAGTCACTGCCGGAGTGACAAACCTTTTGCTCCTCCTTGGTAGTTGCAATGTGCGAGATCAATCACCGTCGGAAAATACTTCAGTGAAAGAAATGGCGATGCTAAGCACCGCCTCCCAGATGTTATGGAAGTTCAGGTTCGTTGACACTGGTGAAACAATGGCTCACTGTTTGTGTGTCAGGCACGACACCGCTTGTGCTGTTGTCTAATATTGAAGCACTCTGTCCCGCCTCCGCAGTCACTCTCCCGTGTCCATCTGAGCTCTCGCATGAGTGCCAGTCCCGCCAGTGACGGATTGTGTCACTATTTGAATTGATGCCGGCCCCTATCCGCAAATCCACGCGTTTTGGGAAACGGAACTCCGCCCGTCCACGCGCTCTGCCTCCTGGACGAGGGCCGACAGTCGCCGCGAACCCGCATCGTCGCCTTGCGCGCCCATACAAATACCTGGGCGACGCTCGACTCAGTTCACGAGTTGTGCCGCGCTATCAGCTCGAAATTGCGGTGACGGCGCTCGTAGGCGCTCTCGCCAAATGCCACCACTTTTGCGCTGTACAACACAAATATGCGCAAGATCTTGTCAAGTAATAACGACGACAGGCAACAGCAAATGGCGGGCGAGAAGAACCTGTTCGACATGATGAGCGTGAGGAAGTTGACTAACTCACGCATTGGCGTCTGAAGCGGCCGAGTACGTGAGCGTTATTACATCGGAGTCTGCCGCACGCATTCATGCAACGGTGCTGATATGGGGTACTTGCGATGCGCAGCTTCGTGTAGGGCAAAGAGAACCCTGTGGGTCATTAGTGACCTGAGGCGAGATCGCACTTCGGCCAGCGCCCGTCGCCAACTGCCCACAAACACCCGTCGCGCATAAAGCGCGAAATTTGCCTCCCAAGTCGATGCCTTTCCTTGCCATATTGGTCTCGTGTCCAACTCGAAAACATCATGTCCTCGAACTCGGCTGAGAACCCATCCACGCAAACTGCAGCGGTACGCTTCCTACCTGTGCTCAGTAGAAGCAATGGGCTAATATTACTTCGTAGACACCGATCAACCTCGGATTGTGCACGATCGGTGACGGGCTATTTGTGAGGGTCGCGGACCTCAACGTGAACGATGGTCGGGTGATCGGCCTCCGCCTGCATGGTCAAGACAACCAGCTGGTAAGGCTACTTATGGTTGTCGTCTTTTTAAGATAACAACATTAAAAAGTCAATTAAATCGCCAACCTTCCCGCGCAGTCAACGAGCAATGGTGGCCCGCATGGTCGTGTGCAGATACCAGTTAACTCGGGCATCTACACGTTGAAGAATGAGAAATTCGGTAAAGCCTTGAATCATCGTCCGAGCACGGACGGAGTTATTGGCTTCGATCCAAACAACGGTAACAATCAGAGGGTATGATTAAATTCATCTGGCGGCCGGGTGGGTGACTGATGCGCATACCGCAGTGGATCTTTGAGCAGGAAGGCGGCGGTTGGATCATCCGCAGCAAGAACTACCCAGGCACTTACCTTGCCCTCTGCTACGACAACTCGTACAGTAACGGCCAGGAGACGGCATGCGTGGATTATACACGTCGTCTCATCTGGGAAGTGCAGCCAGCCGCGAACAACACAGTGCGGTCCGTCCACCGTCACCACAGTCGTCGGCCACCTCACTAACTCCGCAAACTCAGACTGGCACTGCACTCACAGCAACGCCACACTACGAACAACTGGCTGCGCAACAAGAATCTCGAGCTCGACAAGCGCACTGGAAACATGAACTACACCAAGGTCAGGCTTTGGGATCACGCCGCGAATGCAAGACGGCAACGCTGGATCATGGAGTATGAAGGTCAATCCCACAGACTAGGGCCGACGTACCTACTGATCCTGTGCATGTACGCCGTCTTCGTCAGAACTCAAAGTGACGTGATCGAGCTGAATTACACCGACAGATTGTGAACAACCAACACAAGAACGTCATAGACTACGCCGCAAATGAAGTCGTCCACGGCTGGGAGCTACACGGTGGAAAGGATCAGCAGTGGACTTTCGAGCCGGCAGGCAGCGGATATGCGATCACGACTCATACGGTCGATCCACCTGCAGAGGGTCGACGCCGCTACCTTGGTCTCTCCCCCAACAATTGGTCTGACAACAGTCGGCTCATTCTAGTTGGTGAGAATGATCGAGTCATTTGGACTGTGCAGCCTGCTAAGGACAGCACATTCCGGTGTGTATGAATGTGAAGAGTCAATGGAGAATGCTGAGCTGATGAACCTTATAGCATTGCAAGAATGGATCACCCAAACTGGTGCCTTCAGATGACTCGGGCGGGAAATAGGCCGTCGATTGTTCTCTTCTCGCATGTTGCGAATGCAATCAACCAACGTTGGGAACTGGTGGTGCCCGCCACGAGGTAACGTCCGCATATCTGAATTGCCGTTTCAGTCGACTTGAAATTATCAAAAAGTGTTGCGGAGGCAATCAACTCTTTGCTCCTCCGTCGTATCTCAGGTTGCACATAAGATCGTATCTCGGTTTTGTTGACATGTGTGTCGAAACGAAGGCCGCCTGCTTCACTTTCAATGGCTCGTATTAGAAACTATGTTAACTCCAACCTCGCGGATCTGCACTGTGTGAAATCGCTCAGGTGCAGTTGCCACGCGCCGCTTCATTTGAACCAGTTGAAACCCTGCAGAGTTACGAGGTCACACCCCAGTATTGGGCGTTTGCTGGCTTCTTTTCCCTCCGACGTGTGTGATTTAGGGCTTCGAACATTCACCGCGTATAAAGCACAAGCAGTTGCCTCTCAAGTGGAACGATCCGTGTCCTGCGCGCCGTCGCACTTCCAGCATCGAACATATCCTCAACCGTGACGACGGGCAACTCGTCTTCGGACAACCAGCCAGTAATTTTCCAGTTGTCCTCACATTGTGGTAGTGCTACATTGACGTGTGTCTCGTCAAGCTTCCCATGCAGTCAACAGGGAACAGTAACCCGCAGAATCGTGTGCAGAGGCCGGTGAACTCGAGCATCTGCACCCTCAAGAACGACAAATTCGGTAAAGCCTTGGATCATCGACCGGACAACGATAATGTTATTGGCTTTGATCCGCATGGCGGCGAACATCAGAGGGTGAGACTGGGGCTATCTATGGGACCAATGACTGACACGCGTATTCTAGTGGATCTTTGAGCAGGAGGACGACGGTTGGGTCATTCGAAGCAAGAAATATCCGGGCACATACCTTTCTCTCTACTGCGACAGTTTTTATAGCAACGGCCAGGAGGCGGCTTGCGTAGATTATGCACGTCGCCCTATCTGGGAAGTGCAGCCAGCTGCAAACAATACCGTGCGGTTCGTCCACGGTCACCACAGCCGTCGATTGTCACACTAATTTGGCATACTTAGGTTGGCACTTCACTCAAATCAGCGACATTTCACGAGCAACAGGCTGCGCAGCAAGAACCTCGAGCTCGACAAGCGTACCGGAAACACGAACTTGTTAAAGGTCAAGCTTTGGGACCACATCGAGAACGGAAGATGGCAGCGCTGGATCATGGAGTATGAAGGACAATCTCCGCTGGGTCCACAGACCAAGGCCGACGTACCTACTGATCCGGTACACGTACGCCTCCATCAGTGCTCAAGGGGACGTGATCGAGCTGAGTCGCACCAACAGATTGTGAGCAATCAACACAAGAATGTCATAGACTACGCCGGTAATGGCGCCGTCCACGGCTACGAACTGCACGGTGCGAAGCACCAGCAATGGATTTTCGAGCCGGTAGGCGGCGGATATGCGATCGCGACACATGCAGTCAATCCACCTGCGGAGGGACAGGCGCGCTACCTCGGTCTCTCCCCCAACAACTGGTCCGACAATAGCCAGCTCATCTTGGTTAACGAGCTGAGTCGAGTTATTTGGACTGTGCAGTCTGCCAAGGGCAACACGTTCCGGTGCGTACCAAGAGATAATGACGATGAATGCCTTTGAGCTGACGAACCTTCGTAGCATCGCGCGAATGGATCACCCGAACTGGTGCCTCCAAATGCCTCGGGAGGGAAATGGGCCGCCTATTACGATCTTCTCGCACGTTACGAATGCGATGCATCAGCGTTGGGAATTGGTGGTACCCACCACGAACTGAAGTCCGTAGTACGCGAATTACCAATTGTCTTGCATGTATGCACAAAAGTCACTGTCGGAGTGACAAACCTTTTGCTCCTCTTTGGTAGTTGCAATGTGCGAGATCAATCACCGTCGCAAGATAATTCAACTTGGACAGCGAAGGAAATGTTTTTGGAAGTTCAGGTTCATTGACATTTGTGAAACAAATTCTTGCTGCTTGTTTGTCAGGCACAGCGCCGCTTATGCTTCCGACCAACACTGAACCTCATTATTCCGCCTCTACAGTCACTTTCCAGTGCTCATTTGAGCTCTCGCATGAGTTCCAGTTTCCGTCATTGAAGGACGGTGTCACCCATTTGAATAGCTGCGAGCAAAATGCAACTAGATTGGGCATCCTCGTTGAACGTCAGGTCACTTGGCTTCTCTCATCCGCGCATCTTGAAGAACATGCCGCACACTCGCCAGCCTGATCGGCTCCCGCAACCAGCCGCAGGGACTCTCGACGTCTTTTACACCCAACATGCTAAACAGACTGGGTCGCGCTACTGGCTTCTTCATCTAATTCCAAATGATTCTCGAAGGCTCGTTTGCGAAGCTCAAGCCGAGTGGTACGTTGTGGCCTTCTGAACGTGATCTTGAGTCTTGACGTAACTGACCTAGTCAATTCTACGGCCACATCTGTATCGCGCAATTCAGGCCGGCCGAAGCTGAAGAAATAAATCGCTGAGCAATACAGGCTGGTTGATGCAGAAGTTGTTGACGCGCTCGCTGCGGAGGGCACGCAGTATGTTCAACATCCGACACCGGTAGTATTACGCTGGCGAGAGACACTAAAATATAGACTTTTTACATCGCCTCTGCGTCGAACCTGAAGTGGCCTCTGTGGTTCGTGCTCGAGGACGCAGAGAATGGCCTGCCCGGCGACCCGCAACGACAGCTCATCCCTCAACCCATACGGCTGACTTGAGGCATGCCAGTCAACTGAAAATTGCTGTTCTCTCTCACCGTTTCGCTCATCACTACTTCCTTCTTCTACCCCGCTGACGTCCTGCCATCCGTCCGGTAGGACCTATCCTCTCCGCCTCGATACCCGTCGACATCTGGAAAACACTTGTCGTTAACATCACTCGCGGCGCTTCTGAAGACATATGAAAAAGATGAGCTGCTGACGCTCAAGGCGACACGGAACGGCGAGGCGATTACGATGTTTGGTGAATAGTATCGCGAGTCTGAGCAGTTGGATCTGGACATTATGCGGACTATGTGGTCGAGTGCCGGACGTGAGGGGCCGAGTGCGTGAGCGCCATACATCCGAGTCTGCTCGATGTGTGCACGTACCAGCGCTGATTTGGATTACTTGTAATGCGCAGCTTCGTGTGAGACAATAAAAACCTTGCGGGATATTGGTGAGCTGAGGCGAGATCGCACTTCGGCCAGCGCTTACTGCGCTAATATTAATGCCCCCTGATGACTCGTGACCTTTCAAGTCTCCAAATACCCGCTGCACATAAAACGCGAAAGGTCTGCCTCTTTCGTCAACCCCGTTCCTTGCCGTCCTGTCCTTGTGTCCAGATTGAACCCATGAGCACGAACTCTGCTGAGAATCCATCCCCGCAAACCGCACAGGTACCTATCTACTCACTTGGACAACAGCGATGGCTCATATCGTTTTCACAGACACCCATAAACGTGGGACTATGCACGATCGGTAATGCGCTATTCGCAAGGGTTGCGGACCTCAACGTGAACGACGGTCGAGTTGTCGCCCTCCGCCTTCATGGTCACGACAACCAGCTGGTAAGACTCTATTTACTGCATTTTCAAGAGTATTTGAATGAAAGGTACATCGCCAAGCTTCTCGCACAGTCAACAGGCAACGGTGAGCCGCAGGGCCGTGTGCAGATCCCGAAACACTCGGGCATCTACACCTTCAAGAACGAGAAATTCGGTAAAGCCTTGGATCATCGCCCGAGCACCGACGGAGTGATTGGTCATGACCCGCATAACGGCAACAATCAAAGGGTATGATTGCAGCCTTTGAGGGGCGCATCGACATGGCTCACAGGCATGTTATAGTGGATCTTCGAGCAAGAAGGCGACGGCTGGATCATACGGAGCAAGAACTACCCAGGCACATACCTTGCACTCTGCTACGATAACTCTTACAGCAACGGGCAGGAGTTAGCTTGTGTAGACTATGCGCGTCGTCTCATCTGGGAAGTACAGCCAGCTGCGAACAACACCGTACGGTTCGTCCATCATAGCCCCAGAATCCGAGTGTCACGCTCATACTACATAATTAGACTAGCGCTGCATTCACAGCAGCGTCATATGACAAGTAGCAGGCTTCGCAGCAAGAACCTCGAGCTTGAAAAGCGCACTGGAACCATGAATTTTACCAAGGCCATACTCTGGGACCACATTGAGAACGCCAGCGGGCAACGATGGATCATGGAGCATGAGGGACAATCCTCGCTCAGGCCACAGGCCAGGGCCGACGTACCTGTCGATCCTGTATACGTACGCCTTCCTCGTCGCATCTTGAGACGATCTGATTGAACTGAATCGCATCGGCACTGGCAGATTGTCAGCAAACAGCACAACAATGTCGTAGATTACACTGGTGGCCCTAACGTTCATGGCCATGAGCTTCACGGCCGGAAGAACCAGCAGTGGGTTTTCGAGCCTGCAGGTAGTGGATACGTGATCTCAACCCAAGCGGTGGACCCGCCTGGGATGCCAGCGGGTAAGCTGCGCTATCTCGGACTCTCTCCCAACAACTGGTCGAACAACAGTCGGCTTATTTTGGTTAGAGAGGAAGAAAGAATCATTTGGACTGTGCAGGCTGCCGAAGGGAACACATTCCGGTGTGCACGACTATGGAAGAGATTGCCTTCGAGCTAACAAGCCTTCGTAGTATTGCGCGAATGGACCACCCAAACTGGTGCCTTCAAATGAGCGGGGCCGGAAAGGGCTCTGCGATCGTCATCTTTTCGCACATCGCCGGTGCAACTAACCAGCGTTGGGAATTGAGGGTACCCAGCACGACCTGAGGCCACATTGTCAGCACCACAGTTAGACTGTGTCTACTACCTCTTGAAAAGTTGTAAAGATCGTGCATGTATCCAAAGCGTGCAGCATGTAGCTTTCGAACCCAAAAGCAGGCGTTCTTTTATATCACCAACCTTTCATTTACGTTTCGCGCGTCTCTCTCATGCATATTCTCTCACCACCCTACCACCTTAATCTCCACCAAACAGAAGACCATTGAAACTTTATTGCGAAGCCGCAACTGCAGTGCCAAACCGGCAACCGCCATCTGGATCGGCACAGTTGAGAAGTTCAGTTTGCGTGACGTGAGAGTGTGACGTCGCTCGCTTGAACTCCATCCCTTTACTGTTCCTCCAGCTCATGTGCTCGCATGGCAACTCTCTGCATGCAGTCTAATCAGATGTCTCGTTGACTTTAACATCGTGGATCTGTCCTGTATGTAATCGCTCAGGAATCCTTGCAGGCGGCTTCATTTGAGTTAATTGAAACCCTGCAAGCTGACAAGGTCACACCTCAGTAAGGGTTTGCTGGCTTCTTTTCCCTCCGGCGCGTGCCATTCAGAGCTTCCAAACATCGACCACGTATAAGGCGCAATCATTTTGCCTCCTAGGTCGATCGATCCGTGTCCGCCGCTCCTGCGACCAGAAT
>Ga0247815_10003630_pt1 | contig 11050 bp, 9 predicted proteins | sample UWRJL194509B1_FD_181014 | JGI IMG/M metagenome (GOLD analysis project Ga0247815, IMG submission 181014) | Plant litter microbial communities from Arlington Agricultural Research Station in Wisconsin, United States - UWRJ-L194-509B-1 | ecosystem: Environmental > Terrestrial > Plant litter >... | reverse complement strand
GCCGTGCCCGAGCCTGAGACGCTGCTGATGTTCATGAGCGGCCTGGGGCTGCTGGGCGTGGCGTACCGCCGTCGCCAACAGTAAAACCGATGGCGCCCGGCCGCGTGCCGGGCGCCAGTTCCGCCCGCCTGTTACCTCTTCGCCCGACTCCGCCATGACCTCCTTCACCGCAAGCCATTCCTTCCCGTCGCCGGGCCGCCGCGCCGCGCTGCTGTGCGCCACCCTGCTATGCCTAGGCTCGTTGCCGGCCGCCGCCAACGCCGCAGCCGCCACTGCCAACGCCGCCGCCGCCACCAACGCCAAGGCCACGCTGCCGCCGCGAAATGTCGAAGCGGCGCCGATGGTCGCGCCACGCAACGGCGAAGCGGCGCCGATGGTCGCGGCGCCACGCAACGGCGAAGCGGTGCCGATGGTCGTGGCACCGCGCAACGGCGAGGCGGCGCCGATGATGGTGGCGCGCCAAGGGCACACCGCCACCGTGCTGCCGGACGGCACCGTGCTGGTCGCCGGCGGCATCGGCCGCGATGGCTCGGCCACCACCCACGCCGAGATCTACGACCCGAAAACCAACAAATGGACCGAGGCGGAAACGATGACGGTGGCGCGCTCGCAGCACACCGCCACGTTGCTCGCCGACGGCAACGTGCTGGTGGCCGGCGGCGTCGACCGCACCACCTTCCGCAACAGCGCCGAAGTGTATGACCGCGCGGCCAACACCTGGTTCGCGGTCGGCCCGATGAGCGAAGCGCTGCGCGCCGCCCACACCGCCACGCTGATGCGCGACGGCCGCGTCCTGATCGCCGGCGGCCACGGCTACCCGGACGACGACGAATACGAGGACACGATGGCGCTGGCCACCGCAGTCATCTACGATCCACGTTCACAGACCTGGACCAAGGCGGCGCCGATGCGCACCGAGCGCCAACTGCACGCCGCCACGCTGCTGGCCGACGGCAAGGTGCTGCTGATCGCCGGCGCCGGCGAGTTCGGCGGCCTGTCCGACGGCGAGGCCTACGATCCCGCGACCAACAGCTGGTCGGCGGCCGGCGTGCTGCGCGAACAACGCTGGTCGCACACCGCCAACCTGCTGCCGAACGGGAAGGTGCTGGTGGTGGGCGGCTTCGGTTCGAACCGCTCGCTGGCCAGCGCGGAACTGTACGACGCCGCGCAGCGAAAATGGACGCCGGCCGCGCCGATGGCGGCGCCGCGCCATCTGCACACGGCGACCCTGCTGCCGAGCGGACGGCTGCTGGCGGAAGGCGGCGTGGTCACCAGCGGTGCGGCCCCGAGCGCCGAGCTGTACGATTACTCGACCGACCGCTGGATGCCGGCCGGCGTGGCGCTGCGCAAGCGTTTCAGCCATTCCGCGACGCTGCTGCCCGGTGGCGGCCTGATGCTGTCCGGCGGCTTAGACGCGAACGACATCCTGTCCAGCACCGAGGTGTTCAGCCTGAAATCCATCGAGGCGGGCGCCGCCGCGCCGTAGAAATGCGGGCTCGTGCTGGCGCGAGCCCTGCCGTGCGGTGCACAATCGGTGTAAAGTAGCTATACAACCGACTTGAGCCCCTGCCCCATGAAATTTTGTTCCGAATGCGCCGCCCCCGTCAGCCTGTCGATCCCGGCCGGCGACAACCGTCCCCGCTATGTCTGCGACAGCTGCGCCACCATCCATTACCAGAATCCGAAAATGGTGATGGGCACCATTCCGGTCTGGGAGCGCGACGGCGAATTGAAAATCCTGTTGTGCAAGCGCGCGATCGAACCGCGCTACGGCTACTGGACGCTGCCGGCCGGCTTCATGGAAAACAATGAGACCACCGCCGAAGCGGCGCTGCGCGAAACCCACGAGGAAGCCGGCGCCAATATCGAACTGGGCAAGCTGTTCTCGCTGCTCAACGTCGCCCGCGTGCATCAGGTGCATATGTTCTACCTGGCCACGCTGGTCGACCTCGACTTCGCGCCCGGCGAGGAAAGCCTGGACGTGCAGATGTTCACGCAAGCGCAGATTCCGTGGGACGACCTCGCCTTCCCCACCATCCGCACCACGCTGGAACTGTTCTTCGCCGACCGCGCCAGGATGAAGAAGGAAGGCGGCGGCTACGGATTCCACACGCAGGACATCACCCAGGCCATGCGCTCGAACGCGACCGCATCGTGACCCTGTGACATGATTCCATGGCTCGACACCCATAGTCCCTTCCCCGACGTCTCCGAAGCGTTGACCGGCGACGCGCCCGGCCTGCTGGCGGCCGGCGCCGACCTGTCGCCGCAGCGGCTGCTGATGGCCTACCAGCGCGGCATCTTCCCGTGGTTCTCCGAAGGCCAGCCCATCCTGTGGTGGAGCACCGACCCGCGCATGGTGCTGATGACCGACAATTTCCGCATCAGCGACAGCCTGAAGAAGACTCTGCGCAAGGTCGAGCGCAGCATGGCCGAGGGCGGCCGCTGGCAAGTGCGCTTCGACTCGGCCTTCGAGCGGGTGATGCGCGCCTGCGCCGCGCCGCGCCGCGACGGCCCCGGCACCTGGATCTCGGAGGATATCATCGACGGCTACGCCGGCTTGCATGAACTCGGCTACGCGCACTCGGCCGAGCTGTGGCTGGACGGCGAACTGGTCGGCGGCGCCTACGGCGTATGCATCGGCCGCATGTTCTACGGCGAATCGATGTTCGCCCGCGTCACCGACGGCTCCAAGATCGCGCTGGCCTACCTGGTACGCTTCCTGCGCGCCAACGGCGTGGCGATGATCGATTGCCAACAGGAGACCGGCCACCTGGCCTCGCTGGGCGCGTCGCCGATCCCGCGGGCGCAATTCCTGGCGCATCTGCGCAACACTATCGAGTTGCCGCAGATCACTAAGTGGGAACCCATTGCACCGCTGGCCCCGGACAGTTAAGCTTCAGTGACAGCGCGTTCTCCGGCGAAGCGCTATCATTGGTACTAAACAACCGCCCCCGATAGGACGTGCATGACGCACCTCAACGATCTGCCTTTCGCGACGCTGCAGTTTTACACCACGGCGCCCTACCCTTGCAGCTACCTGGACGCGCGCCAGGCCCGCTCGCAGGTGGCCACGCCGTCGCACCTGATCAACGCGGACGTCTACTCGGAGCTGGTCAAGAGCGGCTTCCGCCGCAGCGGCATCTTTACCTATCGTCCCTATTGCGACGGTTGCCAGGCCTGCATCCCGGTGCGGGTGGTGGCCGACGAATTCACGCCCAGCCGCGGCCAGCGGCGCGCCTGGGCCCGGCACAGCGACCTGAAGGCGGGCGTCGCCACGCTGTCGTTCTCGGACGAGCACTACGACCTCTACCTGCGCTACCAGAGCAAGCGCCACGCCGGCGGCGGCATGGACCAGGACAGCCGCGACCAGTACGCGCAATTCCTGCTGCAAAGCCGGGTCAACACGCGGCTGGTGGAGTTCCGCGAGCCGGACGGCACGCTGCGCATGATCAGCATCATCGACGTGCTGTCGGACGGCTTGTCGTCGGTGTACACCTTTTTCGATCCCGACGTCGAAGGCGCGTCCTACGGCACCTTCAACGTTTTGTGGCAGATCGCCCAGGCGCGCGAGCTGAAGCTGCCCTACATCTACCTGGGATACTGGATCAAGGAAAGTCCGAAGATGTCCTACAAAACCAACTTCAAGCCGCTGGAGGCGCGAATCAAAGGCATATGGAGCGTGCTGGACGCCTGATAAAATACGGGCGACCCACAACCTGAGCGCCCCATGTCCCAAAAATTCCTGTACTCCCTGGCCCGTCCGATGCTGTTCTCGATGGACGCCGAAGCCGCGCACCACTTCACCCTGCCCGCGCTCAAGCGCGCCGCCGCGCTGGGCCTGACCAAGCTGGTCCAGCAGCCCAAGGCCGATCCGCGCACGGTCATGGGGATCACCTTCAAGAACCCGGTCGGCCTGGCCGCCGGGCTGGACAAGGACGGCGCCTACATCGACGCGCTGGCCGACCTCGGCTTCGGCTCGATCGAAGTCGGCACCGTAACGCCGCGCGCGCAGGCCGGCAACACCAAGCCGCGCATGTTCCGCCTGCCGGGCGCGAACGCCGTCATCAACCGCATGGGCTTCAACAACGGCGGCGTCGACGCCTTCGTCGCCAACGTGCAAGCGTCGCGCTTCTACCAGGACAAGGCCGGCGTGCTGGGCCTGAACATCGGCAAGAACGCCGACACGCCGATCGAGCGCGCCACCGACGACTACCTGCACTGCCTGGAAAAAGTCTACCCGTACGCCAGCTATGTGACGGTCAACATCTCGTCGCCGAACACCAAGAACCTGCGCCAGCTGCAGGGCGGCTCGGAGCTGGACGGCCTGCTCGGCACGCTGAAGGAGGCGCAACTGCGCCTGGCCGACCAGCACAAGCGCTACGTGCCGTTGGCCTTGAAGATCGCGCCGGACATGGACGGCGACCAGGTCAAGAACATCGCCGACGCGCTGCTGCGCCACAAGATCGACGGCGTGATCGCCACCAACACCACCCTGAGCCGCGACGCCGTCGCCGGCATGCTGCACGGCGCCGAGGCGGGCGGGCTGTCAGGCGCGCCGGTGTTCGAGTTTTCCAACACGGTGATCCGCTTGCTGAAGGCCGAGCTCGGCGATGCAGTGCCGATCATCGGCGTCGGCGGCATCATGCAGGGCTCGGACGCCAAGGTGAAGATGGCGTGCGGCGCGCAACTGGTGCAGCTGTACAGCGGCCTGATCTACGCGGGCCCGGCGCTGGTGCGCGATTGCGCGGACGCGGTGCGCGGTTCTTAACCGCGCACCGCAGTAATTATCGCCAGCCGCCGGCGGCGTCGAGCAGCGAGCCGGTGATCCAGCCGGCGTCGTCGGAGGCCAGGAAGGCCACCGCCTTGGCGATGTCGGACGCCTCACCCAGCCGGCCCAGCGGCGTCATGCCGATGATGGACTGCGAGAAGTCGCCATGCAGGCCGGCGCTGGCGAAGCCTTCGGTGGCGGTCGCGCCCGGATTGACCGCGTTGACGCGGATCTTGCGCGGTCCCAGCTCCTTGGCCAGGCTGCGCGTGATGGTGTTGACCGCGCCCTTGGTCGATGCGTACACGGCGGCGCCACCTGGCGGCAACTCGCCGACGATCGAGCCGATGTTGATGATGTTACCGCCCTCTGCCGGGAATACTGCGGCGGCCGCCTGGCTCGCCAGCAGCAGGCCGGTGACGTTGACGTCGAACATCGCGCGCACGCCTTCCACCGTCACCGACTCCAGCGGACCGAACGCGTACACGCCGGCGTTGTTGACCAGGATGTCGAGCCGGCCATAGGCCGTTTGCGCCGCAGCGACCAGCCGTTCCACATCGGCCGCCACCGCCACGCTGCCGCGCACCGCGATCGCCTTGCCGCCGGCGACGATGATCTCGGCCACCACCTTGGCCGCGTCCTGCTCGCTCGACGCGTAGTTGACAACGACGGCCGCGCCTTGCGCCGCCAGCTCCTTGGCGATGCCCGCGCCTATGCCCTTGGATGCACCGGTGACCAGTGCGACTTTTCCCGCCAGTTTTTGTTGCGACATGATGATTTCCTTTGAAGTGGCCGGCGATGCGCTGGCCTTGAAGACATCATCACTCATACACAAACCCTGCGGTAGCCGGCGAAATCGTCTATCATTTATTCAAACTACGGATAAATACATGCACGATCGCCTGTTCACCCTACGCCTGTTCGTGCGCGTCGCGCGCAAGGGCAGCTTTTCGGCCGCCGGCCGGGAACTCAAGATCCCGCAGCCGACGGTGTCGCGCCTGATCGCGACGCTGGAAAAAGACATCGGCGCGGCGCTGCTGACGCGCACCACCCGCGCCGTCACGCTGACCGAAGCCGGCGCCGACTTCCTGGCCAGCGTCGAACCGGTGCTCGATGCGCTGGACGACGCCGAGCACGCCGCCAGGGGCGGCGGCAAGCTGCGTGGCGTGTTGCGCGTGGGCGTGTCCTCCAGCATGGCGATACGCGGCCTGATGCCCCATCTGCAAGGCTTCCTCGACCAACATCCGGAGCTGCGCATCGAGCTGCTGCTGGACGACCTGCGCCAGAACCTGGTGGCCGAAGGCGTCGACGTCGGACTGCGCTTCGGTCCGCTGCCCGATTCCAGCGCGACGGCGCAGCGGCTGGGCGCGGCCGAACGCGTGATCGCCGCGTCGCCCGAGTACCTGCGACGCGCCGGCACGCCGCGAACGCCGGCCGAGCTGACGCAACATTCCGTCATCGCCGGCCCCGGCCGGCTGGCGCACGCGTGGTCGTTCGCCAGGGACGGCAAGACGCTCTCGGTGCGCGTCGACGGCCAGCTGTCGGTTTCCGTCAACGAAGTATCGAGGGCCGCCGCGCTGGCCGGCATCGGCATCGCTTCGATGACGCTGGGCGCCTGCCTGAAGGAGTTGCAGGAAGGATCGCTGGTGCGATTGCTTCCGGACTGGAGCATGGGCGACATCGAATTGCACGCGGTGTTCCCCGCCGGCCGTGCCGCCAAGCCCGCCGCGCGCGCCTTCGCCGACCATGTGGCGAACAATCTGGCGCACATGCTGGTCCAATAAGCCGGTCCGCGCACACGATATCCAGTTCTTGAATATCATTAGACGTAACCATTCGTGGGCAACATGGTCGCCCGCTGATAAGCTTTTCCCAATCACAACAGTCACGAGACAAATCACATGAGTTCACGTCCCATCGCCAAGCCCCTGCTGCTCGCCAGCCTGATCGCCTCCATCGTCGTTCCCGCCTACGCGCAGCAGGCCGCCGACGGCGAGCTGCAATCGGTCGTCGTCACCGGCACCTACGCCAAGAACCGCCGCACCATCGATTCCGAATCGCCGGTCGACATCATCGGCGCGCGCGAGTTGCAAGCCAGCGGCTCGACCGAACTGGCCACCGTGCTGGGACGCCTGCTGCCGTCGATGAACTTCCCGCGCCCGTCCGGCGCCGACGCCAGCGACGCGGTGCGCCCGGCCCAGCTGCGCGGCCTGTCGCCCGACCAGACGCTGGTGCTGGTGAACGGCAAGCGCCGCCACACCTCGGCGGTGGTCAACGTCAACGGCACCCAGGGACGCGGCTCGGCGCCGGTCGACCTGAACGCGATTCCGCTGTCGGCCATCGACCACATCGAGGTGCTGCGCGATGGCGCGGCGGCCCAGTACGGCTCGGACGCGATCGCCGGCGTGATCAACATCATCCTGAAAAAAGGCCCGAGCGGCGGCGAGGTCGAGGTCGGCTTCGGCGAGTACCAGGAGCGCGACGGCAAGCAGAAAACCCTGCGCGGCTCGACCGGCTTCAGCCTCGGCGACGACGGCTGGGTACGCGTCGCCATCGAGGCCGCCGACCGCGATCCGACCAACCGCGCCGGCGCCGATTTCCGCACCCCGACCGAGCCGCGCTACGGCCAGGTCAACCAGCGCTTCGGCGACCCGGAAACCAAACCGGTCACCTTGTTCGTCAACAGCCAATACCGCCTCAGCGACAGCGTCGACTGGTACGCCTTCGCCAACTATGGCCGGCGCAAGACCGAGGCCGCCGCCACCTGGCGCGTTTCCGGCCGCACGCCGCTGTTCCCGGAAGGCTTCCTGCCGCTGGAGAACAGCACCTCGACCGACGCCACGCTGGTGACCGGCCTGCGCGGCGAGGCCGACGGCTGGCGTTGGGACGCGAGCCTCAACTACGGCCAGAACGAATTCAAGCTGGACCTGGACAACACCGTCAACCTCGACCTGGGCGCCAACAGCCCGACCCACTTCTACGCGGGCAAGCTGACCAACCAGCAGGCGCTGTTCAACTTCGATGTGGCGCGCGAGTTCCAGGTGGAGGCGTTCAGCGGGCCGCTGACGGTGGCGCTGGGCGTCGAGGCGCGGCATGAGAAGTACGAGATCGGCGCCGGCGACCTGGCGTCGTACAGCGGCACCGGCGCGCAGGGCTTCTCCGGCTTCCGCCCGGTCAACGCCGGCGACAACAGCCGCCACAACGAATCGATCTACGGCAATCTGGAGGCCGAGATCAGCAAGCAGTTCTCGGCATCGGCCGCGTTGCGCCACGAGCGCTACAGCGATTTCGGCAACACCACCTCGGTCAAGGGCTCGGCGCGTTACGCCTTCAACGACGCGGTGTCGCTGCGCGGCACGGCCTCGTCCGGCTTCCGCGCACCGTCGCTGGCGCAGCAGTTCTACACCATCACGACCACCAACTTCTCGGTGGTCAACGGCGTCAACACGCCGATCGAGACCGGCACCTTCGCGGTCGGCAGCGCGGCGGCCGCGGCCTTGGGCGCGACCCCGCTGAAGGCCGAGAAAGCCCGCAACTACAGCCTCGGCATTCAGTTGCAGCCGAGCCGCGACTGGACCGCGAGCATCGACGCCTACCGCATCGACATCGACGACCGGGTCGCGCTGTCGGCCAACATGACCTTGTCGACGGCGCTGCGCAACACGCTGGCGGCGCAGGGCATCCTGGTCGGCGCGGGCCGCTACTTCACCAACGCCATCGACACCCGCACCACCGGGGTCGACATCGTCAGCACCTACCGCTGGGATCTGGCGGGTTCCGGCCGCTACGACTTCACGGCGGCCTACAACCACAACAAGAACACGCTGGAGCACGTCAACGCCAACCCGGCGGTGCTGACCGCCAACGGCCTGGCGCTGATCGACCGCCAGACCATCAACCGCCTGACGGTGGGATCGCCGAAGGACAAGTTCAGCCTGGCGACCGACTGGACGCTGGGCGCCTGGAACGCGCGCGGCGTGGTGACACGCTACGGCAGCTTCACCGTGCCGCAGAACAACGCGGCGCTGGACCAGGTCGATGATCCGCAATGGGTGCTGGATTTGTCGGCGGGCGTCAAGCTGAGCAAGAACTGGCGGCTGAGCGTGGGCATCGACAACGTGACCGATCGTTATCCGGACCAGGTCACGTCGGCGGGCAACCTCAACAACAACGGCATCAACCCGTACAGCGGCTTCGCGCCGAACGGCTTCAACGGCCGCTACTACTACGCCAAAGCCGGCTATAGCTGGTGACCTAAACTCCGGGGTCAGGTCCAAAAACTGGACACGGGCTCTACCGTAGCTGCGCTACGGTAGAGCCCGTGTCCAGTTTTTGGACCTGACCCCGGAGTTTAGGCGGCGCGCCGGCCAGCTTAAACACGCTGACCGCGCGCGCCAGCAAGTCCGCCTGGTCGCGCATGCTTTGCGCGGCGGCGGCGGCTTCTTCCACCAGCGCGGCGTTCTGCTGCGTGACGTCGTCGATCGAGACAATGGCCTGGTTGACCTGCTCGATTCCCGAACTCTGCTCGTTGCTGGCGGCGCTGATCTCGGTCATGATGTCGGCCACCTGCTTGACCGCCTGGACGATGCCGTCCATCGTCGCGCCCGCCTCATCCACCAGCAACGCGCCGGCGTCGACCGTCTCCACCGAGCGGCCGATCAATTCCTTGATCTCCCTGGCCGCGCTGGCCGAGCGTTGCGCCAGGTTGCGCACCTCCGAGGCGACCACCGCGAAGCCCCTCCCCTGCTCGCCCGCGCGCGCCGCCTCCACCGCCGCGTTCAGCGCAAGGATGTTGGTCTGGAAGGCGATGCCGTCGATCACGCTGATGATGTCGACGATCTTGCCGGAGCTTTCCTTGATCGCGCCCATCGTGCTGACCACCTGCCCCACCACCAAGCCGCCCTTGGTGGCGAACGCCGACGCCGACACCACCAGCTTGGTGGCCTGGCGCGCGTTCTCCGCGTTCTGCTTGACGGTCGCCGTCAGTTCCTCCATCGACGACGCGGTCTCCTCCAGGCTGGAGGCCTGCTGCTCGGTGCGGCTGGATAAGTCCAGGTTGCCGCTGGCGATTTGATTCGACGCGGTGGCGATCGTGTCCGTCCCCGAGCGCACCTGTCCCACCGTGCGCGCCAGGCTGTCGTTCATGTCGATTAGCGCGCGCAGCAGCAGGCCGGTTTCGTCGGTGCTGTCGCACTCCATGCGCATCGTGAGGTCGCCGCCGGCCACCGCCTGCGCCATGCCGACCGCGCGGTTCAGCGGCCGCGTGATACTGCGCGTGATCCACAGCAGCACCCACGCCGCCAAGCCGGCCGCGACTAGCGTCAGCAGGATCATCGTGGCGCGCGAGCGCGAATAAGATTGCTCGGCGACCAGGCTGGCGTCCTCGATGGCGGCGTTTTGATATTTGGTCAGTTCGGTCAGCGCGTTCAGGTAGGCGGTCTGCTCCTTGCGTACCGTGGTCAGCAGATAGGTGACCGACGCGTCGTGCCTGGCGATGTCGCCGGACATGCCGACGAAGGCGCTCTGCACCACCATGTATTTTTCGCGCGCGTCCAGCACGGCTTGCAGCTTGGCCTTGCTTTGCGGATCTTCGTCGTCGGCGATCAGCGCGCCGAGCTTGTCGAGCCGCGCGGCGTTCTCCACCTTGCGCTTGTCGACCCGCTCCATCTCGGCCTTGATGACCTCGGGGTCTTTCGACAACATGGCGTTGCGCATGGCGCGGGCGATATCGTTGACGCCGCCTATCGTTTCGTAAGCCAGTATCAGCTTGGGCACCTTGTCGGCGGCGAGATCCTTGGTGTTGTCATTCAACTTGCCAAGATTGCCGATGCCGATCACGGAAATGCCCACCATGAAAACGATGGACACGCCCAAGCCGGCGGCGAGCCGGGCCCCTATCTTCCAGTTACCGATCCCCATCACGCGCCCCTTAAGAGTGGATGCCCGGAATCAGTATATGGTCATTTAGATATCTATATGGGAATGATTTTTAAACTGTTCTACGGCCGCCACAACGCTGCGGCGGCCGGCGCGTCAGGAAGGATCGCCGCCGTTCAAGGCCGCGTCGATGTCGGCGCGGGTCAGGTCGGGTGCGAATTCCTGGATGAAGTGGTAGGCGTACGAGCGCAGATAGGCGCCCTTGCGCACCGCCAGCCGCGTGGTGTTCTGCGCGAACAGGTGCGACGCCTCGACCGCGCGCATGCCCTTGTCGCGGCCGTGGTCGAAGGCCATCGAGGCGACGATGCCGACGCCCAGCCCCAGCGCCACGTATTGCTTGATGAC
>Ga0247815_10003629_pt1 | contig 11051 bp, 8 predicted proteins | sample UWRJL194509B1_FD_181014 | JGI IMG/M metagenome (GOLD analysis project Ga0247815, IMG submission 181014) | Plant litter microbial communities from Arlington Agricultural Research Station in Wisconsin, United States - UWRJ-L194-509B-1 | ecosystem: Environmental > Terrestrial > Plant litter >... | reverse complement strand
GTCGGATGGAACCGAGAAAATCTGGATGATGGATCCCGAAACGCAAAAAATGACCGATTATGTCAATGTGTATTCGGGAAGCAACAAAATTAAAAGCGTCAACGAACTCGAGTGGATCAACGGAAAAATCTATGGGAATATTTGGCAGAAAGACGCCATCGCGGTGATCAATCCTGAAACCGGATCTGTTGAAGCGATTTTAAACCTGGCGAATCTCCGAAAAGAACTTAAAGCGCCAAATGCCGAAGTTCTGAACGGAATCGCTTACAATCCGAAAACCAAAACCATATTCGTAACCGGAAAATACTGGGACAAACTGTTTGAAATCAAAGTCAGCGAATAAATAATTTGAAAAATAAGAACCGGATTTAACTCCGGTTTTTTTATTTACGCTTGTTTGCAAAAAGTTAAAAACGTTGAATTCCAGTGCAAAATTCCCGAAATTACGATTGCTAATCAATTAATGAACGGGACTATGAAAAAGATTTTGATTTTATTTTTAATGTCGGCTTTTGCGGGTTGTTCTGACGATGACAAGAATAATGACGGCGAAACCAAAGTGTTTGAAGCGCAAACGATCATGAATGTTTCTTACGGTTCCGATCCGCAGCAGCTGATCGATATTTATCTGCCCGAAAGGAAAAATGACAATACGACAAAAGTTTTGTTTCTGGTTCACGGCGGCGGATGGAGCAGCGGATCCAAAGAAGATATGACCGCGTCGGTGGCCATTGCCAAACAGCTGTTTCCCGATTGCGCTTTTGTGAATATTGGTTATAGATTGGCCACGCAAACCAGTCCGGCCTATCCCAAACAAATTGACGATTTGAAATCGGTTGTCGCATTTATCCGAAATGGAAATTATGCAGTTTCCGAGCAATATGCTTTTCTTGGCGTAAGCGCCGGCGCGCATTTGTCGATGTTGTATGCGTACGGATTTGACCCAGACCGACATGTAAAAGCCGTTTGCAGTATCGTTGGTCCGACCGATTTTAACGATCCCGCTTATGCAAACAGTCCGCTGGCCGTTGCAGTGCTCCCCTATTTGACACCAGATTTTACGCCGCAATTTTTGACTGAAGTCAGCCCAATTTCACACGTCAGCGCACAATCTGCGCCGACGATCCAGTTTATGGGAAATGTAGACCAATTGGTTCCAACAACGCAAGGACAAAGGTTAAAAGCAAAACTAGACAGTTTTAATGTTCCCAACGAACTCCATATCTACAACGCCGGCCACGGAAATTTCAGTGTTACTGATACGCAGGAAATTTATGCGAAACTGGGCGTGTTTTTCAAAGCACATTTTTAAAACAAAAAAGTCCCGAATTTCATCCGGGACTTTTTTTTATCTTCTTTTTTTAGCGGCAGCAGGTTTTGTTGCCGGAGTTGCAGCTGGCGCCGACTTTACAGGATTGTATTTGTTTTCTGCCGTGTCATAACCCAGTTTATTTTCCTGGGTCTTATTTTTTAGGATGATGTCGCCTTCCGGACTCAGCGTCAATACAAAACCTTCATTTCGCATTTTCTCGCTCGTTTGTGAGGCATTTTTTCCTTTGTCAAGCCACAGGATTTCAGTGATTTTTGTAGAAGCCTGAACATTGGAATGCAATTGGGTTTTGGTTGTGGCGTTCCAGATTTCGGTTACTGTTGTGGTTTTGTCTTCTTTTTTATCAGGGATTTCTGTGTAATTTTTTTCGGTCCATGCAATGCTGTACAAAGCAGTACCTTTAGAAGTAAAAGGTGTGATCGTACAATTTACCGGAAGATTTTCTTTTGTAGTCGCACCCGGAATGCTTTTGAGCGACAAAGTATCTTTGCTTGTTTTGTTGTCAACGATTACGTAAAAAGAATAATCGTTTTTCTTTTTGATCAATTCGGCGGTCAGGTTGCCTGATTTGGCGAGCACACTTTTATTCGAAGCTGCGGCTTTTACAGGTTTTTTGGATTTTTGTCCGTAAGAAATTCCAGAAATTAAAACAGCAGCAAGCAATAATGTGATTTTTTTCATAGTATTTATTTGAGGAAACCGAATTTACAAAAAATACAAACGCAAAAAAACAGAAATCATTTTACAGAAAGTTAAAATTTGCGTTTTGGACTATTGCATAGCAAACGGACTAATTACTCAATCGAAACATTAAAGATTAAAATCTGTGACAAAAATTTTAAAATGAAAAATATGTCACAAAACGTGTGACAAAATTTTCTGAATGAAAAAATTGTCACAAAAAACTTCATTGAAAAGCATTTATGATTTTAAATGAACAGGCTTGAGTGATAAACATAAAAAAACCGGACATTACTGTCCGGTTTTCATAATCAATTGTCAATTGATTATTTCACTTCTTCATAATCTACATCCTGAACATTGTCGCCTTGCTCACCTTGTGGTTGTGCATCTCCTTGAGGTTGTGCTTGTCCACCTTGTTCACCTTGTGCGTACATCGCTTCAGTAGCGGTTTTCCACGCTGCGTTTACGTTGTCAAGACCTTTTTGAATCGCTTCCAAATCTTGGTTTTGGTGTGCCATTTTCAATTCGGTTAATGCATATTCGATAGCCGTTTTGTGATCAGCAGATAATTTATCTCCCAATTCTTTCAACTGGCTTTCCGTTTGGAAAATCAAGCTGTCGGCTTCGTTCAATTTGTCAATTCTTTCTTTTGCGATTTTATCTGCTCCAGCATTTGCTTCAGCATCTTTTTTCATTCTTTCGATTTCTTCTGCGGTAAGTCCTGAAGAAGCTTCGATACGGATGTCATGAGATTTTCCGGTTCCTTTATCTGTTGCAGAAACTTTGATGATACCATTGGCATCAATGTCAAAAGTTACTTCAATTTGTGGAACACCTCTTGGTGCTGGCGGGATTCCGTCTAAGTGGAAACGACCGATTGTTTTATTGTCAACTGCCAACGCTCTTTCTCCTTGCAACACATGGATTTCAACACTTGGCTGAGAATCTGCTGCTGTAGAGAACACCTGAGATTTTTTAGTTGGGATTGTTGTGTTTGATTCGATCAATTTCGTCAAAACACCACCCATAGTTTCAATTCCGAGTGACAAAGGCGTAACGTCTAACAACAACACATCTTTTACATCACCAGAAAGTACACCACCTTGAATTGCAGCTCCAATGGCCACAACTTCATCAGGATTTACGCCTTTTGATGGTTTTTTTCCGAAGAATTTCTCTACTTCTTCCTGGATTCTTGGGATTCTTGTAGAACCACCAACCAGGATTACCTCGTCGATATCAGATTTAGACAAACCTGCATCTTTCAACGCTTTTGCAACTGGTTCCATAGATCTTTTGATCAATGAATCAGCCAATTGCTCGAATTTTGCTTTCGATAGTTTTTTCACCAAGTGTTTTGGTCCTGAAGCCGTTGCAGTAACATATGGCAAGTTGATTTCAGTTTCCGCACCTGCAGACAATTCGATTTTCGCTTTTTCAGCAGCTTCTTTCAAACGTTGCAATGACATTGGATCCAAACGCAAATCGATACCTTCGTCATTTTTGAATTCGTCAGCCAACCAGTCAATAATGACCTGGTCAAAATCGTCTCCACCCAAGTGTGTGTCTCCATTTGTAGACAATACTTCGAAAACACCGTCACCCAATTCAAGGATCGAGATATCAAAAGTACCACCACCTAAATCGTATACTGCAATTTTCTGGTCGATTCCTTTTTTGTCCAATCCGTAAGCCAAAGCCGCAGCAGTTGGCTCGTTGATGATACGCATTACTTTTAAACCAGCGATCTCACCAGCTTCTTTCGTAGCCTGACGTTGCGCATCGTTAAAGTATGCCGGAACCGTAATAACCGCTTCAGTTACCGATTGTCCCAAATAATCTTCAGCTGTTTTTTTCATTTTCTGCAAAGTCATCGCAGACAATTCTTGTGAAGTATACAAACGACCATCAATGTCCACACGTGGCGTATTGTTGTCACCTTGTACTACTTTATAAGGTACTCTTGTTGCTTCATCTTTAGATTCTGCGTAAGTGTGACCAACGAAACGTTTGATCGAAGCAATCGTTTTTGTAGGATTGGTTACCGCTTGTCTTTTCGCAGCATCACCTACTTTAATTTCGCCACCTTCCACAAAAGCGATGACAGACGGCGTTGTTCTTTTTCCTTCTGAATTAGGGATTACTACCGCTTCGCTTCCTTCCATTACAGAAACGCAAGAGTTCGTCGTACCTAAGTCAATTCCAATTATTTTACCCATTTTTAATATATTTAATTTTTATTTGTGTGTGTATTTTTCAAACTCGGCGAGCATTAGACAATCTTTGTGCCAAGGCATGAAAACAATTAAATTGTCAGTTTTTGTTAAAATTGTCATTTAAAAATCTGACAAGTTGACATTTTTTACTGTTCAAAATATTCGAACGCGTCAATGATATCAAGATACACGCCGTCAAAACCTGAATTCAGAATCCGGTTCAAATACGAATCGCTGTTTTTATAAATGATGTTTTGCCAATCGGAATTCCAATATTGCACTTTAAAATTTCCTGGCCAATCGGGATTTTCGGCAGCGATCCAGTTTGGTTTGTTTGCATTCCACGCCGAATTCCAATAATAACGGTAATCTTCGGCTTCGCCGATCGACATGTAACAAATCACCAGACGTTTGCCACCATTGGCTTTATTTTTCAGATCGGAAATTTCAGAACCTGTAAACTGCTCATTATTCAGGAACAAATCCATGATGATCAAATCATAGTTTGTCGCTTTCGCCGCATTGATAAAAGCCGATTTCGTAGGATAACTTTCAGGATTGATCAGGTATAAAAAATTCTTCGCCTGAGCCAAATTGGTTACGACATTCGAATTCACATTCATCGGGTTTCCAGTTGGAATAACGTTTAACGCGCGCTGCGGAGCCGCAAATGACACATAACCTTTTGCCGAATTTTTACTGTAAGACTGCGCCATTTTATCGGCAGACGAACAATAATCGGTGACTAAAATCGTCTTTCCAACACTTTTCGAACGGTCTAAAAACGAAGTCAGGTACAAATTATCGTCCGCCGGCGTCGCCACATTATCGGTGTCATATCCAAAAAACAAATCTTCCTGGCCGTGGCCGTCAATCGCATTTAAATAATCGTTTGCCAGATTTCCGTCGGGTTCGCCATCCGAAGCAATCAATTCGATGCCATTTTGCGGAATAATCGCAAATCCGGGATTTGCACTTTTCGCTTTCCGGCTGATTCCGATGACAAAATCGCGCATGTCCTGTCGGGCCGTTTGATTTGTCGCATTGGAATTTCCGTCATCGTTGTTATCGCTACAATTCCAAAACAAAAACGGCAGTATTAACAGAAGGTATTTTTTCATGGCTGAAGTTTTTAAACAAAAACGGAATTTGTGATTTTTATTGTTTTTCAGGAGCATTTCCCGCTATGCGCTGCACCCGAGCGAAGCGAATCGACCGAACACAAAATTAAAATTTATTATTTTGTGAGGTAATCTTTTCTTCCGTCCCGACGCTTCGGGACTGGGCTAGGGCTTTTCGACTACAACGGCATTTCTCTTAAACAGATATTTCTCGTTAAAAATAACCACCGACAACAAAATCAATCCATAAGACAAAATCTGGATGTGGTCAATATCTTCCCTGAAATAAAACACCGCGAGCAAAAAATTGATCAGCGGATTGATGTACATCAAAATCCCAACAGCCGAAGACTTCATGCCTTTCAATGCATACAACTGCAAAAACATCGGAATGATCGTAAACAACACCACGATAAATCCGAGCATGATATAAAACAACGATTCCTGCGGAATTTTTCCACCGTATTTCGGATAAAACGGCAAAATCACTATGGCCACAATGACCATCTGAACCGTCAGCATCAGGAACTTGTCAAACTGGTTGTTCTTGCGTTGGATGATCAGGTATAAGGCAAAACTGAATGCGATAAAAAAGCTGTAAATCAAATCGCGCTGGCTGCCAATAGACAGAATCGCACAACTGACCAAACTAATTCCAACAGCAACCCACTGCCATTTACTGAGTGATTCTTTCAAAATAAAGAATGCCAGGATCGTTGTCAAAATCGGACATAACAAATACGCAAACGACGCCGATTTCAGGCTGACATGGTTTACGGCATAAATAAACAGGAACCAGTTCGTTACCAATAAAAATCCGCTGAAAATCGTCAGCAAAATTGTTTGGTTTTTCTTTGCCCGGTCAAAATTCTTAAAAATAGACAGGTCATTTTTAAGCGCTGTTCTTCGAAACAAAGTATTGATCAGCAACAGCAAAGTCACCGCAAAAAACACACGATAAAACAAAATATCCAGTGACGGATACAAATGCAACGGCTTTAAAACCATGCTGAAAAATCCCCAAATTACAAAGGCGGTTATCGCAGACAAGTAGTATTTGTTGGTTGGCATGTTTTGGGAATTTTGCCGCAAAGGTAGCTAGAAACATTTGCGCTTTCACCAAACATTCAAAAATAAAAAACAAATTTGATATGATTGTATTTTTGTTACTTTTGCGCTGTTCGATAAGCGTTTAGCTTAAACCCCGTAAACCAAACAACTTAGCGCCTGATGCTTTTTAACTCGATAAATTTTGCCCTGTTCCTGCCAGTCGTTTTCATATTTTATTGGTTTGTTACAAACAAAAATTTAAAACTTCAGAATCTTTTGCTGCTCGTTTCGAGCTATTTTTTTTATGCCTGTTGGGACTGGCGGTTTTTATTTTTGCTGATCTTTTCAACGGTTCTTGACTATTACACCGGAATTAAAATGTCGGAAGCCAAAAATCCGTCAGTAAAAAAGTTTTGGTTTTGGCTCAGCATTTCGATCAATTTGGGTTTTCTTGGCGTCTTTAAATATTACAACTTTTTTGCAGAATCCTTTGCGGCAGCAGTTGCCAACTTTGGCTTTGAAGCCCATCCCTGGACGCTAAAAGTTATTTTACCGGTGGGAATTTCATTTTATACATTCCACGGATTGTCTTATGTGATCGACATTTATAAAGACCGCATCAAAGCAGAGCGGGATTTTGTTGATTATTCTGTCTTTGTTAGTTTTTTTCCGTTACTCGTTGCAGGTCCAATCGAACGTGCGACACACTTGCTGCCACAAATTAAGAAAAAACGAATTTTCAATCATATTAGCGCCGCCGATGGATTGAAGCAAATTCTTTGGGGACTTTTCAAAAAAGTGGTCATCGCCGACAATTGTGCCTATTTTGCTAATATTATTTTCGATAACAGTTCGGAATATTCCGGCAGTACTTTAGTTGTTGGCGCGTTGCTGTTTACGTTTCAGATTTATGGCGATTTTTCCGGTTATTCCGATATTGCCATTGGAACCGCAAGATTATTTGGTATTGACCTTTTGCGGAACTTTGCCTATCCATATTTTTCGAGAGATATTGCAGAGTTCTGGCGTCGCTGGCACATTTCGCTTTCTTCCTGGTTTAAAGATTATTTATACATTCCATTGGGCGGAAGCAAAGGCGGCATGTGGATGAAAATCCGAAATACATTCATCATATTTCTGGTAAGTGGATTCTGGCATGGCGCTAATTGGACGTTTATTGTTTGGGGATTGCTCAATGCTCTTTACATCATGCCTTCTATTATATTCAACAACAATAGAAACCATCTGGACATTGTTGCACAGGGAAAGTATTTTCCAACTATAAAAGAATTACTTTCAATGGTATTTACTTTTGGGTTAACTGTATTTGCATGGATTTTCTTTCGATCGGAAAATCTGACATTAGCCTGGTTATACATAAGCAGGATTTTTACGCCCGAGCTTTTTAGCTTCCCAAATTTTAAATACCAATCATCGTTCACACCTATAGCATTTTTACTGATTGGTTTTATTTTAGTCGAATGGATCGGTCGTGAACAGCAATATGCAATATCGAAAATTCTAAGTAAAAGCGCATTTCTGCGATGGTCATTATATTATATTTTAATAGCACTAATTTTCATATACGCCGGCGTGAACCAACAATTTATCTATTTTCAGTTTTAGTATGAAAAAATTTACATTAAGATTATCGCTTTTTGCATTGCCATTCGTATTGGCATTATATCCTATGGACTATTTTATTTCCAACACACTTCGAAAATCCAATAGTTTTGCCAATTGGGAATATCCTGTGTGGAACGACATTTTTAACGGAAACATTAAATCGGAAATTATCATAAATGGCAGCTCCAGAGCGTGGAAAGGCGTTGATGCGGTAATGCTGGGAGATGCTTTTAATAAAAAAGCATATAATATTGGTTTGGACGGTCATGACTTTTATCTTGAAAATTTACGATACAATTTGTTATTAGAGCACAATCAAAAACCAGAATTGATCATAATGATTCTGGACAATCATACGCTGGCAGAAGCGACCCGAATTTATACGCCCGAACAATTGCTGCCTTATATGCTATGGAATTCCACGATGAGAGAACCAATCACAAAATTGAAAGCCTACAATTATTACGACGGCATCATTCCGATGATACGGTATTACGGAAAAAGGTCATCCCTGAAAGAATTTGCGCGTTTGCAAATACGAAAGCATCCGAAGAATGACATAAATAAAATCAGAGGCTATCACGGTTTTGAAATGGATTGGGATCCTACAGAATTTCAGAATCTAAAAAACGATTTAAAGAAAAAGCATAAAAAAACATTTGACACCAAATTGTACAAACCTACAGTTCAGCTGTTTGATAAATTCCTTAGTGAATCCAAATCAAATAATATCGAAGTCGTTTTAGTATATGCGCCAGAATTCATTGAAGGTCAAAAGGTAATGGGCAATCGAAAGGAAATAATTGATGTTTATGCGAATTTTGGAAGAAAATACAATTTCCCTTTCTATGACTACTCCAGAGATTCAATTTCATACGATCAATCAAATTTTTACAACGTTTTGCATCTGAATAAAAATGGGGCCGAAATATTCACCAAAGATCTGATCAAAAGATTAAAACACGAGAAAAATTTGCAATCCAATTTTATGTATTCAAAGTAGCGGTTTTTTGAAAATGCTCCTCATATTAATGTGATATTTTGTCAATTTCGCAACTTTTAGCGTCGCACAGTTTTTTACTCAAAACAATCATTCTATATTTGTCTCACAAATATCTGTTGCTATGGAAGAATGTATTTCTGTTTTTGATATGCTCAAAATTGGTGTCGGGCCTTCGAGTTCGCACACACTTGGTCCCTGGCGCGCCGCTGAAAGATTTCTTGGCGAACTGCGGTCTGAGAATATTTTGCATCAAACAGAACGCGTCAAAGTTGACTTGTATGGCTCGCTTTCTTTAACCGGAAAAGGCCACGCTACAGATCTGGCGGTCATGCTTGGCTTAAGCGGCCAAGATCCTGAATATATTCCGATCGCAAGCATTTCGGGTATTATAAAATCGATTGAAGACGATCAGGAAATCAATCTCGGAAACGAAATAAGAATCCCATTTTCATTTTTGCAGGACATTGTTTTCAATAAAAATTTCCTGCCTTTTCACGCCAACGGAATGACTTTCACGGCTTACACTTCTGACGATCGCCAGTATGAATCAACCTTCTACTCTATCGGCGGCGGATTTGTTGTCAAAGAAGAGCGCATCAACGCCAAGAAAAAAATCGAGATCAAATGTGCGTTCCCATTTCCGATCCAAAACGCCGAAGAACTTTTAAATTACACGATTGCTGAAAATAAAAAAATCTCAGAGATCGTTTACGACAATGAAAAATCGATGCGTTCAGAAGAATTCATCGATACAGAACTGATGCGCATCTGGAACACGATGCTCGAATGCATGTACATTGGTTGTCATTCTGAAGGCATTTTGCCTGGCGGATTAAATGTTCGCCGACGTGCTTTCGATATGCATCAAAATTTAATCGGATTGGCCAACTATTCGAATCCGCAGCAGTGGCTCGAACAAATCCGAAAAACCGAAGTCAAATTCCGCCAGATCCTCAAATGGGTTTCGTGTTTTGCGCTCGCGGTCAATGAAGTCAATGCGGCTTTGGGTCGTGTAGTTACGGCTCCAACCAATGGAAGTGCCGGTGTAATCCCTGCCGTTTTGATGTATTATCTGGTCATCGAAAACCACGACGCAGGACCAAAAGAAATCAAACAATTTTTGATGGTTGCCGGAGAAATTGGCAGTATTTTCAAAAAAGGCTCCACGATTTCTGCTGCTATGGGCGGATGTCAGGCTGAAATCGGCGTTTCTTCTGCTATGGCTGCGGCTGCGCTTGTTGAAGTCATGGGCGGCACTCCCGAACAGGTTTTAATGGCCGCCGAAATCGCAATGGAACATCACCTTGGTTTGACTTGCGACCCGATTGGCGGACTTGTACAAATTCCGTGTATCGAACGCAATACTATGGGTGCGATCAAAGCCATCAATGCCGCCGAACTTGCCATGGAAACCGATGCGAAAAACGCTAAAGTTCCGCTGGATAAAGTCATCAATACAATGTGGCAAACAGCGAAAGACATGAATTCCAAATACAAAGAAACTTCTGAAGGCGGACTTGCAGTTGCGGTAAATATGGCCGATTGTTAGCTTATTTTGCATCTGCGCAGTTTTATAACTGATGCAATAAATCGGTTTCAAATGCTTTAAAAGCAAACAATTTATTACTTTTACGTTCCATAAAAAACATGCTATGTCTGTTGCTAAAAAAGATTACAAAAGGATTACCGTGAAATCATTGATCGAGATGAAAGCCAATGGCGAAAAGATCTCCATGCTTACGGCATACGATTATACAATGGCCAAAATCGTCGATACGGCCGGAATTGACGTCATTCTCGTAGGCGATTCTGCTTCAAACGTGATGGCAGGCCACGAAACGACTTTGCCAATCACTTTAGACCAAATGATTTACCATGCGGCTTCGGTTGTGAGGGCAGTTGAACGCGCATTGGTTGTGGTCGATTTGCCTTTTGGAAGTTACCAGTCGGATCCAAAAGAAGCACTTCGTTCTTCGATCCGCATCATGAAAGAAAGCGGCGGACATGCGGTAAAACTTGAA